>Ga0070741_10000109_pt1 | contig 308097 bp, 259 predicted proteins | sample Coa_R1_4_FD_66440 | JGI IMG/M metagenome (GOLD analysis project Ga0070741, IMG submission 66440) | Surface soil microbial communities from Centralia Pennsylvania, which are recovering from an underground coalmine fire - Coalmine... | ecosystem: Environmental > Terrestrial > Soil >...
TGGGGCACCCACGTTCGTGCTGAGCTGGGGCACGCAGGTTCGTGTCTGATTGAGTGTGCGGGGCCGATTGCGGATCAGGCGACGGCGTCTGCGGAAGCGGCCTGTTCCTCGGCTTCGAGTTTGCTGCCCACTTCGGCTGCAGCGGCGGCCAGCACGCGGTGATGAATCGTGAATAAAGCCAGCTCCAGACGGTCACCCACGCCTGTTTTGTCGTAGATCGAGCGCAGATAGTTCTTGATCACCTGCTCGGTTGTCTTGAGCCTCAGAGCGATCTCGCGGTTCTTGCAACCCTGCACAATGAGGGCCACGATCCGCATTTCTTTCGGCGTAAGCCGATCGCGGACGCGGGTGCCCACCATGTCTTCCTGAGGTGAGTCGGGCTGCATGATCTGCGGCGGAATCCAGGTTTCACCCGCGGCCACGCGGCGCACGCACTCTACGAGTGTCGGTCCCGTTACGCTGCGGAAAACGACTCCGCGAAAGCCCTGCTGCAGATAGCTTCCTGCCGCATCGTTGTTTTCGGCGATGACGATGCCGCGGCTGCCCACAGATTCGAGCATGACCCGCAGCCGTGGAAAGTCCGGATGAAGCGACGCTGCGAACAGCACGATCGAGGAAGGAAACGTCGTGATGGCGTGATACATGCGCTCAAGGTCTGTGCATTGAGCAATGATGCGCAGATCTTCATCCATCGCCAGCACTTTGGCTGTGCCGGCGCGGAAGATAGCCTGCGAGTCGGCCAGGATGATTTTATTCATGATTGTTTATCCCGCATGCTCATATCCCCTGGTGATTTCCTGATGGCCCCGAAACAATCGGGTCGGCTCCCCAAAAACCGTGAAATGGCCGCTTGATCCAGAAGGGCTTATCCCAATCCTCTTCCGATCCTATCGGCAAAAGCAGAACATCGCCTTGGCGGTGTCCGCATTTGTTACACTTCACCTTGTCCTACTTCCTTCTAGCTGACCGGCTTCGGGCGGGTCAATGCCACTTTTGTTCACCTGAATCAACCCTGGCCACACATCCCACGAATGGGTTAGGTTCCCGAACCGGAACGCTCGGCGATTCACAGAACCAACGATCGCGAGCCTTAGACTGAAGATATGGCGAGACCAATTCTGCTGGCGGTTGATGATGATGTGAGCGTCCTGGAGGCGGTGGTCCAGGATTTGCGCCGGCAATATGGAACCTTGTACCGGGTGATGCGTGCCGCCAGCGGGCAGGCCGCTCTCGATACACTGGCGCAGCTCAAGACACGAGGAGAACCGGTGGCGCTGTTTATCAGCGACCAACGGATGCCCGGCATGACGGGCGTGGAGTTCCTGGAGCGGGCCCGGCCCATCTATCCGGAGGCGCGGCGCGTGCTGCTTACGGCCTATGCCGATACCGAGGCAGCCATCCGCGCCATCAACTCGGCTCGCATTCACTATTACCTGAATAAGCCCTGGGATCCACCGGAGGAAAAGCTCTATCCGGTGGTCACCGACCTGCTCGAAGACTGGCAGGCCGGGTACCGGCCTCCGTTTGAGGGCCTGCGCGTCATCGGACATCGTTGGCTGTTGCGCGATCACAAGGTCCGGGACTTCCTGTCGCGCAACCACGTGCCCTATCGCTGGTTGGACGTGACTGCCGATCCCGAAGTGCTCAAGCTGCTGACAGACCGGCAGCTCGACCCGACGCACCTTCCCGTGCTGCTCTTCGCCGACGGAACCGCGCTGGTCGATCCCGAGCTGAATACGCTGGCTGCTCGGGTCGGTTTGAGCGTACAGGCCGCGCAGGAGTTTTACGACATGGTCGTAGTCGGGGCTGGTCCGGCGGGCCTTGCCGCGGCCGTCTATGGTGCGAGCGAAGGTCTGCGCACCCTGGTGATCGAGCCGGAAGCTCCGGGTGGCCAGGCCGGTTCCAGCTCGCGGATCGAGAACTATCTCGGATTTCCCTCCGGTGTGACCGGCGCGGAGTTGGGACGTCGCGCGCATACCCAGGCCTCGCGGTTTGGCGCCGAGTTCGTGACGCAGCGGGCTACCGGACTCCGCATCGACGGGCAGTACCGGTTTGTGAAACTGGCCGATGGCCGGGAGGTATCCAGTCACACCGTGCTGCTGGCGCCGGGCGTGCAATACCGCAAGCTCGACATCCCCGGCGGAGAGAAGCTTACCGGCCGGGGCATCTATTACGGCGCGGCCCTGGTAGAGGCGGTGGCCTGCAAGGATGAAGATGTTCTGGTCGTGGGCGGGGCTAACTCGGCTGGACAGGCGGCTTTGTACTTCGCCAAATTCGCCCGTACGGTAACCATGCTGGTGCGCGGTGCGGGGCTTTCCGCGACCATGTCGAAATATTTGATCGATGAGATCGCTGGAACATCGAATATTGTGGTGGAGACTGGAACCCAGGTGATTGAGGCCATCGGCGAAGAGCGTTTGGAAGCCGTAAAACTGCGCGGACCGGCTGGGGAAGTGCAAAAAGCGGCGAATTCGCTCTTTGTTTTCATTGGCGCTGCGCCGGTTACTGCCTGGCTGCCGCCCTGCGTGCTGCGCGATCAGAACGGATTCCTTCTGGCCGGACCCGATCTGCACAGTGACAGCAAGTGGGCCGAGGTTTGGAAGGAGCCGCGCGAGCCGTTTCTTCTGGAGTCAAGCGTGCCGGGAATCTTTGTGGCCGGTGACGTGCGGCACGGCTCGGTCAAACGCGTGGCCTCGGCAGTGGGCGAGGGTTCTATCGCGGTACAGATGGTTCATCAGTATCTGGCCGGGTTCTAAAGGAGTACGTAACCGGATGAGCGAGGGCGGAAAACCGATCGAGGTCCAACCAATATTGCTACGGGAGGTTGGCGAGGCCTTGTTTCAGACACGCCCCTTCTCCGGGACCAACCCTGATGCCCTCAGCGGCGTAGAACAGGTCGAACTAGTCAAAGCGAAGGCTGGTACGACCGTTGCCGAATCCGGTCAAATGGCCCGCTTCTACTGGCTCTTGCTCGAAGGCGAGGTTCGCGCCGAACGCCCGGAAAAAGACGGCAACTGGAGCGTCGCGGGCTTCGCTCATGCCGGCGAAGGCTTCGGTGAGGTTCCCCTCCTGATGGGTAGAGCACCCTCGCTGATGCGCGTAGTTGCCGCGCAGGATTCAGTGCTGATCCGTTTCAGCGAGCAGGAGTTCTGGTCGCTGCTTGCGTGCTGCCCTTCGGTACGCAACGTGGTGTTGGCCGACATGTCGCAGCGGATGCAGTCCTACCAGACAGAGGCTCTGCACCGCGAGAAGCTGGTTTCACTGGGCACGCTCGCTGCTGGCCTCATGCATGAACTGCACAATCCTGGCGCTGCGGCCAAGCGCGCCTCCTCGCAACTGCGCGAAAACCTGCTGCGTCTGCAGCAACTCAGCCTGCGTCACGCCGCTCATCAAAAGACCCAGCAGCAGCTTGAATGCATGCGCGATCTGCTGGAGCACGCAATCGGCGGTTGCCATGCACCGGCCATGAGCAGCCTGGAGCAGGCGGATGCCGAGGAGGAGATGGGCGAGTGGCTCGCCTCCGCCGGTGTTGAGAATGCGTTTTCCATCGCACCTGCGCTGATAGCGATCGGATTCAGCCAGGAGGAACTGGTCTGCGCCAAAGACGCTTTTGAGACGAACAATTTCTCGGATGCGCTCAACTGGCTCGAAGCTCTGGTTTCGAGCGTTTCGCTGGTCTGCGCCATCGAGGAGAGCATCTCGCGCATCTCCGAACTGGTGATGGCCGTCAAGAAATTCGCGTATGACGATCGTTCCGCGGGCAGGGAACTGGACGTTCACGATAGTCTGCAGAGCACGATCACGATTCTGAATCACAAGCTGCGCACCAAGAGCATCTCTGTCGTGAAGCGGTTTGAGGCGTCACCGGCGACCATCATGACCCGCGGCTCTGCCTTGAGCCAGGTGTGGACCAACCTGATCGATAACGCGGTGGACGCATCGCCAGCCGGTGGCCAGATCGAGGTCTCAACCTGGACCGAGCCGGGCCGGCTCGCTGTAAGCATCGCAGATCGCGGCGCAGGCATTCCCAGCGAAGTGCTGCCGCATATCTTCGAAGCCTTCTTCACCACCAAGCCGCAGGGTTCGGGTACGGGGCTCGGACTCGAAATCGTTCATCGCATCGTGACGCAAAAGTTCGGCGGCACGATCGATGTCGAATCTGAGCCGGGAAGCACGCGTTTTATCGTGCGGCTGCCGGTGAAGGACCCGGCGGCAACCACTACCGGATCGTGACCGTTCCTTTGAGCGGCGTGTTGGCCGAAGAATCTCCCACCAGAATCTGGAATTCTCCAGGTGCGACCTGCCAGGCATGCGCCTTCTCTGACCAGTAAGAGAAGGCTCGCTGGTCGAGCTTGAGCTCGACTGTCTTCGATTCGCCTGGATTCAGCGTGATCTTGCGGAATCCCTTCAGCTGGATCGGCGGTTCATTGCCTTCGGCAATCTGCGGAAAGCCCACATACAATTGCGCAATCTCCGCTCCGGCGCGCTGGCCGGTATTGGTTACGGTGAAGCTGGCGGTGGCGTTTGAGCTACCCGACTGCTGCACGACCTTCAAGCTGCTGAAGCTGAACTGTGTATAACTGAGGCCAAATCCAAAAGGGAAGAGCGGCTTCACGTTGTATGCCGTGTAGCCGCGATAACCCACATCGAGGCCCTCGCTGTAATGCACGGTGCCGTCTACGCCCGGATACTGGTCAGGATGCGCAGCGAGCGTCTGATCCACGCTGCGCGGAAAGCTGAGCGGCAGTTTTCCTGAAGGATCAGCATCACCCACCAGCACGGAGGCGACGGCGCTGCCGTCTTCTTCGCCGGGATACCAGGCTTCAAGCACAGCGGGCACATCATCAATCCATGGCATCAGGATGGCTGATCCGGTCTTCACGACCACGACCGTCTTCGAATTTGCCCTGGCAACGGCCTCGATGAGCTGATTTTGCGCTGCCGGCAGTTCGAGGCTCTGGTCGCGGCCCTCAGTGTCCTGATCGCCGACCATGACGATGGCCATCTGCGAACGCCTGGCCGCCGCAACGGCGGCATCGATGTCACTGCCATCAAGCACCGTGACGTGAATCTGCAGTCCCAGCTTGGCCATGAGCCCGTCATATGGCGTAATGGTGTAAAGCGGGATCACGTGCGAGCTGCCTCCACCGCCTGTATTCGGGCGCACGGCATAGGGCCCGATGATAGCGATCGTCTTGATCGACTTCGAGTCGAGCGGCAGTAGGAAGCCCTCGTTCTTCAGAAGCACAATGCTCTGTGAAGCGATCTTGCGCGCAATCGCACCGTGCTCAAAAGCCGGAATGGGCTCGGGCTTTGGCTGAGACGCGAAATCGCCGAATTCCATCATCTTCGCAAAGCGCCGCACCAGCATCTCGTCGAGATCAGCCACCGGAACCTGTTCGGAATCGACTGCTTTGTGCAGAGCGTCGCCGAAGTAAACTCCCGTCGGCATCTCCAGATCGAGGCCATTCAACGCGCTGGGCACGGTGCTATGAGTCGCGCCCCAGTCCGACAGAACAAAGCCATCGAAGCCCCACTCCTGCTTCAGAACACCCTTGAGAAAGGGCGCGTTTTCGCAGTCAAACGTGCCATTCACTTTGGGATACGCGCACATCAGCGAAGCTGAGTGCGCTTCTTTGATCGAAGCCTCGAAGGCAGGCATATAGATCTCGCGCAATTGCCCGCTCGCCGATCTCCTCATCGACGCTTTTGCGATCTGTCTCCTGGTTGTTGGCCAGATAGTGTTTTACGTTGGCCATGATGCCGGTGCTCTGCACACCCTCGATTGCGGCGACAGCGATGCGGCCGTCGAGATACGGATCTTCGCCAAAGCTCTCAAACACGCGTCCACCCTGCGGCACGCGCCCGATATTGATGTCGGGAGACTCGAACAGTTCGCTGCCCAGTGATCGCGACTCTTCTCCTTCGAGCTTGCCGTACTCATGAGCCAGCTCCGGATCCCATGTGGCAGCCAGGGCAATCGGCGCAGGCAGCGCTGTGGCCGGCGGCTGCGGGCTGGCTCCGCCGGGACCGACGCCTGCCGGACCATTGGTTATGTGCAGAGCGGGAATGCCGAGCCTTGGCACGCCCGGCACCATGCGGTAGCCGGTCTCGTCGTGGATGCCGTGAAGTTCCGTGATCTTCTCATCCAGCGTCATCTTCGCAACGAGTTGTTTCGCCCGTTCGACGGCCTGTGCGTGGGGCATGTGCGTCTGTTGTGCAGACAAAGTTGACGCAAAGCAGCAAGCGAAGAATCCACTAGCAAAAAGGCCGATGCGATAAAGACGAATATTCGACGAGAGAGATAAAAAAGTCTGATTTTTCATGACGAATTGAACGGCAGAGGCCGACGCAGCGAAATTGTATCATCTTAGGACAAAATCAGAGGAAGAGCCGCCCGAGCGCCTGCCGTTCAAGTGGTAAGACCACTGGCCCGCCGGCACGATATGATGTTTGCGCAACCAATCCGGCTGTTGGCGAGGTGACGAGTGACGCAATCTAAACATGCACGCAGACGCAGGCTGGCGTTTGAGTTCCTGACCGGCTTCGTCTTTGCTGCTTCTGCGGGCGCGCTGCACGCGGCGGCAACCTGCGATGTGCGCGCTTACGGCGCAAAGGGCGACGGCACTACGAAAGACACCGCGGCGATTCAGAGCGCAATCGATGCCTGCGCAAAAAAACATGGCGGCACCGTAGTGCTGACGGCGGGCACCTATGTGAGCGCTCCTATTGTGCTCAAGAGCAACATCACGCTCCAGCTCGACAAAGGCGCCACTCTGCTGGGCTCGCCCGATCATGACGACTACCCTGCAAAGACCGAATTCCATGAGCCTGATCTGCAGCCGCTCATCGGCGCGGAGAACGCCCAGCACGTGTCGATCACCGGAGAGGGAACCATCGACGGGAATGGGGAGAGCTGGTGGGACGAGGCGCGCAGCGTTCGTGATCACGGCGTTCTGGGCACCGGCCATCCACGGCCGAAGCTGGTGATCCTCGACCATTGCAAGCACGTGCGTATCGAAGGAATCACGGTGCAGAACTCGCCGATGTGGCAGCTGGTGCCGTACTACTCCGACGATGTGACGATCCGGAATGTGCGCATCCTTGCGCCGCAGCACTCGCCCAATACGGATGCGATCGATCCATTCTCTTCTTCGAATGTGCTGATCGAACACGTCTATGCCGACGTGGGCGATGATAATGTGGCCATCAAATCAGGGCCGATCAACTCGCCAGGACCTGATTCGCCAAGCACCAACATTACTATCCGCGACTGCACGTTTATGCATGGACACGGTGTCTCCGTGGGCAGCGAACTCTCCGGCGGCGCCGCGAACATTCTCGCGGAAAAGATCCACTTCGAGGGCACGGACAACGGCATTCGCGTGAAGGCGAATCGTGATCGCGGACACGACGTGGGGCATCTGGTTTTTCGCGATCTCGAGATGAAGGACGTAAAGAACGCCATCATCATCAGCGAATATTATCCAAAGGTGCTTCCTCCGGCGGATACGACGCCTCAGCCTGTTGGCCGCCTCACGCCGCATTTCCACGACATCACGATCGAAAATGTGACAGCGACAGGCAGCGAGATGGCCGGCGCCATCGTCGGCCTGCCGGAGTCTCCCGTGCAGAATGTCGTTCTCAACAACGTAAAGATCAGTGCCAAGACGGGGCTGACGATCGGCTATGCGAATGTGGTGGGAACCAATGTGAGCGTGCAGGCGGAACAGGGCGAGTCGATCATGAAGCAGGCGGGCGCCCAAGTGACGCTGCATTGAGGTTCGTGCTTTCCCACCCTTTCGGCAAAAGACGCCGAAAGGATGGAGCACGGCGACTTCGCACGGAGATTTAGTTGTACTCTACTGATTGACGCCGCTGGCCAGGAAGCCTCCATCGACCACCAGAACCTCGCCGGTGACAAAGGATGCGCCGTCGGAGGCGAGATAGATGGCGGCGCCGATCAGCTCTTCCGTTTTACCAAAGCGGCCCATGGGCGTACGCATCAATAGCTCCTGCCCGCGCGGTGTGCTGTCGAGCAGCTTTGCGTTAATGTCGGTGCGGAAGACGCCCGGAGCAATGGCATTCACCGTCACGCCCTTCTTGGACCACTCCACCGCCAGCGAACGCGTGAGCGCAGCGACGCCTGCCTTACTGGCTGCATAAGCAGCCACTTCGGTGAGCGCGACGAAGCTGTTCAGCGACGCGATATTGACGATGCGCCCGTAGCCGCGTTCCAGCATGTGCCTGCCGAAGATCTGGCTCGCGCGTAGCGTGCCGGTGAGATTGGTATTGATGATGCCGTTCCATTCTTCTTCAGAGAGATCGAGTGTAGGCGTGCGCTTGATGATGCCGGCGCAGTTGACGAGAATGTCGACTTTGCCGAAGGTGGCGAGCGCCGCAGCCAGAAGCTTTTCCAGTGAGGCGCGGTCGTTTACATCCGAGGGAATACGCAGCGACTTACGGCCGCGGGATTCGATCTCGGCGGCAACCTCGTTCACCTGCTGCTCGCGGCGGCCCGTCGCAATCACGTCGGCGCCCGCGTCGGCCAAGCCCAGGGCCATGGCGCGGCCGATTCCGGAAGTTCCCCCGGTGACTACCGCAATTTTTCCTTCAAGGCTGAAAAGTTGTGTGCTCATCGGTTCTCCATGATGAAAGTCGCTTTCCCAGGTCTGAAAATCCAGACCTGGGGCACCCATGTTCGTGCTGGATTAGCAAGTTGGCTATGCGCTGCGGCCAAGAAATACCGGGGCGATGTGGCGGTCGAAGAGATTTTCCGTCACATTTTTCGCAATCACCGCTTCGTTGGCTTCGAGAAGGCGCAGATACCGTGGTCCCATCTTTGCCGCGATCTTGAAGCCTACGTGCAGCAGCTGGCGCACGCTGTCGTTGTAAGCGGGATCACCTTCAACGTGGCGCAATGCTGAAGTATATTGCTGCGACGACCACTTGTTTACCTCTGCCGCCGAAGGCAGCTTCGCCGGTTTGATGTCGATGACCGTCGCATAAGGCGCGCAGAGTTCTTCAAGATGCGCGAGCGCTTCCGCGTAGATCTCCTTGGCCAGCGCGAGCCCGTCGCCGCCCGCTTCCGCAAGCCCGATCAACTCTTCGAGCCACGTAGTTCCCGCCGTCTTCAGGTGCACGCCGCAACCAAACTTTTTCATCGTCGCGTGAATCGCGGGATAGATGGAAAATTTGTCGCTGCCTGAGTGCACGCTGAGCTTGAGGTCGTCCGGCAGGCCATATTGCTTGATGGCGTAGGCAATCGCTGCAACATCGAGCGCCATCTCGCGCTCGAACTGCGCTACGTCGCCAACGTAATCCACGCCCTTATTAAAGCGGCCGCTGAACTTGGGAGCGATCGTTTGCACGGGAATGCCCTCATCAGCAATGGCCGCGAGAATAATGAGCAACTCCACCGGGCTCTGTGCGCGGTCGGTCTCATCCATCGAGACCTCGGCGATAAAATTGCCAGCGCCTTTGGCGCTCACGATCTTGCGATAGACCTCGCCGGCCTTCTTCACCGCGGCCAGAAACTTCTGCGCCGTCGCTGCGAGAGCTTCGCGTGTAATCTCGAAAGGCTCGTCGGTTCCGGCAAGCTCAATGCTTCCCAGCAGCTCCGGATGACGCTTGACGAAGGTCTCGATCTCGGCAGCTTGCGCCGGCTGGCCGATGAAATCGGCAACGTCGATGGTGAAGAAGTCGCACGGCGCCAGGAAACGATCGACGGTCTGCGTTGTGATGTGATCGGCATCGCAGTAGTAGGGGAGCTTCCAGCCGAGTGCCTTCACGGCTGCATCGGCGGCCTGACGAACGGAGATTGGTTCCGAGCCTATGATCGTGTGCTCGCGATTCGATTTGTTCCACACAGGGACAACTTCGACGCCCTTTTGGAGCGCCTGCACACAAGCCTGTAACTGAGCTTTCGCCTGATGCGCAAACCGGTCGCCGGTTCCCACAGAATATTTACCGAGGTGCAGTTTTGGACTAGTCATATCGATTCCCGTCTCATCGCTTTACTTGAGGGTTTGTTTTTGACGATTGTTTACAAACGGCTGCGATGGGCCCACAGACCCAATCCCGGATTCGCAATGAAGAAGATGTTTTCGCCGCCTACTTGATTGGGCCCGTGCTGGAGTTTGTGCGGATCATAGCGTTTAAGCATCGCGTCGAGATCGCCGTACGCATAGCCCACGCCTTCTACTTCCTGCCGCGTGAGATGGCCCGGACACCAGGTGATCTTGAACCGGCCTTCGGAACTGGCATGAATCAGGTGCGCGGCCGCGCCAAGATCATTGGCGAGTTCCGGATTTTCTTCCACGGCTTTCAACGTATACGGCGTGCCGTGATAGCCGTACTTGCGGATGAGTGTATCGATCACCTTGTCTTCGCCGAACTCGCGCACACCCGGAGCGAGAATGATCAGCTCCGCGCCATCAGCCAGAGCCATGCGCGTGCGATAGACAGCTTTGTTGCCGATCCAGGTGCTGTGGAACTCGCTGGGATCGAGGTAAACCACCGCCTTCTGCATCTGCTCTTCGATGATCTCGAAGTTGACCTTGAGGCTCAGTTCAGCTGCCTTGAGGAAGCACTCGACATCATCTCCAATGTAGAGGCCGCGCACGGCGAGTCCGCCGCTGGCCTTGCGGCCGACGACCGTCTGCACATAAACGATCGGCAGATGGCGAAGGAACTTGTCCGCAGCATGGTTGAGCACGGTGCGCACCGGATTTTGTGCGCGGCCCATAATGCGTTCCATGCCGTAGACAGCGCCGAGATAGTGGCTGCGGTTGATGCCTTCACGGCCGCCGGTGCCTATGAGAATGTTCTTGGTGTAGTTGGCCATGCCGATTACTTCATGCGGCACGACCTGGCCGATGGAAAGAATCAGATCGAAGCCGCCGCGTGAGATGAGCTTGTTCACCTGCGCGGGCCACGGATAGTTCAGCTTGCCTTCCGATTGTTCGCGAATGAACTCGGCCGGAATCTCGCCAAGGGTCTCGATGTCGGTACGCCAGTTGTGCACCTTGAACAACTCGTGTGGCACACCGGCGAACATGTGCGAGAGCTGATCAGGGCGCATCGGCGTGTGCGTGCCGATCGCCGGCAGAACGGCCTTCAGCTTGTCGCCATAGTGATCCCATACGAAGCGAGTAAGCAGGCCCGCCTGCGAGTGTTCGCGGCTTTGGTCAGGAGGCACCGCGAGCACTGTACTGCGAGTGCCAAGCTTGGCGAGGCTCTGCGCAAGCAGCTCACGAAGCTGTTCCGGCGCGAGGTCCGTCTCCGGGCTGCCGATAGAGCAATATAGACTCATGCCGTGATCTCTGCCTCTCTTTGCGAATCGAACTATGGCTAATCAATTTGCGCGGGCTGGAGCCTCGGCGTTATTCCATGAATAATCAGCAGCGCCAGTACATAAGCGACGCAAGCAATCACGAAGAGCGGCACGTAGCTGCCCGTAATTTTCACAATGTATCCGGTCGCCAACTGAAAAAGAACTCCGCCGATCGCCCCCGACATGCCGCCAATGCCAATCACACTGCCGACCGCCGCCTTGGGAAACATATCCGAGGGAAGCGTGAATAAATTGGCCGACCACCCCTGGTGCGCAGCCGTCGCCAGGCCCACAAGAGCCACCACCAACCAAAGGTTGTGAATGTAGGGCGCGGCGAAGACCGGGATAACACACAACGCGCAGATGAGCATCGCTGTCTTGCGCGAAACATTCGGGCTTTTGCCCGCCTTCAGCAGCGTCGAAGAGATCCATCCACCCCCGATGCTGCCCACCGTCGAAACGCTGTAGACAATCACCAGCGGCAGCCGGTTCGAAGCCAGGCTGAGCCCAAAGGTCGACTGCAGATAACGAGGCAGCCAGAAAAGATAAAACCACCAGATAGGATCGGTGAGAAACTTGCCGACGGCGAAGGCCCATGTTTCTTTGCGCGGAAATACGCGGCTCCATGGCACGGTTTCGAGCTTTTCGCCGGGATCGCTGAGAATCAGCTCCAGTTCAGCTTTGGAAACCCCGCGATGCTCCTCCGGACGACGGTAATAGAAGAGCCAGCCGAGTAACCAGACAATTCCGGCTGCACCGGTCACAACAAACGCGCCACGCCACGTAACCACTGCTACCAGAGCCGGCACGACGAGCGGCACGGCGATGTTGCCGATATTGGCTCCGGAATTGAAAATGCCGGTGGCCAATGCGCGTTCACGCTTGGGAAACCACTCAGCCACTGTCTTGATGCAGGCAGGAAAGTTGGCGGCTTCGCCTAGTCCGAGCAGGAACATGGCGATGCCGAACGTAATCACCGAAAACGCCGCACCGGGCAGCATGGCTGCCACGCTCCATAGGCCGATCGCGATCGCGAATGCTTTGCGCGTACCGAGCTTATCTGTCAGTCCGCCAGCTACCACCATGCCGATGGCGTATGCGGCCTGAAACGCCGCCAGAATGTACCCGTACTTAACGCTGTTCAGTCCAGGGATGATGCCTTCGAGGAATTTTTCAAGATACGCGATGACGCCTCGATCCACATAGGCAATCACGGTAGCCAAAAAGAGGAAACCGCATATCACCCAACGCCGGCGCGAAACGCGATCCGCTGGGTGACTGCGGAAGAAAGAATCTGAAGTCGTGCCTGGTGTCGCCATAAATCCTTCAAGCTTGCAATATCAGCCAGGGGAAAAGTGGGTTTGTAACCGCGGGTCCTACAGTCGATACGCTTTCTTCACCAGTCCATAGGTGAGTTCGTGGGCCACTTCAAAGGCTTCCTCTTCATCGAGGCGGTGCTCGGCGACAAGTCTGCCCAGGAAGGCACAGTCGATGCGTCGCGCCATATCGTGCCGCGCCGGAATAGAGAGAAACGCGCGCGTATCGTCGTTGAATCCTACAGTATTGTAAAAGCCGGCAGTCTCCGTCGCCTGCTCGCGGAAGCGCATCATGCCCTCCGGACTGTCATGAAACCACCACGGAGGACCAAGGCGCAAGCAGGGATAGTGCCCGGCCAGCGGCGCCAGTTCGCGGCTGTACGAGGTTTCGTCCAACGTGAAGAGGATGATGGTGAGATTCTTCTCGTTTCCGAAGCGGTTGAGCAGGGGCCGAAGCGCGTGCACATAGTCCGTCGCCTGCGGAATATCGCAACCCATGTCACGGCCATAGCGCTCGGTAACAAAGGGATTATGGTTACGCACAGAGCCGGGATGAATCTGCATCACCAGACCATCCTCCACGCTCATCCGCGCCATTTCGGTAAGCATTTGCGCGCGGAAGAGTTCTTTCTGTGCGTCGTCGGCCTTACCGGAAAGAACCTTCGCAAAGAGATCGGCCGCCTCAGCCGCCGAAAGATCCGCAGTTCGCGCCGTAGGGTGCCCATGATCGGTAGAAGTGCAGCCCAGAGTCTTGAAACGCGCCCGCGCCTTTGCCAAGGCATTTAGATAGCCGCTCCACGCGGATGTATTCTCGCCGGTCTGCTCACCTAATTGGCCGATTGAATTCGCGAAATTCGGAAAGTCGGGGTCGACCACTGAATCTGGTCGAAACGCCGGGATGATCCGCGCCTTCCATCCCGAATCGCGAATGGTTTTATGATGCGTGAGCGGATCGAGCGGGGAATCCGTTGTCGAGAGCACTTCAATATGGAAGCGCTCAAACAATGCGCGAGGCAGGAACTCCGGCTTATTCAACTTCTCCGAGATCGTGTCGTAATAAAGGTCGGCAGTCTTCTCCGAAAGACGTTCCTTCAGTCCGAACAGCTCTTGAAAGGCATAGTCGAGCCACATGCGCGTGGGTGTTCCGCGAAAGAGATAATAGTGGCTGGCGAAGATGTGCCAGACCTTGCGCGGCTCCCTGACCTTTGGCTGACCAATCTCCAGGTCGTCCATCGAGACGCCCTGGCTGTAGAGCATTCTGAAAACGTAGTGATCGGGTTGCACGAACAAGGTTGCCGGATCGGGAAACGGGGAGTTCGAAGCGAACCACGCAGCTTGCGTGTGTCCGTGCGGGCTCACGATGGGAAGGTTGCGGACATGTGCGTACAAAGCGCGCGCTACCTTGCGTGCGCTCGCCTCAGCAGGAAACAGACGATCTTCATCGATCAGCATCGGACTCATTCTACCCCTTGGTTTTCAGGCGCAAAGGCGATCACCGGGATTAGAGGTCAGACCACAAGTATACATGTCTGACCATCCAACGAGTTTCGCCGAAGTGTGGTAAGTTTTTGGGATGAAGCGGGAAGGTCAATGTTAATCTCGTTTTGCCCCTGCTTTCCAGATCTGCCAGAAGGTGGCTTAGAACTATGCCGCGGATGAATTCTAAGGATCCGAACACCCATCGTACGATGCATGTGGTTAACCACATCCGCTCGCTCATCGAAAACGGCACTCTGCAACCGGGTGACAAAATTCCTCCCGAACGGGAGTTCGCGCGTACTTTGAAGATCAGCCGGGCCAGCCTTCGTACCGGCATTGGCTATCTGGCGGCGATGGGGGTCATGAAGATTCGCCACGGCGTGGGGACCTTTGTGGCCGATGGTCCGCCGGAGTTTGGAAAGACATCTCTCAGCTTGATGGGCGCGTTGCATGGCTTTCAATCCTGGCAAATGTTCGAGGCCCGAATTATACTCGAAAGCCATCTCGCCGCGCTCGCCGCCGAACGAGGCAAAGAGGAACATCATGCGGCCCTCGCCGAAGAAGTTGCGGAGATGTTTGCAACTCTGGATAGTCCGGCCGACTACCTCATTCACGATCTGCTCTTTCACCGCATCGTCTCCCAGGCCTCCGGCAATCCGATCCTTGCTGCACTCATCGAAACGATCACCTCCGCACTCTACGACAAACGGCGCAAGACGGTCGAGCGCTCGACGGACCGCCGCGAATCAGCTGAGATGCACCGCGAGATCTACAAAGCCATCCGGGCACGCAAACCACTCGAGGCGCGGAAGCTAATGGATCAGCACCTGCGCATGGCCCAGGCCGCGCAAGGCATGGAGCGTCCTACAGAGCGTCGTGCTCCTGCCGCTGCTCAGAAAAACAAACAGGCGCGTCTGGCGGCCGTTGCGTCTGACTAAGCTGGTTCGCCCCGCGAACGGTTTACAAGGTTTCCAGAGAAACAATGCAAGCGATGCACCACATTTTGTATCGCGCGGCCGATCTCACTGGTCCGGCCTCTCTCTATCTAGAAGTCCTTAATTTTCAGAAACTACAAAAATTTTTCGTTTTCTTTTTTCACTAAAGCGAATTACATTCACCGCGGTTATTCACCTGAACTTCTTTCAATTTACCTATTGACAGTCGTTATTCGCGCGGATAAGAATTGTCCCGTTTAAATTGTGGTCAGACCACAAGCACAGAAAATCAAAAAAACGGAAAGAAGCGGTTTTCGCCTGCTGTAAGTCGACGTGAAACCGCACTCATCGTTGTGGAGGAAAGGATGCAATCAATTCGAACTAAGGTGAGGACATTTGCAACTGGCGTCTCGGCTCTGCTGCTCATGCTTGCGCCTGTTGCAGTACGAGCCCAGATCGCGGGTACCGGCAATATCCAGGGAACTGTCTCCGACGCGTCGGGTGCGGTGGTGGCGAATGCAACCGTCATACTTACCGACGAAGCGACACACGTCCAACGCACGACGCAGACCAGCGGCGCAGGAGTCTACCTCTTTCCCGCAATTCCTGTTGGCACGTATGACGTGAGCGCTGAGGCTCCCGGATTTAAGAAGTATGTGCAGACAAAGATCGTTCTCGAGGTGGGCAGCAGCATCGCGGTCAACCCCACGCTGGCTGTAGGCAGCGGTCAACAGACGGTTGAGGTGCAGGCTGAAGGTCTCGCGCTGCAGACCGAAGACCCAACTTTCAAGCAGACAATTGACTCCAACGAAGTGACGGAGATGCCGCTCAACGGGCGCCAGATGACGGCGCTGATCACTGCTTCGGGTGGCTCGGCACCGGCTCCGGCTGGTGATTTTACGGGCAGCAAATATTCCTATCAGACGATCTCGGTCTCGATTGCGGGTGGCGGGGGTAACACCACGCTGTGGCGGCTGGATGGCGGTGACAATCAGGACTACATGGCCAATGGCAACCTGCCGTATCCGTTTCCCGACGCAGTGAGCCAGTTCAGCGTCGAATCAACAGCGCTGGGCGCACAGGACGGCGGCCACGTTGGCGGCATGGTGAACGTGGTCACCAAGTCGGGCACCAATCAATATCACGGATCGGCATTCGAGTTCATTCGTAATAACTATCTCGATGGCACCAACTTCTTCTCTTCCACTCCTGATACGCTGCACCAGAATCAATTCGGCGGCACCTTCGGCGGTCCAATCCGCCGCAATAAACTGTTTGCTTTCGCGGCCTACCAACGCTGGATTGCGCGTCAGTCGCAAGCGGCGACGCAGGCGACTGTGCCCACAGCAGCGAACCTCGCCGGCGACTACTCGGTGACCGACGGCGTTCCCGGCGTAGCGAACAGCAACCCCTGTAACTCAAGCCATGCGCCGATCACTTTGTTGGACCCGCTCACTGGTACAGCGCTGGCCGGCAACAAGTATGCGACAACGCCGACCTATAGCCCGGCTGGGAAGGCGCTACAAAAATATCTGCCTACACCACAGGCGGCGACAGATCCGAATAACTGCGGATTTGTCTTCTACGCCATTCCGTACCAAGTAACTGACAACCAGTTCGTCACCCGGGTCGATTACACCGTTAGCCCCAAGCAGAATGTCTACGGCCGCTACTTTATCGATGGCTATCAATTCCCGGCATATTTCTCGCCGACGAATATCCTCATCACCACGCAGTCGGGCAACATCGAACGGGTGCAGAACTTCACGTTCGGCGATGCTTATACCATCAACCCGAACGTGGTGAATGCGGCGCATATCTCGATTCTCCGCCGCGTGGATAACCGTGGCTATGCTCCCAATGACATCAATGCAGGCAATCTGGGAGTGACACTCTACCAGGCTGTGAAGAACGGCCTGCAGATATCCGAAGGCAAGTTCACGATCGGCGGCGGCACCAATTCGGTGGCCCACTTTAATGACAACACGCTGGCCATCGACGACGATGTGACCTGGGTGCACGGCAAGCACCAGATCATGTTCGGTGGCGAGTGGGTGCAGAACCAGCTCAATATTGGTAACGCCTATGAGTCAAATGGCGTGTTCACCTTCAACGGACAATATAGCGGAAGCGGACCTAAGGGCGGCGCGACGATTGGCGATCAGAATTTGGATTTTCTGATGGGCACGCTCAGTGCTTTCCAGCAGAGCAAGTTCCAGCAGAATGCATTGCGCGGACCGATCCCGAGCGTGTATATCCAGGACACCTTCCATGCGACTTCGCGACTGACAGTTGTGGGCGGTCTGCGCTGGGGACCCAACATCATGCCGCACGACTATTTCAATCGCGGCGTGGTGTTCAACATGAATAATTTTCTCTCCAACGTCTTTAGCAGCGTGTACCCGAATGCGCCGGCGGGCGCGCTTTTCTATGGCGACAAGGGCGTGACTCGGCAGTTCACGAAGAACTCCTACCTGCAGTTCTCGCCCAATGCGGGTGTTTCGTACGATCCCGTCGGTGACGGCAAGACTGTTATCCGCGCCGGCGGTGCGCTCATGTTCGACAATCCGAACTTTTTCACCAGCCAGCGCAACCAGCAGAACCCGCCCTTCTCAACGGCTATCAGCGAACTGCAAACTTCATCGACAGGGCCAATCAGCTTCGATGCGCCGTGGTCGGTCGGTTCCATCACCACCAGCCCGTTCCCGCAGCCACAGATCCCCACCCCGTCACAGGCGCAGTTCTTCCCGCAGTCGCAGTTCATCGTGATGCCAGCGCAGTTCAAAACTGCTTATTCAATCCAGTGGACGCTGAGTATCCAACGGCAGTTTGGCCATGGTTGGCAGGCGCAGGTTGACTATATGGGCAACACAACCCGCCATGCTCCTCTGGGCTATACCTTCGATCCTGCAACGTACATACCAGGGTTGTGGGGAGCCAACGGCACCGGCTGCACAGGCATCGTGACGACTGGTCCGGCTGCCGTGAAGCCAGGAGCAGCAGGAACAAACTGCTCGACCACCGGCAACCAGAGCTCACGTTTTCTGCTCACCCAGCAGAATCCGGCTCAGGGTAATCAGTATCTGGGCGGTGGCGGCGGCTCGGTGATCGTTGGAGATGAAGGGACGGCCAACTACAACGGCCTCGTCGCTACGATCCAGCATCGCCTCTCAAATACCTTCAGCCTGCTGGGTAACTGGACCTGGTCGAAGTGCCTCAATATCGAGGACGCACAGGGCGACCTGGCCGGCACGACGGTCGAGAACATCAAGAACATCATGATGGACTACGGTCCGTGCGGCTCCGACTACCGTCACCTGGAAAATGTCTCGCTTGTGACGCGGAGCAACTTCACACGCTTCAACCGCTTCACCGGTCTTCTGGTGAACGGCTGGGAACTGGCTCCTCTGATGCAAATCCGGAGCGGCGAACCTTTCACCGTGACCGCGGGACAGGACAATTCGCTGACCGATGTAGGCAACGATCGCCCGAACCTGATTCCAGGCGCGAATCCCTATGCGGAGGTCAAGTTCCACAAGGCGACAGGTATCGCCAATCGCGGATTCCTGAATCCCGCGGCTTTTGCGCAGGTCACCGCGCCATGCCCCGTCGACAGCAAGAACGCGCTACTTCCGGGCTGCCAGTACCTCGGCACCTACGGAAATATCGGCAGGAACTCCTTCCGCGGGCCAAAAGCGTTCAGCCTCGATGCTCAGATCTCGCGAATCTTCACGATCCACGAGAACTGGACCACGACGCTTCGGCTGGAAGCATTCAACGTGCTGAATCACCCGAACTTCAACCCGCCGACCGGCGGATCGGCTGGATCGATCGCCGGAAACTCGGGCAGTGCCGCGGTTCTTACATCCTCCACCTTCGGGCAGGTCACATCCACATCCAACCAGGCCCGTGTCTTTCAGGGATCGATAAAAGTAAGCTTCTGACCTCCGTTTTCGATCAAAATAGTCCGTTTTCTACGCGGCCACTCCCCTGCAGGGGAGTGGCCGCTCTATTTGGCGCCATGGACAAACCTCTGGCTCTCCCGGCGACCCCTCCAACTAACCCATTCGGTACCTCGGCGTAGCACGAGGGTAACCTGGGGTTCACTAAAGAGTTATAGGCTAACTTCCTCATTCTGCACGGGCTCGGATGGGCATTCCCAAGTTGGTTGATTTCCAATCCCCAATGGTAACTTTCGAGGTTGACAGTGATTACTTAGGTGTACGAAACTGTTAGCGCATCAAAAGTGGTCAGACCACGACATGTATGGTTCACACACGGGGTGAATCGTCAGCCCGGTGCTGCGCCGTCGAGCGAGAGAAAGGCAACTGTGGAGGCAACAATGCAAACAGAATCAAGGGAATCGTCACAGGGATTATTCTCAGGTTTTCCCGGGTTCCTGAGCAGGAAATGGCTGGCGCTGCTGGCCATTGTGATCATGACGCCGCTGATGGGGCTGGCGCAGCTGTCCGGCAAAGGCGCGATCACCGGTACAGTGACCGACAAGACCGGCGCAGTGATTCCAGATGCGCTTGTGACCGCGACCAACGGAGCCACTGGCATTACCACCAATACAACCACCACCAGCGCGGGCGCTTACAACTTCGCGAACCTCGATCCCGGCATCTATACCGTGACCATCACAGCGAAAGGTTTCGAGAAGCTGGTTCAGCAGAACGTGCACGTGAATGCACTCGAGTCGCAAACATACAGCCCGACCCTCTCCGTAGGTAACGCTGAAGCGCAGATTACTGTCACTGCCGAGCCGCCTCAATTGGAAACCAGCAACGCCACTCTGGGCGCGACCATGGAGCAGCAAACGTATTCCGAGCTGCCAGTCGAAATGGGGGCCTACGGCCAGCCTGATCAGCGGCGCGCCACGGATTTCGTCTACCTGATGCCTGGTGTGCAGGGCAACGAGACCAACGGCAATGCCACCACCAATACCGGTGTTATCAACGGCTCCGGCAGCCGCGGCGCCGCGTCGGACGTGTATATCGATGGTATTCCGTTTGTGCGCGCCGGAGGCAACGGCGACCCGCGGTACGTTTGGACAGCCATCTCCGTCGATGCTGTCGATCAGTTCCAGTTGCAGACCACCGGCTACTCGGCCATCTACGAAGGCCAGGGCGTGATGAACTACTCCATTAAGCAGGGTGGCTCATCGCAGCACGGCGCTGTGTATGAATTCCTCCGCAATACGTCGTTTGACTCTTGGGGATTTTTCCGGGCCCAGGATCCGGTGACGTTGATGCCGGTCAAGCCGGTTGAGCACCAGAATGAGTACGGTATCAACCTCGGTGGTCCACTCATTCCCATCGGCCGGTTGAAGAACAAGCTCTTCTACTTCACCAACTACAACGGCTTCCGTTACACCAGCCAAACGCCTGTGCTGATGCGGTTCCCATCTAACGCTGAGCGGGCCGGAGACTTTAGCGCGGATGGCGTTCCCATCTATGACCCGCTCTCCCAGGCGTCTTGCACGGCCCACAGCACCAACGGCCCCTGCCGCTATCAGTATGGTTATGGCCCGGGCACAACCAATGGAGCGGCGGGCAATCCAACGCCGACAGGTGCCGCAGTGAACGTGATCCCCGCCAGCGAGTTCTCGCAGGTGGCGCTCAATCTGCAAAAACTCCTCCCGAGTATCCCTAGCACAGCTACGGGCAACAACTACACGGCTCCCAATAACACTGGATTGGTCAACTGGTCGACGACTTCGCGTATCGACTTCGTCCTTAACTCTCGGGACACGATTACTGTAGTGGGTGCTGTGGGCCGGCAGGCAAGCTCGGTTCCGGTAGGCCAGACAACCGCAGGTCGCAACGTTGGTCCCGTGCCCTATAACTACGGTCAGGCTTACGCGCCGAAGACCGCGGTCTGGGCAGTCGAAGAAACCCACGTTTTCTCTCCCACTCTTCTGAACCAGCTCAAGTGGGGATACGCTCGCTACAACGGCCCAACCTTCAATCCAGATGACTCGCCGAAATACTCCGCTTCGAGCATGGGGCTATCCGGACTGCCGCAGGGACAAGCATCGAATATGTTCCCGATCGTCAGTTTCGCAGGCACCAACGCGCCGACGCAGTGGAACGGCGCTACGGAGAACCGCACTGTCGCCGCCAATTATACGGCGCTTGACAACGTGCAGTGGACGGTAGGCAAGCACTCCTTCACTTTCGGTGGACAGGTGGCATGGCTACTCTATAACGTGGTCAACGCTACGGGTGGATCGACGCCGATTACTCTCGCCAACGCGGTGACTGAAACAGCGGGAATCGCTGCCTCCAGCAACACCTCGCCGAAGTATGTAGCCACAACCGGCACCGGCCTCTCCTACGCCAGCTTCCTGGTCGGGGAAATCGACAAGGGCAGCTTCACGCAATATCTGCAGCAGGAGTTTGGCGCACGTTTCCGGGCGATCTCGCCTTACGCGGCAGACGACTGGAAAATAACCCAGAAACTGACGCTCAACTTAGGCCTACGCTATGACTTCTTCCCGACCGTCACAGAAGTGCATAACGCTGAGGGCTTCTTCAGTCCAACCCTCGCCAATCCTGTCACCGGCGTCAACGGAGCTCTTCAGTTTACAGGTCACAGCAACGGCACCTGCAACTGCGCCACGCCGGTCAACAACTACTTCAAGAATTTCGGGCCTCGTGTTGGTCTTGCCTATCAGCTTGATCCGAAGACTGTGGTTCGTGCCAGCTACGGTCTGATGTTTACGCACGGCGACGCCATCGGTGGTTTGAATACCAGCCTTGGCACGCTGGGCTTCTCCGCAGCACCTTCATTCTCGGCCAATGGTCAGTTGTTGAGCACTATGCCGTTGCTCGGCGCCAACGGAGCCATTCCTTCCTATACAAGTGCAACGGGTGTCGCGTCGGGTGCGGCTTACGGCACCGGTTACACTACAACTACCGGCTATACGGGCACGCCGTCGAGCATGTCGTATAACGATCCGTACTACGGCGGCCGCGCGCCGGAGTACATCAACTGGAACTTCGGGATTCAGCGGCAGCTCACCAATGCAGTGGTTCTCACCGCCTCCTATGTGGGTTCGGAAGGGCACTTCCTGCAGTTGGATGGCTACCACGCACGTGGCTATTGGGCCGATGACCTCGATCCGAAGTACCTGTACCTCGGTGGTACCTTGAGCACTGCTGGTACGTCAGCTTGCGCGGCCAACAACTTGACCTGCCCAGCCAATTTCACGACGAGCCAGAACCTGAACGTCGCACTCAAGCCGTTCCCGTTCCAGACGGTCACCGACAACTTCGGATACGTCGGGAACTCCAACTATAACGCGCTGCAAGCGAGCTTGAACGTTCGCCGCTGGCACGGATTGACAACAAGTGCGAACTACACGTGGTCGCGTACTATCGACGATGGCGGCAACTTCCGGACCGGCTATCCGATTCCGGCGGGCACGCTGGCCAATCACCCCACTGCGACCTATGCAGCAGACCGCATCGAGCGCAGTGTATCTACATCCAATCAGCCGCAGCACTTTGTGGCCACGGCAGTTTGGGATTGGCCTCTTGGTAAGACGATTCTCACCGGCAGCCCGGTTGAGCGTGCGATTCTCGGCGGCTTTACGTGGTCGGGAGTCTTTCAGGCTTATTCCGGCTCACCGCTGGTGGTTACAGGATCGGCCTGCCAGACCAATCCTGCTCAGGTCACCTGCGTCGCCACGCTCAATCCAAACTTCACGGGCGCTGTACGCGTGAACGGCAAATGGGGCCATGGTACCTATGGCACCTCAACCTATCCTGGCACCACGACCACGATTCCGCAGCCTTCCTACATCGCACAGAGCACTGGCGGTGCAGACAAGACTTCGCATGCGATCGTGACTCCCGCCAGCGGTCCATTCATTTCGCCGGTAGCGCCCTCCGGAACGGGAGTTACACCTAACCAAGTCTCGCTCTTATCGTCGCCGTCACCATTGGGATATGACTATACCTTTGGCGATGCGGCGCGTACGGCGCCCTACAACCTGTATGGTCCTGGCAACTATCAGCTTGACCTCGCGATGATTCGCAGCTTCCCGCTGCATATCACCGAGACTACGAGACTGAAGTTCCGGGCTGAGTGGTACAACATCACCAACCACACCCAGTTCGGCGTATCGAGCTCGGTTGTTGGCAACGCCAACTTCGGACAGGTTACCAACAGCTCGACCTTTAACCGCAAGTCGGCTCAGTTCTCGGCGCGTCTTGAGTTCTGATCTGTTCTTGCTCAATGCTTAACAAATAGGCTGCCGAGTTCGGCAGCCTATTCTCTTTCTGCGATCACTACACTGCTCGTCGTTCACAGATGCGAGTGTCCTAACTTCAACCTGAAGGAATCCAAAGCAATGTCGGGTGCAAGACGGTTTGCTGTGTCCGTGCTTTCTCTTCCCATTGTTCGCCACTCCACTTCAATAGCTGCGTTCACCGTATTTCTCTCTACTATGGGAATTGCTGTACAGCCGCGCGCTGTTGCGCAAGTGCAACCGCCAGCTTCCGTCGCGGCCGATTCCAGCGCAGATGCGATCCTGCCCCACGGACAGATTGAATATCTCTGGCCTGCGGGCGCGCCGGGGGCCGTGGGCTCAGAAGAACAGGACAAGCCGCATCTGGAGATATTCAGCGGCTTCGGACCAGGTCCGCACGCGGCCGTCGTCGTATGCCCCGGTGGTGGCTACACGCACCTGGCCTATGAGAAAGAGGGAACCCGCATTGCCGAGTGGCTCAATTTGCGCGGCGTTACGGCGTTCGTGCTGACCTACCGGCTCGGGCCGCGGTATCACTATCCGGCGCCGATTCTCGACGGCGAACGGTCTGTGCGTTGGGTGCGCAGCCATGCGCGAGAGTACAACGTCGATCCGGACCGCATCGGAATGTGGGGCTTTTCCGCGGGCGGCCATCTGGTGGGAATTGTCGGCACGCATTTTGATGAAGGCAATCCGCAGGCTGCCGACCCGATCGACCGCGTAAGCGACCGCCCCAACTTTGTCATCAGTTCTTATGGTGGTCTATCGCTCGAAGCAGGCATTGCCAAGCCGCATGCGATGGCCGCGCTGCTGGGTGACAATCCTTCGCCAGAATTGATCGACGACATGTCGCCCGACAAGCACGTCACCGCCAAAACGCCGCCATACTTTCTCTATGCCACTACGACCGATCAGTCTGTTCCGGTGCTGAGCAGCGTGACTTTTTACACCGCGTTGGTGAAAGCGGGTGTTCCGGCCGAGCTGCACATCTTTGAGCAGGGGCCGCACGGCACTGGGCTGGCGCAAGCCTATCCGGCGCTCTCTGCATGGCCCGATCTGCTGGAGAACTGGCTTCGCCTGAATGGCTGGATTGCACAGCGCGCAGCCAAGTGAGTCCAGCACGTCTCCTCCGTTGTTCAACCAAGAGCAGAGCGGCTATATTTGGTTCGGTGCTGAAACAAAAACGCGTCCCGCATCTCACGTAATCGCACCAAGAAGCCTTATTCGGAGCCACGATGAAAACCGTCCGTATCTTTGCCTGGATCTCTTTGCTTGTGTTCGCGCTCAGCGGCGCTGCCGCGGATGGAGACGAGCTGCCGTGGTCGCAACGCGCCGCCGACGCCGCGATCGCGCGCTGGCCCGACGGCCGTTTTGTGCCAGCCGGCGCACCTTGGGCCTGGAACTACGAGGTAGGCACACTTCTTCAGGGCATCGACGCAGTGTGGCTCGAGACGGTCGATCCGCGCTACTTCCACTACATCCAGATCGCGGTCGATCAACTCGTCACTCCGGACGGCGCCATCCCTACCTTGAAGCCGGAAGAGGCGCAGCTCGACAACATCCTGCTCGGCCGGCAACTGCTACTGCTCTACAGGGTCACGCAGAACAAGCGTTACCTGACGGCTGCGACCCAGCTCTATGACGAGCTTAAGCATCAGCCGCGCAATGCAGAAGGCGGCTTCTGGCATAAGCAGCGGTATCCCAATCAGATGTGGTTGGACGGGCTCTACATGGCGGAGCCCTTCTATGCCGAATACTCTGCGCTCTCGCATCACTCGGAGAACTTCGCAGACATTACTCACCAGTTCGTGCTGACCGAAGAGCACACGCGCGATCCAAAGACGGGCCTGCTCTATCACGGGTGGGATGCATCGAAGCAGCAGCGCTGGGCCAACAAGCAGACCGGTGATTCGCCCGAGTTCTGGGCGCGGGCCATGGGCTGGTACATGATGGCCCTCGTCGACACGCTCGACTATTATCCGGAAAACGATCCAGGCCGTGCGCAGCTTGTCGCTATTCTGGCGCGCGAAGCGGCCGCAGTGGCGCACTACCAGGATGCATCGACTGGCCTGTGGTATGACGTGCTCGACAAATCTGGCGCAAAGGGCAACTACTTCGAATCCTCGGCTGCCTGCATGTTTGTTTATGCGATCGCCAAGGGCGTGCGCCGCGGCTATCTACCGGAGCACTATCTCGCGAATGCGAAGCGTGGCTATCAGGGCATTCTGACGCATTTTGTGGCGTCGCAGGGAGAGGATGTTTTGCTTTCCGGCACAGTCAAGGCCTCGGGTCTTGGCGGCGATCCCTATCGCGACGGCAGCTACGATTACTACATCGGCGAGAAAGTCATCACAAACGATACTAAGGGAATTGGCGCATTTCTTCTTGCCAGCACAGAGATGGACTATGCGCCAACCTCCACGCTCGCTCGCGGCGATGAGGTTGTCGTGGACGGCTGGTTTAACTCGCAGCAGCGTACAGATGCTTTCGGTCAGTCTGTGTACTTCCACTACAAGTGGAACACCTGGGACATGCCGGGGTATTCGCTCTTCGGCCACCTCTTCCGCGAGTTCGGCGCGCAGACCGGCGAACTCGATGCGGAGCCGACGCAGGCGAATTTAAAAGGCGCAGCCGTTTATATCATCGCGTCGCCTGACAACGCGGACAAGAATCCAAAACCGCACTACGCAACCGACGAAGATGCGTCGCAGATTGCCGCGTGGGTCAAGGCCGGCGGCGTGCTCATGCTCATGGAGAATGACACTTCGTTCGCCGATCTCGATCATTTCAACGTGATTTCCGATAAGTTCGGCATCCACTTCAACAGCGTGCTGCGCAAACATGTGATTGGCACGCAGTGGGAGATGGGCAAGATTGCCATTGACGGAAGCGGGCAGATATTCCATCAGCCGCACACGCTCTACATGAAAGATGTCTGCACAATTTCAACGAGCGGGCCTGCCAAACCGGTTCTCAAAGAAGGGGACGACATCTTTATGGCGGTAGCGAAATACGGGAAGGGAACTGTCTACGCCGTCGTGGATCCATGGCTCTATAACGAGTACACAGACGGGCGCAAACTGCCCCTCACTTATGACAACTACGCGGCAGGCAAGGAACTGGTCCGCTGGGTTCTGGAACAGGTGCCGCACGCGCATTAAACGGAACGACCTGTGAAAAGTGTTGACGAGGTCTGACCATAATTACGCAGTTCTTCTGCGAAACTGGGAAACTAACCGGTTCTTCTTAGAAGAAATAAGCCGCGATAGCGCTGGATTTCGTACCCCAACCCTCGGGAATGAGACAGCGCAGGACCGGCTTGCTTGACCTCTGACCGCCCCGCTCCTGTACAGTGGATGTTTCAAGTGGTCAGTCCTCTTGCGTGCCTCGCTGATTGGAGATGCGATGCGTTTTAAAGATTTGTGCCCGCTTGCTGCCGCTTTGCCCTTGTTCTTTGCCGTGGTTTCGCGCGCTCAGGACACACGCCAGGTGACGGAGCCGAAGATTCCTGCTGCTTGCGCTACGCTCGATGCCGCGCTCGCCGCTCACCACGGCACACTTTCCGAAGCGGATGAGCGCAAGCTCGATACGGCGCGCATTCAGAACGCACTCGACGGTTGCACCTCGGGCGGCGCCGTGGTGCTGCGTGCGCATGGCAAAAAGAATGTTTTTCTTGCCGGGCCGCTCACATTGCGCTCGAATGTTACGCTGGTCGTGGACAAGAATACGGCGCTCGTCGCATCGCGCGATCCGCGTGTCTTCGATCTTGCGCCGGGTAGTTGCGGCATTGTGGCTGCGCGCGGCCGTGGATGCAAGCCGTTGATCTCCGGCGACGGCGCAAAGAACGCGGGCATTATGGGCGAGGGCTCGATTGACGCGCGCGGCGGCGCAAATCTGCTCGGCCAGGACGTAACGTGGTGGGATCTGGCCCACGAGGCGAAGGTAAAGGATCTGTCGCAGAGCGTGCCCGCGATGATCGCGTTGCGCCACGTCGATAACTTCACGATGTATAAGATCACGCTGCGCAACTCACCAGGCTTTCACGTTTCGGTGAACCAGACCGATGGATTTACAGCGTGGGGCGTGAAGATCATGACACCCAAAACCGCGCGCAACACCGACGGCATTGATCCCGGCTCCTCACGCAACATTACTATTGCCTACAGCTATATTCATACCGGCGATGACGATGTTTGTCTCAAGCCGAGCGGCGCCGGCGCTGTTTCGAACATGTCGGTGCTGCATAATCACTTCTACTCTGGCCATGGCATGTCCATAGGCAGCGGCACGTTTGGCGGCGTCGATCATCTGCTGGTCGACGACCTGACCATCGATGGCGCCGACAATGGTCTCCGCATCAAGTCGGATCGCAGCCGCGGCGGACTTGTGCATCAAGTTGTCTATCGCAACGTGTGCATCCGCAATGTTCCCAATCCGCTGGTCTTCACGCCGCACTACACAACATTTACTGGAGACCGGCTGCCTATTTATGAAGACATCACGCTTGAGAATGTTCATGTGCTCACTCCGGGCGCGTACACCTTTTATGGGCTCGACGCCGACCACAAACTGGAAATCAAGCTCGATAATGTCTTTGCAGACGACCAGAAGGATTCGCTGTTCTATGACCAGGACGCTTCGATCACGCTGGGTTCGAAGCGCGGTGATCTTGCGCCGAAGGGCGACGATGTGACGATCAATGAGACGCCCGGTTCCGCAACGGGCGAGCCGCTGGATTGCAGCGCGCGCTTCGTGCCGTTCCCTGAAGACAAGACGGCTCCCGAGATGGCGGGCAAGATTCCACCGGAAGACAAAACATTTTATGTTGCTGCGGATGGTACTGGCGACTACTACTCCGTACAACGCGCGTTGGACATGGCGCCCAAGACCGGCGGCGCGGTGCTCTCGGTTTCGCCCGGCATTTATCGCGAAGTCATTACTGTCGACAAGCCGAACATCACAATTCGCAGCGCGAATCCAGATGCGAGCAAGACGGTCATCGTGAACGATCGCAGCGCAGGCCAGAACGGTGGCACGCTGCACTCGGCCACAGTGAATGTAACCGGCGACAACTTTTTTGCTGAAAATATCACCTTTGAGAACGACTTCAATCGCACGCATCCGCAACTGCCGGCCGGCTCGCAGGCATTGGCGCTGCTTGTCACGGGCGATCGCGCCATCTTTCACAACGTGCGGCTGCTGGGTAACCAGGACACCGTGTATGCAGGTACCAAGAATTGCGGCCCGGATGGTCAAAACTGTGCGCCCACGCGGCAATACTTTTCCGACTGCTACGTGGCCGGCAACGTCGACTTCATTTTCGGCGATGCCAAGGCCGTTTTCGAAAACTGCGAGATTCACTCGACGCCGCATAACGGCGGCTACATTACCGCGCAATCAAAGCATTATCCGAACCAAGATTCGGGTTTTGTGATCGATCATTGCAAACTCACGGCTGATCCTGGCGTCATCCGCGACGTATATCTCGGCCGGCCATGGCGGCCCTATGCCACCGTCATCTATATGCATACCGAGATGGACGACAAGATTGCGCCCGCTGGCTGGCGCGAATGGCATCCGGGTGAGACGCACTCACTCGACACGGCCTACTATGCGGAGTTCGACTCGACAGGTCCCGGCGCGTACCATGACGAACGCGATCCGCACACGCACTTTCTTACGCCAGAGCAAGCCAGACAGTACGAGCCGCAGGTGTTCCTGCGCGGCAACGACAACTGGAATCCGCTGGCGCAGCCCGCGCAGTAGAATAAAGTTTCTGTGAGTTGATGGGAGGAACAATGAAGACGGTATTGATGGCCGATCCGGTGCGCTATCCGCGCATGACGACCGGCGAGCTGCGTGAGACATTTTTGCTGAACACGCTCTACGAGCCGGGCAAGATTCATCTGAATTATGTAGATCTCGACCGCTCCGTCGTCGGTTTTGCGGCGCCGCTTGATGCGCCGATTGCGCTGCCTACCGATGCCGATCTGCGCGCGAGCTACTTCACGGAGCGGCGCGAACTGGGCGTGCTGAATATCGGCGGCGCCGGAACCGTGACGGTGAATGGAAAGAGCTATACGCTCGAAAATGTCGACTGCCTCTACATCGGGCGCGGCAACAAGGACGTGAGCTTCGCATCGAAAGACAAGAGCGCGCCGGCGGTGTATTACCTGCTCAGCTATCCCGCGCATGCGGAGTATCCGGTGACGGTGGTGCGCAAAGAAGAGGCGAGCCCCACGGAACTCGGCAGCATCGAGACCTGCAACAAGCGCACGATCTACAAGTACATTCATCTCCGGGGTGCGCGCAGCTGCCAACTGGTGATGGGCGTAACGCATCTTGCACCGGGCAGCAACTGGAACACGATGCCTCCGCACACGCACATGCGCCGCTCTGAAATCTATATGTACTTCAACGTGACGGCCGATGCGCGCGTGATGCACTTTATGGGACCTCCGGCCGAGACGCGGCACATTGTGATGATGGACAAAGACGTGGTGGTCTCTCCGGGTTGGTCGATTCACGCGGGCGTGGGCACGCGCGCGTACAGCTTCTGCTGGGGCATGGGCGGCGAGAATCAGGACTACGCCGATATGGACCCGGCTCCAGTCGATACACTGCGGTAAGCAAATAAACAAAACGAAACTCTGGCCGGTTGCGATCTCTCGCGGCCGGTCATTTGCTTTTGCGCTCAATTTCACACTCCGGGATGGTCTATTCACGAATCCGTGTGTCCCGTGTACGATTGCGCCGGTGGAGGAAAGCGATGCTGAAAGAGATTCTTTCAATAGCGGCAGTGGCGGTAGTGGGCGCGCAGGCGGCCACGCTCACCGGCGACAGCGCCCTGGTGATTCCCAAAGCGGATGTGCAGGCGCAGACGGCGAAGTTGATAACAACGACCGGCCCGACGAGCAAAGATGCGGGAACGGTGGTGCTGGGCAGCTACGGAAATTTGACGCTGCGGCTCTATGTGCGGCGAACGGCTGGCGGCGGCGAGATTCACAAGCACTTCGACGATCTGATGATTGTGCAGCAGGGAACGGCGACGCTGGTGACGGGCGGAACGATTGCGGACCCTAAGGAAGGGGATAATGGCGAGATTCGCGGATCGAAGGTGGTGGGCGGCGTTTCGCGGAAGATGAGCGTGGGCGATATTGCGATTATCCCCGCGGGCGTGGCGCACCAGACGATCATCGAGCCGGGATCGACATATGCGTACATGGTGGCGAAGGTGCATGAGCCGTGAAAGGCAAGCGAATAGGGAATAGGGAATAGAAAAACACCCTACGGTTGCTGTAACTCTTACGGACACTTTGCAGAAGTTCTGAAGCTTTACGGAAACAACCGCAGATCCTTCGACTCCCTTCGGTCGCTCAGGATGACAATGCATTGTGTGGGTCGGTGCAGTCCCAGGTTAGGCGTAAACAGCGCGCCGAGCCTGGGCACCGAAATTCGTGCTTAGGAGTTGTCGCCGCCCTTGAGTTTCGGCAGTGCGGATTCGCCGCTCTGGATCAGCAGCCCGGCTTTTGAGTAGATGCCGAGCTTGTCGCGTGTATCCGTGATATCGAGGTTGCGCATGGTGAGCTGGCCGATGCGATCGCGCGGCGAGAAGGCTGAATCAGTCTTCTCCATCGAAAGCCGCTCGGGCTTGAAGGTCAGGTTGGGCGACTCGGTGTTGAGGATCGTATAGTCGTTGCCGCGGCGCAGTTCGAGTGAGACTTCTCCGGTGACGACTTTGGACACCCAGCGCGCGCAATCGCGCAGCATGATGGACTGCGAATCGAACCAGCGACCCTGATACAGCAGTCGGCCAAGCTTGCGGCCATTCTCGCGATACTGCTCGATCGTATCCTCATTGTGGATGCCGGTGACGAGGCGCTCGTAGGCGATAAAGAGCAGCGCCATGCCGGGAGCCTCGTAGATGCCGCGGCTCTTGGCTTCGATGATGCGGTTCTCAATCTGATCGCTCATGCCGAGGCCGTGGCGTCCGCCGATGCGATTCGCTTCGAGCATCAGCTCTACCGGATCGGGATATTCGACGCCGTTGAGCGCGACCGGCCAGCCCTCCACGAACTTGACGACCACTTGCTCGGGTTTGATGGCACAGTCTTCGCGCCAGAAAGGCGCGCCCATGATGGGCGCGACGATCTTCATGCTGGTGCTCAGATGTTCCAGATCCTTGGCTTCGTGCGTGCCGCCGAGAATGTTAGAGTCCGTTGAGTAGGCCTTCTCCGCCGACATTTTGTAGGCGAAGCCGGACTTCTGCATGAAGGCCGACATCTCGGCGCGCCCGCCGAGCTCGTCAATGAACGCCGCATCGAGCCATGGCTTATAAATCTTCAGATCAGGATTGACCAGCAGGCCATAGCGATAAAAGCGCTCAATGTCATTGCCCTTGAAGGTGCTGCCGTCGCCCCAGATGCTCACGCCGTCTTCTTTCATCGCGCTCACCAGCATGGTGCCGGTGACGGCGCGGCCAATGGGCGTGGTGTTGAAGTACGGAACTCCCGCCGTCGTGACGTGGAAGGCCCCGCTCTGCAGCGCGGCCAGGCCTTCGCGGACGAGTTGGGCGCGGCAGTCGATGAGGCGGGCCTTTTCTGCGCCGTATTCGAGCGCAGCGCGCGGAATGGCCTCATAGTCAGCCTCGTCGGGCTGGCCGAGGTTGGCCGTATAGGCGTAGGGCTTGGCGCCTTTCAACTTCATCCAGTGAATGGCTGCGCTGGTATCAAGGCCGCCGGAGAAGGCGATTCCCACTCTTTGGCCAACCGGAAGATCTTCGAGGATATTGGACATTCTGAGGTGACTCCGAGCAAAGCGCGACAGGGTTTTTGAGAAACAAGTGTCTTATTTATTTTACGGGGCAAGTTGGCACACGAGCCATCCTCAACGCACAATCAAAATATGAAATTCTCTGAGTGGCGGCGCGCCAAAGGTGCTTGGAACTCATGGTGGTCGTTGTTGATCACATTCCCGTTGCTCATCGTCCTTGCCTTCGTTGTTCCCGAAGCCTGGCGGAGTGGCGTCATCGCTGGTCGAGAACAGTCGATCGCAGGTGTTGTCACTGCTTATCGGCCTTCGGATCACAATCGTTGCGATTATGTATTTACGGTGCAGGGTAGACAATTTACCGGGACAGATGGGTGCCCGAATGCTCCCGCTACGATTGGACAGCAGGTCTGGGTCTATTTCGATTCAAATAATCCAGCTACAAGTGAACTGGAGGGGTTTGCAGAAAAGAGCCAAGCCGATTGGTCAGGTTGTTGGTTTATTTTGATCGTGATCTGCATAGTTGCCGGAATCATTGCCTTTGCGAAGGTAAGAAGCAGGTTCAAGTTTTGGCCCAACGAGTAATTGATTTGAGGTTTGTGCTTTCCCAGGTCTCAAAAGCGAGACCTGGGGCACCCAAGATCCTGCTACACGTTGAATTCCGCTAGACGTTGTAAGTCGTCGACGACACGCGGCCGCCGTGGCCGGTCCAGTTGGTGTGGGAGAACTGTCCACGGGGCTGGTCGATGCGCTCGTAGGTGTGCGCGCCGAAGAAGTCGCGCTGGGCCTGGAGCAGGTTTTGCGGCAGTCGGGCGGTGCGGTAGCCGTCGAAGAAAGCGAGCGCGGTGGAAAAGGCCGGCGTGGGCACGCCCATCTGCACGGCGTGGACAAGGGCCTTGCGCCACGATGCCTGGTACTTGTTGACGGCATTCGAGAAGAAGCTATCGAGCAGGAGATTGGTGAGGACGGGGTTCTTGTCGAAGGCTGCTTTGATGTCACCCAGGAAGGCGCTGCGGATGATGCAGCCGCCGCGCCACATGAGCGCGATGCCGCCCATGTTGAGGTGCCACTTGTTCTCAGCGCCGGCGGCGCGCAGCAGCATGTAGCCCTGCGCGTAGCTGACGATCTTGGAGCAGTAGAGCGCGCGGCGCACATCTTCTATAAATGTTGCCCGGTCACCTACGTCGACTTTGCCCGAAGGGCCATTGAGGATGCTGGAGGCGGCGACGCGCTCTTCCTTGAGCGCGGAGAGACAGCGTGCGAACACCGATTCGCCGATGAGCGTGACCGGCTGGCCGGTATCGAGTGCGCTGATCACGGTCCATTTGCCGGTGCCTTTCTGGCCGGCGGTGTCGAGAATCTTGTCGACGAGCGGCGTGCCGTCTTCATCTTTCTTGGCGAAGATCAGGCTGGAGATTTCGATCAGGTAGCTGTCGAGCTCGCCTTTGTTCCAGTCGGTGAACACCGTATGCAGCTCATCGGCTGTGAGGCCAAGGCCGTGCTTGAGCAGGTCGTAGGCTTCGCAGATGAGCTGCATATCGCCGTACTCGATGCCGTTGTGCACCATCTTGACGTAGTGGCCTGCGCCGTCTTCGCCAACCCAGTCGCAGCAGGGGGTGCCGTCTTCCACCTTGGCGGCGATGGACTGGAAGATGTCTTTTACGTGCGGCCACGCGGCGGGATTGCCGCCGGGCATGATCGAAGGGCCGCGGCGCGCGCCTTCTTCACCGCCCGAGACGCCGGTGCCGATGAAGAGGATGCCTTTTTCTGCGAGGGCTTTTGTGCGGCGGTTCGAGTCGGTGAACAGCGAGTTACCGCCGTCGATGATGATGTCGCCGGCTTCGAGATGCGGCAGCACGTGATCGATCATCTGATCAACGGTGTCGCCCGCCTTGACCATAAGCATCACGCGGCGTGGCCGCTTGAGCAGGCCGATGAACTCTTCCATGGTGTGGCCGCCGACAACCTGCGTGCCCTTGGCTTCATTGTTGAGGAAGTCGTCGACCTTGGAGACGGTGCGGTTGAAGACGGCCACCTTGAATCCGTGATCGTTCATGTTGAGGACGAGGTTTTGTCCCATAACGGCGAGGCCGATGAGGCCGATATCACACGTTGCGTCTGGCATGAGTTCTCTCCGAAAGGAGATTCTAGCATTGCGTGCGGCGGGGTTTTGTGACGGCTGGGGAATGTGGTCAGACCACCCGAAAGATGGATTTTCTGTAGATTTGCTGCGCTGAGCGGTTGGTGCAGGTCAGTGCTTTCCCAGGTTAGGCGCAATGACAAAAACGCGCCGAACCTGGGGCACCCGGTTTTGGAGGTCGGGGTAGCGAACCGCAGGTCCTTCGACTCGTCGCACGGCGACGCGCTCAGGATGACAGCGTTTTAAGAGGCGTATTCGCTGAAATTAAGCGGCGATGCCTGCCGAGCGGTAGATCTCCGCGATGTACTTCAGGTCGCGCAGGCCTTCTTCGCCGGGGCTTTGCGGTTCCTGATTGTTCTGCACGCAGTGCGAGAAGTGCTCGGCCTCATTCTGGAACTGATAAGGATCGTGAGAGCTGTTGAGCTCGTCCGTCGCCTGGCCGCTGGCCCAGGCGCGCAGATGCATGCCATCGTAGTTGAAGGCGGGGTCGATCTGGAGCCAGCCCTTCGACCCGTAGACCTTGAAGTAGCCGGCCATATTCGCTCCATAGGTAGTGGCGCAACTGGCGACGATTCCCGACGGAAAGTGCATGGTCCAGGAGACGTTCTCCTCTACCTCGTTAAAGCGGCCGTCGTGATCGATGGTGGAGGCAAAGGCCTGCAGCCCCGCGGGTTCTTCGCCGGTGAGATAGCGGCAGGCATTGAGCGAGTAAATGCCCACGTCGTACAGCGGACCGCCGCCGGCAAGCTTTTTGCTGAGTCGCCACTCCCCGGGCGCGATGTTGAAGCCGAAGGAGCTGGAAATGGCCTGCACCTGGCCGATCTTACCCTCGCGGATCATCTGGATGGCGCGCAGATGTACCGGCTCATAGTGGCAGCGGTAGGCGATCATGAGCTTCACGTTCGCCGCTTTGCAGGCCGCGATCATCGCTTCGGCATCGGCGACCGACGTGCTCATGGGCTTTTCGCAAAGCACGTGCTTGCCGGCCTTGGCAGCGCGGATCGTGTACTCGGCGTGCATGGAGTTGGGCAGCGCAACATACACCGCGTCGATATTGGGATTGTGCGCGATCTCGTCGAAGTTCTCGTAGCTGTAGATCGAACTCTTCGGCACGTTGTACTGCGCTGCAATCCGCTCGGCCTTGTCGCGATGGCCGCTGACCAGCCCCGTGATGGCAGAGTTGGTGCTGTTGAGCGCGCCGGGCATGAAGTGGCCGGCGATGCGGCCCAGCCCGATGACGGCATAGCGGGTTTTGCGGGTTGCGTCTTGAGCGTTCAACGCCGGAGCCAGACGAGAGGCAAGGCCGAGCGCGGCCAGACGAGTGAAGTCACGGCGGGTAAAGTGCATAGCGGGAAAGCTCCTTTGCGCAGTGCTATAAGTAAATCGACTTATTGGCGAATGCTACCACACAAAGCTGGCCTCAGCGGATGCTCATATCGCCATCCACATCGACCACCAGCGCGTCGCCTTGTACCACGACCGAATGAATCTTCAGCCGCTCCAGCGCGATTTTGTAGCCCGATGAGTTTGTTGAGCCGGCGAGTGCCTTGCGCAGCATCTCGGCGGCATTCACCTTCATGCTCGATGGCACCTGGTGGCGCAGGAAGGGAGAGAGGATGAAATTGAGCTCTCCGTTGTCGGAGACGCGATCGAGATGAGCATCGCGGAAGCCGATCGTTTCGCCTTCGGCATCCGGCGTGAGCGAAACCTGAGCGGGAAACGAAAGGGCCACGCCGATGCAGGCTCCGCCCACGGCGCGCCCCATCTTGGCATGCGTCTTCATGCGGACGACGATCCGGTCCTGCTCGAAAGTGAGGCGCGGCTCCTCGGCCGTCACCGAGCAGGCAGACTGCGGATCGCCTTTGAGGTAGTAGAGTCCTTTGGGGCCGCCAAACAGCTGCTGCTTCAACGTTCGTTCCAAGGCATCACGGCTCACCGTCAGCTCCCCGGCCAGGCAGACCGGGGCCGCGGCCAACAGTAACAGGACAGCTACGAGCAGGCGAAAAGGGGTTATCATAAAGTAATCCTTGTTATGAGGAGAAGGTATGGGCTTATTTTATCCACAAGGGATGCAGCCCCAACCGAGCTGTTTGGCGGACTGATTTCGTTAACTATCTTGTATCGATGAAGTTACAGTTTTGCCCAAGATGAAGAGCAACGTTGCCTTTTCCAGTTGGGAAATGCATTTTACTATTGATTTTTGAAGGAAATATCCTTAAAATTAGAACTAATGTTACCCCCGGACGGACGAGCACTTCCCCAGAGCCGAGTCCGAGGACGAAAATTTACCCTTCTTCAAGGACACAAAATCAATGGCAAAGCGTCGTGGAAATCCGAATTGGGGCAAACCGGAGCCCATTGGCCCGGTCGTGCCCACGGTTACCTCTTTCGAGCAGATCGTTAAGGAATTCAAACTGCCACCGGACCAGTACATCCGGTCAACCCGCCTTCGCGAGTGGGCCCGTCGGAACAAGAATTCCAAGTATATCCCTGAGGCCCTCCTCGAGGCCTGGGGCTTTGAGATCGAATCGACCCTGTAGAGTTTTGCTTCTGCCAGTCGTCAAAAGCGCCGCCTTTGGGCGGCGCTTTTGCTGTTTAGGGTTTTCGAGTTGGCAAGTTCAGCGTGAGAGGCTGACGTCGCTCATTGCGCGGCAGGAAGCTGCAGATTCAGGTTTCTCGCGCGATTGAGCTTGAGGGTTGCTGCGCGGTCAACCGCGCTGATCGAAATGAGCAGGTGTTTCTCGTCGGGGTCGACATAGTGCAAGCCATCTTCCGAGGCGAAGACCATGAGGGCAGAGAGAGTTGAACCGTCTTTGAGGACAATGGCAAAGGGTTGTGTCTCAGATGCGGAGGTCGAGGAGGCCGTGCCTGCGGCTGGCCATTTGTACTCCGTGACCACAGGATTTCCCATTGGCTCGACAGCGGGCGGCGCAGGCTGAACGGGCGGGGCTGGCTGCTGTACAAAAATTGCCGGCTCGGGCGCGTAGGAGTACCCGTAGTTGGAGCCGTACGGCGAGTAGCCGTAGCCGAATCCATAGGGCGCTATAACCCGGGTGCGGTGGTAGCGGCCCCGGCCAGGGGCATATCGAATACCACCCCGGTGCTGGGCACAAGCGTCGTGTACCGCACCTCCAGCGAGGAACGCGAACAGGCTGAGCAGGATCGTACGCCGCATAACCGGTCCTCGTTTGGGGAGTCTAGCACCCGGGTCGGCGGTTGTATAGATTACGCAAGAAGAGTCGCAGGCATCGCACGTTCCCAACCTAGTGCTGCGTCCCAGAAGTTCATAGCATAAGTTAAAGTCCCGAACCGCAGATCCTTCGACTCCGCTTGGCCCCAAAGCGGCCAAACGTTGCTCAGGATGACAGCAGTAGTTATGCAGCGAACTTCGGAGACAGGACACTAGAGCGGCTCCACAGTCTGTGTGCCCTTGCCGGCACCGTGGAATGTGGCATTTTCTTGAGGAAAATGCCACTTCGCAGTAACGGCTTCGGGGTATGGCAACTGTGAAACCGCTGTAGCGGCGGACAGCTAAACGAGTGGTTCGGCACTCTCCAAACATATGCAAGGTGTGCGCTCTATCGATCGGATCTGGGAGCGGCAGAGAAATCACGGCTCAGGCCAAGCTTTGTTGCTGCTTCGTCAAGTTTTGTCTGAGTCAGGAAGAAGTGATGCGCGGGATTGGAGCTTGGATAGAAGCGGATGACGATCTCAGGCTTTTCGACAGAATCGCTCTTGCCGTCTTGAAATGGATAGCCGAGATCCTGCAATAGATGAAGCGAGCCCTCATCGCCAGTGGGATTACCCGTATCTCCGACGATAGCGAACACGGCCTTGTGCGTGCGCCGCGAGTAGACAGCGACGAAGTCTCCCACCTTTACACCGCGCCGCCGGGCAACATCGCCGCGAACCACGTAATTGATGTAGCGGGCGTCAACGTACCGCCGCGGGTCCGTTTCATTTGGATTTTTTATATCGGCAAAGGCGGTTTGCGAAATGTAGTAGCCCGGGAAGGGATCATTTGGGCCCTGAAGGATAGGGCGATTGCGTTCGTCAACCAGATAACCGACAACTTCCTTGTCAGCGCGATTGAGGTAGTGCGCATTCAGGAGGATGTCGAGCGTCTTCTTGCCCGGCGGACCGTAGGCATTCGGAGCACCATCTACGTCGACATCCATGCGGCGCGTCAGTATTTCGAAAGATGGGTGCTGTTTCCCGTTCTGCGCGTGGGCGCCGGCAGCAACGCCTACAGCGAAAACCCAGGCGATGGCAAAAAGCGGACGCGCGTTCATAACCATCATCCTATTTCGCTCGTAGTACTTGTGCTACCGGTAGACCGGAACCCGCGCCTCAGTCGGTTGGACTCCGTCCTTTGCCGTTTGCGCCCAAGATCGGCGAGAATAAGGCATTGCCATGCCTCATACCTCACGCAGCTTCGAGCCGCCGTTTGTGGACGTGCCGGGCGCGTTGGCTGAGATTCGCGCCGGCCGCATGGTGATTGTGGTCGATGATGAGGATCGCGAGAACGAGGGCGATCTTACGCTCGCTGCAGAGCACGTGACGCCCGAGGCGATCAACTTTATGGCCACTCATGGCCGCGGCCTGATCTGCCTCACGCTGACCGAGGAACGCGCCGACTATCTTCGGCTCTTTCCCATGACCCAGCAGAACAGCTCGCGTTTCGGCACGGCGTTTACCGAGACCATTGAAGCGCGCGAAGGCGTGACCACCGGCATCTCCGCGCCCGACCGTGCGCGCACGATTCGTACCGCGATCGATCCGAAGGCCACGTATGCCGATCTTGCCCGGCCCGGCCACACCTTTCCGCTGCGCGCGCGCCGGGGCGGCGTGCTGGTGAGGGCAGGGCAGACGGAGGCCTCGGTCGATCTGGCGCGGATGGCGGGCTTGAATCCCTCCGGCGTTATCTGCGAGATCATGCGCGAAGACGGCGAGATGGCGCGCATTCCGGACCTGATTCCGTACGCGCAGCGCCATGGGCTGCGTATTCTCACGGTCGCCGAACTGATCCGTTACCGGCTGCGTCATGAGCGGTACATCGTGCGCGTCGGCGAGACCAAGATTCAGACGCGGCACGGCGAGTTCCGCATGATCGCGTACGAGAGCGAGGTCACAGGCGGCGAGAGCCACATTGCGCTGGTGCGCGGCGATCTCTGCGCGGACTGCCCTGCCTCTCACGGCGGACCGGCGGGGAACGGGAAACTCTCGGAACCGAATTCAGCCGAAGAAGGTACAGCGAAGAGCCTCTGCACACATCCGGTGCTGGTGCGCGTGCACACGCGCTGCACGGCAGGCGACGTGTTTGGGGCCGATTGCCGGTGCCATGAGATTCTCGATCAGTCGATGCGCATGATCGCCGAGGAAGGCTGCGGCGTCATCCTCTATCTGCACAATACTTCGCGTGGGTTTGAAGTGGACCACACTCCGGCAGAAGCCTTTCGTCCGGGTGGCGTGGCTGTTCCTCCGGATGAGCGCGAGGCCCACTCCGGCCGGCTCATTCTGCATCAGCAACTCCGCGACCGCGAGGGCTCCCAGGCGCGGACAGGGCGCATTCTGCGCGCCATTGGGCTGGGCGGACAGATTCTCTCCGATCTTGGCATCGAACGCATCCGCCTGCTCTCGAACACGCCCATGCATATTCCCGCGCTCGAAGGATTCGGGCTGGAGATTGTGGAACAGGTGCCGATCCCGATAGAGGAGCGCAGCCGGGTCTGAGTTCTTAATACGGAATTTGCGTGCTCTGATGAGGGTTAACTTGCAAAGCGGAGCATCAGAACTCCGAAGCGCCGTGCCCCGTCCTTCGTTTTTCTGACGACAGGGCGGGAGAGCAAAGACTCCATTCAACTGATTGAGCGGGTTTCCACCCTTTCCGTGGAAAAAAGCCGAAAGGATAGGGCACGGGATGACATACAATTTTTGCTGCTATTCGTCACGCAGCAGGATGAGCGGATCGACTGCCAGTGCGCGTCGCGCGGGAATCCAGGACGCCAGAAGGCCCAACAGAAGCATGGTCGCGGTTACGCCGCAAAGGACCGCCGGATCTTTGGGTGTGGCCTGGTAGACGATGTACGAGAGTACGCGCGTAGCCATCAGGCCCAGCAGCACTCCGGCGACTGAGCCGAAGGCGAGCAGGCGGAGCGCGCGTCCCAGGGCGGCCCGCAGCACCTCCTGCCTGCCGGCGCCGAGCGCGACGCGAATGCCCAGCTCGCGCATGCGCTTGCTCACTGCGTAGGACGCCATCCCGAAGACTCCGGTAATGGCCAGCATCGCGCCCAGCAGGCCGAGCACGCCCAGCGCGACGGTGGCTACGCGTGCCGCGAAGAGCGCGGAATCCATCTCGCCGGTCCAGGTGCGAATGGTAACCGGCAGGCTGGAGTCGAGGCTGTGCAAAGCGCGGTCCAAGGCGGGCGCTAGCTCTTCAGGACTGCGATTCGAGCGGACGACAAGCCAGGTGCCGCTCTCCTGATGCTGTTGGAAGGAGAAGAACATCGCTGGCTGCTGATCTTCGGTCAGCGTCCGATATTTACCGTCCTCTACCACGCCTACGACCTCAGCGCGCTTGCCGCCCCAGAACTTGAAGTGTCCTCCGACCGCTTTGTCTACCGATCCGAAGACCTTGACGGCAAACTTGCGATTCACGAGCGCCACAATGGGCGCCTTGTCGTTGTCGTCATAGGTAAGATCGCGGCCCGCGATCAGCTTGGTCCCGGCTGCCGCCAGATAACCCGGCGAAATGTTGTAATCCATCGCATCGGCGACCTGATTTGTAGGGCGGTAATCGGTCGTGGTATCGACAAAGACGTCGGAGTCGCCGCCGCCCAGGCCGAGGGGAATTTGGTTGATATATCCTGCAGCCGAAACGCCGGGAATGGAAGCCACCGCGTCCAACATGCGGCGCTGCATCTCTGCGGAATGGTCGCGTGTGTAGCCGGCCATCTGCAGGTCGCTTTCGATGGTCATCGCATTTTGTGGCACGAACCCGTAGTCGCTATGCAATGAGCGGACGAGTCCGCGCACCGCAACCAGCGATGAAGTAACGAGCACCGCGCAGATGGCGATTTGCACGACCAGAAGCACATCCCGCAGCGTGAACCGGCGCATCGTTCCCGTGCCGGCGGCGCCGGCGCGGATGGTCTGCCAGGGATCGGCACGCAGGATCTGGCGAACCGGCACGACTCCGAAGAGCAGACCGCTCAACACGGCAAGCAGAAGCGCCACCGCGTAGGTGCGCATATCAGGATTGACAGGCACATTGATCGGGATACCGGGAATGGGCCGCCACGCGCTTAAAGCGCGCAGCAGGACCACGCCCGTGCCCAGGCCGATGGCTCCTCCTGTAATAGAGAGCAGCATGGCTTCTGTCAGCAACTGACGGAGAATGAGCCCGCGGCGCGATCCGAGCGCCAGGCGCAGGGCCATCTCTTTAGCCCTGTCTGCTGCGCGCGCGGCAAACAGGCTGCCGAGATTGGCGCACGCGGCCAGAAGAATCAGTCCGGCGAGGAGCATCATGCCGGTCATAAAGGCGCGTGCCGGACCGCCGAGCATGTCTCCGACGAGGCCGGGCCGCGCGAGCGTGAACTTGAGCCCGTCGTCGTCCGATGGATAGGCTTTAGCCAGCGACGCAGCGACAGCGTTGAGATCTGCCGTCGCCGCTGCTGGAGTAATCCCTGGGCGCAGATGGCCAATGACCCACGTGGAGTGGTTGCTGCGGTACTGCAGTTGGTCATTGCCTTCTACTACTGGTTCCTCGACCAGTGGAATCCATATCGCCGGCGCAAAGAACAGTTCCGTGCCGCGGAAGTTCTGTGGTGCGACGCCGATGATGGTGAAGGGGTGTTTGTTGATCTGGATAACCTGCCCCACGATGCCTGGATTGCCGGAGAAGTGACCCTGCCAGTAGGCGTAGCTGAGCACCGCATATGGAGCGCTGTTTTTGCCATGTTCATCGGAGGCGTGAAAAAAGCGCCCAAGATGCGGCTGAATGCCGAGTGCATCGAAGTAGTTTCCGCTGGCCAGATAGGGCCAAGCCGTGGAAGGATTGGCTCCTGAATCCACGCCGACCGGGCCGAGGATGTCATATGCGATCAGACTCTCAAAGGTACGATTGCGGTCACGCAGGTCTACATAGTCAAGATACGACTGCGATGGCCACTGGCCCCGCTGCAGCATGTAGAGGTTCTGCGGGTGCGGCACGTTCACCGGGCGCAGGACCAGCGCATTGAGAACGCTGAAGACGATCGAGTTAGCGCCGATACCGAGGGCCAGAGTGGCGATGGCCGTGAGTGCGAAACCGGGCGATTTCTTCAGCTGCCGGAGCGAGAACTGCAGATCACTGAACATGGCTGCCTTTCTGTACGCGAGGCGTTTGCCAGGAGTTCCAGCAAATCACATACCAGACAGAAAGAGCAACAAAACCAACAGATCGTAAGAAATCGGGACGGGTGCGGTGTTCGCTTGTGAGGTGATCTGTCCGGAATCGCACACTGGCATCTGCGGGATCGGTCTAGCTTACGTCCGAATTTTCAATATAAAAAATAGGATTCGGCGCCCCTCAGTGGACATACGCGAATGTGCCGCACAGATTGGTCGATTTGGCGAGAGCGTCGGGCGTCATGATCGGCAGATCGGGCCCTGAGAAGAAGGCAATCTGTAAGGTACGCCCGGAAGCATACGTCGCCATCCACTGCGTGTCATCGGAGCCGCAAAGCGTGTTGCGATGAAGGAACCGTTTGGCTGCGGGGATGTTCATCCGGTAGAGATTGCCGCTTCCGTTGTTGTCGCCCTCCAGATCGAAGATGGCTGCGGCTTCTGCCGGCGTGAGCTTGTGGATCTGCGCAATCGTAAACCCGGTGAAGTCGATGGTGACCTTTGTCTCGGAGATGGAGATGTCGCCGGTAATTGCCGCTGAGTTGGTGCTTGCGGCCCGCCAATAACCTTTGTCCTGCGCCGCGCCGGAAAGGGAGCTGGCCAGCAGCAAGATCGCCGCTCCGAAGAGCAGGATGTACCTCTTTATCGTTTTGAGCATGACATTCTGAAGCTTCCGACGCTATTGGAAGAATAAAGCGGCGCCCGGCTGTTACCAGCCGAGCACGTAAGCAAAGATCAGTGGGGCGACGATAGACGCGTCTGATTCGACGATGAATTTGGGTGTCTTTTCGCCGAGCTTGCCCCAGGTGATCTTTTCGTTCGGAACAGCGCCTGAGTAGGAGCCGTAGCTCGTGGTCGAGTCGGAGATCTGGCAGAAGTAAGCCCATAGCGGCACGTTTTCGCGCTGCAGATCCTGGTGCAGCATGGGAACGACGCAGATAGGGAAATCTCCCGCGATACCGCCACCAATCTGGAAGAAGCCGAGCGGAGTCTTCTTCGTCGTCTCCGTGTACCACTCCGCCAGCTCCATCATGTACTCGATGCCCGTCCGAACCGTGTGCACATTCTTCACGTCGCCGGAGATGCAGTGGCCGGCATACATATTGCCGAGCGTTGCGTCTTCCCATCCAGGCACGAACATCGGCAGGTTCTTCTCCGCCGCCGCCAAAAGCCAGCTGTCTTTGGGATCGATCTGGTACGACTTCTTCAACTTGCCCGAAAGCAGAATCTTGAAGAAGAACTGGTGCGGAAAGAAGCGCTCGCCTGCCTTGTCGGCACGGACCCATTCTTCGAGGATCTCATTCTCGATGCGCCGCATCGCTTCCATCTCAGGAATGCAAGTGTCCGTGACGCGATTCATGTGACGCGCCAGCAGCTTGGCTTCATCGGCAGGCGTCAGATCCCGATAGTGAGGCACGCGTTCATAGAAATCGTGCGCGACCAGGTTGAAGACATCCTCTTCGAGATTGGCTCCGGTGCAGCAGATGCCGTGAATCTTATCCTGGCGAATCATCTCGGCCAGCGAAAGCCCCAGCTCAGCCGTGCTCATGGCGCCAGCGATAGTGACAAACATCTTTCCGCCCGATGCGAGCAGGGCGTTGTATCCTTCGGCCGCATCAACCAGCGCGGCGGCGTTGAAATGTCGATAGTGGTGCTTAATAAAGGACGTGATAGAAGACATGATCTCGTGAAAACTCCCGTATTTAACCTAGCATACGGGTTTCGACGGGATGTGAATTTAGGCGCAGGGATCAACAGAAAACCACCTTCACCGAATCATGCGATGAAGGTGGTTGCAAAGAGGCTGAGGGGAGCGGTTGGGCTGCGATTTTAAAACCGTAGTGTCGGGCCAACCGTCACGCGCAGGTTGTTGTAAGTGCCGTTATTCAGATAGATCTCATCGCCAACTTCGAGCCGTAATCCGAGCGGGCCGGCAAAGCCCTCAATGCCGCCGCCAGGATAGAAGGCGAGATGCGTTCCTGATCCGCCCACGCCCGAGATGGCATTCGAGAACTGACTTCCGGTCACATTATTGGGGTTGGTGACACTGAAATCCAGGAAGCCAAGCTTGCCCGTCACAAATGCGCGGAACGGGCCGGAGGTCCCAAACTGCAGCTTCGGTCCAAATAGGCCGGTCACCGGACGTACGCTGCTTTTGACGAAAGTCGTCGTCGTCGAGGAGCCGCTCCCGGTGGTCACGGTGGAGGTGTAATTGCGCGCGAAGTCATAATTCACTTCGCCTTCGAGCGCCAGATTCGGCTGCACATTGAATCCGAGGCGGCCACCGACGCCGACAAAGTTGCTTGTAGCGCCTCCCGGCGAGAAGCGAAAGTAGTCCGCGTAAACGCTGGCTTCAGCGTGATTGAGTGCATAGCGTCCAGTGTCTCTGGACGGGCTCATTTGTCCTCCGCTGCCGCCGGCCGCTTCTGCCGCCTGCGCCGCCAAGGAAGATGGCAACGCGAGCGAAAGAGCGATTCCCACTAGCATCATGATGAAGCGTTTCATTCTGAACTCCTTTGAAATAGTCTTCGTGCGAAATAATCTTCGTGCTCTATCGGGACAGACTTCCCCTTGGAATGTGCGACCACACGCTGTGGCTCATCACAATCCAGGTAGCTATGATGCCCCTCTGTTAAAGCAGGTTGACTCGCGCGGAATGCCGCAAATTCACGGAATCGAAGCGGATTGCCTGCAAACTTGCTCACCTTCCTGGCGCTTCCGCGTTGGTATCGGTGCCTCATTTCGAGGCACATCCTGCCGCTCGGAAACGATGCCAACTTGTGCTTGTGACCCGAGTCACTGCGGCGGCGTGGTGAAAAGAATCTGCTATCTATGTGAGACATTTGCGGAGCTTTGTTGCAGCCATGCTTGGATGCGCGCTTCTGATCTGCGCTTCGAGCGCGCGCGCTGCGCAGAAGCTCAAAGATGCGGATTGCCTCACCTGCCACTCCGACGCAACGCTGACCCATGATGAGAATGGGAAGACGGTCAGCCTCTACGTTGACCAGAGCAAATTCAAGCATTCGATTCACGGTTCGCTGCTTTCATGCGTGGATTGCCACAAAGACGTAAAGAGCCTGGTGCACGAGACTCCTCCGAAAAAGGTAAGCTGCGCACAGTGCCACGCCGACGCGCAGGATGCTTATGCGCACAGCACGCATGCATTGCGGAGCCGTCCCGGCGATGGTCCTGTGGCTACCTGCACGGACTGCCACGGTGATGCGCATGCGATTCTCGCGGGAGACGATCCGAAATCTCCGGTGAATCACAAGAACATTCCCGCGACCTGCGGCACCTGCCACGCGCAGAAGTTTCTGATGGAGTCGAATGGCGAGAGCGCGCAGGCTTTCTACTCCTACCAGGCGAGCGTGCACGGACGGGCCGTAGAGAAAGGCTCGATGAAGGCAGCTGTCTGCACGGACTGCCACGGCGCGCACGAGATTTTACCCGCCAATCAGGCGCAATCGCCGGTCTACAAAACGAACGTGCCGGCTACCTGCGGCAAATGTCATGCCGACATTGCCAACACGTTCACGCGCAGCATTCACGGGCAGGCAATCGCGCATGGAAACGCACTGGCGCCTGCGTGTACGGACTGTCACGGCATTCACTCGATCCAATCGCACGCCGATCCCAACTCGCCTACGTCGGCGCAGAATCTCTCTCGCGATACCTGTGCACGCTGCCACGAAGGTGTGCGGCTGTCGCAAGAGTTTGGCGTACCCGGCGGACGCACGACCAGCTACTTCGACAGCTACCACGGCCTGGCTGTGAAGGGCGGTTCAGTTGTAGCGGCGAACTGCTCAAGCTGCCATGGCGTGCACGACATCCTGCCTTCGAGCAATCCTCATTCAACGGTGAACATCGCGAATCTGAGTACAACCTGCGGTCAGTGCCATAAGGGTGTGACGCGCAAATTCATCGAGACCAAGGTGCATCTCGGCGATGGCGTCCGCACGAAGGATATCGATTCGCTCGCGGTGCGTTGGGTGCGGCGCATTTACCTCGCGCTGATTGCGTTGGTGATTGGTGCGATGTTCCTGCACAACGCGATTCTTTGGCGTAGCAAGGCAAAGGCGCGGAGACAGATTCAGAACCCGATGATGGTGCGGATGACGGCGAATCAGCGCTGGCAGCATCTGATTCTGCTCGCAAGTTTCATCATTCTGGTTATCACTGGGTTTGCGCTCAAATTTCCTGACTCCTGGTTCGCACATCTGCTTGGCATGGGTGAGAAAGTACGTAGCATCACGCATCGTGTGGCCGGCGTTGTGCTGATCGGCGCAGGTATCTATCACGTCTTTTATCTCGCTGCTGCGCGTGAGGGCCGGCGGTTGTTGCGCGATCTGGCGCCTGCGCCGAAAGACGCGTTCGACGTTTGGGCAGCGATGCGCTATTACCTGGGACTGAGCCGTGAAAAGCCAAAGTACGGCCGGTTTAACTACGCAGAGAAGGCCGAGTACTGGGCGCTGGTGTGGGGCACGGCCTTGATGGGGCTCACCGGGGTGATGATGTGGGCCAACGTCTGGGTGGGCAATGTGCTGACCCGCTGGTGGCTCGATGTGGCCACGGCAATCCATTTCTATGAAGCGATTCTGGCCACGCTGGCGATCGTGGTGTGGCACTTCTATCAGGTGATCTTCGATCCCGACGTGTATCCGATGAATATGGCATGGTGGGATGGCAAGATGCCCGTCGAGCATTATCAGCACGAACATGAGCTCGATCGCGAAAGCCTACAAGGGAATCTGCCGGAGCCTGGGCAAGGATCGGAGAAATCGCCGGCAGACTAGATGATCATCGGCAATTTATTTGCCGTGGGCTTTGTGAGCTTGTGCCGGTGGGGATCGAGGCGATCACACGCGCCAGTAGTCGGCGCGCCAGTTTTTGATCCTCTCCTTGATCTGCTTGCGATTGAGCTTTTCTTCGAGCGCCTGCTTGGCGAGCCCGACCACTTCCTCATCCGCGGCAAAGCGCAGGCCGATCAACTGGTCTTCGGTGAGGCGAAAGATCTGCGTGTGCCACTCGGCCGGCGCCAGAGCCTGCAGGCGCAGCCGCTCTTCAAGCCGGATCACGCGGTCCTGCACCTTGAGAGGATAGAGGCGCAGCCTGAAAAATGGAATGAAGATCACGATCGATAAAACCAGCAGCCACGCTGCATAAAAATGCGGATGCTGCACGACGTACACGATCGCGATGATCAGGTTGGCGATCAGAACTGCGAACGAAACGATGTGGAAGAGAGGATCAAGCCTTGCGTGGTGCTTAAGGTCTTGCGGATCACTCATTGCATGGCCTCGGACTCTTTCGGGCTGGACTGCGTTTCTGCAGCGACCGGTGCGGCCGTTGGAACGCTTGGGAGCTGAACATCTGCGATAGGCGGATTCTGCTCCGCGCCCCCCGTCTGTGTCAATGCCGTCAGAGTCTCGGGACCTAGAACTTCAGGATGCTTGGGAATCAGGTGGCCGCGGCCACGCACGAGATAATCCACGAATAGCCCGCCTGCCAGATACGGATTCATGATGGTGATGGGAATCGCATAGACCGTGGTGACGAAGGATTCGTCGATGCCCTTATTGGGGCGGCTCAATCGCCGGTAGCCGGGTACCTGAGGAATCTGGAAGATCGCGAGTTGCGTCTCTGGATGCTTGTGCCCGTACCGCACCAGCTTGTACGCAATCTGTTTCGGTGTGGTCATGCCCGCATCGGGAAAGATACTTCGTTTGAAGGTCTTCGGAAAATACGAGTTCAGAATCTCCCGTGCAAAGTCGGCGCAGTTTGAAAAGAGAAGATCGAAATTCGAGCGATTGTCGCCGGCATTCAGACGGTCCATGAGCGCGTAGTCTTGAGAAGCGGTTGTCTCAAAACGGAAGGCATAGATGCGCCGTTCGTAAGCTACGCCGATGAGTTGTGTCCATCCTCCATGAACGATGCTGCCGGCCGAAAGATCCGAACCCAGCGACATCAGGTGTGCTTCGCGATAGCGGTCTCTGAAGCGATCCACCATCTCACGATTCACGTGGTCCGGCACCTCGGCCGCGTTTTCGACGGAATAGAGATACGGAATGAGCGGAATTGCCACCCAATCGTAGCCTTGAATGCCTTGGTAGCGGGCGATCACCGCGCCCATTTCGCCGGGACCGCACGGCCGCAGATGCACCGGAGTCTCGGCACAAATCCGCTCGAAATAGATAGCATTATGCCCCGTTGGGTTCAGCGCGCCGAAGAAGCCGTATGGCTCCTCCATGAGTAAGGCTGCTTGAGCTTGGGCCCGGATTCCAGCAACGATCGCCAGTCCGATGAGAGCAAATGCCAGTATGCGTATACCGCGCATGGAAAGCACCAGTTCCCTCGACTTCAGATGCGTCTCTCCTGTTTAAAGTATGCCCTAACCTGAAATAAGTTGTTGGTAAGTAAAAGGGTTCTCTGCAAACCGATTCTCAATGGGCAGGCCGATGGATTGCGTAAAGCGGCCTCCTTTATTAAAACCCGTTTCGCGGCGCAAGGTTGCGGTTCGATCCGGTTCAAAGTGTGAATAAATGTCTCGAAACAAAGAAGCAGACGGCACGGACGCCGTTCTGTTAGCGTTTCTCGTGACAAACTTCTTGCGGAAATCTGCACGATCCAATTTCTGACTTGAAAGGGCTCCTCATGCACTCGCGTCTGCGCTCACGCGTCCGGTTCTGTGTTCCTTTTGTTCTGTTGTGTGTGTGGTTCCGCGGAGCAAAGGGCATCGCACAAGTTGTCCTGCCCAAAGTTCTCTCCAGCCACATGGTCGTGCAGCGTGAGCTGCCGGTTCACGTATGGGGAATGGCTGCGCCGAACGAGCAGGTCATAGTGAGCTTTCGCGGAGAGACGAAGTCGACCGCGGCGAATGAATTGGGGCGATGGAGCTTATATCTGAAGCCGAGCGCACCGGGCGGGCCGTTCCAGATGACGGTGACGGGCAAGGAGGGGCAACCGATCACACTCGATGACGTGATGGTGGGCGATGTGTGGGTGGCCTCCGGCCAGTCCAACATGGAATTCATGATGCACCAGGCGGCGACTGCCGATCAGGATCTGCCACATGCCGATAATCCGCGCATCCGATTGCTGGTGGTGAAGAAGGCCGCGACGCTCTATCCGCAGGATGACGTGCAGACCGATGGCTGGGCTGCTTCGACGCCTGAGTCCGCAAAGGATTTTTCTGCCGTGGGCTGGTACTTCGCACGCGAGATCGAGCGGCGCGAGCACGTGCCAGTGGGCGTAATCGATTCCACCTGGGGTGGAACGCCGGGTGAGGCGTGGACGCGCATGACGGCGCTCGGTGAAGATGCTGGGCTCGCGCCGGTCTTCGCTGCGTGGGGCCGCATGATCGAGCGCCAGCCGGATGCGCTGCTACGCGAGAAGAACAAGCAGCGGATGATCGATGAGGCCGAGGCCCAGGGCAAGCCTGCGCCGGTCTTCCCGTGGGTGCCGCAGCTTGAAAGCTGGGGTCCGGGCATGTTGTGGAACGGCATGATCGCACCGCTGACGCCGTTTCCGATTCGGGGCGTGATCTGGTATCAGGGCGAGAGCAATAGCGTTTTGGAACGTGCGCCGCTCTATGGGCGCGTCTTTCGCACGCTCATTGAAGACTGGCGACGCGAGTGGGGCGTGGGCGACTTCCCGTTTCTCTACGTGCAGATTTCGAACTTCAAGTCCACACCTGCCGAAGACTGGGCTGCGCTACGCGAACAACAACGCAAGACACTGGAACTGCGCAACACCGCGATGGCGGTGACGATTGATATCGGCAATCCCGATAATGTGCACCCGACCGACAAACTGGATGTCGGTCTGCGGCTGGCGCGAGCGGCGCGCGTGCTGAGCTACGGCGAGTCCGTCGAATATTCTGGACCGCTCTTCCGGCAGGCGACGCCCGAAGGTTCATCGATCCGCGTATGGTTCGATCATGCAGCGGGGCTCAACGCGAAGGGCGGCGCGGTGACTGGTCTTGAAGTGGCCGGAGTGGATAAGAGGTTTGTTCCGGCGACGGCGAAGATTGACGGCGCGACGATCGTGGCTTCAAGTCCGGATGTGCCGCAGCCCATGTATGCGCGCTACGGATGGGCCAACAGCCCGGAGTGCAACCTGTTCAATGGCGAGGCGCAACCGGCTTCGCCGTTTACGTCTGTGCCGTAGGTCCGTTTTTCGCCGGAACGATGATGGTGGTCTCCTGCACTTCGATCAAACCCGAGCCGGCGCGCTTTTCGAGTTCGGGCAGGATGGTGTCGACCATCGCGCGCGTCTCGATGAATTCGATTTTGACGGGCAGGTGGTCTGAGATCTCCAGGATGTTTGCGGAATGCATGCGGTGCTTGGCTCCAAAACCGGCAATGCCTTTGAGGACGGTGGCTCCGGCAACTCCGCTGTGAAACAGAAAATCCAGAATGCTGGCGTAGACAGGAACCCCGTGGTGCTTGGCCCCATCGCTCAAATAAATCGTGACTTTGACGGCCTTGCCCGTGCTGAGCATAGTCTTCCTGGTTTCTCCCATGGCAGTTGAGATGCTTCATCCAACAGAGCCGACCCTGGGCAACGGGAACAACCGAGGATTGAAGCACTTTTGCCGTGAAAGTTGCAAACGGCGCGGCGATCAGAGCAGATCGGCGAGAACCGTGCCTGCCCAGGTGGCCGCAAGGCCGAGAATGAGGCTGCCCACCGCGTAAAGCCCGGCCAGGAAGAAAGCGCCGGAGCGCAAGGTCGAGAGCGTCTCCCACTCATAAGTCGAAAACGTGGAATACGCGCCGATAAAGCCGATGGGGATGAGAAATCGCCACGCGGGATTCAGGCCGGCGCGCTTGCCCATGAACGTGAGTGTGAAGCCGATCACAAGGCACGCCGTGAGGTTGATCACAAGCGTGCCGTAGGGAAACTTAATGCCCATCCGTCCCGAAACCGTGGAACCCACCCAGTAGCGCAGGGCGGAACCGAGTGCACCGCCAAAGGCAATCAATAGATATTTCAGCAACGGTGTTCCTCCTTCAGCTAAAGCCCCACTCGATGCACACAGCATCGCCAGCGGCCAAGTACTGCCTAGGTTTTGGGGAATCGCGCCGGGAAGTGACTCCACGGCAGGATGCCCTGCCAGGAGTCATCATCTGTCCGGCCATGAGGAAGGACAGCGGTTAAACGGCATCTCTGTGAAACGCCGTTGGGTGAACTCCTTCACCCGTGAACAAACCTATTACACGATTGGGGCCGCGCCTCTGTCAACCGGCGCGCCAGTAAGTGATAAGTCATAAACCGAAAACCTTCGAAGAGATATGGGCGAATGCCTCACAGATGTGAGGGGGTCATAGCCTACAATGCTGCCGAGGGTTTCTCCACATGATTCGAGCGTCGAAAACTGCCTGCTTTACACGTGTGTTTTCTTATCTTCTATGTGCCGGGCTATGCATCGCGATGCCCGCCTCGGGCCAGCGAGGCAACGAATTTACCAAGGCCACAGCGCTGCTGCCTCAGGATTCCCAGGCAATCGTCGACCGGCTTGGCAGCCTGCATGAGCTGCCCGCGGGCACATGGAAGATGCACGCCGGCGACCTGGCACACGGCGAAGACGTGAATCTGGACGACAGCGGTTGGGCGACGGTCGCCATGGGCGCAAAGGCTCCGAATGACGCTGTCTGGTTTCGCCAGACCTATCAGATTCCCGACACGCTGAACGGCTACGATCTGACCGGCGCGCGCGTCTGGTTCCAGTTCCATGCCAACGGCAACGGGCCGATGCCCCAGATTCTCTACTTCAATGGCCGCCGCGTGGCGATGGGCGAGGATCTCGAGCCGATCGTGATCTTCGACAATGCCAAGCCGGGCGACAAGGTAACGGTCGCCGTCAAGCTGCTGCACACGGTAGACGTGAAAACCTTTCGCGGCGCAACGCTGCGGATCGATTTTCCTGAGAATCGTCCCAATCCCGAAGACCTGCGCGAAGAGCTGCTCTCGGCGGCGGTGCTGATTCCTTCGCTCGCTCCCGGCGACGCGAGCAAAACGGCCGCGCTGGAAAGCGCCATTCACGCCGTCGATATCAACGCGCTCGACGCGCACGATCAGAACAAATTTGACGCCAGCCTGGTTGCCGCTGAGGCGCAGCTCGAAGCGCTCAAACCTTTGGAGTCGCAGGCTACGTTTCATCTCACCGGCAATGCGCACATCGATGCGGCCTGGCTCTGGCCGTGGACCGAGACCGTCGATGTGGTGAAGCGCACCTTCGGAACCGCTCTGCAGCTTATGTACGAATATCCCGGCTACACCTACACGCAGTCGGCCGCCGCCTACAACGAATGGATGGCGCAGAAATATCCCGACATGAACGCCGAGATCAAGCAGCGCATCAAGGAGGGCCGCTGGGAAGTCGTCGGCGGCATGTGGGTCGAGCCCGACCTCAACATGCCCGATGGCGAGTCGCTGGTGCGTCAGTTGCTGGTGGGCAAGCGCTGGTTCAAGCAGAACTATGGCGTCGACGTCCACGTGGGCTGGAATCCGGATTCTTTTGGATACACCTGGCAGCTTCCGCAGATCTACAAGAAGAGCGGTGTGGATTACTTCGTTACGCAGAAGATGGCGTGGAACGACACGAACCAGCTTCCCTTCAAGCTCTTCTGGTGGGAGTCGCCCGATGGATCGAAGGTCCTGGCTTATTTCCCGCATGACTATGTGAACCTGACGCTGAATCCTGTTCGGCTCTCCGAGGACTTGAGCATTGCCCGCGAGCACTCACCGGGCATGCTCGACATGATGGACCTGTACGGCATCGGCGACCATGGCGGCGGGCCGACGCGTGCGATGCTCGACGAGGGATTTCACCGGGTAGGCACGGGCCATGTAACGCCGAAGTACGAGTTCGGCACGGCGCAACCGTACTTCTCCGCAATCGAAAACCAGATTGCCCCCGACAGCCCCACGTGGAATTATCAGTCGATCGCCAAAGGCTACAAGCCTCCCACCGCGGTTCCGGACAAGGTTGCGATTCCGACCTGGGACACCGAGCTTTACTTCGAGTACCACCGCGGCGTGTTTACCACGCAAGCCCATCACAAGCACAACATGCGCACCGCAGAAGAAGAGGTGCTCAATGCGGAGAAGTGGTCTTCGCTCGCGTGGCTCGATGGCAGAAGCTATCCCGGCGCGGAGCTGACGGAAGATTGGAAGAAGGTGCTCTTCAACCAGTTCCATGATCTCGCGGCGGGTTCGGGCATTGGCGTGATCTACAAGGACGCACAGAAGGACTACGACGTGGTCCGCTGGTCGACGGACGAGATCAGCGCCAACGCGCTCAAGACCGTTGCCGCGCACGTAAATACCAACGGCGAAGGCATTCCGGTGCTTATCTACAATCCGCTCGGCTGGGAACGGTCCGGCGACGTGCACCTGCAGGTGCAGCTGCCGGAGGCCGGCAGTTCGGTGGAGATTCACGATGCCGCGGCCGGCGGTCCCGTTGCGCCGGAAGAGGCATCGTTCGATTCGAAGACCGGTCTGGCGAATCTGACCTTCCATGTCTCCAGTGTTCCTGCGCTCGGCTACAAAGTAGTGAGGGTGGTGGCAGGCAAGCACGGCGGCGCGGTAGTTGCAGCAGCGGCTACAGACCAAGGCGGAACGCTGCAGTTGAGTGATCACGATCTGCGCGTCTCGGTGGACAAGAAGACCGGATGCATCACGAGCCTTACGGTGGCGGGGTATGAATCATTGACCAAGGGCGCGTGCGGCAACGAACTGCAGGCCTTCAAAGATACGCCGAAAGACTACGACGCGTGGAACATCGATCCCGGCACGCTGGACGAGACGCCTTCGCTCTTGGACTCGGCGGATTCGGTGGAACTTGTCGGCGCCAAGTCGGGGCGTCCCGCCATTCGCGTCACGCGCACCTGGCAGAGCTCGAAGTTCGTGCAGACGATTACGATTCCGCCCGGATCGAACCAGGTCGATGTCGACAACGAGACCGACTGGCATGAGAAGCACGTGCTGCTGAAGGCGGCCTTCCCGCTGGCGGCCACGAGCGACTTTGCTACCTACGAGATTCCTTACGGCGAGATCGAGCGGCCCACCACCCGCAACAACAGCTGGGAAAAGGCGCAGTTTGAAGTTCCCGCGATGCGCTGGGCCGATCTCGGCGATGGCAAACACGGCTTCAGCATCCTGAACAAGGACAAGTACGGCTACGACGCTGTGGGCAACGTGCTGCGGCTCTCGCTGCTGCGCGCGCCCACCTGGCCTGATCCCGAGGCTGACCAGGGGCACCAGCACTTCCACTATGCGCTGTATCCCCATGCGGGCACATGGAAGGATGCCCTCACGGTACGCCATGGATGGGAGTACGACTATCCGCTACAGGCGGTGGCGACAACGACGCACGCGGGTTCGCTACCGGCGCAGCACTCCTTCGCTTCCGTCGGGCCGGATGACGTGGTGTTGACGGCTGTCAAGAAGGCCGAGGACGCGAATGGCCTCATCTTCCGCGCGTATGAGTGGGCAGGCAAGAATGCGACGGCGGAGTTCCATGTTCCGGCGGGAGCAACCAGCGCTACAGTAACCAATCTGATGGAGACGCCCGAGGGCAGCCCGCTCGAAACGGCGGGTGACACGGTGCATGTGCCGATCCATCCCTACGAGATTTTGACGATCCGGGTGGACTATCCGGAGAAATAGGCAATAGGCAATAGGCAATAGGGAATAGGGAATAGGCAATAGGGAACAGGGAGCAGAAATGCGCTTTGCCGACGGGCGTTGTTCTATTCTCTGATCTCTGTTCTCTGACCGCTGTCCACTGGTTTGCTACTCTTGTAGAGAGATACAAGGAGCTGAAGAATGAGCATTAGTTCCCCGTTTGTGGTTGTTCCGGTGATCGTGGCTGTCTTTGTGGCGTCCATCCTCTTTGCCACCAGCAGCAAAGAAGATAACGGCCACTCGTCTCACTGATTTCCTGCCGATGGCGGGAACCTTTTGGCAGAAGCCGGCGTAGAAGTGCAAGGGGGGGCGATTGCCATGAACTGGAACCCGTCAATACGCGCATCACGGAACTCGTCACGCAAGAAATTCCTGCATCTCGCTGGCCTTTTCGCGGGCCTGGCGCTCGCTGCCGGCTTTGCCGGCTGCAAAGTGCACGTGGAGAAGGGCGCCAACGGCGAAGACAAGAATGTCCAGGTAGAAACTCCCTTCGGCGGCGTTCATGTGAATACGGACAAGACGACCGCAGCCGATCTGGGGTTGCCGGTTTATCCCGGCGCGCAATTGGACAAAGGCGACGATCAGCACAAGTCGGCTGATGTTCACATGGGATTCGGCGAATGGGAGTTGCGTGTCCGCGCCGTCTCGTACTCAACCCCTGACAAACGGGATAAAGTCGTGGCGTTCTATAAGAACGCCCTTGGCCGTTATGGCGATGTGCTCACCTGCAATGTGAACAAGCCCGTGGGCACGCCTGCCGCTACCTCAGAAGGGCTGACCTGCGAGGACGGAGCTCACGTCAAAGGGAATTTGAACGGCGGCGATTACAACTCAAACGACAGCGGCTTCTCGCTCAAGGCTGGTTCGAAGCGGCACCAGCATATCGTCGGATTCGAGGACGACAAGGGTGGCGAGACCCGCTTCGCGCTGGTGGCGCTCGATCTTCCTGCCGGTGTGGACGGCAACGGTGGGAAGAGCGATTAGCGAGGGGTTAAAGCGCTTTCCTTTTTCACGTTGAGCTGCGCCGGGGCCGAAGTCCCGGCCTGCCGTTATAAAGCATGAACTGGACGGTATTGCGACCCCTATTTAGTCGGGTGGGGCATCGATTGTCCGCATGTACAATCCCTCTTGGACGCTCTCCCACAGGGAACGCTCGCATTGACAACAGCTTCATACAGATGTGTTGTGCTGCGTCCTGAGGTTACGCATGAACAGAAAGATATGGGTGGTCCTGGGCGCTGTCCTCATCGCCGGATCTGAGGCGACTTCTGCGCAGATCGTAAATCTCCCCACGAGCAAACAGCTCCTCGGCGAAATTCCTGGGAATCCGCAGAAGATCAACGGACTGCCGCTCTCGATGGCTATCTCGCCCGATGGCCGCTACGTGGTAACGGTAAACGCAGGTTACGGGACCTTCGAGTCGCATTATGAACAGTCGCTTTCGGTGTTGGACACCCGAACGGATACCGTCGCCGATTTTCCTGACGCGCGCACGCCGGTCCGCGCCAAGCAGACGCTCTACTCCGGCTTGGCGTTCAGCCGCGATGGCAGTCATCTGTATGCGAGCATCGCCTCATTGAGTGATCCCACGGGAAATAGCAAAGATGAGGTCGGCAGCGGCGTCGCGGTCTATAGTTTCGCTGATGGAAAGATCACGCCCGATCGGCTGATTCATCTTCCGATGGAGTCGCTCGCGCCGGGACGAAAGACGCAGTTGCCTGAAGGCAAGCCGAGCAACATGGGGGTTTCGTATCCTGCGGCGATTGCTGTGCTGACTATGTTCGGCCGGGAAAAGCTGCTGGTGGCCGACAATCTCTCCGACTTTGTCGTGATGCTCGATGTGACCACTGGAGCCGTCGAAAAGCGCATCGATGTTTCGGAAAGCGACACGGTTCCTTCGACCTATCCAGTTGCTCTGGCTGTGACCAAGGACGGCAAGCGCGCGTTTGTCGCGCTCTGGAACGCGTCGGAGATTGCAGAGCTCGATCTCGCCGGCAACGGCGTGCTGCGCAAGCTTCCGCTGCTGAAGCCGACCAATGAAGTTGCGCCCGGCACGCACCCCTGCGCCCTTGCCTTTTCGCCGGACGAGAAGACGCTCTACGTCGCGCTGGCCAACCGTGACGCTGTGGCTGCGGTGAATGTGGCAGGCGGCCAGTTTTTGATCAAGGGATTCTTCGACACGCGGCTGCCGGGCCAAACCTATTTCGGCGCGGAGCCCGTGGCCCTTGCGGTGAACTCGAATGGGGCGCGGCTGTACGTCGCCAACATGGCCAGCGATGCAGTGGCCGTGATCGACACGCGCAAGCTGACGGTGAAGACGTCGAAAACCGGCATGATCGAGCCGGACGGGTTCATTCCGACTGACTGGCTGCCGATGGCAATGGCCTTCGATCCGCTGCCGCAAGGCGGCAAGCTCTTCATCGCTACGGGAAAAGGGAAGGGCACGGGACCAAACAACTTTCCGCAGCGGCCGGTCGAGGGAACGGATAAGGGCGTGACGCAGCGCGGCAACACGTACATCGCGACGCTGCTCTACGGATCGCTGGCCGGCATCGATGAGTCGGCGATTGAAAATGACCTCCCGCAGTGGAGCCCGGTGGTGCTGGACTCGAATCGCATGATCGCCGCGCAGGAAAAGATTACGTTCGCTGGCGGCTCGCAGGATCGCATCAAGCACGTGATCTACATCATCAAAGAGAACCGCACCTACGACCAGATATTCGGCGACTTGACGCAGGATGGCAAACAGGTGGGCAATGGCGATCCGAAGCTGACGATGTATGGCAAAGACATCACGCCCAACCTGCATAAGCTGGCGCTGCAGTTCGGGGTTCTCGATAACTTCTTCGACTCGGGCGAGGTGTCCGGCGACGGGCACGTCTGGTCGACCGCGGGCATCGGCACTGACTATCTCGAGAAGACCTGGCAGCAGAACTATCGTGGAAGCCAGCGGCCCTACGACTTCGAGGGCGTGGTAGCGGACGGCTATCCGCTGCTCCAGAAGATTCCCGACGTGAATGAGCCAGGGAGCGGTTATCTGTGGGGAAATCTCGCAGCTCATGGCAAAACGTACTATCACTTCGGTGAGTACATCTCTTCCACCTTCTGCGATGAGAAAGAAGTAGCCGATCCCAAACTGGGGCCGATGCTGGCCGGACCGCAATGCGCGCAGAAGGCGATTGCGCCGGGTGAGACTCTGCCTGCCGAATGGGGCGGCGGTCCAAACAAGTGGCCTTGGCCGATTCCCAGGCTGGCCGCCAACATTGCCACTAAGCCGGAACTTGTCGACCATTTTGCGCCCGAAGCGCCGGACTTCAACCTGGCCGTTCCCGATCAGATTCGCGTCGATATTTTCCTGCGGCATCTGAAGGGTTGGCTGGCTGATCGCGAGCAGGGCAAAGACACGATGCCGAACTTCATCATGCTCCGGCTGGGCGACGATCACACGGCGGGTACGCGGCCTGGCTGGCCTACGCCCAAAGCCTCTGTCTCTGACAACGACTTGGCCGTGGGGCGCGCCGTCGAGGCGATCTCGCACTCGCCGTTCTGGGAGGACACGGCCTTCTTCATCCTTGAAGACGATGCGCAGAATGGCGGCGACCACGTGGATGCGCATCGCAGCATCGCATTGGTCATCAGCAAGTATGCCCCGCACGGAAAAAATGGCGCACCTTTCGAGGATGGCCACTTTTACTCGACGGTGAGCGAGATCCGCACCATGGAGACGCTGCTGGGCTTGCCGCCGATGAACAACAACGACGCCTTCTGCTCGATGATGGCCGATCTCTTTACCGGACCCGGCGACCAGCCTGCTTTTGCTGCGGACTACGCGAACCGCGACAATGGCTTGATCTACACGGCGAACACCAAAAATGCCGTGGGCGCGAAGGCAAGCATGAAGATGGACTTCACCCACGAGGATCGCGCGCCGGTCGAGAAGCTGAACGTCATTCTCTGGAAGGACGCGATGGGCAATGCGCCTGTTCCGGCGATGCTCAAAGCCAAGGTCAAGAAGAGCGACAAGGACGACGACGATTAGTGCGGGTGTCGTGACGGGCCTCCGGCATTCAGCCGGGGGGCCTCGTGTTTATAGAGTCAGACTTGCGGGAATGTGTGCACGGTCACCTCTGATCGCCCACACTTTTGTGAGTATGAATAGTGGCTTGTCGGCCACCGAGACGCTTCGCTGCCCAATGGTTCACAGGATGGGATGAGCGGTGAGAAAATGGAACTGAACGGGGAAGCGCGAACGCAAGTTCTTCGCCAAAACGTACTCTAAACTGATAATTTTGATAGAGAAGGACTCTCTCACCTGTGATGGTTTCCAATCCCTATTTTTCCCTGGCAGTTCTATTTGTGGCGGCCCTCGGATTCGGGCTAGCTCCGCTGGGGTTGGCTTGGCTCTGGGCGAGGGTCTTTTCTCCGCCTAAGCCGAACGCGGTGAAGAATTCGATCTATGAGTGCGGTTTGGAATCGAAGGGCGATGCCTGGGTACAGTTCCGCTCAGCCTATTACCTTTACGCCATCATCTTTCTCATCTTCGATGTGGAAGCCGTTTTTCTGCTGCCTTTTGCAGTGGCGTTTACGGGACTGAGCGCAGCGGCGTGCGCAGCCATGCTGGTCTTTGTTCTGTTGTTGATCGAAGGGCTGGCATGGGCCTGGGCCAAGGGAATTTTGACGTGGGCATGAAGGCAGAGATCAGTTGCCAGGGATCAGTGGTCAGTTTGTCCCTGCTGCTACGGAGGACCGTGGGAACTTCAGGCCCTCGGCTGATTTGAAGCAGAAAGCAGAGCAACGAATCAACTGTTCACTGAACACTGATCACTGAAAACTGGAGCAAAGCGACATGGTCGACAACGAATTAAAGATCGAACTGGGCAAGCAGGGCGTCTTTGTCACGACCATCGAAGAGCTCTACAACTGGGGACGCCGTAGCTCCGTCTGGCCCATGCAGTTTGGCCTGGCCTGTTGCGCGATCGAGATGATTGCGACGACGATGGCTCGATACGACCTCGCCCGCTTCGGCGCGGAGGTCTTCCGGCCTTCGCCGCGACAGGCTGATCTGATGATCATCTCCGGCACGGTAACCAAGAAGATGGCTCCGCAGGTGGTGCGGCTCTATAACCAGATGGCCGAGCCGAAATACGTGATCGCCATGGGCGCGTGTGCGATCTCGGGCGGTCCATTCAAGCAGGGCTACAACGTTTTGAAGGGAATCGACCGCTACATTCCGGTGGACGTGCACATTCCTGGCTGCCCGCCACGGCCGGAGGCATTGATTCAGGCTTTCATGACGCTGCAGAAGAAGATTGACGAGCAGTCGCTGACCGGTGCTGACCGCCCGCGGCATCTGGATGCGGAGGCGCAGGGTGAGTTTCCGGTGCCCGAACCGGGCGAGCATGATCTGGAGCCGGCGTCGAACCCAGGCGTGTGGACTGTGCCGGTGGTGATTCGGTGAAGGAACAGGGAATAGGCACTAGGGACTAGGGACTAGGGACTAGGACTAGGGACTAGAAAAGACACGCTGTCGGGGAGTTTTGTAACAGGGCATGGCTTTAGCCGTGCCGCAAAATGCGAATTAAAACAATCGGGGCTTTAGCCCTGACGGAATAGGAAGCGCATTGAAGACGGTCGAAGAGATCAAAGCGGCAATCGAAGGCGCTGTGCCGGGCGCAGGCGTCACCGTCGTGACGAACCCGAGCCCTGCAGCGCAGCACTCGCTGCTGCTGCGGCCGGAGAGCGCTGTTGCCGTCGCAGCCTTCCTTCGCGATAGCCCGGAGCTGGCCTTCGATTACCTCTCCAATGTGACCGGAGTGGACTGGCCCGACAAAGAGATCGCCGAAAAAGTTAAAGTGACGCGTCAAGTGAAAAAGACGGTTGACGGCGTCGAGCAAACGGTAGAGGAAACGGTTGAAGAGACGCGCAAGCGCGTCGAGCCGGGCTATCTCGAAGCGGTCTATCACCTCTACTCCGTTGCGCTCAAGCATGGCCCCCTGGTGATCCGGATGCGGACTGCGAACCGTGCCGACAAGGTGGAGTTGCCGTCGCTGACGCCCGTATGGCGCGGCGCGGAGCTGCAGGAGCGGGAGGTCTTCGATCTTTACGGCATCGTCTTTGCCGGTCATCCTGATCTGCGCCGGATTTTGATGTGGGATGGATTCAAAGATTACCCCATGCGCAAGGACTACGTGGAGCCGGATGACTACGAGTACGAGCCCACAGCGCACGACCAGGTGCTGAAGCGCGCACAGGAGCATCGCGCGGCCGACGCCGCGCAAGGGACTAGCCACCCCAGCGAGCAAAAATCGCTCGCCGGGGACCCCGGCAGGGGCTAGGGAACAGGGACGAAAGAACAGAAACGAAAAAAACGGGGCTTGATGAGTGTAGCGGAAACCAAAACGGAGAAGCTCGACGGTTGGAATCGCCCGCCGGTGATTGAACCCGACGGCGAGGGTGAGCTGCTGGAAGTGGCCATGGGGCCGCACCATCCTTCGACGCACGGCGTCTTCCGTATGGATGTGGCGCTGGATGGCGAACGCGTGATCCGGCTCAAGCCGGTCTTCGGCTATCTGCATCGCAATCATGAGAAGATCGCCGAGGGCACGACCTATCTGGCGTCGATGCCGTACACCGATCGGCTCGACTACTTCTGCTCGCTCTCAAACAACTGGGCCTACGCGCTGGCCGTGGAAAAGCTCGTCGGGCAGGAGGTGCCTGAGCGCGCCGAATACATTCGCGTGATTCTCGCCGAGTTGACCCGCGTGCAGAACCACGCGTCGACGATCGGCTTCCTATTGCAGGAGATGGGCGCCAGCGGCACGCCGCTGATGTATGCCTTCCGCGAGCGGGAAAAAATTCTCGATCTCTTCGAGTCGCTCACCGGCTCGCGCATGATGTGCAACTACATGCGCTTCGGCGGCTGCCGCGTGGATATCTCGGAGCCGTGGCTCGCAGCGACGCGCAAGGTGGTTGCCGGCCTGCCTGCATTTGTCGACGAATTTGAGGCGCTGCTCAGTTCGAATGAGATTCTGATGGCGCGCTGTCAGGGCGTGGGCGTGCTCAAGCCCGATCTTGCGGTGAATGCGGGCATCAGCGGACCGATGCTGCGTGCCTCGGGCGTGAACTACGACATTCGCAAGATCGATCACTACGGCGTCTACGATCGCTTCAAATTCCGCGTGCCGCTCGGAGACCATGGCGATATCTATGACCGCTACATGGTGCGCGTGCTCGAGATGCGCGAGTCGATCGGGATTCTGAATCAGGCACTGAAGGAGATTCCGAGCGGTCCGATCATGGACCCGAAGGCGAAGATTCGCAACTTCCGCCCTAAGGCGGGCGAGGCCTATGGCCGCATCGAGGCGCCGAAGGGCGAGCTTGGCTTTTATCTGATCAGCGATGGAGGGCCGAATCCGTACCGGTATCGCGTGCGACCGCCGAGCCTGATCAATCTTACGGTTTTGGAAGACATGTGTCTCGGCCAGAACGTGGCTGATGTGGTGCTGATCTTCGGCAGCGTGGATATTGTGTTGGGAGAAGTGGATCGGTGAGGCAGGCAATAGGGAATAGGGAACAGAAAGCAAGGCAGAGATCAACGAACTGACAACTGATCACTGACCACTGAAAACTGAATCCGGAGGATTCATTGTTAGGCGAGGGAATTGTCAAAGGCATGCTGGAGACGGCGAAGAACTTCGCCGGCAGCTTTGTCTCCGAAGAACGGCTCACGACGGTGGAGTATCCGGAGCAGCGGATTCCCACAGCGGAAAACGCGCGCGTCTTTCCCTTCCTTGTCTACGACGGGCCCGAGTGGGAGGCCGGCCTGCGCTGCGTGGCTTGCCAGATCTGCGAAAAAGAGTGCCCGCCCAAGTGCATCTACATTGAGAAGAGCAAAGATAAGAAGCCGGATTTCGTAGGCAAGATGCAGATCTATCCGGCGAAGTTCGACATCGACATCTCGGTCTGTATGAGCTGCCAGATTTGCGTGGAAGTCTGCCCCTTCGAGGCGATCAAGATGGATACGCAGTTTGAGCTGGCCACGGACGACCGCTTCGGCGGGCTGCTGCTCGATCGCGAACAGCTCGCGAAGTCGAACGAGTACTATCACACGATCCATCCGACGGAAGCGTCCGAAGTCGACGCACGCCTGGCCCAGGAGAAGGCCGCGGCCGAAGCCAAAGCCAAAGCGGCTGCCGAGGCTGCCGCGGCCAAGGCTGCCGCCGGCGAGGCCGCGAAAGCTGCTCCGAAGACCGACGCGCCCAAATCCGATTCTTCCGCTGCGGGGAGCAACTAGCCCATGGCCAACCAGCTCGACCAGATTTTTATCCTGCTGCGCGACTGGCTTGTGCATTTTTTGCCGGCGGCGCTGCAGCCGTTCGCCGCGGTCGTGCTTGGCGTGGTCGCCATTGTGGCCGTCTTTCCTGGACTCTTTGCGCTCACTACAGTCTTTGAGCGCAAGGGTTTGGGCCGCATCCAGAATCGTCTCGGCCCAAACCGCGTGGGACCATTCGGCTTCTTTCAGCCTGTCGCTGATGGCATCAAGTCGCTGACCAAGGAAGATGTGGTTCCGCTCGACGCGGATGCCGTGGTGCACTTTCTTGCGCCGCTCGTGCTGGTGGTCGCGGTCTTTATGGGCTTTGCCGTGTTGCCGATGGGCCGCAACATGGCGCTGGTCGATATGGACGCGGGACTGCTGTTCTTCTTCGCCATGGGTGCCACAACCGAACTCAGCATCTTCATGGCCGGCTGGTCCAGCCGCAACAAATATTCGCTGCTGGGCGCAATGCGCGCCGTCGGCCAGATGATCAGCTATGAGGTGCCGTTGCTGTTGTCGAGCGTCGTCATTGTTATGGCAACCGGCTCGCTTTCGCTGACCAGGATTGTCGAGGCGCAGAATCATTACACCGGCATCTTTCCTAACTGGTATGTCTTCACGCCCTGGGGCTTCGCGGCTTTTCTGATGTTTGCCATCGCCGCGACTGCGGAGACGAATCGCACGCCCTTCGATCTTCCTGAAGGCGAGTCGGAGCTGGTGGCCGGCTACTTCACCGAGTATTCGGGCTTCAAGTTCGCGCTCTTCTTCCTCGGCGAGTATCTCGGGATGTTTTCGATCTCCGGCCTGGGTGCGACGCTCTTTCTTGGCGGATGGTCGGCGCCGCTCTCCTTCCTCGGTGTCATTCCTTCGTGGATCTGGTTTTTTGCCAAAGTGATGACGGCGATCTTCATCTTCATCTGGATGCGCGGCACCCTGCCCCGCCTTCGTCAGGATCAGTTGATGAACTTCGCCTGGAAGTTCGTTCTGCCCTTTACGCTGCTTGACCTTATCGTGACGGCGCTCTGGCGCTTTATGGGGCCGGGTTGGGCGCGCTGGGTGGTCTGCTCTGTGATTCTCGCCGGCGCGTATGTGCTGATGGGCCGCACCGGCATGACGCGGAAACGCTTTGGGCCGAGGAGCTATCGCTATGCGGAGTAGACAGCGCGGCGTTGGCTCGAAGTTTGTGGTTCCCCACCCATGCGCCAAAAACAAGGCGCATGGATGGGGCACGGAAAGTGTGTGGCGGGATGAAGGGAGGGCCTGCCGATGAGTCCAGTCTCTTATCTGATTGCGGCTCTTACGGTCGCGGGCGGCCTTGCGGCGGTGCTGCTCAAGAACACCGTGCACTGCGCGCTGGCGGTCTCCATCGCCTTTGCCGGTCTGGCGTTGCTCTTTCTCGGGCTCGACGCGCAGTTTGCCGGCTTTGCGCAGATTCTGGTCTACGTGGGCGCGGTTGCGATCCTGATCGTCTTCGCGATTCTGCTGACGCGCGGCTCGGATGTGCCACAAGGCGGTGTTTTCAGCAAAAGCTGGTTTGTGGGGCTGGTGATCGCCGCGGGTGTATTCGCCGTGCTCGGTTGGGCAGTGCTCGCAAGCATCCAGGCTCTACCATCGACTACCGCCGCTCCTGCGGTGACGGTGCAGGACATCGGCAATGCGCTGCTCGGCCGCTACGTGCTGCCGCTCGAAATCGTCGCGCTGCTGCTGACCGCTGCCACCATCGGCGCCGTGATCGTCGCGCTGCATGAGAAAGAGAGGACGCGGTAATGATCATTGCTTCGCCGCTCGCGGCCTACCTGCTGGTTGCCGCCTTGCTCTTCGCCATCGGCCTTGCCGGTGCGCTCACGCGGCGCAATGCCATTCTGGTGCTGATCGGCATTGAACTGATGCTCAATGCCGCCAACCTGAACTTCATCGCCTTCTGGCGCTATGGACCGCATCCGGAGGCGCTCACCGGCATGATGTTCGCCATCTTCTCCATCGCGGTTGCTGCCGCCGAGGCAGCCGTCGGCCTGGGACTCGTGATCCAAATCTATCGCCACGCGCGCACTACCGATCTTGATCAGATGAATAGGATGAAGGGGTGAAAGTTTGATCGAGCAAGGGGCTTCATTCACTCCACAACTGAGCGCCTCTGCAATTACGCAGATCCTTTGGCTCGTTCCGGCGCTGCCGATGGTGGCTGCTGGCGTGATCGCGCTACTCAAGCAGCCAAAGCGTGCGGCTGCCGCGGCCTTGTCCATCGGATCACTTGGCGTATCACTTCTCATATCTCTCATCGCCTTCGGACACGTACTCGCCGGATGGGCCAACAGTCTCGCCGTGCGCGAGACGGTGAACTTTACCTGGATTCAGTTTGGTTCTTCCACGGCCGATCTCGGCTGGGTGCTCGATCCGCTCTCGGCCGTGATGATCGTGATGGTCTGCTTCGTGGGCCTGCTCATCTTCATCTACTCCACCGGCTACATGGCCCACGATGAGAACTTCACGCGCTTCTTCTGCTTTCTCTCGCTCTTTGCAGGCGCAATGCTCGGCGTGGTGATTGCGAACTCGCTGCTGCTGCTGTTCATGTGCTGGGAGCTTGTTGGCCTCACGTCGTATCTGCTGATCGGCTTCTGGTATCAGAAGCCCTCCGCGGCCGCTGCCGCGAAGAAGGCGTTTCTCACTACGCGCGTGGGCGACATCTTCTTCTTTCTCGGCATTGTCTGGCTCTTTGCGCAGACCGGCACGCTGCTCTTTTACAACCACGGCTTCGGCTCGATGGAAGGCTTCGCGCTGGCCGGCCTTCTCACGCAACACACCAACTTTGGCCTCACGGTTGCCGGTGCAATTGGTCTGCTGATCTTTGCTGGAGCCGCAGGCAAAAGCGGCCAGCTACCGCTGCACGTGTGGCTGCCGGATGCGATGGAGGGCCCCACGCCGGTCTCGGCGCTCATTCACGCGGCGACCATGGTGGCGGCAGGTGTGTATCTGATCGCACGCGTCTATCCGCTGATGTCGGCGGGCATTCCGCTGATTCACACAGGTGAGGTCACAGGAACCACAGCAGCCCTTACCGTGGTCACCTGGGTCGGCGCAGCTACCGCCGTCTTCGCGGCGCTGATCGCTGTCGCGCAGAACGATATCAAGCGCATCCTTGCCTACTCCACGGTTTCGCAGCTTGGCTACATGATGGCCGGCCTCGGTCTCGGCGGCGTCGCTGTGGGCATGTTCCACTTGATCACGCATGCCTTCTTCAAGGCGCTGCTCTTCCTGGGCGCGGGATCGGTGATTCATGGCTGCCACGAAGAGCAGGACATTCGCCACATGGGCGGTCTCAAAGCAGACATGCCGCTGACCTTCGCCACCTATGCCATCGGTATGCTGGCGCTGAGTGGATTCCCGCTGTTCTTCTCCGGCTTCTGGTCAAAGGACGGCATTCTCGAAGCGGCGCACTCTGGCGCGATCCAGGGGCCGTACTATCTGCTTGTCTTCGGCGCGCTGCTTACGGCCTTTTATATGACGCGCCAGGTGAGCTATGTCTTCTTCGGCTACTGGCGCGGCCATCATACGGCGCACGAGAGCCCGCGCGTGATGACGGTGCCGCTTGCGATTCTTGCCTTCTTTGCCATTGCGCTCGGCGTCATCGGAACGCCGGCATGGCCTTGGTTCCGAGCCTTTCTCAATGGCCGCAGTGCTCCATTCAGTCTGCATGGATTTGCCGAACCCGGACTCGCGCTGCTGATGATCACATCGTCTTGCGTGGTCTTGCTCGGCATCGGCCTCGGCTGGTGGCTCTACGGCAACAAGTCGCCCAAAGCGGAAGATCCCGATGTGCTGGAGAAGGCCGCACCGTGGCTCTGGGCGGGCCTGCGCGACCGGCTGTATGTCGACGAATTCTATGGCGTAACCTTCATCGCCTTCTACGCCTGGTGGGCGCGCGTGGCCGACTGGTTTGACCGTCGCGTGTGGGGAGGGATCGTCGCTCTGGTCACGTGGCTCTTTGGTCTTTGGGCGCAGTTGAACCGGCTCATCGACACCTATTGGGTGAACGGCGGCTTCGACAAGGCCTGCGAAGAGATTTCGTCGAGCGGCGGTTTGCTGGCGCGTGTGCAGAACGGCCGCGTGCAGTTCTACTTGCGCATTCTGGCAGTTGCGATGATTGCGCTGGCTGCAATTTTGATCTGGAGCAGCCGGGCATGAGCGATATGATCATCGGCGCGAATGCCGGGTTCCCGATTCTTACCGTGCTCACCGTACTGCCGGTCGTCGGCGCGGCGATCGCACTCTTTTCCGGCAGGCATGCGCGCGGCGTGGCCTTGCTGACGGCGCTTGCGAGTCTCATCCTCTCGCTCGTTGTATGGATCCGTCTGCCCGGTGATGGCACCATTGGCCTGTCGGAGTTCCACCAGTGGATTCCATCGACCGGCGTTGATTACCATCTCGGCGTCGACGCGCTCGGCGCACTGATGCTGGTGCTCTCGGCCATTGTTACGCTGATGTCGATCGATGCCGCCATTCGCGTTCATCATCAGCCGGGCCTCTTCTATGCGCTGGTGCTGCTGCTCGAGTCCGGACTCATCGGTTCCTTCACGGCGCTCAATTTCTTCCACTGGTTTCTCTTCTGGGAACTGAGCCTCATTCCGGCCTTCTTCCTGATCAAGCTTTGGGGCGGGCCGAAGCGCGGACCGGCAGCCACGCAGTTCTTCGTCTACACCATCGCCGGCTCGGTCGCGCTGCTGCTCTCGTTTCTCGCGGTCTTTCTCTCGACGGGCTCGATGGATTTCCTCGCGCTCGCCGACCTGGCTGCAAACGGAACGCTGGCGCAGATGGTTGTTGGGCATCTCGGCGCGGTGATGCCGTGGCTTGCGATCGGCGTGCTTGCGGGATTCGCCGTGAAAGTGCCGCTGATGCCGTTTCACACCTGGTTGCCCAACGCATACGCGGAAGCGCCTTCACCTGTAACGATGCTGCTGACCGGCGCGATGTCGAAGATGGGCGTCTATGGCCTGCTGCGGATTGCGCTGCCGATCTTCGGGCCGCAGATTGCCGCCATGCGCACACCGCTGCTCGTGCTCGCGGTGCTCACGGTCGTGATGGGCGCGTGGGCCGCGGCCGCGCAGAAGGATCTGAAGCGCGTCTTCGCGTACTCCTCGGTGAATCACCTCGGCTACTGCCTGCTTGGCATCTTCGTGTTGGCAATCCCGGTTTCCGGAGCAGCGGCGCAGGCAAGCCAGGCTGCGGCGCTGAATGGCGTTATTCTGCAGATGTTCAATCACGGCCTCACGGCGGCAGCACTCTTCTGGTTTATTGCGATGATCCAGATGCGCTCCGGCGGTCTGCGTGGCGTTGACGACTTTGGCGGCCTGCGCAAACCGGCTCCTGTCTTCGCCGGCCTGATGGGCATCGCGTTGTTCTCTTCGCTCGGTCTGCCGGGGCTCAACGGCTTCGTCGGCGAGTTCCTGATCTTCCGCGGCGTCTTTCCTCTGTCCTGGATAAGCGCAGCGATATCGGTGCTGGGCTTGCTGGTTACAGCGGCCGTGATTCTCACTGTGATTCAGAAGGTTTTCACTGGTCCGGTGCCGGAGCGCTGGGCTGCATTTCCTGATCTGCACTCGAGCGAGCGGATGGCGCTCGCACCGGTCATCGGCCTCATGCTTCTGCTTGGCCTTTTGCCGCAGTTGATTCTCGATACCGTGAATCCGACGGTGGTGAATTTGTTGGCGCACTGGAGATTTTAAGAAGCAGCTCCGGTGCGTGGGATGGTTTGTGCGTTGTGCGCAGTGGGTGAAAACCCGCGCCACAGAACTGGTTCTGGAGAACCGCTTTAGATGTTGGCTTGGACGATATATCTTTCATTCGCCGGTGCGCTCGTTGAAGCGCTGCTGCCCAAGGATAGGCACGGCCTTGCGCGCGGGCTGGCGCTTGCCCTCGCGGTTGCCGGCCTAGTCATCGCGGTGGCCGCCTACGCTGCAAGCATGGGGCAGGGCACTGCGGTAATTACGGACGCGGTCTGGGTGCCTTCGATGGGCATCCATTATCTGCTTGTTGCCGATGGCATCAGCCGCGTGCTGGTTCTGCTCACCGGGTTGGCGTCGGTCGCCGGCGTTCTCTTCAGCTGGAATATCGAGCTGCGCACAAATCAGTTCTTCGCGTTCTATCTCGCGCTCATTGGGGGTGTCTACGGCGTCTTTTTGAGCGGCGACCTCTTCCTGCTCTTTATCTTTTACGAGATAGCGATCGTTCCCAAGTACTTTCTCATCGCCATCTGGGGTTCGACACGCCGCGAGTACGGCGCGATGAAGCTCGCGCTCTACTCCTTCGTGGGCTCGGCGATGGTGCTGATCGGTCTGCTCGCGGCTTACGCGATGGCAGGCAGTCACTCGACAACGCTTGCCGATCTGGCGCACGCAGGTCTGCCTGTCTCTATGCAGATGGGTCTTTTCCCGCTGGTCTTTGTCGGCTTCGCGATTCTTGCCGGCATGTGGCCGTTCCACACCTGGGCGCCGACGGGCCACGTCGCCGCGCCCACGGCGGCCTCCATGCTTCTCGCGGGCGTAGTCATGAAGCTCGGTGCATACGGCTGCTTGCGCGTGGGCATTGGGCTCTTTCCACACGGGCTCGATCCCTGGGGATTTACATTCCTCGGTCTTGGCTCCTGGCGCGATGTGTTTGCGCTCCTGGCGTTGATCGGCATTGTCTACGGCGCGCTGGTGGCGCTGGCGCAGTCGGACTTCAAGTTCGTCATCGGCTATTCGAGTGTGAGTCACATGGGCTTTGTGTTGCTCGGCCTGATGACGCTCAACCAGATCGGTCTCGATGGGGCAGTGCTGCAGATGTTCTCGCACGGCGTCATCGCCGGACTGCTCTTCGCGATCGTGGGCCGCATCGTGTATGACCGCACGCACACCCGCCAGCTGGCCGAGCTTGAAACCATGCATCTCGCCCGCCGGCTGCCCTTTGCCGCATGGGCTTTCGTGATTGCCGGTGTCGCCTCGATGGGTCTGCCCGGTTTCTCGGGATTCGTCGCGGAGTTGCAGGTGCTTGTCGGCTCCTGGCGAGCGAATCCCTGGTGGACAGCTGCCGCGGGCATCGGCATCATCGTCGGCGTGGCCTACACGTGGCGCGCCTTGCAGAAGGCCTTCTTCAGTGACCGGCTGCCCACGCCCGAGGAACATCCCAAGACCGGCTGGCATGATCTCGGTGCGATTACGTGGCCGGAGATCACCGGTGTCGCTCTGCTCGGCATTTCCACCCTTGTGATCGGGCTCTATCCGCGCATTCTGCTCGACTCGATTGAACCTGCCGTGAAGGCGCTGCTCGCGGGAGGTGTGCAATGAACTACGCAGATCTCTTCCGCGCCACGTTGCCGGAAACCGTGCTCGAAGTTGCAGCGCTGCTGGCGCTGGTCGCCGATTTGAGCCTGTTGCGCAAGGCCGCGTTGCAGACTCGCGTAGCTGTTGCGGCGATTCTGGGCGTCGCAGGCTGCATCGCATCTTGGTGGACCGTCTGCTACGCGGGTACAGCGGGATTGCATTTCGGCAACTCCGTTTTGCTCGCAGGCGGTGGATCGGCCGGAGTGGCGCAGGTCGGTATCCTGGTGCTTACGGCGATTACGCTTCTGCTGCTCATTGGCTCGGAGTTCACGCGGCATGCCGCTGAATATGTCTCCGTTGTTCTGATGGCGGCGGCAGGTGGAATGATCATCGCCGCTGCGCAAGATCTGCTGGTGATCTTCATCGGGCTCGAACTGCTGAGCCTCGGTCTTTATGTGCTGACCGCGTTTGCGAAGAAGTCCGGCAAAAGCGCCGAAGCTGCAATGAAGTATTACCTCTTCGGCGGCATGTCGGCTGCGTTTTTGCTGTTCGGCTTCAGCTATCTGTATGGACTGAGCGGCTCAACCTATCTGCCGTACGTTATGTATGCCGTCAACAATGCCGCTTTTCATGGCGGCGGGCCATTGATTATCGTCGCTCTGGTCATGATTGCAGCGGGCCTCGGCTTCAAGATTGCCGCAGTGCCGTTCCATCTTTGGGCGCCGGATACATACGAGGGCGCTCCTGCACCCGCGGCTGCGTTCATCGCCTCGGTTTCGAAGGTGGCGAGCTTTGCATTGCTCATCTCGATCAGCAATACGGCTCTCACTTACTTTCGGATTTTGATTCAGAACGCGCCCGTGACGGGCGGCCGCAGCTATGCCGTTGTAGGCATCTTTTCCTCTGCAGGTCGGCAACCGATCGAAGTCAACGTGTACTACGTTTGGTATCTGATTCTGATCGTGCTTGCGGTCGCTTCGATGATCCTCGGCAATCTGGCCGCGCTGGCGCAGTCGAGCGTCCGCCGCCTGCTGGCTTACTCGGCCGTCGCGCACGCAGGTTATATTTTGCTGGGCCTCGCATTCTTCTCCTGGGGCAATCGTCAAGCTCAAGCCGTTCTTTACTACGTTCTTACCTATGGCCTTACGACAGTGGGCGCCTTCGGTGTGATTGGCGTGATTGAGCGCGCGACAGGCAGTGACCGGATGGATGCGTTCCTTGGATTGCAGAAACGCAATCCGCTATTGGCCGCGATCACGCTCGTGCTCTTTCTTTCGCTCGCCGGGATTCCGCCGCTGGTCGGATTCTGGGCGAAGTTCAATCTGTTCGCAGCCGTTCTTGGCATGTTCGGCGGCAATCTCCGCTATGGCGCTTCAGGAGCTGGCCTGCCCTTCGCGCTGGTCGCACTCGCTATCGCGATGAGTGCCGTGTCTCTCTACTACTATCTGCAGGTGCTCAAACGGGCCTACGTGATGCCGGCTGCGGAAGAGACGCCGATCCGGGTGCATCCAGTCACCATGGTGGTCTTGCTGGCGATTGCCGGCGCGGTTATCGTGATGGGCTGCTTCCCGGCGATGCTGCAGGGCTGGATCGCCAGCTTTTATTCCTAGCTCTGCCCTGCGGGCTTTATCCTGCGGCGGCATCCGCCGCTCAAACCGAGAAATCCTCGCCTTTTGCAGGAGCGTCGCCAACTGTAGCAGCCCGCTTCACTTGTATACGTGCGTTTACACTGGCAATAGGCTGGCGTCTCACAACTTATTGAAAAATAAGTGCGAGTACTTTCGTAAGAGTGGTTACTTTCGTGCTTCAATTCAGCAGGATTCCTTCTGTTGCGGGACAAAACAGTTGTTTTCCAGGCAGCCGGGAATGCAAAATTAACTTTCCTGCAGAACTGCTGAGGGACCATGAGCGAACGCGCCGATCCGATTCGGACAATTCGTGGCGAACAACCAGCGCGATCGGGGCGGCGTGCTGGGTCCCTCGTTTCGCCAATCATTACGGGTTTGGCTCTGGCCGTCGTTCTCGGAGGGATCGCTCCACGCATCTTCTCGGGCCTCGTATTCAATGAAGCGCTGATCTTCGCGGCGGGCGCTGCGGCTGCCGTTCTGGTGCTGCGGTTGATCGTGCAGCGCGAGCGCCGTGTCGCTCTCCAACTGGTGATGAGCGAAATCGTCGGCGAGAACACTTCGCCTGAGATCGCGGCGATGCGCATTCTCGAAGCGCTCTGCGTCTCCCAAGGGTGGGATGTGGCCCTGCGTTGGGAGGTCAACTCTGAGGAGAACCGTCTCGAATTCTGCTCCGCCTGGGGAGCGCCTGGCCGCCGCACCGAAACCTTGATCCAGGAAAGCATGGGACTGAAGCTGACCAGCGGCGATGACCTGCCCGGACGCGCCTGGCAGGACGGCCGCCCGGTGTGGGTCGCCGACCTTGCCTCTTTGCCCGCCAGCTCGCATACGCGCACGGCCCAGCGCCATGGCATGGTCTCGGGCTGCGCCGTTCCAGTCAGAGTGGGCAGCACAGTCCTCGCTGTCCTTGAGTTCTATTGTCATTTTTGTCTGCGCGAAAATCGCGAGGCGATGGCGGGCGTCGAAACCGTAGCCGCCTCGCTCGGTCAGATGCTGGCCCGCTCGCATGAGCGCGACCGCGCCGAGAAGCTCTATCGCGAGCAGGAGATTCTGCTCAACTCTGTTGCCGACGGCATCTGCGGCCTCGATCCCGAGGGGCTGGTCAGCTTTGCGAATCCGGCAGCCGCTAACTTGCTGGGAGCCGACCCGACGAGCCTGATCGGCAAGCCGATCCACGATCTGCTGCACGGCTCCGCACCCTTCAGCAGCCGGTGCCGCGAGGATTGCTCGCTTCTCCGCGCGACGGGGAAGCTGCGCCGCATGGCCACGGCCGGCGAAGACACTTTCTATCGCGTCGACGGGGATTCCTTCCGGGTCGATTTCAACCTGACGCCGATTCTCGATCACGGCCGCTTGTCTGGTTCCGTCTTCAGTTTCCGCGACATCAGCCAGCGTTACGCTCTCGATCGACTCAAGGATGAGTTTGTCTCGACGGTCAGCCATGAGCTGCGCACGCCACTTACGGCCATTCGCGGCGCGCTCGGCCTGCTTTCGTCCGGAAGCCTCGGCGAGGTGAACGACAAGAGCGCTAATCTGCTGCGCATCGCGCTCAGCAACTCAGAGCGTCTCGTCCGGCTCATCAACGACATTCTCGATCTTGAACGCATCCAGAGCGGGCGCGAGCCCTTTACCTTCCGCCCTGTGCAACTGGCCGACATCGTTCGCCAGGGGATCGAAGGCATGCAGCCAGTGGCCGATGCCGCGGGCGTGCAACTCATTCACGATCCCACGCAGGTGGAGATCGCGGCGGACTCCGACCGTCTGCTTCAGGTGCTGACCAACCTGCTCTCCAATGCCATCAAATTCTCACCGCCCAACTCCACGGTTTCGGTGCTGCTGCGGCCCGATGTCAGCGGCGTCACACTTTCCGTGGTCGATGCCGGCCGTGGTATTCCGGCCGACAAGCTGGAAGTGATCTTCGGCCGCTTCCAGCAGGTCGATGCATCCGACTCCCGCCAGAAAGGCGGAACGGGCCTGGGGCTTGCGATCTGCCGGACCATCGTCCAGCAGCACTCGGGTCGCATCTGGGCCGAGCGCAATTCGGTCAGCGGATCCACCTTCCGTGTCTTCCTGCCCTATCAGCCTGTGCCCATCGGTTCTCCAGAGTCGGTCGTGCAGGAGCAGGAAACGAACCGCGCTGTGACCCGGATGCCCGTATCGGCTGCCGGATTTCGTGGCCGCGGCTAGAAACGACGCTCAGCCGGTCTTCTTAGCTTCATTGTTTGCGGCCAGTTGACGTCGAAGGCTCCTGCCGTCTTCTTTCTTCTTTACAGCGTCCATAGTGATTCACTACTCTTGCAACCATTCCTACTTTGCTATGTGGATTGCGGTCGCATGATCGCAGCGCGTGGCGTCTGTTGTGCTTGCTTCTGTTTTGTGTGACCGGGTGAAATCAGCAGGATAAGTCGGCTCGCGTAGAGAGCGGCTCGAATCGGTCTGCGCAAACAGAGAAAATCCTCGAACAACGCGCAACGTTTTCCCATTGAACTTCACGACTTCTTCAAGGCAAATTCCTCAACCGTTGAAAACCGGTGCAGAGGTGGACATGAGCGGAATCGACCAAGAAGCCCCCGCTGAATCGAATGCCGCGCCGGAACCGCCGTTGCCGGTATCTGACCCGAATCTGGCGTACTGTCAACGGCTCGCGGAAGAAGCTTCCAAGAAACTCACCGAGGAGGCGACGCGCCGCCTGACCGAGAAGACCTCTGGGGCCAATCGCGGCCGCAATCCCGCGAGTCGCGAAGGCCGTGTCTCTCGCCTGAAGGGGGCGTCGGTCGAGCGGCTCAGGGATGACGCGAAACTCCAGTGGGACGCGTCGATCGAGACCGGCTACACACCCAGCAAATGGCTGCTGGAGCAGGAACTGAGAGCGAGAAAGCGGTGGGACGCGGAATCGGGAGGGTTTCTCGAGACCCCCTGCTTTGAAGAAGACGGCGAGCGGCGAGACGTCTATCGGATCGCGGCAGAGCAACGGCTCACGGGTCTCTGTTTTTCAGGTGGCGGCATTCGCAGCGCCACTTTCAACCTGGGTGTGCTGCAGGGGCTGGCGCAGTTGGGGCTGCTACCGTTCATCGATTACCTCTCTTCGGTCTCCGGTGGCGGCTACATTCATCAATTTCTCGCCGCGTGGATTTTGCGCGATCGCCATGGGCGCGCGGGCGTGGAGTCCAAGCTCATTCCGCAGGCAGAGCCGGGATGTCCGCCGCGCGCTCCTGAGCCCATCAAATGGCTGCAGCGTTACGCGAGCTATCTCACGCCCCGCAGGGGACTGTTCTCAACTGACCTCTGGACGATGGTGGCGATCTGGTTCCGCAACACGATCCTGAATCAGGTGCCGATTGTGGCTTTTCTGGTCGCGGCATTTTTTCTGCTCAATCTGCTTGTGCAGGAGCCGCTCGCCGACCGCGTGAGCTTCAGCCAGCCACTGCGAGACGGCGGTTTGCAGGGAACGCTCTGGTCCGGAGTGGCGATCTTCGCGCTTGTTCTATGGTCTCTGCTCCTCCTGGCGCGAGATCTCTATCGGCAGGAGAAGTTGTCATACGGCACGCCGAAGCCCCAAGCGACGGCGACCTCAGCGAGCCAGGGCGCAGGCGGTGTTCAGGAGGCCCGATGCGAACTGACGGACAAACTACTAGGCAATACCAAGGTGCGATGGCTCATCATCGTGCCCTGGCTGGCGATGGCCGTGTGGGCGGCTTACTGGCCTAACCTCAAGTTCGACAACTTGCCGTGTTGGCAATGCGTCGTTCCGTGGATCGGTTGCGCGCTCGTTTTCACAGTTGCATTGCTGGTAGCATTCGCGGGCGGCGCGTGGAATGCTTACAAAGCGCTCAATGATGGGAAGGCTGCGTGGAAGCGCGGGATGGCTGGAGCCGGACTCACGCTCTCAGCCCTTTTGCCGGCATCGTTTGCCTGCGCGCTCGCCTACTGCTACCAACTCGGCGGCCTGAAGCTGGCAGCATGGATCGGCGCCAACAACTGGAATATCGGCTCAACGCATTCCATCGTTACCATTGACCCGTGGCGCATCGAGATCGTACTGATGCCGGCGCTGCTGCTGTCGATTCCATATGTCGCCATTGAACTCACTCTCGGGCTTCTCGGCCGCGACTACGCCGATGCCCGCCGGGAGTGGCTTGCGCGTTTGCGGGCGTGGTCGCTGCTCTATGGACTTGTGTGGATGGGACTGACGGCCATCGCATTATTGGCCCCCTATCTCGCGTATTACATCTGGTACAGAGGACTTCGCGCTGAAATTCCCGCGATCGCAACCTTCGTAATCTCTCATCTGACCACAATTCTCGCCGGATCGAGCACCAAGAGCGACGGCAAGCCGACCAGCAAGGGCGTCCTCGGTTACAAGCCGATGGATCTGGTTGCTATCGCGGCCGCTCCCGTTGCGGTGATCAGTTTTCTCGTCGTGCTGTCGACCAGCGTTGCATGGTCAGCGCATTTCCTGGTGCAATCGCCGCACCTGAGCGACGCAAGAAGCTGGGTCGCGGCGCATGGGGCGCTGCACTGGCTGATCTCGAGTACGGAATCTTCACCCCAAGGGCTGCCATTCTTTGCGTGGAAGCCCATATTGCTGATCTGCGCCGCTTTCTTCGCTTTGCTGGCGCTTCTCTTCGGCTGGCGTCTCGATATCAATGAGTTCTCGATGCAGTCGTTCTATCGCAACCGGCTCTCGCGCTGCTATCTCGGTGCAGCGCTGTGGGAGAGAGAACCGAATCCCTTCACGGGCTTTGACATGCGCACCCAGGTGGATGCGGCGAATCTGCGCGGAAAGACCAACCCACCGCTGGTGCGGGATCTTCTGCCCGACAACTTCATTCCATTACAAAAGCTGGAAGGCACTTATGACGGGCCCTTTCCGATCTTCTGCTCCACGCTCAATCTCACCACCGGCGAAGATCTCGCCTCGCAAGAGCGCAAGGGCGCGAGTTTTTCCTTCACGCCGCTCTACTCGGGCTACAGCGTGAGCTGGACCGACGGCGGCAAAGACAAAAAGGTGAGCCTCAACGGATATGTGCCCACCGGGCGCTATGCCTACAAAGACGGCGGCGTCCATCTCGACACTGCCGTTGCGATCTCCGGAGCGGCCGTCAATCCCAACCAGGGATACAACAGCAATCCGGCGCTGGCGTTCCTGATGACCTTCTTCAATGTGCGGCTGGGTTGGTGGATTTCGAACCCGCGCAAGACGAATGCGTGGCAGGCAGAAGGGAATCGTCCAACGCCCGCCTTTGCGCTCTGGTATCTGCTCAAGGAGCTTTTCGGATCAGCCAACGACCGTTCAAAATACGTGAACCTGAGCGACGGCGGCCATTTTGAGAATATGGGCCTCTACGAACTTGTCCGGCGGCGCTGCAAGTACATCATCGTCTGTGATGCGGAAGAAGACCCCGAAATGAAGTTCTGCGGCATTGGCAATGCCGTGAACCGCTGCCGCTCCGACTTTGGCGCGGAGATCGATCTAGATCTAAGACCACTGCAGATTCAAGACGATGGATTCAGCCAGACGCATTGCGTTGTCGGGACGATCCGCTATCCGCCGCCGCAGCAAGTGCACGGCGGAGAGGCAGGTCAGCACGCGGGGGAAGATCCTAAACTCTACGAAGGCACGATCCTGTATATCAAGTCATCGCTCGTGGGCGATGAGCCGACGGATTTAATTGCGTACAAACTGCAACACGATGCCTTTCCCCAGGATTCGACCGCGAACCAGTGGTTTCAGGAGACGCAGTTCGAAAGCTATCGCAGGCTGGGGCACCACATCGCGATGACGGCGATTCGTCCCGCCTTGCAGCCGGATCAGGAAAAGGTCCAGTCACGCACGGAGATTGCGAAGCTTTTTGACTGTATGTACGCGGTCTGGTATCCGCCGACTCCGGAGATGCAGAAATTCTTCACGCAACACGAGCAGCAATATCAGTCGGTCCTTAAGGAATTGCGCGATCGGCCGGAACTTGTCGGCCTGGCGGATTGCTTAAACGATTGCAGCGCGTGTTCGCAGGAGCCGGTGGTGTGGACCGCGCCCAGTTCGCCAGCCACAAGCGAGGGGTATGCCCGGCAATTTGCCAACGCACTGCTGGATTTTATGTATACGATCTACGCCGATCTGCAGCTGGCGTTTCCAGATAACCGGACCTCGCCCCGCGCCGAGTGGTGGATTGGACTCTTTCGCAATTGGTGCCGTGTCTCGTTGCTGCGCGAAACTTGGCAGCAGATGACCCCTATTTATTCCAATGAATTTCAGCTCTTTGCCCGGCGGGAGCTGAAGCTGCCCGGGCGCGATAAACCGGATTCAGCCTAGAGTTGATTTTCATTCATCACCAGGGCCACTGCGCTGCGCAAGCGAGCCTGATTACCACCGCGCGCGGGACGCAGCTTGGGCACCCACACCAGGCGGTTTTTGCGCATCTCCGCCTCGATAACGGGCGCCGCCAGATGCCAGGACGTGGTGATATCGCCCACCACGACAATCTCGCTGGGCGCAAGTGCCGAAGCAATCATGTGCATGCCGCGGCCGAGGGCTTTGCACATCCTGTCGATGGCCTCGACAGCCGCAGCCTCGCCGGAGCCCGCCATCCGCAGTAATGCGTCGAAGGAGGGCGACGGCTTCTGGGCAATCTCCGTGTAGTAGCGCATGCCTGCGCGATTCGACGCGACGGTCTCCCAGCAGCCGCGGCTCCCGCAGCCGCAGGGCAGTCCGTTGGGATCGAGCTGCACGTGACCGAACTCTCCAGCAACCCCACCGGCGCCGCGCAGCAGGCGGCCATTGGCGATGATGCCTGTGCCAATGCCTTCCGATACGTTCACCGCTACCAGATCGTGCATGCTATCGCTGTAGCCGAACCATATTTCAGACAAAGCGCAGGCGTTGGCCACGTTGTCAACCACCACGGGCAGGCTGGTGGCCTGCTCCACGCGGGACTTGATGCGTCCGATGGGCCAATCGATATTCGGTGCGAAGACAAACTTCTCCTGTTCCGCGTCGAAGCGGCCGGGAAGATTGATGCCGATTCCATCGAACGACCGGTCGCGATGCGCGGCAATCACCTTACGGATCGCGTCGACGATCGCGCCGACCATCTTTTTGGGATTCTCAGGCAGTTCGACAATCTCCTGCGTCAGAATCTTGCCGCCGAGATCGGTAACCGCGAGCGTCGTCTGCGCCGGATGAATATCGAGAGCCAGCACGCCCCGCTGGCTGTTGATCTGCAGGAAAGTTGGCCTGCGGCCGCGAGGAATCTGCCCGGTCGGACCCTCAACGATCCAGCGCTCCGCGAGCAGTTCTTCGACGATCAACGATACCGTGCTGCGCTGCAATCCGGAGCTTCGCGACAGATCTGCCCGAGAGATGGGCTGTCTTGTGCGGATCTGATTGAAGATGAGGTTCCGGTTGATCTGGCGCGGCATCTTATTGGATGCGCTGAGGTGATTATTCGCGATGAAATGAGAAGTCGGCATGAAAGTGATGTCCGATCTCCGGCTGCGCTTGCCATCCAAGCTGCAAAGCTCAGATCCGGCCGGGAGCAATCGGAGACTCAGCACTGGAATGATACGGCTGCACGAATCGCATTGATCTTATCATGTGTATCCGGGATTGTATTCGATTTGAAGGACTTCGGGTAATTCGATTTGCTTGCGGGCTCCAGGTGCAATGGGTCCGGCTGAACCTATGCGCGTAACGAAGTCCGGCCTGTCCCACAGCCTGCGTCCGCCCGATAGTACACTGGTGCCAGGCGTGGCGGCTTCGCGTGGCAGCCTGCTCCTTCGTATCGCGAGCTGATGAACGCGGCGCAATCTTTTTCCAGGGCGGTGCACAATGCTTCGTGGATATTCGATCATCAACGGCGAATCGCGGCAGGGAAGCAAAGGAACATTCACAGGTATCGATCCGGCGACAGGGGCTCATCTCGATCCGCCGTATCACTACGCTTCGCTCGATGATTTGAATCTCGCGGCGAATCTCGCCGAAGAGGCCTTTGCGATCTATGGCAAGCTGCCGGGCCGCGAGAAGGCGAAGTTCCTGCGCCGCATCGCCGCAGGCATCGAAGCGATCGCGACGGAATTGGTAGAGCGCGCTCACCGCGAAACCGCATTGCCCGAGGCGCGCCTGAAGGGTGAGCTTGCCCGCACCGTCAACCAGCTGCGCCTCTTTGCCACCGTGGTGGAGGACGGTTCATGGGCCAATGCCCGCATCGATCCTGCCGAGCCCGAGCGCAAGCCGCTGCCACGCGCGGATATTCGCTCCGTGCTGCGCCCGCTGGGGCCGGTTGCCGTCTTCGGTTCCAGCAACTTTCCTCTCGCGTTTTCGGTTGCCGGCGGCGACACCGCCTCCGCCTTTGCCGCGGGAAATCCCGTGATCGTGAAGGCGCATTCCGCGCATCCCGGAACGAGCGAACTGGTTGGCCAGGTGATTGCCGAAAGCGTGCGCGACTGCGCCTTGCCGCCGGGCACCTTCGCACTGCTCTTCGGCGCCGGCGCGGAGATGGGCAGGGCCCTGGTGGCGCATCCCGTCATCAAGGCAGTTGGTTTCACCGGCTCGCTGTCGGCGGGCAAATCGTTGATGCAGGTGGCTGCCGCGCGTCCCGAACCCATCCCCTGCTTTATGGAGATGAGCAGCGCCAATCCGCTCGTCGTACTTCCTGAGGCCTTGCGTGCCCGCGGTCCGCAGATCGCGCAGGGGCTCTTCAACTCCTTCACGCTCGGCGTCGGCCAGTTCTGCACCAAGCCCGGCCTCGTTTACCTGCCGCGCGATGCGGAGGCCGATGCATTCGTTTCTGCGCTGAAGGGCCACGTGGAGCAATCTGCGGCCGCGCCAATGCTCACCGATACCATCTGCCGCAATCATCACACTGGCGTCGCCGGCCGCGTGGCTCACGAGCGCGTGGAGCAGCTCGCCGAAGGCGTGACGCGCCAAGAAGGCGGCGGCGCCTACGCCACGCCTGCGCTCTTCCAGGTGAGTGGCGCGGACATGCTGGCTGAGCCGGATCTCGCCAACGAGATATTTGGCCCCAGCACGTTGATCATCCGCTACGCAAATGCACAGGAACTGCGGACGCTCCTGCAGGCGCTCGAAGGTCAGCTCACGGCTACGCTGCACGGCACGGACGCCGACATTGCCGCGAACAATGACCTTATTGCAATCCTCGAGCGGAAGGCGGGAAGACTGATCGTCAATGGCTTTCCCACCGGTGTGGAAGTCTGCCATGCGATGGTGCATGGCGGGCCGTATCCTGCAACGAGCGAGAGCCGCATGACCTCGGTGGGCACGCAGGCTATCTATCGCTTTGTGCGGCCAGTCTGCTATCAGGATTTTCCGCAGGCCGCTTTGCCCGACGAGCTGAAGGATGAAAATCCGCTTGGTATCTGGCGTTTGATCAACGGCCAGTTCACGCGCGATGCGGTGCGGGCCGAGACGCCGGTGGCCGCAGCAACAGCGTAATTGCACCGGCAGCCATCAACGCAATTGACATGCTCAGGAAGCCCGCGCGGGCGCTGCCGGTGAGCGCCTGTAAGGCTCCCACGATCCACGTGCCGGCAAAGCCGCCGAGCGCGCCGCAGGTGTTGATCAATGCCATCACCTCGCCGGCCACGGTGCTGGGCAGCATCTCTGGCACGATGGCGAAGAATGGTCCGTACGGCGCGTACATTGCCCCGCCAGCCACGATGAGCGAGACATAGGCCAGCCAGAAGCTGTATCCCGACGCAGCATACGAACCGAATAGCGCGATTCCGGACAGCATCAGAAACGGCCAGACAAAAATTTTGCGGTTCAGCGCGCGGTCGGAAAAATACGCGACCGTGATCATCAGAAGGATGGCAAGCAAAAACGGCGCTGCACTGAGCAGGCCGACAATCCCGATGCCACGGTTCAGCCCCGAGCGGATCATCGCTGGGATCCACAACACAAGCCCGTAGACGCCAAAGCTCCAGAAGAAATACTGGATGCACATCAGAATCACGCCCGGCACGCGCAGCGTCGCGGCAAGATTGCTATAATGCGGAAGTGTGGTCTGCTCCTGCTTGAGCGCCGCTTCCAGCTGCTCGCTGCTCGCCTTGCTCAGCCACGGCACTTGCTGCGGGCGATCGCGCGCCACCAGCACCCACACAAAGGCCCACAGGATCGAAGGAATGCCTTCGAGGATGAAGGTCATCTGCCAGCCGACGGCCTTGATCAGAAATCCCGTGGCCGCGGCCATCCACGTGACGGTGACGGGGTTGCCGAGGATCAGGATTGCATTGGCGCGCGAACGCTCAGCGCGCGTAAACCAGTTGGTCAGCAGGATCAGCATCGAAGGCAGAATCAGGCTCTCCGCCACGCCCAGCAGTAGCCGGTCGATCACCAGCAGCCAGAATTGATGAAAGACGCCGGTGAGCGCGGAGAAGGTTCCCCAACTGATGAGCGCAAAAAAGACGAGCCGTGTCGCGCTCTTGCGCACTGCATACGCCGCTGCCGGCACTTGAAAGAGAAAATACCCGAGAAAGAAGACGGATCCGAGAAATGCGGCTCGTGACTCGGTGATGTTCAATGACTTCGCCAGTCCTGCAGCCGCGCCAAAACCGAAGTTCGATCGGCCCAGATAGGCAAGGCTGTAAGTCACAAAGACGACCGGCATCAGGTATAGCCAGCGCCGGCGCAAGTCAGCTTTAGGTCCCGTCTCGATCAGCAGGTTCTTTTCGGACACACAAGCTTTATAGCATCTCGCGGTGTGATTGCAGGCATCTCGCATTGCGCCGCGCGCCGCCCGTAAATCGCTTTCGTGCTGCGTAGCAGGGATTGTAGAATCATCCCGCGTACGCAAAAGTTGTCCGATTGTCAGAAGAGGCTTTCATCGCCACCATTCCTCTAGCTTCGGTACTGGAGACGGCTGATCCCAGCCTTCTCAACGTGACCACACACGCAGCTGGTCCCGCGGGCGCGTTGCCGATCACACCAGAGATGCTGATTGCGCAGCCCTCCGGTAATCTCTTCGGCCTGACCCAGAACGCCGGAATGGGCTGGAACCCGCAGCGGCTTCTCGATCCCGAGTTCCTCATCTTGAGCACACACGGTGGCCTGCGCGCGGAAAACGGCGAGCCCATTGCGCTCGGTTTCCATACGGGGCATTGGGAGGTGGGCTTGCTGGTGGCCGAGGCTGCGCGTACCTTCAAGGCGCTGCACGCTACGCCGTTCGCTGGCGCGTGCACCGATCCCTGTGACGGCCGCACGCAGGGGACCACGGGGATGATGGACTCACTGCCGTATCGCAATGATGCGGCCATCGTGCTGCGCCGGCTCATGCGCTCGCTGCCCACAGGCAAAGGCGTTCTCGGCATCGCCACGTGCGACAAAGGACTGCCGGCGATGATGATGGCGCTGGCTTCGTCAGGCACGCGGCCCGCGGTTCTTGTGCCCGGCGGCGTTACGTTGCTGCCCGAGTCGGGCGAAGACGCCGGCAAGGTACAGACTATCGGTGCGCGGTTTGCCCAGCAGCAGATCACGCTTGAATACGCCGCTGAAGTTGGTTGCCGCGCGTGCGCTTCACCCGGCGGCGGTTGCCAGTTTCTTGGCACGGCTGCAACATCGCAAGTAATCGGCGAAGCGCTCGGGCTCTCGCTGCCGCACACCGCGCTTGCGCCGTCAGGCCAGCCGGTCTGGCTCGATGCCGCGAGCCGCTCCGCCCGTGCGTTGTTGCGCCTGCATCAGCTCGGCTTCGGCGCGCGCGACATCCTAAGCGAGGCTTCGGTCCGCAACGCGATGGTGTTGCACGCGGCCTTCGGCGGCTCGACGAATCTGCTGATCCATCTTCCCGCCATTGCGCACGCAGCCCGTCTGCCGCGTCCGACCGCGTCTGACTGGGCAGAGGTCAATCGCCACGTGCCACGCCTCGTTGACGCATTGCCCAATGGTCCGCACGGATTTGCTACAGTCCAGGTCTTTCTCGCCGGCGGCGTACCGGAGGTGATGCTGCATCTGCGCGCAGCTGGCCTGCTCGATACCAGCGTGAAAACCGTCACCGGCGAATCACTCGACGCCAGTCTTGAGTGGTGGCAGCAGAGCGAGCGCCGCGCCGCTCTGCGCCGCCGCTTGCAAGCGCAGGATGGCATCGATCCCGATGACGTGATCATGCCGCCTGATCGTGCCCATTCGCGCGGCCTTACATCGACGGTCTGCTTTCCTATGGGCAATCTGGCCCCTGAAGGATCGGTCATCAAGAGCACGGCCATCGATCCCTCGCTCGTCGGCGGCGACAATGTCTATCGCCATATCGGCCCGGCCAAGGTCTTCGTCTCCGAGCCCGCCGTCATCCGCGCCATCAAGTCGGGCGAGATCGCGCAGGGCGACGTGATCGTGCTCATCTGCGGCGGTCCGGCCGGCGCGGGCATGCAGGAGATCTATCAGATTACCTCCGCGCTCAAGCAGTTGCCGCATTGTAAGCACGTCGCCGTGCTTACGGACGCGCGTTTCAGCGGGGTGTCGACCGGCGCTTGCATCGGCCACATCTCGCCGGAGGCGCTTGCCGGCGGTCCCATCGGCAAGGTGCGCGACGGCGATCAGATTGAAATCGTTATCGACCGCGCGGCTCTGACCGGCACAGTGCATCTCGTCGGCGAAAGCGGAGAAACCTTTGGCGCTGAAGAGGGAGCGCGGCGGCTGGCCTCGCGCAGTCTGCGCGAAGACCTCCATCCTGATCCCGATCTGCCCGACGACACCCGTCTCTGGGCCGCGCTGATCCAGGCCAGCGGAGGCGTCTGGGGCGGCTGCGTCTACGACGCCGATCAAATCATTTCCCGTTTGGAGAAGACCAAGTGAAGCTCTACCGCACCAGCACCGGCAATGTTATCGAACACGAAGGCAGCTACTACAGCGTTCCCGAGTCCTCCTGGGATGCGCTCATCATCCACGACGATCTGCATGGCTATCTTCTTTCTATCGCGCGTTCCGGGCAGCGGCTCAGCGATTTTTCCAACACGAGCCTTCGGGCGCCGATCGGCAGCCAGGAGGTGTGGGCTGCCGGCGTCACCTACTACCGCAGCCGGGATGCGCGCATGGCCGAAGCCAAGGATGCGGGCGGCGGTGACTTCTACGACCGCGTCTACTCCGCCGAACGCCCCGAGCTTTTCTTCAAGGCCACAGCCAGCCGAGTCGCCGATCCTGGCAGCCATGTGCGCATCCGCAGTGACGCTACGTGGTCTGTCCCCGAGCCGGAGCTGACGCTGGTCATCAGCCCGCATGGCAAGATCATCGGCTACACCATCGGTAACGACATGAGCTCGCGCGATATCGAGGGCGAAAACCCGCTCTACCTGCCGCAAGCCAAGGTTTACGACCGCTCCAGCGCGCTTGGCCCGTGCATCCTTGTCAGTGGCGATCCGCTGCCATCCACCACGCCGATTCGCCTCGAGATCGAGCGTGCGGGGAAGGTCGGGTTCTCCGGCGCAACGACGCTTGCCGAGCTAAAGCGCAAACCCACCGTTCTGGTTGAGTATCTTTTCCGCGAAAACAATTTTCCGGCAGGCGCTTATCTGATGACCGGCACCGGTATCGTTCCGCCCGATTCCTTTACGCTCGCCAGCGGCGATCGCGTTCGCATCACCATCGACCCGATCGGCACACTCGAAAATGTTGTCATCCAAGGCAAGTTGCCGAATGCGAGTTGACGCGGCCCTGCGCCGAAGCCCAAGATAGGGAACTGTTGACGATTCCCGAGATCCAAACCAACCAAAGCGTTCCCGGACGCCGCTGGCGCATTGCGTGGCTGCTTGGCCTCGGCGTTCTTATCAGCTACTTTGACCGCGTTAATCTCTCCGCTTCGCACGCCGCGCTGATTGCCACCTTCGGCATCTCCGACGTGATGTTCGGTTACCTCTCCAGCGCCTACAACTTTACCTACTGCCTCTGTCAGCTGCCGATCGGTGTCATCCTCGACAAATTTGGCGTGCGCCGTGTAGGCCGTGTCGGCACATTCTTGTGGAGTCTCGCCACCTTTAGCGGAGCCGTTGCTCCAACCCTTGGAAGCTTGTTTGCCGCTCGGTTTCTGCTCGGCGTAGGCGAGGCGCCCACCTTCCCGGCCAACGCCAAGGCCGTAGGCCATTGGTTTCCACCGCGCGAGCGCAGTCTCGCTACGGCTGTGTTCGATTCGTGCGCCAAATTCTCCTCTGTCGTCGGAATTCCGCTCATAGGCATTGTGCTGCTCAAAGCCGGATGGCGCTGGAGTTTCGTCATGACCGGCGCAATCAGCCTCGCTTACTTCGTCTACTTCTGGTTCATCTATCGCGATCCGGATGAAGATGCCGGGCTGAGCGAAGCGGAGCGGCAGTATATCGAGAGCGGCGGAGCTAACGAGCCGGCGCAGCCGGATGAGCCGGAGTCCTCGCTCTTCCATCTCCTGGGCGAGCGCAAGGTGATTGGCCTGGCGCTCGGCTTTGGCTCCTACAACTACGTCTTTTATCTGCTGCTCACCTGGCTGCCCAGCTACTTCGCCTTCGCGCTCCACATCGACATGCTGCACTCCTTCCTCTACACCAGCGTGCCCTGGCTGTTTGCGACGTTGTGCGAGCTGTGCATTGGCGGCTGGCTGGTGGATTCCCTGGTGAAGCGCGGCGCCGATTCCAGCCGCGTTCGCCAGACCGTCCTGATTGGCGGCGCGACCTGCGGTCTCGGCATTTTGGGCGCTGGGCATGCGCACAGCGCGGTGGTGGCGCTTCTCTGGATCAGCCTCTCCATCGGCGGCCTTTCGGCGCACTCTGCGGTGGGGTGGTCCCTGCCTTCGCTCATCGCCGGCCGGAAGGATGTCGGCAAGGTGGGGGGCATCATGAACTTCTCGAACCAGGTGTCGGGCATCTGCGCCCCCATCATCACGGGCTATCTCGTCCAGGCGCTCCACTCCTACGCGTGGGTCTTCGGCGTTTCGGCTATCTATCTTGTTGTCGGCATTGCAGGGTACGTTTTCCTTCTCGGCAGAATCGAGCGGCCGCGCCGGCGCGAAGCGCTTCTTGAGACCCAGCAAAAACCCTAGCGGCTGCGCAGAAGAATTGTGCGAAGCAGGGAGCTAATTCTGCCGTCGCCGCATCCATATTCGAATTGAGACCATTTATGCACGAGATAACACTTCAGATGCATTCCGGGAATTTTGTTCTGCTGTAATATGAACTGATGCACAATGAAAGGGAGGAACGTTTCTAGTGCCACGCATCCACTTTCATCAGCAACTTGCCGAGCTCAAGGACAAGCTCCTTGCGATGGCCGCTCTTGCGCAACAGGCGGTCGAGTCGGCGGTGGACGCGTACCTCCGCCACGACAAAGGCCTGTGCAAGTACGTCAAGCAGAATGAGACCGCCATCAACACCGCGCAGCGCGAGCTGGACGAGATGTCGTACGAGTTGCTGGCGAAAGAGCAGCCGATGGCCATCGACCTGCGGTTCATCCTGGCGGTAATCAAGATCAACGGCGATCTGGAGCGCATCGGCGATCAGTCGATCGCGATTGCCCGCCGGACCAAAGAGTTCCTGGCTCTCGAAGAGGTGATGCTTCCGGTGGACTTCGCGGCGATGGGCGAGTACGCCAGCCGCATGATCCGCACGGCGCTGCAGGCGCTTCTGGATGGCGATGCGCGCCTGGCCGATACCGTCCGCGAGATGGACGACGAGATCGACCGCATGAACCACCGCGCCCTGGCCGAACTGCTCCGGCTCATCGAAGAGAAGCCGCAGTACACCAAGCAGGCGATGAACGGCATCCTGGTGGCCAAGAACCTCGAGCGCATTGCCGACCACGCCTCAAATATCGCCACCGACGTGATCTTCTGGATCCGCGGAGCGGATGTCCGCCACCAGCTCAGCATCGCGATGGACTGATTCGGACTCGATAGGTATACAAAGAAAATGGCCTCAGGTCTCAAACCTGGGGCCATTTTTTCTTTTTGAAGATGAAATGGCTTGGCTTACACGCCGATCACTGCGCACAACTCCTTCACCGCCGCCGCGCTCTTCTTGAGAGCCGCATCTTCTTCTGCCGTGAGCTTGATCTCGATGATCTTTTCAAGGCCCGCTGCGCCCAGTTTGCAGGGCACTCCAATGTAGAAGCCCTCGATGCCGTACTCGCCCTGCAGATACGCCGCGCAGGGCAGAATCTTCTTCTTATCCTTGAGGATCGCCTCGACCATCTCCACCGTTGCCGCTGAAGGAGCGTAGTATGCGCTGCCGGTCTTGAGGTGCTTTACGATCTCGGCGCCGCCGTCGCGCGTGCGCTGCACGAGCTGTTCGAGCCGATCGGGTGCAATCAGTTCCGTAATGGGAATACCGGCGACGGTCGAGTAGCGGGCGAGCGGCACCATGGTGTCGCCGTGGCCGCCCAGCACAAAGGCGGTCACATTCTCCACGCTCACATTCAGTTCAGCAGCAATAAATGTCCGGAAGCGCGCGGAGTCGAGCACGCCGGCCATGCCAATCACACGCTCGCGGTTGAAGCCGGCCTGACGGTAAGCAGCCTGGGCCATCGCATCAAGAGGATTGGAGACGATGATCAGGATCGACTCCGGCGACTGTGCCACCACCTTCGACACCACATCCGACATGATCTTGTAGTTGGTGTGCAGCAGGTCGTCGCGGCTCATGCCCGGCTTGCGGGGAATGCCTGCCGTGATCACCACGATGTCAGAGTTCGCCGTGGCCGCGTAATCGTTCGCGCCCGTCACATTCACATCACGCTTCTCGATCGGCATCGCTTCCAGCAGATCGAGCGCCTTGCCCTGCGGGATGCCCTCGACCACGTCAACCAGCACTACATCGGCGAGTTCTTTGGCCGCAATCCAATGCGCGGCCGTGGCGCCCACATTACCGGCGCCGACAATCGAAACTTTCTTCCGCATCTTTTCTTCTCCTGATTATTAGCCGCTTTTCGGATCAAAGCGGAGTTTGCGATGTTGGCGGAGTTAGCGGTGTTAGAGAACCGCCGTTGTCGTACGCGAACTCCGCTAACGCGCGAAGCGCGGCTAACGCCGCTAACTCCGCTGTGGTTACATGTTGCCGATCATCCGCGTGGCGAACTCGCTGGTGCCCACCTTCGTGGCGCCCGCCGTCTGGCGCTCGAAGTCGTACGTCACGAACTTCTGCTGGATGGTCTTCTCCATCGCGTTCTCGATCATCTTGGCCGCTTCCTTCCAGCCGATGAAGTCGAGCAGCATCACGCCGGAGAGAATGACCGAACCCGGATTGATCACATCCTTGTCCGCGTACTTCGGCGCGGTGCCGTGCGTCGCCTCAAAGACCGCGTAGCCGTCGCCGATGTTGGCGCCAGGCGCGATGCCCAGCCCGCCCACCTGCGCCGCGGCTGCATCGGAGATGTAGTCGCCGTTCAGGTTCGACGTGGCCAAGATCGAGTAGTCCGCTGGCCGGATAATGATCTGCTGGAAAATCGAGTCGGCGATACGATCGTTGACCAGGATCTTCGACTTCCACGCTCCGTTGCCGTGCGACTTGCCGATGGAATCGAGCACGGACTTGACCTCGGCGTAGACGCTCTCAGCAAAGCTCTTGGGCGCGAATTCGAGTCCCGGTTCGATGAGCGCTGCATTCTCTTCAATCGAGAGGCCGGGCTTGGCCTCGACATTGCCCAGAATCCAGCTCTCGCGCTCAGTGACGGTCTGATCGCGGAACTCCTGCGTCGCCACCTCGTAACCCCACTCGCGGAAGGCCCCCTCGGTGAACTTCTGGATATTGCCTTTGTGTACGAGGGTCACGGTCTTGCGCCCCGTCTCCATGGCATGTTTGATCGCGTACCGCACCAGCCGCTTGGTGCCGAAGATCGAGATCGGCTTGATGCCCACGCCCGAGTCCGTGCGGATTTTTTTCTTGCCGCCCTTCAGCATGTCGTCGTTTAAAAAGCTGATCAGCTTGGCGGCTTCTTCCGTGCCTTGCTTGAATTCGACGCCGGAGTACACGTCCTCGGTGTTCTCGCGGAAGATCACGATGTCGACCTGCTCGGGATGCTTCACCGGGCTGGGCACGCCCTGGTAGTACTTCACCGGCCGCACGCAGGCATAGAGGTCGAGAATCTGGCGAAGCGCGACGTTCAGCGAGCGGATGCCGCCGCCCACGGGCGTCGTCAGCGGTCCCTTGATGGAGACCCGGAGGTCCCGCGCCGCGTTAACTGAGTCGTCCGGCAGCCAGTTGCTGAACTGGCGATAAGCCTTCTCGCCGGCGAAGATCTCAAACCAGCGGATCGCGCGTTTTCCGCCGTAGGCCTTTTCGACCGCTGCGTCGAAGACCCGTTGCGAGGCCTTCCAGATATCGCGGCCGGTGCCGTCGCCTTCAATGTAGGGGATGATGGGATGGTCGGGCACGGTAAACTGCCCGTTCTTGTACTCGATCGGCTGGCCGTTCTTCGGCAACTCCTGGCCGTTATAGCTGTTTTGCATGTGTGGGTAGATATCCTCCGGAGGGCGTAGGAACCAAGTTAGAGGCTAACACCCGCAATTTAGGCGTGGCAACGGCGCAGACTGCGTGGTGGGACGGTCTGGCGCAAAGACGGGAATTTGCGTTGGACGCAGGTAGAAGGAATTGCGGAGAGTGGTCCTGTCTTGAAAATGCGAAGGCCGAAGCTTACTTCGTATCTCGTATGCTGTCGCCATCGAATCGCGGAATCCCGAAGTGCCCGCGCAGGTGCAGAAGATCGACGGAGCTGATGTTGCCGGCCACCGTCACCAACGTGAGACTCTTGGGCGTCTGCGCCAGCACTACGGCTCCGCGCAGATTCACGCCATCCACCACCACCCACACATCTGTGGTTCCGTCATGCACCGGCCCGCCAGAGTTGGTTGCGCTCACCAGGTGCTTCCAGCCGCGCAGATGGTAGGCCTCGCGCACCGCGTCCACGTCTGCGAAGTCGGTGAGTCCCGGGTCGCCAAAGCGCATGGTGTGCACGCTCACGCCGTCGAGCTTGGCAATCGCCTGCTTCGCGGGAGCGTCGGAGTCCGGAACGAGACCCGCAGCTGCGGTCAGCATATCCCGGTCCAGCGTGAAGCTCGACTTCACCGGAGCCTGTGCGCTCAGCCGCGAGAGCGCCGGAGGCACCCACTCGATCGGGACTGGATTTAAGTCTGGATTCGCAGAGATGACCGCAGGAGGCTGCCCATCCATCGGCTCGGGCGCGGGAGGTTGCGCTTGCGCATAGGCTGTCCAACCCAGCGCGCTGAGGGCGGCGATTCCGACCGAAAACATCCGCTTCATGTGTTTATTAAACGCGCCGTTGACCGGAAAGTTGCAGCGCGGACGATTTTTTACCAGTGAATTTAGTAGCAACCTTGGTGCGCGAAGCGACCAGGGAACCGCGTCCATTGCGCCTTCGTACGGCCTGGGTATGAACCCTGGATGAATTTGCCAGAAAAGCTGTTCCAGCCGGTCCAGATGCGATAGACTCATGCGGGAACGTCTCAAAAATCCGCCATCTTCACACCCACGGAGGGTACATAGAAATTGGGAAAAAGCATGGTCCCGAGGAAGCTTTTCTTCACGAAGGGCGTCGGCAAACATAAGGAGCGGCTGACGAGCTTTGAGCTGGCCCTTCGGGATGCCGGTATAGCCTCGCAGAATCTAGTGCGCGTGTCTTCCATCTTTCCGCCGCGCTGCAAAGTGATCTCCCGCAAAGAAGGTCTCACGTATCTGAATCATGGCGAGGTCGTCTTTGCCGTCATTGCGGAGAACTCCACCCGCGAGCCGCACCGGCTTGTGGTTTCGAGCATCGGCGTGGCTATTCCGGCCGACAAGGACACCTACGGCTACCTGAGCGAGCACCACAGCTTCGGCGAGACCGAAGATCAGGCCGGCGAGTACGCCGAGGAGCTTGCCGCCGAGATGCTGGCCACTACGCTTGACGTCGACTTCGATCCGGACAAGAGCTGGGACGAGAAGAAGGAGATCTACCGCATCTCGAACAAGATCGTCCGCACGAGCAATATCACGCAGTCTGCCGTCGGTGACAAACGTGGTCTGTGGACGACGACCATCGCCGCAGCCGTTCTGATCCTCGACGAGTAAGAGTTGTTAGGGCAGTGATTCAAAGCCAATCCTGTCTACTCAGGGTTGGCTTTGATCATTCTTGGCAACGATCTTTGGTCTGCGCCAATTTTATTGTTCCCGTGCCCCGCCCTTTTGCCCTTTTTCTGACAAAAGGGTGGGACCGCAAACATTCATCCTTCAGGAGCCATCTCCGAGGCTATGCCAAGCACACGCAAATACGCAGTCGGCCTTGTCCAGATGCGCATGGGGCCTGATCCAGAAGCCAACTTCGCTGCCGCCCTTCGGCACATCCGCGAAGCTGCGCGACTCGGCGCCAAGATCGTCTGCCTGCCCGAGCTCTTTCGCGCCCAGTATTTCTGCCAGCGCGAAGACCTGCGCCTCTTTGATCTGGCTGAGCCGATCCCCGGCCCCTCGACTGCAGAACTTGCCCAGGTCGCTCGCGAGACGGGCGTCAGCATCGTCGCTTCGCTCTTTGAGCGCCGCGCGCCGGGCCTCTATCACAACACCGCCGTCACATTGGACGCCGACGGCAAGCTGGCGGGCATCTACCGCAAGATGCACATTCCCGACGATCCGCTCTACTACGAGAAGTACTACTTCACGCCGGGCGATCTCGGCTTCCAGGCTGTCGATACCGCAGCCGGCCGCGTGGGTACTCTGGTCTGCTGGGACCAGTGGTATCCCGAGGGCGCGCGGCTTACGGCCATGCAGGGCGCGGAGGTGCTCTTCTATCCCACCGCTATCGGCTGGCATCCGGCCGAGAAGGACGAGTTCGGCGCAGCGCAGTATGACGCCTGGCAGACCATCCAGCGCGCCCACGCCATCGCCAACGGTGTATACGTCGCAGCGGTCAACCGGGTTGGCCACGAACAGGGAGACATTCTCGGCAACCGCGCCACGGGGCCCGGGCTCGAGTTCTGGGGCGGCAGCTTTCTCGCCGATCCGTTTGGACGTATTGTCGCCAAGGCCTCGCATGATGCCGAGGAGGTCCTGGTAGGCGAGGTTGATCTCGGACTGATCGAGGAGACCCGCCGCAACTGGCCCTTCCTGCGCGACCGCCGCATCGACGCCTACGGCGGCATCGCCAAGCGCTTCCTGGATTGAACTTCTGGACTGAGCTGTGGATCTTTTCCAGATCAGGGCGCTTCCATTTCCTGAAGGCTGGTCCTCGCCGCCAGCCTTCATTCGTTGCATCCAATATCCGTGGCTGAATCATCCTCCAACTCCGTTGTCGTCATCGGAGCCGGCATGGCTGGCCTCGCGGTGGCGCGCCTCCTCGCCGAGGCGGGCCGCGGCGTCACTGTGCTCGAAGCCGCGCCGCGTGTCGGTGGCCGCATCTACACTGTGCGAGACGGCAATGAAGTCACCGAACTCGGAGCAGAGTTTCTCCATGGCAAGCCGCCTGAGTTGTGGGCGTTGGTGAAAGAGGCCGGCCTGGAGACTTATGAGCTCGCTGGTTCCGATTTCTGCTTCGAAGATGGCCGATTGGAATCCTGCAAAGAGGACGCTCCGAGCGAGCTGCTCGATCAGCTCAAAAATTACTCTGGCCCTGACCAGACCCTCGCCGCATATCTGGAGCAGTACCCCCTGCCGGAAGAGCAACGTCAGTCCGCGATCAACTTTGTCGAGGGATTCAACGCCGCCGATCAGCGCATCATCTCTGTTGCCGCGCTCGGCCAGCAGCGCGCCGCTGAAGAAGCTGTCGAGAGCGATCGCCTGTTTCGCATCCCCGCGGGTTACGATCGCCTGCCGAATTTTCTTGCCGAGAAGGTCGCTGCTGCCGGCGGCAGCATCGTCACTGGCACGTGTGCGCAGCGCATCGAGTGGACGCGCCATCGCGTCCGCGTCTTCGCCAACCATAATGGCCAGGCGAGAATCTTCGATGCTGCGCAGGCCGTCGTGACTCTGCCGCTCGGCGTGCTGCAGCGCCGGGCTGTGATGATCGATCCTGCTCCGGATGCGCTTAGTCAGGCGGATCGTCTCCGCATGGGGCAGGTTCGGCGGTTCACGCTCCTCTTTCATGAGCCTTTCTGGCAGACTCTCCCGTCGAACTCGGTTCCGAAATCAATCAAGGAACTGCGCCTGCTCTTTTCCTTCGCATCGATGCCGCCTGTCTGGTGGACACGGCATCCGCTGCGCAGCAACGCGTTCACGGGATGGGTTGGCGGCCCGCGCTTCGAGGCTCTGGCATCGATGACTCCCGATCAGCTGGCCGCTCACGCTTGTGAAGAGCTTGCCAAGATCTTCTCGCAGTCATCCGAAGCCATTCGCTCGCGACTTGCGGCCTGTCACACGCACGACTGGCGCCAGGACCCGCTCTCCTTCGGTGCGTATAGCTATGTGCCCGCCGGGGCTCTCGATGCCTGCGCCAAGATGACTCTGCCTTGCGACGATACCCTCTTCTTTGCCGGTGAGCATACCGATACCACCGCGCAGTGGGGGACGGTGCATGCCGCCGTTCGCTCGGGCCAGCGCGCGGCCAGGCAGATGCTCGAACGTTGAGGCCTTGCGCAACTTCACTGCACCATAGTCTCGATACACTGAAGAGAACATGCCTGAAACTCCGCATCAGCTCCAATACCGCATACCCGCCGAGTGGGAACGGCACGAGGCCACCTGGCTTGCCTGGCCGCACAATCCTGAAGACTGGCCCGGCAAGTTCCAGCCGATTCCGTGGATCTACGCCGAGATCGTCCGGCTGCTCGCAGCGCGCGAGCGCGTGCATCTCATCGTGGAAGATGCCGCAACCCAGCGCCGCGTAGAAGGCATGCTGAAGCGCGCCGGCGCGAATCTCGACCAGGTGGCGTTTCACGCATGGCCCACCGACCGCGGCTGGACCCGCGACTCAGGTCCGATCTTCATTCGCAATGCAGAAGGCCAGATCGCGATTACGAACTGGCATTTCAACGCCTGGGCCAAATATCCTGACTGGCATCTCGATGACCAGCTTCCCGGCCGGGTGAGAGAACTGCTCAACGTTCCCGAATGGCAGCCTTCGATCACGCTCTCCAACGGCACCCATCATAGAGTCGTCCTCGAAGGCGGATCGATCGATACTAACGGCGCGGGTGTGATGCTCGCGACGGAAGAATGCCTGCTGAGCGAGGTGCAGCAGCGCAACCCCGGCGTGAGCCGCGAGCAACTCGAAAAGGCCTTCCACGACTATCTCGGCATCGATCAGGTCATCTGGCTCAACCGCGGTGTCGCTGGCGACGACACGCACGGCCACGTCGACGACATCACCCGCTTCGTCGCACCGGACACGATTGTGACAGCAGTCGAGCCCAACACAAACGACGCCAATCACGCGCCGCTCGCCGAAAATCACGTGCGCCTCAAAGGCGCGCGCACCCTTGTCGGCAAGCAATTCACGCTCGTCGAGCTGCCGCTGCCGCGCCCCGTCGTTTTTCGCGGGCAACGGCTGCCCGCCAGTTACGCGAATTTCTACATTGCCAACGGCGTGGTGCTGGTGCCCACTTTTCATGATCCCAATGACCGTGTCGCGCTCAACATTCTGGCCGAGGTCTTTCCAGACCGCGAGGTGATCGGCATTCACTGCGTCGATCTGGTCTGGGGCCTGGGCACGCTGCATTGCATGACCCAGCAACAGCCGGCTGAACTATCCTCAGATTGATGTGGAATTCGCCGCCACCCGCGCCAGCTACTGACCTGGAAGCAATGCAAATTGCGCTTGCTCAGGCTCGCGAAGCCGCCGAAGCGGGCGAAGTTCCTATCGGCGCGATTGTGGCGACGCCCAGCCATATTGTTGGGTTCGGGCAGAACCGTGTGTTGCGAGACTTCGACCCGACCGCGCACGCGGAAATTGTAGCGATTCGTGAAGCCGCGTCAGTCTTGGGCAACTACCGGCTCAACGGCTGCACGCTGTACGTGACGCTCGAACCCTGCGCCATGTGCGCGGGGGCGATGATTCACGCGCGCCTCGACCGGCTGGTCTTCGCTGCTGCCGATCCCAAGGCCGGCGCCTGTGGCTCCGTGCTCGCCGTGCTCAACCATCCGCAGCTCAATCACCAGATGCGGGTGGAGCAGGGAATTCTCGCCGAAGAGTCTGCCGAGTTGCTGCGTAGTTTTTTTCGCGAGCGGCGCTAGCTCCGCTAACACCGCTAGCTTCGCGTCAGCTTCCTGATCCGTTCCGCTTCCAGCCGCCAGGTCGCAATCAGCTCATCGGCGCGCGCGTTGCGGTAGTCCGCAAAATCGAAGCCGGGCGTTACGGTGCAGCCGAGCAGCGCCACTTTGCCATTGCCCACCAGCCGCGTGCCCTGCCACACGCCTGCCGGAACCGTGAGCTGCACATGCTGACCCGCCCCTAAATCTGGCCCCAGCGTCACCACCTTCGACTCGCCAGAGGGCCATAGCTGCAGCATCTCCACCGGATCGCCGAGATAAAAGTGAAAGATCTCATCGGACGCGAGCACGTGCATCTCCGAGAAAGTTTCCGCTTCGAGCAGATAGTAGATGGCCGTGCCGTACGGCCGCACGCCGTGCAGCAGAGCCACGCTCACCGCCGATGTGTACGTGCGCCGATACCAGCCGCCCTCCACCGGGTGCGGTTCGAGTTTCAGCAATTTTTTGATCTCGTCCGCAGTCATCCTTCGAGGCCGTAAGGTCAGATGATCATACAACCGAATCCCTGTACAATAGAACCATGAACGTGCAGGTTTATACAGCGGCATGGTGCCGCGACTGCCGTGCGGCCAAGCAGTTTCTGGAATCTCACGGAATCCCTTTTACCGAGATCGATGTTGATGCTGATCCCGAAGCCTCCGATGAGGTGGTTTGCCACGTCGGCAAGCGCGCTATTCCGCAGATGGTGATCGACGGCGAGTGGTTTCAACCCTACCGGCCCGGCCGTGGCCTGCTTCTCGATGAGCTGCGCGTTCGCCTGAAGATCTCCCGCCCCTGAACGTCTCACCCCGTACAATCAAAGGGTTGGCAGAACTTGCCTGTGCGTGGCACCTCATTGGCATTGGCGGGCGCAACTCCGATGGTATGCCTGTCATTTAGCGGACGGCTGAAAGCTGACAACTATGAGCTGAACTAGGAGCTAAACGTTGATCGACCGCTACACCCGCGCGGCCATGGGCCGCATCTGGACAGAAGAAAATAAGTACCGCTGCTGGCTGCAGGTGGAGTCCGCGGCGAGCACCGTTCTTGCCGAAGACGGCGTCATTCCTGCCGCTGCCGCCGAAGCCATCGCGACCAAAGCCACCGTGAACGCAGCCCGCGTTGCCGAGATAGAGGCTGAGGTTCGCCATGATGTGATTGCCTTTACCACGGCGGTGGCCGAGAGCCTGAAGGCGCAGGGCCTCGACGCCGAGTCAAGGTGGCTGCACTACGGCCTTACGTCGAACGATATTGTGGACGCGGCGCAGGCCCTCCAGGTCAAACAAGCCTCGCACCTGATCCGCGAAGGTATCGGCGCGCTGCTCGCCGTTCTCAAGCGCCGCGCACTCGAATTCCAATACACGCCCACCATAGGCCGCACGCACGGCATTCACGCCGAGCCCACCACCTTCGGCCTCAAGCTGCTGAACTGGTACGCCGAGATGGCGCGCAACCTTGCACGCTTTGAAGCCGCTGCCGAAGACATGCGCGTGGGCAAACTCTCCGGCGCGGTCGGCACCTTCGGTCATCTCAAGCCGGAGCACGAAGAACGGATTTGCGCAGCACTCGGCCTCAAGCCAGCGCCCGTGGCGACGCAGGTCATTCAGCGCGACCGCCATGCGGCGTACATCTCAACGCTGGCCCTCATCGGCAGCACGCTCGACAAGATCGCCGTCGAGGTGCGCCATCTGCAGCGCACCGAGGTCCGCGAGGCGCAGGAGTACTTCAGCGAAAAGCAGAAGGGCTCCTCGGCCATGCCGCACAAGAAGAATCCCATTACCTCGGAGCAGATCAGCGGACTCGCGCGCGTGCTGCGCGGCAACGCCCAGGCGGCTTTTGAGAACATTCCGCTCTGGCATGAGCGCGATATCTCGCATTCATCCGTTGAGCGCGTCATCTTTCCCGATTCGACCATCCTCGTCGACTATCTGCTGGCGAAGACGACGGACTTGATCGACAGGCTGCTTGTCTACCCCGAGCGCATGAAGAAGAATCTCGAATCGACTGGAGGGCTCATCTTCAGCGGGCAGTTGCTGCTCGATCTGGCCGAGGCCGGCATGTTGCGCGAAGACGCGTACCGGCTCGTGCAGTCGCACGCCATGCGCGCCTGGAAAGAGGATCTGAACTTTCGCGAAGAAGTAGCGCACGATCCGAAGATCACCGCTCTGCTCAGCGAAGAAAAACTGGCCCGCACGTTCGACTACACGCGCCAGTTGAGCAATGTGGATGCGATCTTTAAGCGCGTGTTGGGAGAATGAGGCAGCTATCAGCTGTCAGCCTTCAGCTTGCAGCTCGCGCTGCCGAACGGACAGCAAGCGGCAATGATGAACAATGTTCTCGTACGAACGAGCTGATAGCTAATAGCTGAAAGCTGCTGTTATGAACCTCACCCTCGCCATCACCGGAGCCTCGGGCGCGATCTTCGCGCAGGAGGCACTTCGTGCTCTTGAGTCTGACGCTCGCGTGGCGAGGATACACTTCGTCGCGTCTGAAAACTCGCTCCGTGTGCTGGCCGAGGAACTCGGCCTGAGCGGCCGCAACGATCTTGCCGAAAAGCTGCTCGGCTCGCCGCCCCAAAAGACCGCGCAGCTCTCCGATTCCGACATTGGCGCGGCCATTGCCAGCGGCAGCCATCCTTCCAATGGAATGATTATCCTGCCGTGTTCCATGGGCACACTCGCCGCCATCGCTAACGGCCTGGCCAACTCGCTCATCGCCCGCGCCGCCGACGTCACGCTCAAGGAGCGCCGTCCGCTCATTCTCTGCGTGCGCGAAACGCCCTTCAACCGCATCCATCTGCGCAACATGACGCTGGCCGCCGAAGCCGGCGCGACGATCTTTCCCGTGATCCCGGCCTTCTACAACCATCCCGACGACTCAACCGAGATGGCTCGCCAGTTCGTCTGCCGCGTTCTGGCGCATATCGGTTTGCCCCAACCCGGCGCGTACGTCTGGAAGCCGGAGGAGTAGCCGGACCTCCGCTGCATCTGCCCTGTACGCAGACCTTTAGCTCAATTTCATTTGACAGTCGTGCCTGCCGCCCTCGATACTGCCTTACATGCCACTTTCAAGGGAATGCGGAATTGCGGTCATGGCCATGTGTATGCCATGCGGACCCGTCCGTGTGGCTCTTGAGCGGCACTCGCGCTAAGCGCACCTGTTCTCAAAGCCAGCGGCCCGGTCCTCTTGCAGGACGCGGGCCGTTTTTTGATTCCAGAAACGGACCGCGGCATCCCCGGCGTCGCATAAGCCCAACTTCTCGAACTTTGAAGGAGACGATACTATGTCCGAACCGAATCCGCAGCAGCTTGCTACGATTGCCGTGCACGCCGGCCAGTCGCCCGACCCGGCCACCGGCGCGCGCGCCGTGCCTATCTACCAGACCACATCGTATCTGTTTCAAGACGCCGACCACGCCGGCCGACTCTTTGCGCTGCAGGAGTTCGGCAACATCTACACGCGCATCATGAATCCCACGACCGATGTGTTTGAAAAGCGTGTCGCCGCTCTCGAAGGCGGAGCCGCCGCGCTGGCCACGGCCTCCGGCCAGGCCGCCGAGACCCTGGCGATTACGACGCTCGCGTCTGCCGGTGACGAGATCATCTCCACGACCTCGCTCTATGGCGGCACCTACAATCTCTTCCACTACACGCTGCCGCGCCTCGGCATCCAGGTGCGCTTTGTCGACGCCGACGATTTCGACGGTCTCCGCGCCGCCATCAACGACAAAACGCGCGCCATCTACACTGAGACCCTCGGCAATCCCAAACTCGACATCGCCGATATCGCCAAACTCGCTGAGATCGCCCACGCGCACAAGCTGCCGCTGGTCATCGACAACACCTCGGCCACGGCGGCGCTGGTGCGGCCAATCGAGTGGGGAGCGGACATTGTCGTCAACTCCGCTACCAAATTTCTCGGCGGCCACGGCACCTCCATCGGCGGCATTATCGTAGACGCTGGTAAGTTCGACTGGGCTGCCTCGGGCCGCTTCAAGGAGTTCACCGAACCCGACCCGTCGTATCACGGCCTCTCGTACACGCAGACCTTCGGCCCGCTCTCGTTCATCCTCAAGTGCCGCATCCAGGGCCTGCGCGATACCGGTGCGGCACTCTCGCCCTTCAATGCGTTTCTGATCCTGCAGGGCATTGAGACTCTCCATCTGCGCATGGAGCGCCACTCACAGAACGCGCTTGCCGTGGCGAAGCATCTTGCTCAGCATCCAGGCGTGGAGTGGGTCAACTATCCCGGCCTCGAATCGAGCCCGTACTTCGCGCGTGCGCAGAAGTATCTGCCCACTGGGCAAGGAGCTTTGGTCACCTTTGGCATTAAGGGCGGCTACGCGGCTGGCAAAAAGCTGATTGACTCGCTCAAGCTCTTCTCGTTGCTCGCCAACATCGGCGATGCCAAATCGCTGGTGATTCATCCCGCATCGACCACGCATCAGCAGCTTTCGGTCGAAGAGCAGGCCGCAACCGGCGTCACGCCTGAATTGGTGCGCCTCTCTGTCGGCATCGAGGACATTCGCGACATCCTGGCCGATCTCAACCAGGCCATCGAAATTGCGAACGGCCATAAGGCCGGGGTCGCCAACGGACACGCCTTCACGGGCGCAACCAAGACCGGGGCTCTTGCGGCACAATAAGAAGAGTACAAGTAAGAAGAAAATGACCGATACACACAATCGCAGCGGCGCCTCGCCGCCAACATCGCAAGTGATCGCGCCCACGTATGAGGGCGACTTTGTCCTCGACGCGGACCTGCCGTTGGAATGTGGGCACACACTGGCCTGTCCTACGCTGCATTACGCCGTGTACGGCCGGCTGAATGCAGCGCGCGACAATGCCGTTCTGGTTTGTCATGCACTTTCAGGCTCGGCGCTGGTGGGCTCCTGGTGGCCTGAGATCTTTGCCCCCGGCGCGGTTCTCTCTCTCGAACGTGACTTTGTCATCTGCATCAACATGCTGGGCTCCTGCTACGGTTCCACCGGACCAGGCTCAGTCGATCCCGCCACCGGTAAAAGCTACGGCCCCGACTTTCCCCTCGTCTCTATCCGCGACAACATCCGCGCCCAGGCGCAGCTTCTTGACTCGCTCGGCATCCGCCGTTTGCGGCTGGTTCTGGGCGGCTCTATCGGCGGCATGCAGGCCCTTGAATGGACTATCCTTCACCCAACCCGGGTAGACCGCGCGCTGATTATAGGCGTGGCGCCGCTCGGCGCGATGGGGCTTGCGCTCAATCACCTGCAGCGTCAGGCCATCCAGCACGATCCCGAGTGGGAGGGCGGCCGCTATCTGCCGCAGAAGCCACCCCGCAACGGGCTCGGGCTGGCGCGTCAGATTGCCATGATCAGCTACAAGTCTGCGCCGCTCTTCGAAGAACGGTTTGGCCGCAATCCCAACCGCAACGGCGAGGACCCCTGGTTGCTGAACGGCACTGGTGGCCTCATCGGCGGCCGCTTCGACATCGCCGGTTATCTCGATCACCAAGGCAAGCGCTTCATCGACCGCTTTGATGCCAATGCCTATCTCGCCATCCTGCGCACGATGGATACATGGGATCCTGTTCGCGGCTATGCTTCGCCTGTTGAGGCCTACAGCCGTATCCGCGCGCGGCTCAGCTTCATTGGCATCAGCTCCGACTGGCTCTTCCCCGCCGACACGGTGCGCCGCTTTGCTGAGGAGATACGCGCCGCCGGAGCGAATGTCGACTATCGTGAGATGACGAGCGATCACGGTCACGATGCGTTTCTGGCGGAGCAGGTTGAGCTGGTGCGCCTTCTGCAATAGCCGCGACCGTTGCTCACGTGCGTAGCTGAAATTGCATCTAAATTTCGGGCGGTCGCGGCTCCTGCCTTGCGACCCTCACGCGTATCGTTCGCAAGGCAGGGTCGGGTTGCGCCGGAGGCATACGTTTTCCGTGATACTTTGCTTGTCAGGGGGAGATTGGATTTCTATAATCCTTCCAACACAGCAGTGGAGGCCGTAGTATTGTATTATCGGTGACCCCGGCACCCATCCGCCCAGGCAGAGCGGTTATACGCGTAGCCGGTTCGTTTGTAATACTGATCTCCATTTCGGTAATTCCCAGGAGCACTGAATGAAGAAGTTAGTCTTTGCATCTGCGATGGCATTGGCAAGCGTGAGCCTTGTTTCCGCGCCGGCGCTGCGAGCTCAAGCCCAGGGCAACTCAGGCCAGATCAGCTTGCCACCCGAGCAATTCAACGATTATCAAAGTGCCGTCACGCAGACCGATCCGACCGCCAAGGCAGCGGCGTTGGAAAGCTTTCTCCAGAAGTATCCTCAGACCCCGGTCAAGACTGGGGTTCTCGATCAATTAATGGATACCTACCAGCAAGCGAATCAGCCCGACAAAGCTTTGAGCGCCGCTTCGCGCCTGTTGCAGGTCGATCCGAATAACCTGAAGGCCATCACGCTCTCGGTTTACATCAAGAAGCAGCAATGCCAGAAGAATGTTGATCCGCAGACGGGCAAGCTCTCTGATCCCTCGCCTTGCGATGATGCCGCTACTCTCGCCCAGAAAGGCCTGAGTGCTCCCAAGCCTGAGGGCACGCAAGAGGGGGACTGGAAGAAGATGACGGATCAGGTCTATCCGATCTTCGACTCTGCAGTCGGACTCGATGATGTGCTCGCCAAGAACGATTACGCGGCTGCCGTCGACATATACACAAAAGAGCTCATGCTCTATCCTCCCGACGCGACCAAGTCCGGTCAGGCTCTCGTCGACACCTTGAGTCTGGCAGAAGTACTTACCAAGCCCAGCGACAAAAAAGATCTGGTGAAGGCGGTCTGGCTCTATGCCCGCGCCTACGACTTTGCGCCTCCACAGTACAAGGCGCAGATCGAACCCAAACTGGACTACTGGTACAAGCGGTACCATGGCACGCTGGACGGCGATGCGGCCATCAAACAGCAGATCGATGCCATCAAGACCCAGGCTCAGGCTACGCTCTTCCCGCCCGCCAGCTTTAGCATTGCCCCTGCGCCAACCCCGGCTGACCTCGCGCATCACGCGTACACCAGCGGTGATCCTAAATCGTTGAGCCTTGAAGACAAGGAATACATTCTGGCCAATGGCTCGGATGCGGACGCCAATGGCCTGTGGGCGCTGCTGAAAGGCCAGCAGACTCCGGTTCCGGGCGTGGTGATCAACGCTCCGGCCACCGCATTGAAGGTCTCGGTTTCCGCCACGGCGGCGGCCAAGCCCAAGGACTACGTGGTCAAGCTCAACACGCCGGCAGACTGCAATGCGGTGCCCCCTCCGCCCACCTCGACGACCGGCGCGGCTGCGGCTACTTACCTGCAGGCCAATGGCGCCAGCGCCGACGTCAGCGCGATTGAGGACCTCGACAAGGCGCGTAAGGTCACCATCGAGCCCGCAGTCGGCACGATCAACGTGGCCGTGACGCAAGATGCAAAGGACTCGAAGACCGCCGATTTCATCGTCAATCTGAAGGAGCCGGCGTCGTGCAAAGAGATTCCTGCGGCCGGCGCAACATTGGGACTGCAACCGGCGACTGAACTCGATGCAACCTACAGCACGTTCTCCAAAATCCCTGCAGCAAACGGCAAGGATGCTTCAGCGCAGATCGTGTTGACGGATGGCTTCGTGCAACCGGAAAAGAAAGCGGCTCCCGTGCATCACAGACCAGCCGCCGGTCATCACCCCGGTCGTTAATCGCTGGTCACTCCTGGGATTGGGCAGTTCGCTTCGGCGGACTGCCCTTTTTCTTTCACGAGTCTTGAATCGACTGCGCAGCTTTGTGGTAGGGCGCAACTTTCAGCCCGTGCCCCATCCTTTCGCGTTCTTTGCAAAAGGGTGGGATAGCCACATCACTCGCCCAGCATGATTCGCTGAATGCCGCTGGCGCGGCCTGTCGCTGGATCGCACGCGATCAACGCGGCGCACATCTTGGGATTGCCCTTGGCCGCCTCAAACTTGCCCGGCATGCCGGTGAGGAACCGGTGCAGCACCAGCTCCGTCTCCACGCCGATGATGCTGTCATACGGGCCGCTCATGCCCACATCTGTCTGGTAGGCTGTGCCGCGCGGCAGCACGCGCTCGTCGGCCGTAGGAATGTGCGTGTGCGTGCCCAGCACCGCCGTCACTCGTCCATCCAGATGCCAGCCCATCGCGACCTTCTCGCTGGTCGCCTCGGCATGAAAGTCGACCAGGATCACCTTGGCCGCAATCCCGGCGAGCAGGGTATTCGCCGCTTGAAATGGATCATTGGTTCCGGTCATGAACACGCGGCCCATGAGATTGATCACGGCAAAAGGTACACCACTCTGCGTTGTTCCCTCAAAGACGCCGTATCCCGGCAGGCCCGCCTGCATGTTCGCTGGCCGCAGCACGCGCCGCGGGCGCGTATCGCTCTCAGGCTTGGCCGAATTCAGGTAGTCGATCAGCTCGCGCTTGTCCCACACATGATTGCCGGTCGTGAGGACATCGGCGCCGAGATCGAAGAACTCCTCGGCGAGTGCCGGCGTCAGCCCAAAGCCCCCGGCGGCGTTTTCGGCATTGATCACCGTCAGCTCGACGCTGTGCGTCGTGCGCAGATGCCCGATGTGTTCGCGCACAATCTTGCGCCCCGCGCTGCCGAAGATGTCGCCGACGAAGAGAATGTTCAATGGTGTACGAAGCTCCTGTTTACGAGGGATTAGGCAATAGGGACTAGGCAATAGGCATTAGTTCTTGAGTGGCTTGGCGGTGCGCAGCGATTTCATAAGAGCCACAAGCATCTTGCCGACTTCATCGCAGAGGCCGTTTGATGAGCTGAGAGCGGCTTTGGCGCCAAAGCCCAATTCATTGGCAATGGTCAGTTGAGTTTCGACCTCCGCACACGAACCGCGCGCGTGACCGAGAAACTGAAGATATTCTCCTTTGCTGGATTTTCCATAACCTTCGGCAATATTACTTGCGATAGAACAGAAGCGCGTCTCAACTGATTGGTTAGACCGAAGCGTTCCGCGCCCGGAAAGCCGGCTGTTAACTTATAGACGCTCACTGTCAGTTGAATGGATCGCTGCCCCACGATGAGGTCCTTGAATGAGTTTCCCATCGCCCCTCCCTATTCCCTATTCCCTAGTGCCTATTGCCTGTCTTCTGGTCCCTGATCTCTGGCGCGCATCAGCGGGAAGAGAATCACATCGCGGATGGACTTCGAGCCGGTGAGCAGCATCACCAGGCGATCAATGCCGATGCCTTCGCCGCCGGTCGGAGGCAGACCGTAGGCCAACGCGCGCACGTAGTCCTCGTCCATCGCGTGCGCCTCTTCATCGCCGCGCGCCCGCTCGGCAAGCTGCTCCTCAAAGCGCTTCTTCTGCTCCACCGGATCGTTCAGCTCGCTGAAGGCATTGCCCAGTTCGAAGCCGCCGGCATAGATTTCGAACCGTTCGACCCACTCCGGATCATCGGGCTTCTGCTTGGAGAGCGGCGAGATCGCGGTAGGGAACTCGTAGATGATCGTGGGCTGGATGAGGTGCTCCTCGGCGATGAGCTCAAAAAGCGCTGCAACGCAGTTTCCAAGGGGAACAGCCGGAGTGTTGAGATCGAGTTCAATTTTTCCGAAGTCAGTCCATGTTGATGGATTAAGTCCGCTATAGCCATTTGGATTGTTGTGTATATCTCTGACCAAGTCACTTAGCCGAACTCGGTCGGAGAAATCCTCTGTTGACGGTCGATTCGGACCATTCGGCCACCACCTGATAATCGCCTCCCGCATCGTCAACTTCTCGACATTGCCGAAGTCGATCTGCGCACCATTAAACTCCGACACCGTCGTGCCGTTCACCTCAAGCGCGACAAACTTCAGCAAATCTTCGGTGAGTTGAATCAAATCCTGATAGTTCGCGTATGCCTGATAAAACTCAAGCATTGTGAACTCGGGGTTGTGCTGCGTGCTCACGCCCTCGTTGCGGAAATTGCGGTTGATCTCGTAGACGCGGTCGAGCCCGCCCACCACCAGCCGCTTCAGATACAGCTCCGGCGCGATGCGCAAATACAAATTCATATTTAACGCATTGTGATGTGTCTCGAACGGCCGCGCCGCCGCGCCGCCTGCGATCTGCTGCATCATCGGCGTTTCCACTTCCAGATAGCCGCGGTCGTCGAAAAACTTGCGCAGCGCGCGCAATACCTTGGCACGCTTCACGAAGACTTCGCGGCTGTCGAGGTTTGCAAACAGATCGACGTACCGTTGCCGGTAGCGCAACTCCACATCGGCCAGGCCGTGATATTTCTCCGGCAGCGCGAGCATGGCCTTGGCTAAAAACGTCAGCTTCTCGACATGGATAGTCAGCTCGCCCGTCCGCGTGCGGAAGAGATACCCGCTCACGCCGATGTGATCGCCCAGGTCGAGCAGCTTGTAGAGCGCGAATCCCTGCTCGCCCACGGCGTCGAGCCGGACGTAAATCTGCAGCCGCTGGGCTTTCTCGATCTCCTCCGCGCCGCCTTTGTGAAGCGAGGCGTCGCCCTGTTGCAGCGTCGCAAACCCCGCCTTGCCCTGCGCGCGGATAGCCATGATGCGCCCGGCCACGGTGACCCTCGGCTTGCTCGCCTCCAATTCCTCGGCTGTAGCCTTATCCCAGTGCTCGCGCACCGCGGGAATGGTGATCGCCGACTCATCCTGCGCAGCCGGAAATCTGTTCGGATACGCCGCCTGCCCCAGCTTCTCAATCTCTTTGAGTTTCTCCCGGCGCAGCTCGAAGAGATTGCGCTCAAACTCCGAATCAAACACGCGTTTTCCTTTGTCAGAATTCGTGAAAGGTCTAACCGCCAGTATAGCGGCTGAGCATTGTATTCTTTCTCTGGAGCGCGCTCTTCTGAGGGCAATTGCATGAAGGAGAAATGGATCTTCTGCGTGAGCTTGCATCGCCCCTCCGGGGCTGAAGAGTCTCTCTTGACCGTCTTCCCAGGGCTGCGCTTGCGCCCCACGAACAAAGACCTGTTCGTGGGGACCCCGCTTCGCTTGCCCTGGGCTATCTTCGATGCGTCCCTCCGGGACGAAGGACCATCTTTGCGGCTGGCACGTGCGATGCGCCGGGCAGGTGCTTTGCGCCGAGCAGGTGGTGGACTAGAACCATTTTGGACAACAAATTTGGTCATGCGACTCCTCTGATGCCCTTCCATCGTCCCATCCCGGATGCAAACCCTCGCGGCAAACGCTCCGGCATTGTCGACGCGATCGTACAGGCTGAGAAGCTCATCCAGATCGCGCTGGTGCTGCCCTGTGCGGCCTTCATCGGCTGGCTTGGCGGCGCGTGGCTCGACAGCCGTCTGCATCAGTCCTGGATCGGTCTGGTTGGCATCGTCTTTGGCGGCGCGTCGGGCCTGATCTATGTGATCCGCCTCGCTCTCACCACGGACAAAGACTCCAATCGCAATAACGACGGAGGCGCCGGTACCGCATCATGACGGAAGAGACGCACCCCCTGGCCGCTCTCACCGATGCGGGCCTCGATGCGCTGCTCAAGCGCGCCATTCGGATTACGGTGATCCTGGGCATTCTGGCCGCTCTAGCGGTCTGGAAGGCCTCCGACTGGCGCAACGCTGCGATGCTCGCCACCGGCGCGGCCATCTCAGCTGCGAGCATTTTGGAGTGGCAGCGGCTTATCCGCTTCATCAACGCCAAACTGGATCAGAAGCAGGCTCCGCGCGGCGCCGCACTGGCTGCTATCTTCTTTGTCCTCAGGCTGATCATCTTCGGCGGGGCCATTTATGGTAGCCTGAAATGTTTCAGGGGATCGGTAGTCGCACTCCTCTGCGGCCTGGGCCTTGCAGTCCTGGCAACGCTCTGGGAGGCGATCCGCCTGCTTCGCAACTAAGTTTTTCCGAAAGATCCTACACCGCAACAGGAAGACTGAAGCTTTCATGCCGGAATTGTTTGGACTCACCCACTTTGTCAACGCCCTTCTCAAAGGCGTCGAACTCAAGCTCTACGCTTCAGTCGGCATCACCGGCGTTGAGGCTGTACATCGCGCCTATCGCATCAACGCTGCTTTTGCGCTCGAACTGATCGTCGCTGCCGCATTGCTTTTATTCTTCCTCGTTGTGCGCAGCTCTCTTTCGGTTGAGAAGCCTAATTCGGCTCAGCAGATCGCCGAGATGGTTCACGAGAGTGTTGGCGGCCTTGGGGATCAGATCATCGGTCACGGCTATGAGCGCTTTCAGGCCTTCGTCACTTGCATTGTGCTCTTTGTTCTGTTCAATAATCTGCTTGGCCTGATTCCCGGCGTCATCACGCCCACCAGCCGGCCAGAGGTTCCGCTGGGCATCGCGGTGCTCACGTTCCTCTACTACAACTTCCACGGTTTTCGCGTGCAGGGCCCCGTGGGCTACATGAAGCACTTCGCTGGCCCGCTGCCGTGGCTGGCGCCGCTCATGTTTCCCATTGAGCTGGTCTCGCACTTCGCGCGTATGATGTCGCTCACCATCCGTCTTTACGCGAACATGTTTGCGAGCGACTTGCTCACGCTGGTCTGGTTTTCGATCATCCCGCTGGCCGTGCCCGCCGTCTTTCTCGGTTTGCACTTTGCCGTCTCGGTGATCCAGGCATTTGTGTTTATGCTGCTGTCGATGATTTATCTCTCCATGGCGGTGGCGCACGATCACTAAAGCAGCTATTAGCCGTCAGCTATCAGCTTTCAGCTCGTTTGTGCTTGGAAGAGTTGTGCAAAAGCGCAATGGTATAAGTTGATGAAGCAAGAACAGCGTAGGATCAGCTGAAAGCTGACGGCTGATAGCTGAAAGCTGCATCAGAAGATTCCGGCCGGGGAGCGCTTCCGCTCCGGCAGATCGGAAGGCCGCAAGCGTGAGGGGGCCAAAGGCGGAAACAGCTAGAAGCTGTTTCTCGCCGGCACGGTGAGCCTCAACCACCCACTGGCGGTCAATTTAAGGGAAGCAGGAGAACTATGCGGAAACTTCAATATCTCTTCATGGTCCTGTCGGCGCTGTGCTTCGCCGTTCCGGCCTTCGCGCAGACCGGCTCAGCCCCCGCAGCCAGCCTGATTCCGATCGGTGCAGGCCTCGGCATGGGCCTTGCGGCCGGCCTTTGCGGCCTGGGTCAGGGCAGGGCAGTCGCTTCGGCCACCGAGGCGCTTGCGCGCAATCCTGGAACCCGCGCCGGCATCATGCTGTTCCTGGTGCTCGGCCTGGCCTTCATCGAGTCCCTCACCCTCTTCACCATGGTTATCGTCTTCGCCAAGATGTAGGGCGTCGCATCCATGCAAAGCGGCCTCGCACTAGGGTGCGGGGCCATTTTCATTTACAAGCAAAATACGTTGTTACGGGCTGGGACTGACCTTGGCCGAATCACTGCGCAGCATCCCGATCGCCTGCGCGTAGCCCAACCCCACAGGCACCGGCGCAAACTGGGACTGCTCTTCGGTCGTGTCGAAGGCGCGCGTTCTCCAGAAGACCCGGCCACTCATCGACATCTGGAAGCGCACCGTCCGCCACTGATCGCCGCACACATTCGCCTGTTCGATTTTGATCCAACCGCCCTTGTAGAGCCGACCGAGAATGCCCCATCCAAAGTCCACGTCCTGCTGCAGCCGGCCATCCAGTCGCTCGACGCGTTCGCTGGTTGCGTCAATCCACAGTTCGCCGCTCATCGCTGTCAGCACCTGCGTTTCGAGATCGGGCGCATCGAAGGATGGATTCGGCTTAAATGTGAACTTTTCAGTCGTACCTGCAGAGCCCGTCTCCGGCCCTGCGTATTCATACAGAAAGGCGCTGGGCAGCACGCGCAACACTTTGATCGCGCGCGCAAAATCGGCATCCTGAGCCTGCTTACGATGCCTCTGCTGGCCAGGATCGCGCAATAGCGCATCGAGCCGAGCCTGTTCCTTCTGTTCGTTGGCCGCATTCAGGGGCTGATCGTTGATCGCGACCAGGCGCGCCACCGCGCCATCTTTGGTTTCGATCATTTCCTTGGTCGAGGTAAGCCGCGGACTCGCCTTGTGCAGCACGTAGCGCATGGGATGCGCCCCATCCTGCGCCGCGCGCAATTCATTGGCCAGCGCGCGTTCCACGAGAGCTTGCGCCTGAACAGGCGGCAATGCGTCGGGAGCCGGCTGTGCCAGCATGGCCGCTCCGGAAAGAATCCAGAGGGCCGCGATCAGTCTGTACGCGGCGAAATGCTCAGCGGGCATCGTTGTCTTCCGAATGCTCGAAGGGCTCACTCTCCCTATTAGACGCCATCGTACCCCTCCGGATGCGATGTTTAAGGCACTGAAGGCCGGGTAGCTGTTATAGTGCGGGCAGGGCCTACGTGGCCAATGGAAGGGAAGAGACATGGCTGTGGAGAATTCCCCCGCGCGCATCGGCAAAAGTGTCGTGATCCGCGGCGAAGTGAAGGGCAGTGAAGATTTGATTGTGGATGGGCACGTCGAAGGGACCGTCAGCCTTTCCGAGAGCCGGTTGACGGTTGGGCCCAATGCGCATGTTGCCGCGGACCTTACTGCGAAAGACGTATTGATCATGGGCCGCGTACAGGGCAATGTGGTAGCCAGCGGCCGCGTAGAACTGCGCGCCGGTTGTGCGGTGGAGGGCGATATTAAGGCTCTTCGCCTCTCCGTCGAAGACAACGCCGTCTTCCGCGGAAAAGTCGATCTCACGCAGGGCGCTGCTGCCAAGGCGCCTGAGGCTGCCACTCCGGCGCCTGCGGGCGGAGTCGCCTGACGACAACTGCGCGCCGGCCTCACTCGCTGACAGGCACGGTCGCAAGAGGAAATCAGGTTGCGGAACTGGTTCGATAAAAAGCAAAGCGGAACGTCCACGTCCACATCGCAGGGTACCTCGGGCCCGCGCGTGCCACGCCACTCCGGCGGCTGGGCAGCCATGCGCAAGCGGCTGCAGGCCGAGCCGGGGCTGCGCATCATCGACGTCGGCTTTACCTCGCCGAACAACATCAACTACCTTACCGATCTGGGACACAGTGTCTTTCTCGCGGACTTGGTTGGCGATGCGCACGCAGAGAATTGGCAGACCGGCGAGGATGCAGACGGCAATCCGATCTGGAATGTCGAAGGCTACCTCAAGCAGGCCCTCAACTTCGGTGGCCGTCTCTTCGACGTGGTTCTGCTTTGGACCGCCCTCGATTACCTGCCAGAACCGCTCGTCGCGCCGGTTGTGACGCACCTCTACGCTTCGATGAATCCCGGCGGACAGGTTCTGGCTCTCTTTCACACCCGTATGACGGGCGATGAGACCGTCCATTGCCGGTTCCACGTCACGGCAACCGACAACGTCGAAATCCAGCTCGCCCAGCAGTTCCCGATCCAGCGTGCCTTCACCAACCGCAGCATCGAGCGCCTCTTTTCGGGTTGGTCAGGTCACAAGCAGTTTCTGGCGAAAGACTCGGTCTCTGAAGTCATCATGACCCGGTAGCCGCAAACGGCAGCCAGGGCTGAATCTCCACGCGTTCCACTCCTTTGGGGCGTGTCTCCTCTTTCCACTGGTCAGAAAACCGCTTGCCGAGCTTGTATTCCCGGCAGACCGACTCCACCAGGTCGGCCATGCGTTTCTGGTATTCGGCCGAGGTGAACGCGCTCTTTGCATACCGCTTCTCGTAGGCCGGCAACTGTTCGGGAAAGTGCTCGCGCACGAAGGCAAAGAAGGTTGGCAGTGAGCATGGTTTTAGAAACAGTGAACCAGCCGCGAAGAAATTTGCGCCTGCGCCTGCTGCGGCTTTGGCCACTGCGGCAATTGAGCTGCGGCTGTCGGTGATGCCGGGCATGAGCGGCGAGCAGAGCACGCCAGCGCGCACGCCTGCCGCGCGCACCTTCGCCAGCGTGGCGATGCGCAGGTCCGGCCGTGGAGCGCGCGGCTCCAGAATCCGCGCCAGCCTGACGTTGAGCGTTGTCACCGTGTGGTGCACGGTGAGCTTGTTGCGCTCGGCGATTGCCTGCAGCAGGTCCACATCACGCGCGATGAGCGTGGACTTTGTAACGATGCCGAGAGTGAAGCCGCTGAATTTTGCGAAGACCTCGAGCAGCGAGCGCGTGATCTTCTGTTTCCGTTCGAGCGGCTGGTACGGATCGGTCGCTGTTCCCATCGCGATCTGCGTTCCCGGCTTCAGCCGCCGCAGTTCCTGTTCGAGCAGCCAGGCGGCATTTTCCTTGAAGTAGATCTTCCGCTCGAACTCCTGGGGATCGCGCATCTCCAGAAACTCGTGCGTGTAGCGGGCGTAGCAGTACCGGCAGGCGAACTCGCAGCCCCGGTACGGGTTGATTCCATGGCTGAAGGGCGCACCCCGCTTGGAGTTGACCTTGCTCAGGATAGAGCGCGATTCGAGAGGCCGGTACTCCGTGAGGCAGCCGGCTGAGTCCAGTTGAGCCTCTGCGGCGCGGTGTGCGAGGGGTGAGATTGTCTTGTCATTGAGGATGGGGAAGAGCGAATCAGTTTTCGCCATATGTTCGCCTTTTGAGGTAGCCTACGCTTGCCTCCCCATGGCGTCAAGAGGTAGTTCTCAAAGAGGCGAGGCGGTCGGACTTCGCGAACCGTCACCATGTGAAATGCGGAGGGGCCGCGAAGCGACGCCACGATAAGATCGACAAGATCGGTCCAAGATCCTGGGCCGCAATCATCCCGTAATCGTCATCCAAACCACGTGACCGACAATCCGGCAAGAGGAGAGAGGCATGAGTGCATCCAAACAAACCCGCATCACCTGGCTGGGCCACGCCACGGTGCTCGTCCAGTCGCCTGCGGGCGCGAACATCCTGATCGACCCTTTCATCGCGCAGAATCCCAAATATCCAAAAGATTTTCCGCTGCCTTCCAAAATCCACTTCATCTTGCTTACCCACGGTCATGGAGATCACATGTCCGACGTGGTGACCGTCGCGAAGAGGCATGGCTCGACCGTGGTGGCGATCTACGAGCTGGCCGCCTATGTAGGCAGCAAAGGTGTCGAGAACACGATGGGGATGAATCTTGGCGGGACAGTGCAGTTGGAAGACGTCGCCGCCACCATGGTCGACGCGCGGCACTCAGCAGGCGCGCAGGATGAGCAGGGAACCCACTACGTAGGCGTGGCCGCTGGCTTTGTGCTGACTATCGCCGACGGCCCTGTGCTCTACCACTCCGGCGATACGACCGTCTTCCGCGACATGGAGCTCATTCGCGAGCTCTACCAGCCCAAGGTGGCGATGCTGCCCATCGGCGGCCATTACACGATGGGGCCGAAAGAAGCAGCGCTGGCGGTGCGCTTTGTCGCGCCGGAGATCGTGCTGCCGATCCATTGGGGCACGTTTCCGCCGCTCAAAGGAACACCGGAACAGCTCGCCGCTCTGGTTGGCGCAGGCGTGAAGGTCGTTTCGTGGAAACCGGGAGAGGTGTTCGAGGCCTGAAATACATTATGGCTGGTTTTGGAAGAGGTTAGTTGGGGCTTTTCCACCCTCGCCGCGGCGAGAGTGAGGCACATGGCTTCTGGACTGCCGTCACACACTCCGGTCGCGCAGATCGATCGCTTAAAAGTGGAGGAAAATCATTGAACATCAGGCAAGAAGAGGACCTTACCGAACGCGACTTTAAGACACATCCAGTCTGGCGCATTGCGAGACACGTTGAGGATGGAACCGCACCAACCGTCGAGATCGATGAGAGATCTTTCTTGCCTTGGATGAAGCCAGTGACAAAAGACGTCATCTGGCCGCATTCCAAGCTTCTCGTTTCAGGTAGCTTCTATTTCGCAGATGGGTCCATATATCCCGGATTTTTCCAGCTTGTGGGAACTAACTGGGATGACCCCTTGCCGCCGCGCAAGATGAGAGACGGCAGCGTTACAAAACCATTGCAATGGAGCGCTAGACGCGGAGGTTCTGAACTTTCAGTTCTCTCTCTGATCTCCCCAATTGTCTTGATTAAGGGGGACCAACTAGATTTCGACTTTCACAGGATGCTGCAAGTCAGAGAAACTCACGTTCGAGTGTTTTACATGCAAGTTGCCAAAACGCCCGGCGAGACGTTCCCCGTGCGCTTCGAAACGCAATATGGAATCGATGGCACGGTCAATAGCGGAATCATTCCCGGCTTTTACAGATTTCCGCTTGATAAGCCTTACGAAATAAGCACAGGTGAAGACATCTGGACGAAATTCGCAAAACACTGAACTGTCCCTCGCGCGGCTGGCCACCCTTGAATTGATCACAACTTCGGGTGCTCCAACCCCTGAATCGTTCTTTGATTCAAGATTGGGATATCACAGGGATTTAAAACGGTGAAACCAGTGCAGTGCTTTCCCACCCTTGCGACAAAGAATGCGCTGCAGGGATGGGGCATCCAAGCCTGAGATCATCTCTAAAAATTAGACCAATTATTGGTCGCGCGTTTGCTTCACTGCGCGCTGCGTCTGCGCGACGCCCGCGTAGTTAGAAGAGTCCTGATTGCCATAGCGCAGTTTGTCGGGCGCGTCGGAAGACCGGCAGTTGCGCAACTCGCGGAGGATGTCGGCTTTTTCACGCGCGTACTGGCCGGCCAGGCGCGTGAGCGCGTAGGTGATGATGTCGCTGTGATGCAGGTCGCTTGCGGTTGGGTCGCGGCGCATATTCAGCCACAAACGGTGCACCAACTGCACGTCTTCCGGACTTAAGGCCGGCGCGTGCGGCCCGATGAAGAAGACCTTCGCGGAGCCGTCCGCGCTGATCACGTAGAAATTGAACTGCCGCTTCGGCTCCGGCAGCGCCTCCCAGGCCTGGCCCATGTGGAATGCCTGGTCTTCGGCTGTCATCGAACTGGACTGCCCCGAGACGACGGAATCTACTTCGAGGGAGTTGGCGCTCTGCGCCAGTGCGGCGAAGATGTCTCCGGCAGGCACCACCAGCAGCGATACCTTTTTGCCGAAGCTCTCGGCCACCGACACAGCTTTGGTGAAGAGTGTCTGCTCGTGCTCGCTAAAACTCTGATCTTCCGGACTCAGGTACTCCGGTCCTCCCGCGCCCATCATGCGCACGCTGATCACAATCACGTCTTTGTCATCGGTGTTCGTGCGGGCCAGGGTCCACTTCAGCGCCAGGGGATTGTTCGCATCCCGCATCGTCACCACGGTGCCGCCCGGCCGGATAGCTGCCGACTCGCGGCTGACCGTGTCCTGATGCTCAAGCTGGAAGTGGTCCTTCATCTGCCGCGCGGTGAGCGCGTGCAGCTTGCGGTTCTTGTTCTCGGAGATCGTGAAGATAATGAAAAACGTCGCGGCGAATGCAATGCCGCTTACCGTGGCCACCGATTTCGTAAACAGGTTCACGATGGCCGTGGTCAGCAGCACCATGAACACCGAGATCAGCCCGAGCGGGATCTCCGTCTTTCCGATCTTGATATTTGGCGGCACCTTCCAGCCGCGCTCGCCGTGATACTTCCAGCGCAGCACCAGCATGGCCAGGCTATTCAGCGTAAACGACCAGATGACGCCGAAGGCGTATGCCTCGCCCAGCGTGATCACATTGCCCCGGCTGGCGATGATGGTCACCATCTGCAGGACGAACACCAGGTTCACGATGCGATAGCTGGTGCCGAACTTGGAGTGCGGCATGCGGAACCAGTCGGTCAGCACGCCGTCTTCAGCCACGCGCATCAGCACGCCTGTCGAGCCGATCATCGATGTGTTGATCGCGCCGGAGAGAATCAGAAAGCCGACCAGCACTACGAAGATGCGGAAGATGATCCGCCAGAACAGCGGTCCCACCATGAACATCGCCAGTCCGGCAATCAGGTTATCCGGATAGACGTGCGTGCGCTCGTAGTCGGGGATGAGCATCGACGCTAGCAGCGTTGCGCCGCCGGTGAAGAGCAGGCTGTAGATGGCGATGACGATCGCCGCGCGCTTCAGGTTCTTCAGCTTGGGATGTTCAATCTCGCGATTGACCTGTGCCAGGCTCTCCTCGCCGCTCATGGCCAGGATCGAGTGCCCAAAGGCCATCAGAATGCCGAACAGTCCAAAGATCGGCAGACCGAGGCCGTGCAGGAATCCAAGCGCGTCTGTGCTGAATTTCAGATGCGAGGGAACTGGCGAAGGCGGAAGGTGAACCCCACGGACGAAGAGCGAGTATGTGCCCCAGAGAAACAAAATCACCACCATGACGGTAGTGATCTGCATAACCTGTAGCGCCTTGCCGCTTGATTCCTCGATGCCCTTGATGTTCTGCCACCAGTAGTAGATGGTTACAATCGCGGCAAACAGCGCCGAGGTGTAGTCCATGTTGAACTGGAAGGGATGCCCCTGCGTCATCAGCGCCGGAGGCAGCCAGTGGCTCTGGTTGGCCACATCCATCAGCTCATTCATCAGGCCGGTGATGTATTGCCCGGCGGACACACCGGAGATCGGGCCGGTGAGGATATAGTCGAACATCAGCGCCGAAACGCTTACCTTGGCGAAGCCGCCTCCCAGTGCCTCTTTTACTACGCGGTAGACGCCGCCGCGGGTAAACATCGAACAGCTCTCGACGTAGACCGCACGCACCGCGAAGCTGAACAGCATGATGCCCAGGATGAACCACGGTGCAGACGCGCCGATGGCCTGCTCGGCGATGCCTCCGGCATAAAAGGCTGAGGATCCCAGGTCGTTGAGAACAATGGCGGCTGCGCGCCAAAAGGAGATGAACGTGAGCATCACGGAAGATGCCACGATGAGTTTTACGCGATCTGGCGGGGGGGCAACGGTCGTGCGTGTAGATGCCATCGCAAAAATGCCGGCGCTCTAGCCGGCTTTTTCAAGTCCAGAGCGAAAACACCGCCCTGCGCTGAGTCTATTTCTGAATGAATAGAGTGTCAACGAAAAATAAAGAACAAAACTGTTTAAACGAACAAATGGACCGTTAGTCCTTGCCGAACAGTTCTTTAGCGTCCTCAAGAAAGCTGATGATGACCACTACAGCCGAGCCGGCCAGGCCAACGAGGAACAGCGTCTCAAGCGCGCGAATCGTTAGGTTAGCGAGGATCATGCTCTTGATTGTACTGCCATTTCGGCTCTTTGCCGGGCTTTTGGGCAAATGCTTTAAACTCAGCCCTGTATGCCGTCCTCCGCGCACAACAGGTCAGCCAGGCCGCGCGGATGGATGCTTTGGGCGGGGGCAATCCTCTCCGCATGCCTGCTTGAGCTGCCTTTTCCCATCGCAGGTCCGATGCCACCCTGGCGCGGCGTCTTTGCGTGGTTTGGTCTCGTGCCGTTGCTGTGGGCAGTACTGTCGCTGGGCGACTCAACGGAACCGCATCCGCTTCGCCGCGGATTTTTGCTTGCCTATCTCAGCGGCGTGCTCTGGTATGTCGGCAACTGCTACTGGATCCGCGACACCATGTTGCACTACGGCGATATGCCGCCGCTCGCGCCGGAACTGATCACGCTCGGTTTCAGTCTCGTTCTCGGTCTCTACTTCGGCCTCTTCGGATGGGGCCTCTTGCTCGTGCGCCGAGCGACCGGGTCTGTGCGCCTCGCGCTGGCCTTCGCGCCGTTTCTCTGGACGGCGCTTGAACTCGCCGGTGCGCGCATCACCAGCGTTCCCTGGGACCAGCTCGGCTATTCGCAGGTGGATAACGGCCTGCTCAATCAGCTTGCTCCCTGGACCGGCGTCTACGGCATCAGCTTTCTTCTTGTTGGCGTCAACGCGCTGCTTGCCGGCGCATTTCTCGTGACCGGTCGATCTAAAAGCCGATTCGCGGGCCGCTGGGCATGGGGCATCTGCGGACTGGTTTTGCTAGCTTCTGGCGCGACCGGCGTACTGGACAAGCCGCCCCAGCCCCAGCCCACCATGGAAGCTGTGCTGATTCAACCCAATCTCGATGTCGCCAACACCGGCTACTGGCAGGGCGCCGGCGAGTGGGACCAGCACATGCGTGAGTTCGCGCAGCTCGGCGGCGAGACCTGCAAGAGCTTTATCGATGGAATCCCGCAAACCGGCGCGTCAATAGTCAGCCCTTCTTGCCCTCCGCAATCAACGCACCCCGATCTCGTCGTCTGGCCGGAAGCCCCCGCGCCGTTCTTCGAACCCGATCCGCGCTTCCAGCATTCGATGACAGAAATCGCACGCACCGAGCAGGCTCCGCTGATCGTGAATGGAATCGGTGCGCAATTTACCGAAGGTGGTTGGCTGAATTACGTCTCGGCCATGATCTACGACGCGGACGGAAAAGAAGTAGGCCGCTATGACAAGATCCACCTTGTTCCCTTCGGGGAGTACATTCCCTTTGCACGCATCCTCTTCTTCGCCCACAAGCTCACCGGCAAAGTTTCGAATTTCACGCCGGGCACCGAGCGCAGCGTCTTTCATTTGAGCGGCCGCGATGGACAAATGCATCGCTACGGCGTCTTCATCTGCTACGAGGCTGTCTTTGCCGACGAGGTACGCCAGTTTGCGCGCAATGGCGCCGAGGTCTTCGTGAACATCAGCGACGATGGCTGGTACGGCGATACCAGCGCGCCCTGGCAGCATCTCAACATGGCCCGCATGAGGGCGATCGAGAACCGCCGCTGGCTGCTGCGCGACACCAACAACGGTGTGACGGCCTCGATCGATCCTTACGGCCGCGTCCGAGAAAGCATCCCGCGTCATCGTGTCGATGCGCTGCCCGCCGGGTTCGCCTTCCGCGATGACATCACCTTCTACACGGCGCATGGCGATGTGTTCGCATGGGTGTGCGCGATTATCTCCATCGCCTTTCTCGTTTGGGCGGGAAGACGGTCTATCCGGAGGGAGCAGGAGCCTTCAGGCTCCTGAAAATAAGCACCAATGAAAGTCGGCTTTAGCCGCGGGTATTCGTTTATGATTCCGCGATGCACCTGGCTCCTCAAGAAAACGCGTACATACCTGGTCACGGCTGTGACGGCGCAGCGCAGGAGCCTCTTTCAGGTCACAGCCAGTGCGGAGCTGCTGCAGCAAACCATCTTCGACTATCGCAGCCAGGAGAAATTCCTGTTGCACGCATTCGTCATCATGCCCGATCATTTCCACGCTCTAATCACGCCCGCCCCGGATGTGTCGCTCGAAAAGGCGCTGCAGTTTATTAAGGGCGGTTTTTCCTTTCGCCTGAAGAGCAAGCTCGATGTGTGGATGCGCAGCTTCAACGAGAGCCAGATTACGAGCGAAGAGAAGTTCCGTAACTGTGCCCGTTATATCGAGGCGAACCCGGTGCGGCGAGGGCTTGTGGAATCACCGAGTGAGTATCGATTCAGCTCCGCTAGCTGCGGGCTATTGGACCCGATGCCGTCTCATTTTGCGGAGGAATGAAGGCCCGGGCCTGAAGGCCGGACATTGCGCTGTGGGTATTGGATCAAGCTAGACGCCGGAGGGAGCAGGAGCCTTTAGGCTCCTGAACCTGAGCCATCAAGGAAAAGTGGCTTTAGCCACGGGCCTTTCGTTTGTGGCTCCGTGATGCCGTCTCATTCCGCGGAGAAAAGAATGCCCGAGCCTGAAGGCCGCGCGTTGCGCCGATGTATTCAGGAGCCTGAAGGCTCCTGCTCCCTCCGAAGACGCACCGGGCATGGCGACGTGTTCGCGTGGGTGTATGCCATACTGGCTATAGGCATAGTTTTCTGGTCCCGCAATCGGCAAAGATCTTCGTAGCCGACTTGCTGGCCCGCTAACTCGCTAACTTGCTATCCAAGTCAGGTCAAAACGAGCAGATGTCATCTTTAAACGATCTCGAATTCGCCTACGCTCCCGTGCGCGATCAGGTACGCGACCTGCGGGAGTATCTTTGACCCTGCCCGCATCCGCAGGGAACTCTCCGAAATTGAAACCAAGTTAGCTGATCCGGCGCTATGGTCCGATCCTGAGGCCTCGAAGCCGCTCATGCGCGATCGCAAGCGGCTTGAGCAGCTTGTCGCCGATGACGAAGGACTCGTCCGGCGCACCAGCGATATCGAAGCCTACTTCGAGCTGGCCCGCGAGGGCGAAGATGTTCTCGCCGACCTCGAAAAATCCATCAAGGACCTGGCTGCCTTCGCCGAAGCTCTTGAAGCGCGCACTATGCTCTCCGGCGAAGCCGATCCGCTCAACGCGATCGTCACCGTGCATCCCGGAGCAGGCGGTACCGAGAGCCAGGACTGGGCCGAGATGCTCATGCGCATGTATCTGCGCTGGGCCGAACAGCAGGGCTTCAAGACCGAGATGAACGACTACCAGGATGGCGAAGAGGCCGGCATCAAATCAGCTACCTTCACCATTCTCGGCGAATACGCCTTTGGCCAGTTAGCGGGCGAGAGCGGTGTGCATCGTCTCGTACGCATCTCGCCCTTTGATTCAGCCAAGCGCCGCCATACTTCGTTTGCCTCCGTCTTCGTTTCGCCGGAGATCGACGACTCGATCCACGTCGACATCAAGCTGGAAGACCTGCGCGTCGATACCTACCGCTCCGGCGGCAAGGGCGGCCAGCATGTGAACACGACGGACTCGGCTGTGCGCATCACGCACATTCCGACGGGCATCGTGGTCCAGTGCCAGAACGAGCGCTCGCAGCACAAGAACCGCGACAAGGCCTTCAAGATGCTGCGCTCGCGGCTCTATGAGTACGAGCTCGAAAAGAAGCGTGCAGAGACCAAGAAGCTGGAAGACTCAAAGCTCGACATCAACTTCGGTTCGCAGATTCGTTCCTACGTTCTGCAGCCCTATCGCATGGCGAAAGATCATCGCACCAAGGTCGAAGTGGGTGACGTGGACAAGGTCCTCGACGGCTATCTCGAGCCCTTCCTGCGCGGCTATCTGCTGGCCAAGCGCCGTGGCACTGCGGGCTCGGCGGGAGCCGACGATCTGGACGTCTAAATCTCCTAAGCACCGACAATGAGCTCGCGCTATCTATCTGCAGCGCGGGCTTCGTTTGGAATCGCTCCTATTGCGCAGCAGTCTCCGCAGAGTTCTGGGCGATGCCCTCGCGCTGGCGTTTCTCGGCATAGACCCGCTCCCGATCGAGCTGAGCGCTGGTGTAGTCGGGTCTCAGCCGGAGGGCTGCATCGTAGTCCTGGATCGCCCGGTCGAGCTGCCCTTCCGCTGCATACGCGCCGCCGCGGTTGTGCAGCGCCTCAGGAAAATTCGGCTTCAACTGTAGCGCCTCACTTAGGTCCTGAATGGCTCGCTCATGCTTTCCTTCGCTGTCGAGAGCTGATCCGCGGTTGAAATAGGCGTCGGCATAGTTCGGTTTTCGATGGATGGCTTCTGTGTAATCTGCAATCGCACGCTCGCGCCTGCCTTCGGCGTTCCATGCGTTGCCGCGGCTGTCATAGGCCTGGACAAAATCCGGCTTGAGCCGCAGCACTTCATCGAACTCGGCAATGGCGCGGTCGAAGTCGCCGAGGTGGAGAAAAGCCAGGCCCTTGTTGTAATGCGCGTCTGCGTAGCCCGGTTTGAGGCGAATGGCCTCGCCGTAGTCCTGCATGGCACGCTCCAGATCACCCCTGCTCGCGTAGACGCTCCCGCGATCGTTGTACGCGCTCGCGTAGCGCGGATCGAAGCCGAGTGCCTGGTTGTAGTCCTCGATGGCGCGGTCCAACTGGTTTGTAAACATGTAAACGCTGCCGCGGTTGGTCAGAGCGACGGCATAGTCAGGCTTCAGGTAGATGGCGCGGTTGAAGTCTTCCAGCGAGCGGTCCATCTCACCCTTCTGCCGATAGGCAACACCGCGATTATTGAAAAGAGTCGGCGACTCCGGCTTGAGTTCGATGGCGTGGCTGAACTCCCAGATCGCGCAATCGAATTCGCCTCTCTCTGCATACACCAGGCCGCGTTTATCGAGCGAGTCCACGATGGCGTCTGTCGTGGCCTCGACCACTTCAATTTGGCGGCTGCATCCTGTTGGAGTAGCCGTAGCAGCCGTAATGCTGTCCTGATTCGTTCGATCGCCGTCCTCGCAGCGCGCAGAGGCCGCGCTGGCGGTAAGGACGGCAAAAACACAAACTGCTCCCGCCGCACCGATGAGGTGATGTTGAAATTTTCCTGGAAGAGAATACTGATAATTCATGTCCTACCCGCCACCCACGGGCGGGCCTCCTTTGTTTCTTCAGGACAGACATAGAGGGGAAGGGAACCCGGTGGGACGAGTGGAAAACGAGCCCAACCTCGAGGAGTCCAGCGCACTGTCGCCGGAATCCCTACTCTGTCAGATAAGCTAAGAGAGACTACGCCTGATGGATAGGTATAGGCAGTGATCGGGCGTACATCTTCGAATATCTTGATCATGAACTAGAAGCCGCGGAAAGCTCCGAGCTTCTGCCGGCCACTGAGCATACATGAAAAACGACTCCGCCGTCATCGAAGAAATGTTGCGCGATGCCAAGACAGTTGCCATAGTCGGCATGAGCGATAAACCCACCCGCGCCAGCCACCACATCGGCAAATACCTGGCCTCCAACGGATATCGCGTCTTTGCCGTCAACCCGACGCTCACACAGGTGCTTGGCAAGCCCTGCTATCCCGATCTGGATGCCGCACAGGCCGCAGTGCGCGAGCAAACAGGCGCGGGCATCGACCTGGTAGACGTCTTCCGGGCGTCGGAGAACGTTCCACCCATCGTCGACGACGTGGTTCGTCTCGGCATCCCGTATCTCTGGCTCCAGGACGGCGTTATTCACGAAGAAGCGGTCGCGAAGGCCCGCGCCGCCGGCGTCAAAGTCGTCGAGAACGACTGCATCTTCCGCCAGCACGCCGCCCATCCAGAGCTACATCGCGACTGACGATTTCCGTGCCCCATCCTTTTCGCGTTTTGCGCGAAAGGAGTGGGAGAGCACTCCTGTGGTTCTGTCATCCGGGGCCGAACCTGGGTGTCCAGTCGCGCGGCAATGGCTGAGTCGAAGCGCCCGGCGTTTTCGACTCCACTGCCTCGCGTAACTTCCGTCCAGTAAACTGAGTCCAATCCCTAGAACCGGATCTAGCCTCAGATCTGGAACCGGACTTCCAGCGCTATGCGCCACTTTTTTTGCATCTTCGGTCTGCTTGCCGCGCTGATTGCATCGCCGGCATGGGCCGCGTCGAGCTCAGCCGCCAGTTCAGCGGATGTGGCGCATCTCCATGTGCAGCTAGTGCTTCCGCAGAGTGTTCTGTATCCCGGCGGGCCGAACAAGGGCGGCCTCTACTTTAAGCTCGAACTGGGCTGGCATATCTATTGGCAGAACGCCGGAGACTCCGGTGAGCCGCCCAGCATCCGCTGGACACTGCCTGATAGCGTGACCGCTACGCCGCTCGCCTTTCCTGCTCCGGCGCGCCTGCCGCTCGGCCCGTTGATGGACTTCGGTTATGAGAACGAGGTGGTCTTTCCATTTTCCTTCAACGTCGCCGCATCGGTGAAGCCGGGTCCGGCCGCGCTCGACGCCAAGGTCTCGTGGCTTGTCTGCCGCGAGGTGTGCATCCCCGGCAAGGCCGACCTCGAAGAAAAAGTCCAACTCGACGCAAAGCCGCCCGAAGCCTCGACCACCTCTGCCGTGGATCAATCCCTCTGGCAGCGCGGCGTGGATGCACTTCCCAAGCCGCTGCCTTCCGGTGACAAAGCCGTCTTTCAGCCCACACCCACTGGCTTCCGCTTTGCCGTCGAGACCGGCAAACGCGAGACGCAGGCGGTCTTTTTCCCGTCGGACCAAAGCGTCCTCGATAATCCGTCGCCGCAGAAGCTCACGCCAACAACGAAGGGCTTGATTCTCGATCTCAAGAAGGATGCGAATCTCACTGCGAACCCCGCGCAGCTAAATGGCGTCCTGGAGCTCTCCGGCGGCAGAAACTACATCCTCTCCGCCGTGCCTGGAACCGTTGCTCCGCCGGCTCCTTCGTTTTCTTTCGGCGCATTGGCTCGTGTTGCCGGCCTGGCCTTTCTCGGCGGCCTGCTGCTGAACCTCATGCCCTGTGTCTTTCCCGTGCTGTTCCTGAAGGGGCTGGCACTCGTGAACTCGGGCAGCGAAGAGAAGCACAAGCTGCGCGCGCACGGCTTCGTCTACACCGCCGGTATTCTCGTCTCCTTCTGGGTCCTCGTTGGGGCGCTGCTCGGGCTTCGCGCCGCGGGAGGCAGCCTCGGCTGGGGATTCCAGTTCCAGTCGCCGATCTTTCTTGCGCTGATGGCCTGCCTGCTCTTCTTTCTCGGCCTCTCATTGGCGGGCCAGTTTGAATTCGGCCTTTCGCTGACCAGCGCCGGCGGTTCGCTCGCCGCGAAGCAGGGCTATACAGGCAGCTTCTTTACCGGCGTCCTTGCCGTCATCGTCGCCACCCCCTGCACGGGCCCGTTTATGGCCGCAGCCATCGGCTATGCGCTCGCTCAACCAGCCGCCGTTACCTTCGCCATTTTCACGGCGCTGGCTCTGGGCCTTGCCGTACCCTATCTTGCGCTCACATTGCAGCCTGCGTGGACGCGCATCCTTCCGCGCCCGGGCGTGTGGATGGACGTTTTAAAACAGGCCGTCTCCGTTCCGATCTTCGCCACCGTGATCTGGCTCGCCTGGGTGCTGGCGAACTCCTACGGGGCAGCCGTTTTGGCCGCTCTACTCGCGAGCTTTCTATTGCTGGCCATTGCCGGCTGGTTCCTGGGCCGCTGGCCGGCCAAACGCTGGTCGACTGCCGTGGCGGCATTGCTTGTGCTCGCCGTGATCGCAGTTTCCGCCTGGGCTCCCAAGATGGCGGAAGAACCAGCCACCTCCTCAACTGCTGCGAACTCTACCTCTTCCGCTGCATGGCAGCCCTGGACCGCCGATGCCGTGAGCCGCAATCTCTCCCAGGGGCATCCGGTCTTCGTCGATTTCACGGCAAGCTGGTGTTTGAGCTGCCAGGTCAATGAGCGCGTTGCGCTGCGCCAGTCTGCAGTCCAGCAAGCCTTTGCCAACGCCAACGTTGTGCTGCTCAAGGCTGATTGGACCCGCCACGATGAGGCCATCACGGAGGCGCTCACCTCCATGGGCCGCGACGGTGTGCCGGCTTACGCGCTCTACGCGCCCGGCCAGCCCGATCCGCAGTTGCTGCCAGAGGTGCTCACCCCCGGCATCGTTCTCGATGCCGTCAGCAAGCTGCCGCGCACTGCAACCCAAGCCAGCGCCCTGCCGTCCCACCTGCAGTAGGTTCTCCTGTCCCGGCTGTTTGCCTGAAACTCGTCCGCACTAACAAGGCGCCCTCGCAGCTGCCTCTAGACCATCTGCGCCAACAACATCCGTCTGCCCGGCATCTAACGCCGAGGAGACACGAAGAGATGAGCGAGAAGACCAAATCTATCCATACCCAACCCGGCGGATTACAGGAAGAAAAGAACAGAAACGACAATGGCGTTGTGAACGACTCCCTGGGCACCGTCGATCCTGCCGACTCTACCGGCCTGGACGAGGACAAGGAAACCGGCGACGCCAAGAAGAACAACAAGCCCACACGCGAAGACTGATCGATGGCTGATCGATGGCTGATTGGGCAGCCCGCTGATCTGGCCTTGATTTGGTTCCAATCCAGTCCAGCGCAGAATTTCTCAGAATTCTGACATTTACTTATGGGATTTTTATATCGTTTGAGCGCAGAATGGTGAAAACTCGGCGGCGCGCTTAGCAGTCAGCCTTTGCCAGGGCTCTCCAGGCAGCGCCAATCCTTCACGATCTCTGAACCGAAAAACCGTAGCTTCCGGGAGATCCATCTATGAGCGCATATCCCAGTTTGTCCTACGCAATGCCCGGCAGATCGTTCGATGATGAGGAAAGCGCCGATTACGCCATGGTCAATGACTCATTCGGCAGCGTCCATATTGCCGACTCCACCGGTCTCGATGAAGACATGGAAACCGGCGACGCAAAGGTCTGGAACTTTCCGACCCACGAAGACTGAGTCTCTTCTGCCTCATTCGCCGATCATGATATCATGATAGCAATGAGGTGGTAATGGCGCAGATTCTTGTTCGCAATCTCGATGACCGGCTCAAACTCCGCCTGCAACGTCGTGCTAAACGCAACGGTCGCAGCACGGAGGCCGAGGTGCGTGAAATTCTCAATGAAGCTTTGCGCGAAAAGGCAGAGCCGGATCGCGGTTTAGGGTCGGAGATGGCGGCGCTCTTCAGCGGGCAGGGGATCGGGCTCAAAAAGGAAGAAGAGATTCGTGAAATTCGCGGCATGCGCCTGCAAATTCCCAAGTTCGAACCGTGATCATTCTCGATACCAATGTAATCTCGGAATTCATGCGGGATTCGCCGGACGCTGAAGTGGTCCGTTGGTTGGATGACCAACCTCGTTCTTCTGTTTGGACTACCTCCATCAACGTATACGAAATCCGTTCCGGACTGCTCGCCATGCCACCCGGAAAGCGCCAGTCCTCGCGCATACTCGCTTTCGAACACCTCCTGAACGACACAATTCAAGGACGCATTGCCGCGTTTGATTATGCCGCCGCGCAACACGCAGCGGAACTAGAGGCTGCTGCCCAAAAATCAGGGAGACCACGCGACCCGCGTGACACCCTGATCGCCGGCATCGTCCTTGCCTCGCGCGCAACTCTCGCTACGCGCAACACCAAGCACTTTGAGGACATTGCAAAATCTCTGGTCAATCCGTGGAAAACGTAGGGACGGAGATAACTGAGCGCAACAACTGGGTGCCCCACCTTCGGCGATTCGCGCTTGTGCGAATCGGCTAAGGTGGGATATGCATATCTATAGCTCTTAGCTTTTTATCGCTCTTCCAGCCTCCTTCTCCCTGCGCGCCGCAGTCCAGAACGATTCAATCTCAACTGCACCCTGTTCTCCCGTTGCGTAGTGACGAAAGCTGGACCAGCGCCAATCCTCCGGCTGCTTCACAAGCCCGCGGTGCACCGGATTGCGATGAATGTAACGCAGTTTTTCTACGTGCTTGCGCGCAGTGTAGACATTGAAATCGTAGTAGCGGGCCTGCCAGAAAGGCTTTTGACGCGAGAGCTTCGAGACTGACAGCTTGAGTGCATGAAGGGCTCGTGCCAGCGGTCCCGACTGCGGTTCACTCAGGAGCAGATGCACATGCTCGGGCATCACGACATATCCGATGACGCAAAACTCGTAGCGCTCGCGGGTTCGTTCCAGGGCCTCTTCAAACCGTGTACGTGCTGCCGCCGAGATGAGATAGGGCTGCCGACGATAGCAACTGAAGGTGACGAAGTGTAGATCGCCTGCGAACTGATAGCGCTTTAGGCCGTGCGTCACGGACGGAATTGTAGATGGATGAAAGGACGTTGTAAAAGACCATAAAGAGCTTGTAAGGAGCTATAGATATCCCACCTTAGCCACCGCGCGAAAGGCGCGCATCGGCGAAGGTGGGGCACCCAGATTCAGATACTGCTTTTACTGTCTTTCTCGTTTTCGGGCCTTGATCTTTCGTAACTCCTCCATTCGCTGCGCAAGCTGCTTTTCGCGGCCTTCCTGCGTTGGCTGATAGTACGTGCGCCCTTTGAGCGAGTCGGGCAGGCAGTCCATGTCCGCTACGTGGCCTTCCTCGTCATGCGCGTAGCGGTAGCCCTCGGCGTAGCCCAGTTCTTTCATCAGGCGCGTTGGTGCGTTGCGCAGATGAAGCGGCACCGGCTCCTGCCGCGTGTGCTCGATGTCTTCCTGCGTGGCTCCGTAAGCTGTATACACCGCATTCGACTTCGGCGCGAGCGCGAGATACACGACTGCCTCGGCCAGAGCGAGGTCGCCCTCGGGCGAGCCGAGAAACTCCATCGCCTGCTTGGCCGAAAGGCATAGATTCAGCGCCTCGGGAGCAGCCAGGCCAATGTCCTCCACCGCCATCCGCACGACGCGCCGCGCCAGATAGAGCGGGTCCTCGCCCGCGGCAAACATGCGGCCCAGCCAGTAGAGCGCCGCATCCGGGTCGGAGTTGCGCACGCTCTTGTGCAGCGCCGAGATCAGGTTGTAGTGCTCTTCGCCGGATTTGTCATACATCAGCACGCGCTGCTGGACCGCTTCCGCGGCTTTACCTTTGGAGATGTGCTTCGTCGTGTCAGCAGTCGCCAACTGCGCTGCCACCTCCAGTGTGTTGTAGGCGCTGCGGCAGTCGCCGCTCGAGTAGCTCGCCATCAGCGCGAGGGCATCGTCTTCCGCAGTCAGCTCCAGCGCTCCCAGTCCGCGTTCGCGATCGTCTAATGCGCGCCGCAGCAGTTCCGCGATCTGCGCCTCACTCAACGGCTGCAGCACATACACGCGGCAGCGCGAGAGCAGGGCAGAGATGATCTCGAAGGAGGGATTCTCCGTGGTCGCGCCGATCAGCCGGATCGTGCCGCGCTCGACGTAGGGTAGAAAGGCATCCTGCTGCGCCTTGTTGAAGCGGTGAATCTCATCCACGAACAGGATGGTGCGCGAGTGCATCTCGGCGGCCCGTGCCGCGTCGGCCATCACCTGCTTGATCTCCTTGATGCCGCTGGTCACCGCGGAAAACTCGATGAAGTTCGCCTTCGTGGTTTCGGCGATGATCTTCGCCAGCGTTGTTTTGCCCACGCCCGGAGGCCCCCAGAAGATCATCGAGCTGGTATCGTCGCGCTCGATCTGTATGCGCAGCGGCTTGCCCGGGCCCAGCAGATGCTCCTGGCCCATGTACTCTTCCAGGCTGCGTGGCCGCATCCTCTCCGCCAACGGCACTGCTGCCACTGCGTGGCGCAGCGCTTTGGACGAACTCGGTGGTGCAGCAGGGAACCCCTCAAACAAGCTCATCGGAGGATCCTTGAGTCGATCAGGTGAGGTTTGCGCTCTCCCACCCTAGCCGCAAAAACAAAGCCGCGGCGGGGGCGCCCAAAGTTTGTAGCTGAGCTCATCGCCGCGCTCCTCGATGCTCCGCCAGACCGCCAACGCTCACGGGCTTGCTCGTCGCCCGTTGCCGCGCTGCTTCATATAGCAACACGCTCGTGGCCACGGCTGCGTTCAGGCTCTCCACCGGGCCTGGGCAGGAAATCGTGAGCGCTCCGCTGGCCTGCCGCGCCAAGTCGGAAGAAACGCCATTGCCCTCGTTGCCGATCAGCAGAGCGACCGGCTTGGCGAGATCCGCCAGATTGGCCGGCTGCGCTTCGCGTGATGTGGTCGTCCATACCTGAACGTGAGCCTCACGCAATTTCGCAAAGCATTCTTTCTCGCTGGCCGCGATCACCGGCACCCGAAATACGCTTCCTGCCGAGGCGCGCACCGCCTTCGGATTCCAGGCGTTCACCGTTCCTGGGAGGCTCACCGCCCCCGTTGCGCCAAATGCCTCCGCCGAGCGCAGAATCGTTCCCAGATTGCCAGGGTCCTGCAGGCCCGCGAGGATCAGGATCAGCGGCGCGGCCTTGCCCTGACCGCCATTCTGACCGTCGAGCAGGTGCGTCCAGGTCCAGTCATGCGGCTCGACCAGCGCCGCTACCGGCTGAGGCGTCTCGGTGGTCAGCGCGGCATCGAGCAGCGCCTTCGGCACCAACAGAATCTCCGTTTCCATCCCCGCCTCCGGCGGCAGCGCCAGTTCCTCCAGCAGCGGTTCCGACTCCTGGGCGAGAAAGAGACAGCGGATCGTGAGTCCCGCCCGCACCGCTTCCTCGATCAGATTGCGTCCTTCGATTCCCGCCGCTTCGCCTTTGCGACCCGGCGAAGCGAGCGCCCGCCGCAGATCCCTCAAGCGAGCGTTTTGTTTACTCTGTACAATACGAACAGGCATCGAACGAATTCCTTCATACGCTGAAGCGATTCTATGCGTTGACACAGCCTCTTCGCCGTTCTTCAGACGAAGGGAAGTGGACGCGGCGCGGAAGTCAGCACGAACCGCTCAACTTGCACCACGGCCGGTGCTGTGATAATTTCCGTCTTTACGGCGTCTTACGGCATTTCTCAGGCTTCTGCGGGGTTGCCAAACGGCGTAGCGCAGTCGGGTTCATTCGGCCGCGGCGATTCCGGATCATGCCTGGCCGGGATATGCTGGACTCACTCGCCCGGGCACAATGCATCCCGAATCCACTCTGCGAGTGCTGGTTTTGCTCGCAAATCCGGGAAACTGAGGTGGGCCTTCTTGTCCGCGGAAATCTTGCGCGTCCATCCCGATGAACCCCAACAGGACCGGATAGATTACATCGTCTCCTGCCTGCGTAAGGGAGATGTCATCGCTCTGCCGACCGATACTTTTTACGGACTTGCCGTCGATCCGGTGAACCTGCGCGCCGTTGAGCGCATTTATCAGCTCAAGACCCGGCAGAAGCACAAGCCCCTTTCGCTGCTCATCTCCGGTCTCTCGCAGGCGTATACGCTGGCGCGCGATACGGACGCCATGCTCGACAAGCTGGCCGACCGCTTCTGGCCCGGTCCTCTCACCATCATCGTGCGTGCCGGCAGCAAGCTGCCGCTGCGTTCCACGGCCAATACGGGCAACGTCGCATTGCGCGTGCCCGACGCGGCCATTCCCCGTGCCGTCGTCGAACGCTTCGGCTTGCCCATCACGGCCACTTCGGCCAATCTGCAGGGCGCCAGCGAGTGTACGCATGCCGGCTGCGTGCGCGATCAGATCGGCGACCGCGTCCCGCTCATCGTCGACGGCGGGCCAACCGGCCGCAGCTTGCCCACCACCATCGTCGACCTCTCGCTTGGTCCCGGCCGCTGGGAGATTCTCCGCGAGGGTGCTATCCCAACTCACGAAGTCGTAATGGTCCTGCAGCGATAAGATAGTGCGCATGGTGCGCAGCACAAGAGGGAAGCGCCGCGGCAGGATTCTGACCGTGCTGCTGGTGCTGTTTCTTGTCTTCGTCGCCGCGAGCGCAGCGTGGTGCCGCTGGGTCTACGCGCAGATCGAGAAGTACGCCCGTCTCGATCAAGCTGCCCCGTCTGATGCGATCGCCGTCTTCGGCGCGGCTGAATACGATGGCCATCCCTCACCGGTCTTCCGCGCGCGTCTCGATCATGCGCTTGAGCTCTATCAGCGCGGTATTGCACCACTTGTGATCACACTCGGTGGCGACGGCGGCGACGCGTACTCCGAAGGCTCTGTGGGGCGGAAGTATCTGATGAGCCGCGGCGTGCCGGAGCCCGCCATTATCGCCGAGACCGAAAGCCGCAATACCGAGGAATCGGCACGTCGCATCGCCGTCATCGCTCGTGCCAACGGACTGCGCCGTCTGGTGATCGTCAGCGACGGCACGCATCTCTTCCGCATCCACGCCATCTGCGCCGCCGACGGGCTCAACGTGCTGACCTCGCCACGGCCCCATCCGGCGGTCGACGATAATACCGCCGAAGATGAGCGCCTCGCCCATGAGATTCTCAGCTACACCTTCTGGCGTCTGGGCCTGCACTGAAAGCGAGCCGGCAAGTCAGCGGGTTAGCGAGTCAGCTCCGTGCCCCATCCCTTTCGCGTTCTCTGCGAAAAGGATGAGAGGGCACATCGCTCAATCCACTTCTCAACCCACCACCGCACCGGCCACAAGCGCAAATCCCGCCGCGCTTGCCGTCGAGAGAAAATTTACCGCGTCGTTGTTCAGCCATCCTCGCGCTTCAAGCGTCGCGCCGAGCAGGCTATCGAAGAGCAGTCCAAAGACGCCGCCGAGTGTGGCCGTCACAAACAACTTCGCATCGCCGCGCAACGCCACCATGCCCAGTCCGGCGATCACGGCGCCCGCAGCGATGCCCGCCAGCGTGCCGACGAGGCTCACGGCGCCATCGCGGCCCGGCTCGACGCGGCGCAGCGTCGTGATCATCAAAGGCGGGCCGCCGAACACCTGTCCCATCTCCGACGAGACCGTATCCGCAGCCGCCTCAGCCAGCGCGGCCAGCCCCGCAGCGAAGAGAGCCACCGTCCCATGGACAAGCCGCGAATGGTCGACTGCCCAAATCTGCGCGACGTCACTCGCGATAAGCGCGGCAATGCCCAGATTCGCCGCAATCTGCGCGGCGGAGCGCCCTTTGCGCGCCTCTGCTGTGCCCAGCCGTTCTTTTTGAGAACGGCCAATTCGCGTGGCAGCAAAGGCGAGCAGCGAAACCGCCAGCACCGGAACCATTGCAGTATGCCAAGGCTGATACGGAAACGTCACGGTCGAAAACATCAGGTTGGCCGTAATCGCTGCACCGGCCAGTGCTGCCTGCGACGTAGCCGCGCGCACCTTCCATGTCACCAGAGCCAGCAATGCGCTCAGGCCCAGCGTCCAGATCGCGACAGTCTTATCCTGCGTGAACCAGAAGTTGGTTTCAAGCACCAGGTCTGTACCGACGAAAGGCAGCACGAACAGCAACACGAGTTTGGATTGCCACGCCAGTGCACTTCGGGTCACGCCTCATCGTAACGTTCCGGCCTTTGCTGATAAAAATCGAGGCGACAAGAAGATCAGGTGAATCGGTTTACACTGGTGCTCGCAATCATTTCTTGATCGTTCGGGGTTGCTATGAACAAACCTGCCGCGCTCCTTCTTTTACTCGCAGGAGCGGTTGTTGCCGCCGAGGGTTCGCACGCGCAAACGTCCGATCCGTCCGGGTCCTCGCAACGGCTTGAGATTGATCGCAGCGGCGAGACCATCACGCTGGAGCCTTACGCGCCGAACATCCTGCGCGTGACCCTCAGCCTGAATCGCGAGCCGGCGCTGGCTGCGCCGGGCTATGGCATCATCGCTTCGCCTGCAGCCGCAGGCTGGTCGGCGAGCCGCACGCCCGATGCCGACATCTATGCCTCTTCGCGCATCGTCGCCTCGGTGGAAATTCCGCACTCGCATCCGCCCGTTTCGACGCAGGTCGATATTGGCCACTACTTCGGCGGTTCCACGCCCGGCGCACACATCACCTTCACCACGCCGCAAGGCAAAAAGCTGCTCGAACTTACCGGCTGGTCGCAGGCAGTTCCCAATCAAAAAGACGGCACCGCCGAACTCGCGCACGACCGGCGGCCGAGCGATCCCGAGTTCTATGTGGTCGGCGCCACCTTCGCTTCGCCGGACGACGAACACTACTACGGCCTCGGACAGAACCAACAGGGCTTTCTCGATCACCGTGGTCATCCCGTGCATTGCTGGGCCGACTATCTCGCTCCGGCTGCTCCCAGCTTCTGCGTGCCGTTTCTTGTGACGAACAAAGGCTACGGCCTGCTGTGGGACAACCCGTCGAAGACCACTATCGAACCCGGATTCAACGAGCAGACGCGCTGGATTTCGGAAGTCGGCAATCGTGTCTCTTTCTTTGTGATCGCCGGCGCAAGCGCTGATGAGATCTACGAAGGCTACCGCCTGCTCACCGGGCCCACGCACATGCTGCCCAAGGCAGCTTACGGCTATATCCAGTGCAAGCAGCGCTATGCCAGTCAGGACGAAGTGCTGGCCGTCGCCAAAGGCTATCGCGAGCGCCATCTGCCCGCCGACGTACTGGTGGTCGACTGGTTCTACTACACCAAGATGGGCCAGATGGACTTTGACCCAAAATACTGGCCTGACCCCACGGCCATGAACAAACAACTGCATGACCTGGGCTTCGAGACCATGATCAGCGTGTGGCCGCGGTTTATTCCCGGCGACCGCTTCTATGACGAGTTGCGCCAGAAGGGCTGGTTCATTCAGCTAGCCGACGGAACACCCATCAATGGCTTGCCGTACGACCGCGCCGGCTCCGACATCGACACCACCAATCCCTATGCGGCCAAGTGGTATTGGAAGACCGTCCACGATAACATCCTGAGCAAAGGCTTCGATTCGTTGTGGGCGGACGAGACCGAGCCCGATCTGCCGCCGAATGGGGCGTACCTGCATATTGGTCCCGGCACGCAATACTTCAACGTCTACCCGCTCTTTCACACCGCGGCGCTCTATGATGGCTTTCGTCAGGATGAACGCGATCGCCGCGCTCTCATCCTTTCCCGCGATGCGTACACCGGCGCACAGCGCAACGGAACGATCTTCTGGTCCTCCGATATTTCACCCACCTGGGATGCATTCAGGCGGCAGATTCCCACCGGCCTCAACGTGGCCGCATCGGGCATCGCCTACTGGTCCAATGACACTGGTGGCTGGCAGTATTTGCCCGGCGAGCATCATCCTGCTCATCCTCCGCTGCTCGATCCATCGGACGCGCGCGCCACGGTTGGCGGCTACGACGACTATCCCGAGCTCTACACGCGCTGGTTCGAGTACGCCACCTTCCTGCCGATCTTCCGCACGCATGGCAGCCGGCCCGCGAATGAGGTCTGGTCGTATGGCAAGCAGGCCGAGCCGATTCTCGAAAAGTATCTGCGCCTGCGCTACCAGCTCATGCCCTACATCTATTCGCTTGGCTATAAGACGTGGCTCACCGGTGCGCCTTTCATGCGCGCTCTGCCTCTCGATTTTCCCGATGACCCCAAAGTAGCCGATATCGGCAATGAGTACATGCTTGGCCCTGCCTTTCTCGTTGCGCCGATCACCGATCAGGGAGCGGCCAGCCGCGAAGTCTACCTGCCCGCCGGAACCGACTGGTACAACTACTGGACCAATGAGCGCGTGAAGGGTGGCCAGACCGTCACCGTCGCCGCTCCCATCGATACGATTCCGCTCTTCGTGCGCGCCGGCTCCATTCTTCCTCTTGGTGCGCCGGTCGAGAACACGCACCAGGTGCAGGCCATCGAGAAGATTCGCGTCTATCCGGGAGCCAATGCCGAATTCACGCTCTTCTCCGATGACGGCACGACCTACGCCTACGAGAACGGTGCCGGATCGATCACCCATCTCCATTGGGATGACGCCGCTCGCCGTCTCACGCACGACGGTGCATCTGCCTGGGACCGTCCGGATGCCGAGATCGTCGAGATCGCCGGACGGTGACATGACTCCATCGACACGGCTGCGTCGATGCGGCTAATCGCGCGTCGCAACTGCGCTGGTCGGTCCGGGCTGTCCTTTTTGCTTCCGGGCCGTCTGTTTAGGATGATCATCGTCTGATCCGATCTCAGGTTCGAGCCTTGCAGCGCCGGTCCGTCCATCCGGCTGATTTACAATCACTAGAGAAGCAGGAACGATTTTTGATGAGGCTTTCTTCCATGATTTCAGGCCAGGTGCGCACGCTGCTGGCAGAGGCGGGCGCAGCCCTCGTGGTCTCAGCCCTGATCGCCGGATGCGGCAACAATTACCGGCCCGTCGTCACGCCCATTACTCCCAGCGGACCGGCAGCGCAGCCCACCTCGTATGTGGTTGTGGTCTCGTCGACCTCATCCACCACGCCGGGCGTCGCCACCATCATCGACTACTCGGGCGACACCATCATGGCCGAGGCTCCCATCGGCATTGGACCCAAGGTTTTTTCGATCGATGAGATCGGCTCCTTCGGTTACACCTTCAACTCCGACGGCACGCTGACCAACTTTCCCATCTCGACCACGCTGCAGGCCAAAAATATCACCCAGTCGACATTGCCTTTCACGGCTCAGCCGGTGAACATGATGGCGCCTTCGGCCGGCATGTGGGTTGCTGACCTCAACGGCAGCGTCGCCGATGTCTTCCAGGGATCGCCTCAGACCTTCAAGCTTTCAATTCCTGTGGGCACGTCCTCTGCTCCGGCCACCATGCCGGTCGCTGTCTTTGGTTCGCCCACGCTCACCGGACAGCGCAACTATGTTCTGAGCCAGAACGTCACCGATCCGATGGCCTGCAACTCGTCGCCCACGACGGTCACGGCCAACGGCGTCGCGACCGGTATCGAGATTACAAGCAACATTGCCGACGCGCCGATTCCGGTAGGCAAATGTCCCGTTTTCGCCGCTCTGTCGTCTGACCTGAAGCGCCTCTTTGTGCTTAACCGCGGCAGCGACACGGTTTCTGTGATCAACGCACAGAACAATACGCTGGATCAGTGCACACCCTTCCTGAATCAGAACGGTCAACTGGTTCACTGTCATCCGACTCTGCCGTTGTCCACGACCGCCGTTACGGCAACAGGTGTGACTCCGCCGAATGGAACCGCCGGCATGAAAAGCACAGCCGGGCCCATCTATGCCGAATACAGCTCGGCCACTCAGCAGCTGGTTGTCGCGAACTACGACGGTGGTACGGTCAGCGTGATCGACGTCAGCCTCGACGAGTACGGCAACGACAGTTCGACCTTCGGCACCACCTACACCATTCCCGTTGGCAACACGGCCAATCCTGAGCCGGCCAGCATCACGGTGCTCGCCGATGGCACGAAGGCCTATACCGCCAACCAGAACGACGTAGCGACCGGCCAGAGCAACGGCACCGTAACGGCGATTAACCTGAGCACCCACACGGTAGAGAAAACCATTACCGTGGTCGGCCATCCGCGTACCGTGATCTCCACGCAGAACTCTGAGTTCAGCAAGATCTATGTGGTTTCGCCCGATAGCCCGTATCTGACGGTGCTCGAATCCACGCCTACGGTTGCCGATCAGATCGACACGACCATTCTCCTGGAAGGCAACGTCGTCGACGCGCGCGTCACTTCCCAGAACGGATCGAGCGGAAACGACAATTTCACCAGCCGTGCTCCCGGCTATGGCGAGCCCTGCAATCTACCCGGTATACCTACGCCCACGGGCTCGCAAACTCCGTTGCAGGCCTGCCAGGCGATTCCGTAATTCTTCTCCATGCCTGCGGCTCGCGCCAAAACGCGTCTTGACCTGGTGCTGGTCGAGCGTGGGCTGGCATCCAGCCGCGAGCGAGCCCGCGCTCTGATCCTCGCCGGGCGCGTCCTCGTGAACGAGCAAAAAATCGATAAGCCCGGCGCCGCGATCGCGGACGATTCGCCTATCCGCCTGCTCGGCGAAGACCTGCCCTACGTGAGCCGCGGCGGCTTGAAACTGGCCGCGGCGCTCGATCACTGGCAGATCGCCGTTGCAGGTCGCGCTTGCCTCGATGTGGGCGCGTCGACAGGTGGCTTTACCGACTGCCTGCTTCAGCGCGGCGCCGCCCACGTGATGGCCGTCGATACGGGCTTCGGCCAGATCGCAATGAAGCTGCGCACCGATCCGCGCGTCACGCTTCTCGAGCGCACCAATGCGCGTTTGCTCGAACCAGGATCATTGGCATCTGGATCGCTGGCCGCCGCCGGGGAAGAGCAAGAGAAAACTCTGCTGGTGATGGACGTCTCGTTTATCTCAGCCACGCTGGTGCTTCCTGCGGTTCTCGCCGCAGCGCCTTCGCTGCGCGAAGCCGTTGTTCTCGTCAAGCCGCAGTTCGAGGCTGGCCGCGAGCATGTGGGCAAGGGCGGCATCGTCCGCGATCCGGAGGCGCATCAGCTCGCCATCGCCAAAGTAGCCGAATGTTTCCAATCGCTCAAGTGGAATGTGATCGGCACTATCCCTTCACCCATCACTGGGGCGGAAGGGAACCAGGAGTTTCTGCTGTACGCGCAGCGGTGCTAGCGGGGTTCGCGGAATTGGGCCGGTTGCGCCAATCTCGCTAACTCCGCCAACCCTGCTGCACGCAGCTCCATCCGTTACACTGAGACCGCATGGTTCGCGTTGCGATCGTCTGCAAACCGCACAAAGAAGAGCTCGCACGGATCCTGCCGGAGCTGATCGCGTGGCTGCGAGAGCACGGCTACGATCCGATACTCGACGACGAGGGTGGCAAATATACCGACGCCGCTCCTTCGGTTGATCGCGCCGAGTTGCCTGCGCACGGACCCGGGCTGGTCATCGTGCTCGGCGGAGACGGCACGCTGCTCTCGGTAGCGCGCATCTTCGCTGCCGTCGGCACGCCGATTCTCAGCGTCAACCTAGGCTATCTCGGATTCCTCACCGAGGTTCGGCTCTCTGAACTCTACCCGACCCTCGAAAGCTGGTGCACCGGATGCCACACCGTCGACAGACGCGCCATGCTGCACGCCGCTCTTCGGCGCGACGGCGGCGAGCATTCAAGCTATACCGCACTCAATGAGATCGTCGTCTCCAAGGGGGACATCGCGCGCATGGGCGACTTCACCGTCGAGCTCGACGGCAAGATGGTAGCCCGCTTCCGCGCCGACGGGGTCATCGTCTCTACGCCTACCGGATCTACGGCCTACACGCTTGCCGCCAACGGTCCCATCCTCACGCCAGATGTGGACGCGCTCGTCGTCACGCCCATCTGTCCGCATCTGCTTACATTGCGACCGATTGTGGTGCCCGGCGATGCTTCGCTGACGGTCCGTCTTGAAGGTGTCCCTGATCTGGCGCTTCTTACGGTCGACGGCCAACAGGCAATCCGGCTGGTAAAAGGTGACGAGATCCGCTGCCGCCGCTCCGGCCATACGGTCAACTTGATTCGGCTGAGTGAGAGCGGTTTCTTTGAAGCGCTCCGCACCAAGCTGAGCTGGGGCGAGCGCTGAGACAGCATCGCCACTGAGGCTGTTACGATTTCAGCTCGTCGAGAAGAATCTTGGCCTTCGCCGCCAGAGTACGTGCTCCATCCACGTCGCCGGTAGATAACGCGGCTTTGGCCTGCTTGAGGAAATCCCGGATATGGTCGGCCGTTTTTTGTTCTGCATCGCTGAGCGGCCGTGCGATGGTATTCAGTCCGTGCTCAATCGAAGCGAGCGAATCCTCTGTCTCTGTTCGCACGTTCGCTGGATCGCCGGAAGACAACTGGCCGATCGCGCTCACAGCGGGAGCCGGTGCGGGGTTGGCAGCTTCTTGTGTGGTCGCCGGATTCGTCGTCGAGGCAGGAGGGTTGTTCTTTTTCCTATGCTTCGGCGGAGGCTTGGGGGGCAGCGTGGGCGCCGTCGCTGTCGGCTCGGGGGGAATGGATGCGACAGGCTGGGGCAGATTGACTGACGCTGTAGAAGGCGGAGGCGGGGGATTGTCCTGGACCGGCGGGGCGAGCGGCTGCACCTGTGCCTTCTGCGTCCTATGAAAGCAGGCAGTGAGGAAAAGGGGCAAAAGCCCGAGCACGATCTTCGCAGGCAACTTCATCCCGCAAATCCCTTCTGATCTTGTACAAGCGCCGGTCGAGGATGCCGACGTCCCCATTCCGTGGCGGTGAGGGGAATTCGCAGCCGGAATTCCGCACCACGGTCTCTCTCCGATTGTACTTCTACGCTGCCATGGTGCAACTGGAGAATCCGGTAAGTCATTGCCAGACCAATGCCGCTGCCGCCGCTTTTGGTCGTGAAATAGAGATCGAAGATCTTTTCCCGGATCTCTTCGGGAATTCCTGACCCCTGGTCGGCAATGCGCAGCACTGCCGTCTTCCATCCAGTCACAGCAGATCGGTCGCCAGCCCAGCTCATCGAGGCATCCGCCGGAACCGCTACTCTCTGATCGCCTTCCAACACTACCTCAAGCCTGCCGCCTTCCGGCATGGCCTGCGCGCCATTTTCGATCACGTTCAACGCCGCCTGCTTGAGCAGGTCGGCATCGACATTGGCAATCAGCGGCTCGTCGGGCATAACGCTGATCAGCGTCACATTGCGAGTAGAGAGCTCTTCGGCAGCCAGCGCCAGCACATCGGCCACCACGTCGCGCAGGTCCTGCTCACGCAGCTGCAATTCCACCGGCCGTGAAAAATCAACCAGCGTCTGCACTACGCGATCCAGACGATGAATCTCCGCGTCGATGACTTCAAGATGCCGCCCTGCCGGACCACCTGCATCGCCAAGCTTGGCCTTCAGCAGTTCGAGATGCACCACGATCGCGTTGATCGGATTCTTCACCTCGTGACCGACGCCGGAAGTCAACCGCCCGATGGCGGCCATGCGCCGTGAAAGCTCGAGCTCCGATTCGATCTCCTCGGCCGATTCAAGATCGTGCAGCGTCACCAGCGCGCCCAGCCCCTGCTGCGTCTTGTCGTCGTGGATAAAGTCGACAGACGCCTGGATCCTGCGGCCCGTCTCGGTGCGAATCTCCTCCTTAACCATCGAGACACGGGCATCGATTGCTTCCCAGAGCGAACGGCCCAGCAGTGTAGAGCGATCGAAGATCTCTCTGGCATGCAGTCCTAGAATGTTGTCCCGCTCCTTGTGGAGAAAGCGCCGCGCCGCCTCTGAGACCAGCACGGCGCGCCCGTCGCCGGTAAAGAGCAGAATGCCATCCTGCAGGTTGCCGAGAATCTGGTCGAGATTCTCCTTGAGAGCCGAGAACACCTCTTCCACGTTCCTCATGCGCTGACCGATCATCTCGATCTTGTTGGAAACCTGGGTCGCCAGCTCCTGATTGGGCGCGGGCTTTTCTACGACTGGTGCATCTGCCGCAGCCGTCCAGTAATCAAGCTGGTGGCTGATCTGCTCCATCGGCCGCAGTGCCAGATTGCTCAGCAGAAAGGCCACCAGCAGCGCTGTGCCCAGCGCAAAGCTCATCAGCCATAGCGCCTGGTTGAGCCATGGTTTGTAGAATGCGCTCAGCAGCGTGGTGCGCACGCCCACGTGCACCGTGGCGAATAGCTGGCCGTTCCGGTTGAGAGGCACCACTACATCGAATACCTTCGGCGCTCCGAAGACATCCGACATCAACTGCATTGGGCCAGCGTCGAGAAGCTGCTCGTAGTTCGGCCGCTGCGGCAGGGGTTTGTCTTCGCTGTCCGGATTGCCGCTGAACAGTGTGCTGCCCTGGCTGTCGCCAATGTTCACGTCGTACACGGTGAGCGAATAGCGCTCCACCGAGTCGACTACCGCCTTCAAAGGAGCATCTTTGCGGACAACATCGGCGGCCAGGGTCCGCAACTGCCCTGGATTATTGGGATCGACCTGCTGGTCCTTGAGGCCCGCTTCGAGCGCATTTTGCAGCGCCAGCCGAATCTGCTCGGCCACCATCTGATTTGTGTCGTACGACTGCTGCACCGCGGCCTTGATCAGCTGGCTCACGTACACCAGAGACACGAGTCCAGCCACAACAAAGATCAGACCGGTAATCGCCAGAACGAGTTTGGTCTTTAAGCGCATGGCAACAGGCTCTTACTCATCTCCGGCGCGGTTGTACTCCTTCAGCTTGTTGTGCAGTGTCTTTAGACTTACACCCAAAATCTCCGCGGCGCGCGTCTTATTTTGTCCCGTCGCCTCCAGCGTGCGCAGGATCAGCAGGCGCTCCGCCTCGTCCACCGTGGTGCCGACGTGAATGGAAATGTCTCCGTGATCGGCTGTCTGAGCGGAAGCTGCCTTCGTTTTGCCGAATCCCGGTGGCAGATGGCCCACATCGAGCGGTGCGCCATCCGGGCACAGGATCACTGCCCGTTCGACCGTGTTGCGCAGCTCGCGCGCATTGCCCGGCCAGTCGTAGCTCATCAACCGGTCCAGCATCGAGGGTCCGATGCTTGAGACCCTCCGCCCGTGTTTCTCGTTCATCTCAGTCAGCATGGCCTCGATCATGGCCGGCAGGTCCTCAAGATGATTACGTAGCGGTGGCATGTGGATGTTGAAAACGTTCAACCGGTAAAAGAGATCGGCGCGCAGATGCCCTTGCTCCACCGCCATGTTGGGGTCGCGATTGGTCGCCGCCAGCACGCGCACATCGACATCCTGCTCGGTACGCGCACCCAGCCGACGTACCTTGCGCTCCTCGAGCACACGCAGCAGCTTGGCCTGTGTGCCGATGGGCATCTCGCCGATCTCGTCCAGAAGCAGCGTTCCGCCCGAAGCCAGCTCGAAGCAGCCGGCTCGCCGGTCGGCCGCTCCGGTAAATGCGCCCTTTTCATGGCCGAAGATTTCGCTTTCAATCAGCGTCTCCGGGATCGCAGCACAGTTGACGGCGACAAAGGGCCGGCCCTTGCGCGGGCTCAGCGCATGTAGCGTGCGCGCCACCAGTTCCTTACCTGTACCACTCTCTCCTGTGATCAGCACGGGCACATTCGAAGGCGCGATCTGTTCGATCAGTCCGAAGATCTCCCGCATCTGCTTCGAGCTACCGACCAGCGAACCCAGTACGCCGCTCTCGCGCAGCCGCCGCCGTGCAACCTCCAGCTCGATCGTGGTCTCTCGCTGCCGCGTGGCGTTGCCCAGGATCGTTCGCAGCCGGGTGGCGTCCACCGGCTTTTGCAGAAAGTCGTACGCGCCCAGTTTCATGGCCTCGACAGCCTGCTGGATCGAGCCCATCGCCGTGAGCACCACCACGGCCACGCTGGAGCCCGGCGCAGAGCTCGCCTCGGCCAGCTTCGTGAGCAGGCCGATCCCGTCCATGCGCGGCATCTTCAGGTCCGTAACCACAATGGCCGGATCCCAGACCTGCGCCTTTTCCAGGGCTTCCACGCCGTCGCGCGCGGTCTCGGTGATATAGCCCCAGCCTGAGATGAGCTCCGCCAGGCCCATCAGGGCATGCGGCTCATCTTCGGCAATCAGGACCTTTACGCCGTTCTCCATAGAAGTTCTCGTATTTTCCTCAGCTTACGTTCTACTATGCGCTCGGGCTGCATGCAGGTTCTTTTTGGGCTGTGACCCGGGATGATGCTCCTTTAAGAGTAAAGGGTCGAGCGCCGCTGCGGTGCGGGAGCTGCGAAAGCTTACACTGGAGGATATGCTGGACTACGAAATTTCCCCCACCGATGCGGCTAAGCTGTTCAAAGAAAAGCAGGCTCGCATCATCGACGTGCGCGAGCCCTGGGAGTTTTCGACGACGCACATCGACGGAAGTGTCCCCCTACCCATGGGCGAGATTCCTGCCCGCGCCACCAGGAGCTCAAGCCCGATGAACGCCTTCTCGTCATCTGCCATCACGGCGTCCGATCGATGAACGTGACGGTCTGGCTCCGCGATCAGGGTTTTGAGCAGGCGCAATCCCTGCGCGGCGGCATCGAGGCCTGGAGCCTCGAGGTTGATCCTTCGGTCGGCCGCTATTGAGAACAATCATGCCTGTGCGCATCCATCGAGCCATCGGATTATGGTTTCTGTTCTTCGCGGCGACGGTCTCCGCCGAAGTCAAACCCTCAGCCCTTTTCAGCGACCATATGGTCCTTCAGCAGGGCATGCCGGTTCCGGTTTGGGGAACGGCCGCGCCCGGCGAAGCGGTGACCGTCGCGTTCAACGGCCAGACCCGCACTGCCACGGCAGCTCCGGATGGAAAATGGATGGTCCGCCTCGACAAGCTGCAGCCCGGCGGCCCCTTCGAGATGGAGATCAGCGGAACGAACTCCATCACTTTGCACGATGTGTTGGTCGGCGAGGTGTGGCTCGCCACCGGCCAGTCCAACATGGTCTTTACCGTCTCGAAAAAAGCGCAATTCTTCGCCGGGATGCTCGATGAAGACAGGGAGATCGCCGCCGCCAATTACCCGCAGATTCGGATGTTTACGCAACGGCCCGTCAAGGCCTATACACCGCAGACGGATGCCATTGGCGCGTGGCAGGTCTGCAGTCCTGACACCGTGCCTGGCTTCTCTGCGATCGGCTACCTCTTTGCCCGCGATCTCCAGCAGCGCCTGCAGGTGCCTGTCGGCATACTCACCGTGGCCTTCGGAGGCAGCACGGCGGAGGCGTGGTTGCCCCGCGAGGCGCTCGCTGCCGACCCGCAGCTCAAGCCCATGCTCGATCGCTTCGATGCGCTGGAGGCGTTCTACAAGTCTCATCCTCGTGCCATGACTACCGATGCGCCGCCGGCCCCGCAGACGATCAATGCGCGCCCGCAGACACCGAGCCTGATGCGCGATCCGGCTGAGGACAACCATCAGCCGACGGTGCTCTTCAATGGCATGCTGCAGCCGGCCATTCCTTACGGCGTGCGCGGAGCCATCTGGTATCAGGGCGAGTCCATTGTCGGTGGCCGTTCCGGTGTCGAGCTCTATCCGCACGTAATGGAGACGCTGGTGAACACCTGGCGCAGTCTGTGGGGCGAAGGCGATTTCCCGTTCTACGCAGTGCAACTGGCCGGGCTCAAGAATATCTCCAATAACCCGATGGTCCGCGAGCAGCAGACGAAGATTCTCTCGCTACCGAATACGGGCTTGGCGATCACCATCGACGTCGGCGATCCGGACAATGTGCATCCCAAAGACAAAGAGCCCGTCGGTGAGCGGCTTGCATTGATTGCGCTTGCAAAGACCTACCACGAAAAGGTGGAAGACTCGGGACCCGTTTACAAGTCAATCAAGATCGAGGGCAACACGATTCGCATCCGTTTTGCGCGCGCAAACGGCCTCATGTCAAAGAGCGGACCGCTCCATGGATTCACGGTTGCAGGCACGGACCAGCACTTCGTCCCCGCCAACGCGGCGATCGAAGGAGACACGGTCGTGGTGCGCAGCGCGCAGGTACGCGCGCCGGTTGCTGTCCGCTATGCATGGGAGAACTATCCCGTAGAGGCAAACCTCTACAACGCTGCCGGACTTCCCGCCGCGCCTTTTCGCTCCGACGATTGGGATGCACTCACCGAGATCGCGCGCGAGTTCACCGGCAACTGAACTGTATCTTTAACGCCCGAAGGCGTACGTCACCTGATAGAGCAGGTTGTCGATGCCGGGATTTTCCGTCGCCGTATCGTGGTTTGAAATGTGGTGATAGCGAAACTCTCCGCGAAGCGAGCGTGTGTGCGATCGGTAGAACTCCAGACCGAGACCCAGATCGAAGGTGAAATTAAACGAGCCCGCATCGGAGATCGGAATCGGCTTGGTCGAATACATATACCCGCCATGGCCGATGAAGAACGGCTGCAACTGCCGGCGCGGAAGAAAGTTCCACTGAAAACCCACCGGTGACATGCCCTCGCCCACCGTCCAGCGCCGGCCAGAGCAGTAGATCTTCTCCGTTCCGCTATAGGTAACGCCGTTCGGAAACGTGACGCTGTATTGTGCCGTCTGCGGCGTGCAGTCAACGACTGGTCCGTAAGGCGTTGTAATGGTCGTTACGGTCGGAGAAGTCTGGTAAGCCTTCAGCTCGGCAATAGGATCGCTTTCGAGGGCCACGGGCAGCAATTCGCCGTTGTATTGCCAGTTGACGAGGTGGTTCAGGAAAAGCCGCCGGTTGTACGAGACGCCCACGTCCACCAGCATGCGATTTTCTGCGCTGCCCAGCAGGATCATGCTGGAATCGGGCGAATAGGCCACAAACACGCCGAAGGTGTTCACCCGGCTGTAGTACGGATTCTCCGCCGCGGCCGGTACACTGACGGACGCTCCCAGCGTTAGCGCCAATAGCATCCGAAGATGAAAGCGCGGCTTTGAAAATATGTGGGCACGCTCAGGCATCGGCAAAGATGGATTCCCTTGATCGAGACGACGTGAATCGTCCTTGAATTTGAATGCCCGGGGCTCCGCGGCAAAACCGTGCGAGCCGAGAAAAAGCGCCCTGCCCCATGGTAAAGGTCAGCCGCGGTTTATAGCGGATTACGAATTGGTTAGCCGAGGCAGAGAGCGACAAGAGACAAGTCGACGCGGAGATTCGAGAGCGGTGATTTTCCTCGTACTGATGTGGGCATAGTCGCCACACGCGCTGCACCTGCCGACTTATACTCATGCTTTGGGCGCTAAATCTGGAGTACCGGACAGAATATGCCTTCAGCCCCGATCCTTTTCGCGCAGCGGAACCACCCACGGTTCGTGAACGAACTGAAAGATTTGCTGCGCATCCCTTCCATCTCCACACTGCCCGAAAACAAGCCAGATTGCCGCCGCGCTGCGGAGCTGTTGGTCACGGAACTCCAACGGATTGGCATGGAAAATGTCCGGCTCATCGAGACAGGGGCTCCCGCAGACAGGTCTTCGTCTGCGGGGTTAGGGGAAGGCCATCCGTTGGTGTATGCCGACTGGCTCGGCGCCACCGGCGAGCCCACCGTTCTTGTTTATGGCCATTACGATGTGCAGCCACCCGATCCCTTGGACGAGTGGCTCTCTCCTCCGTTTGAGCCCACCGAGCGCAACGGCAATCTCTATGCGCGCGGAGCGGTCGACGATAAGGGCCAGGTCTGGCTGCAGGTAAAAGCGCTCGAATCGCTGCTCGCCGCAACCGGATCGCTGCCGCTGAATGTCCGCGTGCTCTTCGAAGGCGAAGAGGAGGTCGGAGGGGAGGGAATTGCCGCATTCGTTGCCTCTAAACCCGCGGAACTGAAGGCAGATTTTGCTCTGGTCTGCGATACAGAGCTCTTCGCGCCTGGCCTGCCCACGCTTTGCGTCGGTCTGCGCGGCATGATCTATACCGAGCTTGAAGTCCGCGGCGCAAAAAGCGATCTGCACTCCGGCATGTATGGTGGCGCTGCGCCCAATCCGTTCGTCGCGCTGGCGCAGATTCTGGCCAGACTCAAGGACGAAGAGGGCCGCATTCTTATCCCCGGTTTCTATGAGGACATCATTCCGCCCAGCCCCGAGGAACTCGCCGCCTGGCGCAGCCTGCCCTTCGATGAAGAGCAGTACCGCATCGCCGAGGTTGGCTCGCGCCAGCTTGTCGGCGAGCCCGGCTACTCGGTGCTGGAGCGCACCTGGGCACGGCCTACCCTCGACGTGCATGGAATCCCTGGCGGCTTCACCGGCGCCGGCGCCAAGACGGTGATTCCGGCCAAAGCAGTGGCCAAGGTTTCGATGCGCCTGGTTCCGGGTATGACTCCGGCCAAATCTTTCGCCTTGTATAAGAGCTACGTCGAAAAGATAGCGCCGTCGGGTGTGGACATTGACGTTCGCCTGATTCATCAGGGCGATCCTTGCCTGATCCCGGTCGACAATCCCTACATCCGCGCTGCTACGCGCGCACTGCACGAGGTCTGGGGCCGCGACACGGTCTTCATCCGTTCCGGCGGATCGATTCCAATTGTGGGCGATTTCGCTCGTCACCTCGGCCTGCCCAGTGTAATGATGGGCTTCGGCCTGCCTGACGACAATCTCCACGCGCCCAACGAGAAGTTCAACCTGAAAAACTTCGAGCTGGGCATCGTCTCGACGATCCGCTTTCTCGAAGAAGCTGGCAGCTAAGCGAACGCAGAAACCTCCGTGCCCCATCCTTTTGCCTTTGTTCTGGTGAAAGGGCGGAAAACGACGACCCCCAAAGCTCATGCCAATAATGCAAGATCTAAGCGCGGTCGGCTTCGTCCTCGCCGGTGGCCAATCCAGCCGCATGGGCCAGGACAAGGCGACGCTTCCGTTCGCCGGCAGGCCGCTCATCGCCCATGCGCTTTCCGCCCTGCGCGAAGCCGGCTTCTCTGCGTCGATAGCCGGCGCGCGTTCTGACCTGCGCAGCTTCGCACCGGTCATCCAGGACGCCAAGCCAGGTCGGGGACCGCTCTCCGGCATCTGCGCAGCACTCGCTGCCACTGCGGCCCGCCACTCCGTCTTCGTATCCGTCGATCTGCCTCTGCTCCCAGCCGCGCTCCTCCGTTTTCTCCTGCATCATGCGCGCATCGCCGAGAGTGCCATCACGGTCTGTTCGGTAAACGGATTCGCGCACACCTTTCCCGTGGTCATAGGCCGGGCAGCTTTACCCGTTCTCGAAACCGAACTGGCTGCCGGCCGCCTGGGCTGCTTTGCCGCCTTTCAAGCTGCTGCCACCGCTCTCGGCCAACCCGTCTCGGTCGTGCCGGTCGAGCTTCTTGTACAGGCTGGTCAGATCGAGCATCCTGCCTGCCTGCCAGTTGCGCGCTGGTTCCTCAATGTCAACACGCCTGAAGACCTCGAACGCGCCTCGGGCTACGTGTCCATCGCGTAAGCTGAAGACAGGCGCATGGACGACCCTAAACAGAGTCCCGACTCCAAACCGGTCTCAGACACCGGCCATATCGACGCCAGCTCGGACGACGATGTCGAACTTCCTGAGCTTGCCGAGACCATGGCGGAGCTCGCCGCTGCTGAGCCGCCGCCTGGGCTTCCGGTCGAGTCTCAGCCAACCTCACCGGGCTGCCCTCCCGACCCGATCATCATCTTCGATAAAGTCTCGATCTCGTTCAGTGGCCGGTCAGTGCTCGAAAACGTCAGCTTCTCGGTCAGCCGCGGACAGACTCTCTGCATCCTAGGCCGCAGCGGCGTCGGCAAGTCGGTCTCGCTTCGGCTGCTCATGGGTTTCCTGCAGCCGGACTCCGGCTCCATCTGCGTCGAAGGCCGCGAGATCGTGGGCATGAGCGAAGAAGATCTGATGACCATCCGCAAGCGTGTCACGATGGTCTTCCAGAACGGGGCGCTCTTCGATTCGCTCAGCGTACGCGAGAACGTCTCGTTTCCGCTGCGCGAACGCGGTGGTCTCGATGAAGATCAGATTCAGCAGCTTGTCGATCGGCTGATTGGCCTCGTCGGCGCGGACGACGTCGTCGATGCGCTTCCGGCCAGCCTCTCCACCGGGCGCAAGCGGGCCGTCGCCATCGCCCGCGCGCTTGCCGCGCAGCCCGAAGTGGTGCTCTACGACGAGCCGACCACGATGGTTGACCCCATCATCGCCCGGCGCATGGGCAATCTCATCCAGCGTCTCAAACATCAGTTAGGCTTTACCAGCATCGTCGTCACGCACGACATGCGCTTTGCCGAGCGCCTTGCCGATACGGTGCTCTTTCTCGACCAGGGCAAGGCCCGCTACTTCGGCCCGCTCCAGGGGTTCATCAACTCCAAGGATCCCGACGTGCAGCAGTTTCTCACTCTCGATGCCTACGTTTTACCCGACGTTTAACTCCGCATTACGCAAATTCACGAGCTCTCCGACCTGCAACGTGCCCTCCCGCGCGTATCTCAATCTCCGCGATAAACTAGAACTGTGAAGATCGCGCTGGCCCAGATTGATCCCACGGTTGGGGATTTCGCGGGGAACCTTGAAAAAATCGTAGATGCCAGCCGCCGCGCGGCAAATCTTGGCGCGCGCCTCACGGTCTTCTCGGAGCTGGTGATCTGCGGCTATCCGCCGGCCGACTTCCTCGAGAAGCCGAGTTTCCTGGCCCGCTGCCGCTCCGCGGTGGATGAACTCGCGGAAGCCACCCGCGATCTGCCCACGGCGGTCCTTGCCGGTGTTGCCTTGCCTTCCGGCGCGGAGAGTGGGAATCCCGGAGCCCCCATCGACGGGTCCTCGTCGGTGGGGTGGAAACCTGCCGTGAATGCGGCTGTTTTGCTCGATAAAGGCCGGCTGCTGCTCGAGCAGCACAAGCGCTTGCTGCCGTTCTACGACGTTTTTGATGAACAGCGCTACTTTGCGCCGGCCAAGTCGCAGCAGGTCGTCGAGCTCGACGGCGTGCGTCTCGCCATCACCATCTGCGAGGATGCGTGGAACGACAAAAACTTCTGGCCGCGCCGGCTCTACACCGTCGATCCCATGGAAGAGATGATGCGCCAGAATCCGCACGTGCACATCAATCTCTCGTCATCGCCCTTCTGGCACTCCAAGCGTGCCGTCCGGCGGCAGATGCTCGCCGCCATCGCGCGACGCGACGGCATTCCGGTGCTCATGTGCAACCAGGTCGGCGGCAATGACAGCCTCGTCTTCGACGGCTCCTCGCTCGCGCTCAATGGCAGCGGAGAACTCATCGCCCAGGCCGCATCCTTTCAAGAAGACCTCGTGCTTCTCAATCCATTCACGGCGCTTGCCGTCTCCGAGCCTCAAGACGACGACACCGAAGCTGCCTATCGTGCGCTCGTCCTCGGCACGCGCGACTACGTGCGTAAATGCGGCTTTCGCAAGGTGCTCATCGCTCTGAGCGGCGGCATCGATTCGGCTCTCGTTGCCGCCATCGCCGCAGAAGCGCTCGGCGCGGAGAACGTTACTGCCATTGGCATGCCCAGCCCATACTCTTCGGCTGGCTCGATTGACGACAGCCGTCAGCTTGCCGCTAATCTCGGCATCCGCTTTGAGACCATCTCGATCAGCTCCATCTTCGCCGAGTACACCCGCGCCCTCGATCCGTTCTTTGCCGGTTTGTCGCCCGATCTCACCGAAGAAAATATTCAGCCGCGCATTCGCGGCACCTTGCTGATGGCGCTATCGAATAAGTTCAATGCGCTCGTGCTCACCACCGGCAACAAATCCGAGATGGCCGTCGGCTACTGCACGCTCTATGGCGACATGGTGGGCGCGCTGGCCGTTATCGGCGATCTGGTCAAGACGCGCGTCTACGCCGTCTGCTACTGGCTCAATCGCAACCGCGAAGTGATTCCATCGGCGATCCTCGAGAAACCACCATCCGCCGAACTCCGCCCTGGCCAGAAAGACACCGATTCGCTGCCTCCGTATGAGATTCTCGATCCCATCGTCGAGGCCTACGTCGAGCGGTATGAGACGCCGGAGCGGATCGCCGAAGCAAACGGAATTCCCATCGAGCTCGTCCAACAGGTGGTTCGGCTGATTGAGCGCTCGGAGTACAAGCGACAACAGGCCGCGCCAGTTCTGAAGGTGACTTCCAAATCCTTCGGCATGGGCCGCCGGTTCCCCATCGCGGTCAAAGTGAAGGTATAAGCTAGAGTGTGGGATTCGGGCTCGGTTTCTGCGCAGCTTGAGTCTCGTGAAATGCGCGGTTTCTGCTGACGAGAAACGCGTGAGAAATTGTTGAAGGAGAACCGCTTGATCTGTCCGTCCACCCGCTTGTTCGGCGCTGCCGCGCTCCTGTCGTTGTCCCTATCTGCATTTCAGGCATCTGCACAAACCCAGGTCCCCCCTGCACCCGCGCAGACCCCGGCCACGCCGTCGTCTCCAGAACCGTCCGCGCCCGCACCGGCCGGACCGCCGACCTTTCCCAAGCCTGACCCGGCCAACTTTACAGCGACCGCGCCCACCAAGGACGAGGTCAGCGGCTTCCTGCAGGCCAACTGGGGCTACGACGAAAACCGCATGTGGCAGGTGCAGGCCATCCTCAAGACCCCGGTTGAAGGACTGAGCAAAGTCGTCATCTTTGTTGGCGACAAAACCGGCAAAGAGAAGCCTCAGGCTCTCGAATTTTTCGCGCTTCCTGACGGCAAGCACATCATCTCCGGCGACGAGGTGATTCCCTTCGGCGAGCATCCCTTTGCCGATACCCGCGCGCAGTTGCAGCAGCGCGCCGATGGCCCCTACCGCGGACCAGCCTCCAAGAACTTCGAGATGGTCGAGTTCGCCGACTTCCAGTGCCCGCACTGCAAAGAGGCGCAAGCCAACATGGATAAGCTCGCCACTGATTTTCCCAATGCGCGCATCGTCTTCCAGAACAATCCCATTGCTTCGATCCATCCAGAGGCGGAGAAGGCCGCGGAATACGGCATCTGCGTCGCGAAGCTCGGAGGCACGAATGCCTTCTTCCAGTTTGCTTCAGCGGTCTTTGATGGCCAGGCGGGTCTCAGCACTTCCGACGGTGCAACGCTTACGCTGAACAGCGCCGTGACCAAGGCTGGCCTGGATCCCGCCAAGGTTGCCACCTGTGCCGGAACGCCTGAAGTGAAGGCGCAAGTTGACGCCTCGGTGAAACTCGCCAGCGACGTGGGCATCGTCTCCGTGCCGACGCTTGTGGTCGACGGCCGCTCCATCCCCGCCAATGCACCCTACGACACGCTCAAGAAGATCGTCGAGTACCAGGCCAAGCTGGACGGCATCACGCAGTAACTTGCAGAATCCAGAACCGACAAAACCCCTGTTCCGCGATGTATCGATTCGCTGAACAGGGGATTCGTGTTTGCGCTACAGACCGTTCTCCACCATCTTGAGAACGCGTTCTGAGAGCGCGCGAATCTCCTTGTCGGTTGCCGCGCCCAGGGGGCCTTCGATGATCAGATACGCCAGCCCGTGGACCGCCGACCAGGCGAGATATTCGGCGCCTGGCCGCCGCGTTTTCGGAAGCACACCGGTCTCCACCAGCCGGTCGAGAGCCTGGCCGAGAAGCTGAAAGGGATTCAAGCCGCTCCTGCCTGCTTTCGCAGCATCCAGATCATCTTCTACACGGTCAGACACCGAGAAGGCTGTGCGAAAAAGTCCGCTCTCGGCAAGCGCAAATTTCAGGTAGCCCCTGCCCACCGCACGCAATCTCTCACGCGCCGACTCTGCCGGCCGTTTACTGCGCGGCGCGGCGGCAATCTCCGCTTCAATGGCCAGAGCAAGCGACGCGATCGCTGCCGTCCGCACCGCCTGCAAGAGATCGTTGTGGCTGGAGAAGTGCCGGTAAGCCGCATTCGGAGCCACACCCGCTCGCCGTGTTGCTTCGCGCAGAACCACGGCCTGCGGACCGCCGTCACGCGCCAGGGCAATGCCCGCTTCCAAAAGTGCTTTGCGCAGATTTCCATGATGAAAGGTCTTCCGGGCTGGTGGCCCGGATTTTTTCTGAGTATTCATGGCGCGTTGTGGACAGTGTACATTTTTGTCTGTTAGCTTGTTGTGGACGCCGTACACATCCCCAAGGCGTGATCCGTTCAAACAGGAGGGCAAGCCCGTGAGTACAGCAACGCAGGAGATGACTTCACCGGTCAAAGCAAAGACAGGTGACTTTGTCTGGCACGAACTCAGAACGACAGACGCCAAGGGAGCTGAGGAGTTTTATACGCACGTCATCGGTTGGCAGACAAAAGGCTCCGGCGACCCGGGCGGCGTTCCCTATACGCTTTTGACAACCGCCGGATCGGAAGTCGCGGGCTTGATGGAGATCACGCCGGAGATGGCTGCGATGGGGTGCACGCCGAGCTGGGTCGGCTTCGTCGGCGTCGATGACGTGGATGCCTATGCACTCCGCATCGAGCAGGCGGGCGGCAAGATGCATTTTCCGCCGATGGATATTCCGACCGTGGGCCGGTTTGCCTCCGTTGAAGATCCGCAGGGAGCGGCCTTCTTCCTATTCAAGGGTTCTCTGAGCGAAGCGCCAACCCGTCCTCCGCTCGGCACTCCGGGCACTGTCGGCTGGAATGAGCTCTCCGCGAACGATGGCCTGACTGCGTGGCCCTTCTACTCCGGACTCTTTGGATGGAAAGAAGACAGCACCATGGATATGGGGCCGATGGGCACGTACAGAATCTTCAACAACGGAGCGAATCCCATCGGAGCCGTGATGACGCGGGATCACAGCAAGTCGCCCGCGCCATTCTGGCTTTACTACATCAATGTTGAAGATATCGATGCTGCGGCCAGCCGCATCACGGAGAAGAACGGCCAGATCCTGATGGGGCCACACGAAGTACCCGGTCCTCTCTGGATCATTCTCGGTCTCGATCCGCAGGGCGCGATGTTCTCGCTTGTGGGGCCCAGGAAGAAGTAAGCTCTGCCCGTTGCGAACCAATTTTGGGGTAATGTTCACGCACGCATACGCGGATTAGGAGGGCCAGATGCAGAACAATCAGATCAAGATCATCGCTTTGGCATTCGCTCTGCAAATCGCTTTGCCTTACACAGGCGGGCAGGCTGTTGCACAGGCCGCCAAGGGCGCCTATCCGGCGATGGCTCCTCTGGATCAGTACCTGATAGCGGACGAGAAGGCCGAGATCGCACTGGCTCGCAGTGCCGCACCCGGTTCCATTTCGGATGGAGCCGAAGTGATGGTGCTGGGGCGTGAGGGATACAAGACTGCGGTGAAGGGCACGAATGGCTTTCTCTGTATTGTGGAGAGGTCGTGGGGACAGGGCACGGATGAAGCGGAGTTCTGGAATCCGAAGATGCGGGCGCCCCATTGCTTCAATGCGCAAGCCGCGGCGAGCTTCGCGCCTATCTATTTCATGAAGACCAAGCTTGTGCTGGCGGGAAAATCGAAGACTGAAATCGCACAGGCGATCGCGACGGCACTGGATAAGAAAGAGCTGCCGGCACTGGAACCGGGCGCGATGGCTTACATGATGTCGAAGCAGCAGTACTTAAATGATCAGGGTAAGAGCTGGCGCCCTCATGCGATGTTTTTTTCTCCGGGCGACATGACGAAGAGCTGGGCAGCCAACGATCCCAACTCACCGGTCATGATGGCGAATGACCCACAGGAACGGGTGACGATTCTCTTCGTTCTGGCAGATAAATGGTCCGATGGTTCGGCGGCGCCATCCAATATGCCCTAATCGGCAGTCTTCAGACGAAACGAATCCGCGCCCGTGATGACGGATCCACCTACCGCCCCGGTCCCTTCTGCACCAGCATCATCGGCGTGTGCCCGGCCGACTGCGTTCCGCGCACCACATGCGGCGTGATCACGATGATCAGCGTCGCGTAGTTCCGCTGCAGATCTTTGTCTGTCGCGTTGTTCAGCCCGGGAATTTCGCTCAGCCCCGGCGTTCCGCTGATGGCCCGGCTCTGCGACTTGCTCAGTTCCGCTACCACCACCGAGGCTTCGCCCTCTTTGAGCGTCGACACGCCTGAGTACGATTGATTGTTCAGAATCGGATTGCCATCGATCGAAGAACCAGAGAGTGCATTGAGGGTCAGGTCGAGTGTCAGCGCAATCCGGTCATTGCGCATCACCTTGGGCGTGGCCTTCAGCGTCAGGCCCAGATCCTGATACTGAACCATTGGGATATTCGGGACCGAGCTGCCGAGCGATCCCAGCAGGGAAGAGAGGCCGCTGGAGCTTCCCGCGCCGTTCAGCCCAGGAATATTCGGGAGCGCAGACGACAGGCCCGAAAAAGATGAGGTTTGGATCGGATACTTTTCGCCTTCCTTGATCGTTCCTGCTTCGCCATCGCTCAATCTCAACTGAATGTCATCGAGCGTCCGTGTGTCCGAGGAGTTCAGGCTCAGATGCAAGGTCGCCGGGGCCGGAGAGAGCCCCGAAGCCGTCAGTCCACCGCCGAACAAGGCAATCCCATTCGAGAACAGGGAACTCGAAACCTGCCCGGAAGCGAGCAGGATGCCGAGAATCGCCAGCGTGTCGCCGGGGCTCGCAAGGCCTGATGAGATGATCTGCTGCACCAGGGCGGCGTTCTGGCTCAGGATCGATTGTTCCTCGGCATAGACGTTGAAGGCAGTAATGGTCTGCGGCGGCTGCACCCCTGTATTGCGCGCGTTCGTGTGCGCAACCTGGATCATGCGCACATCGAGCAGCACCTGATTGCGCCCATCGAGCAGCGTGGCTACGGTGGTGTTGAAGGCAGCCAGCGTGCTCGGCGGCGCGCGCAGCGTAATACTGCTCACTGCGGGATCGTTGGCAACCTGCTGCACATTGAAAACATTTCTGGCCAGATTGCTGACGTCGGTCAGCTCGTTCTCGTTCTGTCCCGTATTGATCAGGCCCTGCAGGTAGATCGTCTCGACCTCCTGGCGTGTGTACTGCTGGCGAAGCTGCTGCGTGTCGTGCGCCACCAGCGCGCGGTGCGCGTCGAGGGGGACATAGAACGTGTTGGTCACCAGCCCGAGCATGCGTGTCGCCTCTTCAAAGCTCGCATCGTCCACATCCAGCCGCACCGGTACGTTGCGCACACTGTCGTCGAGCATCGCGGTGATCCCATAGGCCTGAAAGACCTGGTGAATCACCTGGAGCTGATCGCTGCGGATATGAAAGCTGTGCAAGCCGGCTGCAGGCGCTAGAGCGACTGCCTCGCCTAACTCTTCGCCCGCCTGTCCATAGAGCGGCTTCGTCTGGCCGCGCCCTACATCGTCCGCCAGCTCATCCAGATGTTGCGTCGCCTCAATATTCTTGGGATCGATTTGAAGCGCGCGCGTCAGGTCTGCGCGAGCCGAGCTCATATCGCCCAGCAGCCGCGATTTCGCTGCTGACTGAATCAGCGCCGTGACCGCGTGGCCGCGCGCTACCTCGGCGGCCATCTTGTAATCGGAATTCGCGGGATCGAGCTTTGCGGCCTCTTCGTAGTCGCGCAGCGCCGTTTCGAATTGCCGGTTCATAAAGAGCTTGCTCGCCGTCATGTACAGCTTGGCTGCTCTCTGTCGTTCGTGGCTGGTCGGCTTGCGGGCTTCCGCTGTCTCTGTCCTCTGTGCCGCGGGTGCCGCGCCTGCGGCCTGCGCCGCTGGAGCAGGCACCGTACCTGATGTGGGCAGATTAGGAGGGTTCGCCGTCTGCGCTGTCGTGGCCGCTGGGAAGACGGCCAGCAGCAATGCGGCTGTGCAGACCTGCATCTGGGGCTGGAACTGGCGACCACGCCATATGCCGAATCTCAACGCGGGCGCTCTCATGCTTCCGGCCGCGTCAGCGCCAGCAGGTCTGCGAGCGACGTAGCACAGACCTCCGGCTGATACTTTGCGAGCTCATCGAAGCTGTAGTTGCCGGTGGCCACTGCGATGACTGAAAGAAAGTTGGCGCGCGCCGCTTCAATGTCGCGCGGCGTGTCGCCGACGACACAGATTTTTGTCTCTTCGGCCAATCCTTTTTCCTTCAGTTCACGCGCTTTCGCCGCCGCTTGCGCCACCAACTCGGCGCGAATGGGGAAGTGGTCGCTGAATCCTCCGAAGCGAAACCACTCGCGCAGTCCCGCCTGCTCGATCTTGATCCAGCCGATCATCTCCAGGTTGCCGGTGGCTACGCCCAGCAGTGCGCCCTTCCGCGCCAGATGCTTCAGCACCTCTTCGACGCCCGGCATGCGTATGAGATCGAGCTCGTGCCGCCGCTCGGCGACCGTGACGCGCATCGCTTCGAGAATGGCCTCGGTCTGCGCCTCCATCACATCCGCGGGGATGCCGGCTTGTTTGCAGGCCTCCCGCAAGATCGCGGTATCCGTGCTGCCGTGGAGCAGCACGCCAGCCAGCGTGATCTCAAAGCCGGTAACCCGTTGCACGCTCGCGGCTACGGAGTCCACATGGATCCGGTCCCGGCTGCGCAGGAGCGTTCCATCGATGTCGAAGAGGTAGGCATCCTGCGCATCCCACTCGAAATCTGGTTCGATGGCGACGCGGGGCTCTCTGGTCTGGGGCAAAGTCTGCATCATGAATCCGGAGAGCGCACAAGGGCTCAGGCAAATGTCTTAGCGATAGCCTTGGCGCAGTGCTCCATATACAGGACGTTCGGAACGCGGCGGACGCTTGAGCCCGGCCCGGACCTCGGCCAGTTCCAGCCCCAGTTCGGCCATCGTCCGGCTGAGCGTGTTGCGGTGCATGCCCAGCTCTTCAGCAGCCTTACATTGGTTCCCCCGGTGCGCGATCAGAACCTCGCGCAGATACTGCCGTTTGAACTCACGCACTGCGTCTTCATAACGGACGCCGCTGGAGTGCATTTGGGTCACCAGGCTGTCTAGTTCTCGTCTCACGTCCACCTCTTGCTCAGGTCGTTGAATTAGTTTAACCGCGCGCTGCCGAAACTGGGGAAGTTGTTTTCCTCACATTTTTACTCGGGCCATCGCGCTCGTCTCGGCGCACACCGTCACAACCCTCCGCCTTTCGAATGCATCCACTTGGGTGACTCGATTTCCATCTGGTGAAGGCCTTCGCGCACGCGCCCTGAGAGCTCGTCCGGTGTCATGCGCGTGCTGATATGCAGCACGCCAAAAAACTGCCGCGGCAACTGCGATTGCCGTAACCATTCCGCATTCGGATAGAACGCGACGGCGACCAACAGGCACAGTGTCACAAAGATGACGCCCTGGAAAAATCCGAGTATGCCGCCGCCTAACGTATCCAGGCATCCCAGGCCCAGCCAGTCCAGCGCCTTTCCGAGAAAATTGCCGATGAGGTTGGCCAGCGCCATTACCAGCAACGCAATTACAAAAAATCCGATGACGTCGGCTATGGCCTCAATGCGCACCATCGGAAGAACGAAGTTGGCAATCTTGCCGTAGTTCCATCCGGCAAGCGAAAGTCCGAAAATCAGCCCGATCAGCGAGCATGCGGTGCGGAAAAATCCCTGTAAAAGTCCGCCCAGCACGCACGCCAGCAACACACCAACAATGGCCCAATCTGCCCAGGTCATCCATACGCTCCGATGTGCCTACAGCTACAGTTGGATGCCGCGCCCCGTCAGCCGGCGAAAGGCTTCCAGATACTTCCCCTGCGTTCGCTCCGCAACTTCATCTGGTAGCCCGGGAGCGGGCGCCTGCTTGTTCCAATGGATGGATTCAAGATAATCGCGAACATACTGTTTGTCGAATGAAGGTTGTGCGCCGCCGGGCTTCCACTGGGCGGCATCCCAAAAACGCGACGAGTCCGGCGTCAAAACCTCATCGGCAAGGATAATGCCGTCGCCCGCTCTTCCGGTCGCGATTCTGCCGAACTCGAACTTCGTGTCCGCCAGGATCAGCCCACGCGATTCCGCATGTTGCAGTGCCCGCGCGTAAATGGCCAGCGTGAGCCGGCGAAGCTCGGCCGCGTCTTCTTTGCCGATCAGCTCCTCTACCTTCGCGAACGGAATATTCTCGTCGTGGGCGCCGTCCTGGCTCTTCGTGGCCGGCGTAAAGATCGGCTCGGGCAGCCGCGATCCGTCCAGCAGACCGCCGGGCAACGGAATGCCGCATACCGTCCGCGAGGCCTGATACTCCTTCCATCCCGATCCTGCGAGGTAGCCGCGCGCCACGCACTCCACCGGAAACATGGCCGCGCGTTTCACCAGCATCGAGCGGCCCTCAAGTTGATCGGCATACGGCCGCAGCGAGGCGGGGTATTCGTTCACGTCTGCCGAGATCAGATGATTCGGAACCAGATCTTTGAGCAGATCAAACCAGAAGAGCGAAATCTGGGTGAGGATCTTGCCTTTGCCCGGAATTCCCGTCGCCAGCACATGATCGAAGGCAGAGATGCGGTCGGTCGCCACCAGCAGCAGAGCGTCGTCGATCGCATACAGATCGCGTACTTTGCCGCGTCCCAGCAAAGGCGTGTTGCCTAGATTTGTCTTTAAGAGAGCAGTCACGAAGAAGCTTGTCCTTGCAGGAACTGAATCTCCGATTTTCGAAGGCCGCCCTACCTTTGTCAACGTGCCACTGTTTTCGCGGAAACCGCTGTTCAAGTTGAGGCAAAAATGGCGAGCCGAGACAGAAGTTCAGCTTGAGGCCGGCGCAACTCCTTCTGCTCGTGCGCTTTTTCGGGTCACCGGCTCGCCACAAACTGGTGTGATGTTCGTCACGGACCGTCCTCCAAACCTGGGAGACACTCCTATTGTCAACATGGTTCGGAGGGCGGTACGAGATGCTCTCTTGGAGCCGGGCGACACGAGGGAGCAGTGGAAAGGGGAAGCCGCCGCTACTTCGTTAGTTAGAGGGATCACCAGTGGTCGCGCGCTACCGACCTCCGGCGCCGGCCACTGGCCCCGATTATCTTGTGTTCTATAACAAGCGCCTCCGAAGCGAAGAGTTCCTTCGGAGGTGATTTTTATTTTGGCTCAAAATCTTGCGCAGTTAGCTCAGGATCACAGTTTGCGCCTACGTATACTACGGCTCAAGAATCCTGAAGGGGGAAGCCTCCGCTCGCACTGCCGTTTCGTGTGAAACCGTTTTGGCGAAGCCGCTCCAGATGTGCCCCAGTCGACTCGACGCTCTGAAGAGGTGTCCAGCAGTCAGCGGCCCCACTACGCGATGATGCCCCACAGCGGCCAGCCCCATGGAAGCGATGCAGCCGCATTGTTCGCAGTCCGGATTTCCGCCGAACTGGCAGGGAGCAATGCGCGTCGTGAGATCGGCGGAGATAGTCTGGGTGGTTCTTGCAAAGATGCATTCTTTCGGGCTTTTCGGCGGAAATTCGAGTTCGTGAATCACCGCTTCGGGCATGTCCAGCTTTGCATATTTCAATCGCAGTCGGCGCAGGTCCGCGATCGTCGAGGCCCGTTGTGCAGGCGTGAGGATCTCCTGGTCTGCGGCCCCGCGTTGAGGCGTGAAGATGCTGAACCAGACCTTCGCGACCGCACGTTGATTGCTCCAGAAGCTGAGGAACTCATCAAGGTAGCCGGGCCGGTCAGCGATTTGCGAAGTGATCGTGCAGTGGACGGTGACCGTCGCTTCTTCAATATTTTTGAGAATGCGTTCGTAAGTAGCCGGTTTCCGCCGTGCATCGTGCTCCGGTTGCAGGCCGTCGATCGATACAACCACATTGAGCTTCCTGTATTTTTGCCACGCGGTAGGAACCTGCCTGAATGCGCTCGTGACAACCTGCGTATGCACGCCCCTGCTCTCTATCTGAGGCAAGAGCGATTCGAGCTCGCGGTATCTGACCATGGGATCGCCGCCTACCAGCGACACATGGAGAGGCCTCTGCTCATCGATGAGGGCAAGCACCTTCGCGACTAACTCGTCACCCTTGAAGTCAGAGAGTTGACGGAGCTGCGTCGTACCCCCGAGATGTGCAGCGTCGAAAGCGTAACAACCCGGGCAGCGCAACGGGCATTCCTTGGTGATCTCAATCGAAAGAGACGGTGTTCGGCCTGCCAGTATCCTGGCCCAGGCCTGCAAAACCTCTGATTTTTTCATTGCCTCTCCGCGTAGGGCGTAATCGAGCTTGATTCGTGTGTAGTGGGCTGCACGGCCCTCGGCGCGAGCCACGGGCAACCAGTGTCGGAGAGAGTTCGGGGATCAGATCTTGAGTGGAAGTCTATTTATAGTTTTAGTCGCATCCGTCAACTGTTCCATACGACCAACAAAGAGTGCCTCCGACCGAGATGTCCCCGCTAATTCGCGATCGATGAATGCAAAGGCCCGCGGACGACAGGCGGCGAACAACGAATCAACCAATTGCTTGCAAAGTTGTGAAAGCAGCACCGCCAGACACAGCATGATCACGATCCCGAGCATGACTGATTCAAAATCCTGGCCACCGTGCAGAAAATGATCCCAGGTCCAAACGTGCTGTGTCAGCGGCATGGTGAGCAGCGAAATCGTGGCAAACACCAACAAAAGGCGACCGATGGCCAGGGGGCCTTGAGCCAGGCATGTAAATACCTTGAGATCCGGTCGGGCCGCGTTGAGAGTGTGCTTCACAAATCCTCTCTTTATGTGAGTGTACGCCTTTCGAATCTGGAGTTCGAAAGGTGCCGAATCCGGCTCATCGAAGTCCACATGAAGATTGGATGCAAAATCGTCAACTCTCAACCTCGAACTGGTGTCTCCGCCGGGACTGGTTTGTACATACCTGTTGCGCTGTCATACAGACGAGTGCTCTATGGAGAGCTACTTCGCCGTGATCTTCAGGTTGGCGAAATAACCCTCAGAGGAGGGCTCGATCCATAATGCGACTCCGCCTTGCCGCGGTGTGAGCTTCAGATCATTGACGATAAGGCAGGGTTGTTCCGCTCCGTTCACGTAAAGCCTCGCCTTGCGACCTTCCACTTCGATCTTGTACTTTGTCCAGACGCCGGGCTCCAGGTCGACGTACGACTCGTACTGCCCAGGAGCCTCTTTCCGCAATCGGGCCCAGTTAAAGTCCGGATAAGAGCTGTATTGCGTAGAATGGTTGCGTCTGAGTTGGTCGTCGGCTCGACCGTTAGTCGGGCGGAGATAGATATACTCGTAGCTCCCATCGGTCTGTAGACGGAAGGCAATCCCGATAAACCCACGCGCGCTGTCACTTGCCCCAGCGATTGGCTGGCCGGCGAGATCCACTTCAATCGTTCCGTCTTGAAACACGGCATCCTTGATCACCGCATAAGAAGTTGCATCCGCAGTATCGGGCTTTGCTACGAGTTGGATCGCGTTGCGGCCTTTGTAGTTGGTCTCTCGAATCGATACATTCTTGCCGATAAGCTGGTCGGCGTTCTGGCCCCGAAGCGATAGGGCAAGAAGAACGAAGAGAGAAGTAACGACTATCGTGGGGGCTGAATAAGAGTGCTTCTTCACCACAGTCCTCCGCAAACGGGGCGGGCGGCAAACCCGGAGTATCTTGGCGCACGATTCCCTGGCGAGGTTCCACGCCAAGCCAAAGAATGCACGCTGGTGGCCAAATCTGGGATTTTTCAGTACTAGAGCCAGTGCAACGCCAATCAGTTCTTGTGGCGTACGTTAGGTCGGCCATGCGCTGGGTCGATCTCGGCGCGGCAGGAAGCACCACCGCGTAAACACACCTAAAGATGTTCGGATACGGACATCACTGCTCCGCATGCGGACACCACCGTCGTTGCTTGGCGTGATGGAAATGCGAAATTTAGCCGGAGTCAGTGCGGTCGGCCGGGAAGCACGAAGTGATCGGCGCAGCGTGGCTCGTAGAAATCGCCAGCCATGATGATCGGGCTGCTATAGGCGGCGGGCTTGCCTTCAATGAGCCGTTGCGGATAGAGCGCCTTGGCGCCGCAGCTGCAGTACGCCACCAGCTCTGTGATGTTGCCCGAATACGTGCGCACAAGCCACGAGAGGTCCAGCATTTCGCCAAAAGGCAATCCGCGAAAATCGAGCTCTAAGCCCGAAACCATTACGTCGTGGCCTGACTCTAGGAGTCGCTTGGTAAACAGGAAGAGGTCCTGGACAAACTGGCCTTCGTCGATCGCAACGCACTCCACGCGCTTGCCGATCCGCTGTTCCGTCGCGTCGATCAGTGGCAGAATCGCCCAAGGATCGGCATGCGGAAACTCGATCGCCTCCATCTTGCCGCAGCCGTTGCGATTCCGGCTCTCCACCAGACCGGACGCGGCCTTTGTATCCGCGCTTGGCTTCATGAGCAGCACGTACTGCCGTGCATACTCGCGGCGCGTCTCGATACGCCGCAGCAACTCGGCAGTCTTGTTGCTGCGCATGGGCCCCACGATCAGTTCTAATTTGCCCAGTTCCAGTTTGCCGGGTACTCTCATTGCGGAAATGTACGATTACCAATTGCCAGCGTCATCAAAGCTGACGGCTGAAAGCTGCCCTTTACGCCGTCGCCCGCTGCTGCTCGTGATGTCCGAGCCGCACGCTCACGATCTTCGAAACGCCCGGTTCCTGCATGGTCACCCCGTATATCACATCGGCCGCCTGCATCATGCGCTTCGAGTGCGTGACTACCAGGAACTGCGTCTCCTTGCTGAGCGAATGCATCAGCTCGGCGAAGCGGCCCACGTTGGTCTCATCGAGAGGCGCATCCACTTCGTCGAGTACGCAGAAGGGGCTGGGTCGGAACTGGAAGATGCCCACCAGCAATGAGAGCGCGGTGAGCGCCTTTTCACCGCCCGAAAGCAGCAGCACGTTCTGCAATTTTTTGCCCGGCGGTGAGGCTACGATATCGAGTCCGCTCTCGTCCTGGTTCTCCGCGTCCGTTACACGCAGGAAGGCGTTGCCGCCGCGGAAGAGCCGCGTGAAGACCTGCCCGAAGTTTTCATTGATCTGCGCGAAGGCCTCGTCGAACTTGGTGCGCGAGATCTGATCGATCTCCTTGATCGTCTCCTGCGTGTTCTCGATCGATTCGATCAGGTCTTTGCGCTGCGTTTCGAGGAAGGAGTGCCGCTCTGCTGTCTCTTTGTATTCATCGAGCGCCATCATGTTCACCGGCCCCATCTGCTCGATGCGCTGACGCAATCCGCGGCAGGTTTCTTCTTCAGCGGCCAGTTCCTCGCCCGCGAGCCGTCCGATTTCCGGATCTTCGCGCAGCACCTGCGCTGCCACATTTACTTCGGCCAGGCAGCTTGCTTCCAGGTGTTCGAGATCCGACTTTAGCTTGGCCAGCTCGCTGGAACGGCTGGCGCGCTCGTCGCGCAATTGCTCCAGCGCCACGCGTCCCGTCTTCAACTGCGTTTCCATCTCGGCCAACTGCTGCCGCAGCGTCTGCGCGTGCTCGGCGATGGCCTGCGCCTGCACGAGCGCCTCCGTGCGGGTCTCGGCCAGCTCTTTTTGCCGTGCGGCCAACGTCGCGCTTTCATTGATGCGTTGCTCGCGCTCGGCCGTCGCCGCTGCGCTCTGTTGCTCGATGGCCAAAACGCGCCGTTCGAGATCAGCGTGCAACCGGTCGATGCGCTGGAAGGCCGCCTCTGCCCCGCGCCGCCGCTCTTCGAGGCCAGCAAGCTCAGCGGTGAGCTGCGCCGCTAGCTGCTGCAGCTCTTCGCGTTTCTTACGCAGCTCGTCCAGTTGCCCTTGCAGCGTTTCGAGTCCCGCGTCTGCCTGCCTATGCTCGGCTTCAAGACGTGCTGCCTCTTCGCGCTTCGCCTCGATCACTTGGCGCTTGGCCTCGCTGGCATCCTTGTTGCGCGCCGCCTGCAGTGCCCACTCCTGCAGCCGCCGCTCGATGCGTTGCGCCTCGGCTTCCATCTGCTTGAGCGCTGCACCCAGGTTCGCGTTTTCGGTCTCGGTCTGGCGCCGTTCCTGGCTCTGCGATTCGAGCCGCGCCGTCAGTCCTTCGATCTCACGCGTCAACGCCGCAGCCTCGGCCTCGGCCTGTCCCAGCGCAGAATCGAGCTTGGCCAGCCGGTTCTCGGTCTCGCGGAGATCGCGCTTCAGTGCCAAGGGGCCTTCGCTCGCCGGCTTGCCGCCCGTCACCGTCGCATTGTGGAAGCACTCGCCCTCCGGCGTAAGGAAGAACGCATGAGGATATCGTCCGGCAAGCCGCAGTGCGTCATTCGGATCTTGAATCAAATAGCCGTTGCGCAGCTTGGGCAGAATGCCTTCGAGCGATCGCCCAAATCCGTTCAACACCTTGATGGCATCGCGCAGCGGCGTAAGGCCAGGCTCGTTGACGATGCCCGCGCCGGGATCGAAGAGCTCGCCCTGCTGATCGGAGTGGATAAGGAATGTAGCGCGGCCATCGCTGGTCTTAAGTAACTGCACGCCTTGCTCAGCAACGCCCCAGCTTTCCACGACTACATAGTTCAGTTCCTCGCGCAGGAACTCGTCGACTACGCCTTCGTGCTCGCCCGCGACTTCAAGGAAGTCAGCCAGCGTGCCCACGGGCGCCATACCCTGGCCCAGCGCGCCGGGCTTCAGCAGCTTGCGCACTGAATCCGTGGAGTAGCTGTGATTGCGGATGAGCGATTGCAGCGAATCGCGGCGGCCGACGGCTGCAGCCTGCTCACTGCGCAATTGATTGGCCCGCGCACGTTGCGCCGCTTCTTCTGTGCGCCTGGTCTGCAGCGTTTCGCGCAGCGTAGCGATTTCGCTCTCCAGCCGCTTGAGCGCGTCGGCTGCCGACTCGAACTTGAGCCGTGCCTGCCCGCTCTCCACGCCCATATTCTCCAGCTCGCGGCGCGCCTGGCCCATCTCGCCTTCGAGCCGCTCGGCCTCACGTTCGAGAGCCGCCAGGCTTTCTTCGGCTTGCGCCGTCTGGTTGCGCGCGTTGCCTGCCTGCGTGAGCAGATGCATCACATGGCGGCGTGCGGTCTCCAACTGCCGCTCGGCACCAAAGACCTCTTCAGCCGCGGTGCGCGCCTCCTGCTGGCGCGCTTCCACTTTCTGGCGAAACTCGCGTGCTTCACCTGCCGCTGTTTCAAGAAAGCTGCGCTGCTGCGCGCGTTCTTCCGCGATGGTCGTCAACTGCGTGCGCGTCTGTTCCAGCTCCGCGCCGGAAGCCGCAATGCGCGCCTCCAGCTCTGCGACGCGTTCAGTGTTGCTGCGTTCGCGTGCGGTCGCCCGCTCCAGCTCGACGGCAGCTTCATTCGCTTTCGCCTGCGCTGCCTGCCCTTCGCGATCGAGCTCATAGCCGCGCTCAGTGAGCATGTGCTGGCTTGCTTCGAGTTCGGTGATCTCAGCAGAAGAGGTATTGATCTTCTCAGTGAGTGCAGCGATCTCCTGCTCGAACTTCACCTGTTCGGCGTCCATGGTGGCCATGCGGCTGGCCAATACCACGCGCAGGCGTCCGCGCAGCTCATCGCGCACCGCTACGAACCGCTCGGCCTTCGCGGCCTGGCGCTTCAGGCTGTTCATCTGGCGCGTGACTTCCTCGAAGATATCGTCCACGCGGGCCAGGTTCTGCTTGGCCGATTCAAGCCGCAGCTCCGCGAGCCGTTTCTTCGTCTTGAACCGCGTGATGCCCGCAGCCTCTTCGATGATGGCGCGCCGGTCGTGCGGTTTGGAGCTGAGCAGTTGCCCGATGCGCTCCTGGCCGATGATCGCGTAGCTCTCGGGCCCCAGGCCCGTGCCCATGAAGATCTCCTGGATGTCGCGCAGCCGGCAGAGCTTGCCGTTGAGCAGGTACTCGCTCTCACCGGTGCGGAAGAGCCGCCGCGTGATCACCACCTCGCCCTTTTGCGGCGTGCTGTGGAACTTGCGGCGCCGGATCTTCAGAACAACAGGTTGTGGCCCTTCCGTCTCCTGCGGCGACGCCGTGCTTGGCTCGGCATCTTCTTCGACCACCTGGCCCGGTTGCTCAGCGGCGATGATCTCTTCAGCTTCTACCGCGCGCTGCTGGCGCAATTGCTCCTCGTCCCAGTCGGCGGGCCCGTCCTGGTCGATCGTGACTTCCGGCTCGACCGGGATCGGTCCTTCAAAGGCATCGGGATCGACCATTGTGAGTGTCACTTCCGCCATGCCCAAGGGCTTGCGGTCGCGCGTGCCGGCGAAGATCACATCCTGCATGTGAGTGCCGCGCAGGGTCTTGGCACTTTGCTCACCCAGCACCCAGCTCACTCCATCGAGGATGTTCGACTTTCCACAGCCGTTCGGCCCCACGACCGTGGCGATTCCGGTTCCCGAGAGGGTCAATTCGGTGCGGTCGCAGAAGCTTTTAAAGCCTAGGATCTGGATCTTCTTTAATTTCAGCATTTCGACTCCATAATGGATTACGCGTGCTCGTGCGGGGACCATTTCTTTCACAGACCCCGCCAGTCGCCTTTGATCGGAAAAAAGCTCTCTTTGATTAGAGACTCTACGGAGCCCCACAGACAGGGTCAACGGCTCCAGAGGGTGTTTTTGTGGATAAGGGGGGCCAGAATTCACGTTTTCGGGAATTCCCGGTTGTCTTCGGCATTCCTCTGGTTTCTCACAGAGATTTGGACAAGATTTCCACAGGTCAGAATAGCCGGATTTCGCGGTCATTTTCGCGGCAGGGCGGTGCCTACTGCCTTATGAATCACGCGTTCCAGAGCCCGTAGCGCCTGCGGACGGGGAAATCCCGGCCGGCTCACCAGGCGGATGGTGCGGGAGGCTTTGCCCGCGAGCGGCCGCAGCGTGATCTTGCGGCTGCGGAAAGAATCAGCAGCGAGCGCCGGCAGTAAAGTTGCGCCGTAGCCGGCAGCCACGAGATTCACCAATGTCTCCAGGGTTGAGGCCTGCATCGAGCTGGGCATGGCGCCGCGCTGGGCCCCGCCGCGTGCGCCGCAGGCGGCGATCACCTGGCTGGCGAGGCAATGGCCGTCCGCCAACAAAAGAAGCTCGGGGCGGAGGGATTCTTCGCTGACGGTTTTCGCGTTTGCGAATTTATGGCTCGGAGGAAGTGCGGCCAGTAACGGCTCGTCGAAGAGCACGAGTTCTGTGATCTCCGGTGCGTCGGGTGGAGTGGCCAGCAGAGCCGCATCGAGCCGGTGATTGCGAAGTCCGTCGATGAGGGCGCGTGTCTGGTCTTCCCAGAGTTCCAGCGTCATGGCAGGGCAGGCCTGCTTGAGCGGTTCGAGAATCAGCGGCATCAGGTAAGGCGCCAGCGTGGGAATGACGCCCAGCTTCAGCGGTCCGACAAGTGGGTCGCGCGCGGCCTGTGCAACGGCTTCCATCTGGCCGGCCTCGGCCAGTGCGCGACGCGCGTGCGTGAGGATCTGACTGCCGACGGGCGTCAGATCGACGCGCTTATTGGTGCGCTCGAGCAAGGTCACGCCGAGCTCATCTTCCAGCTTTTTGATCTGGCTGCTCAGCGTAGGCTGGCTCACATTGCAGGCCTCCGCTGCGCGGCCAAAATGGCGTTGTTCGGCGACAGCGACGAGGTAGCGGAGATCCTGAAGATTCATAAAAGAACAGCGAAGCGATCTTTCTTTATCATAGAGCAGGCCAATCGTAATGTTAGAAACAATTGATTTTGCTTATCGGGGTGCCGAGGCTTATTCTCACACTTGTAGTGCACATTTGCCGCAGTGATATATCTCTGATCTCGAGCAGATCGGACTTCGATCTTGACGCTTGTTTTTGCTCTCTCAATTTTCACGTTCACTACTGAACAGCCAGCGAATGGCTGACGACCACAGGAGAAATCATGTCCACCGAATCGAAGTGCCCGTTTTCTAACGGCGCGCACAAGCACACAACGGCAGGCGTAAGGGGCAACCGCGACTGGTGGCCTGAAGGACTGAACCTTGCAAGTCTGCATCAGCAGTCGGAACTTTCCAATCCGATGGGCGAAGAGTTCAACTACGCCGAGGAGTTTAAGAGCCTTGATCTCGATGCCGTGGTTAAGGACTTGCACGTCCTGATGACCGACTCGCAGGACTGGTGGCCGGCGGACTACGGCCATTACGGTCCTTTCTTCATCCGCATGGCGTGGCACTCCGCGGGAACCTACCGCATCTATGACGGCCGCGGCGGCGGTGGCCGTGGTGCGCAGCGGTTCGCGCCGCTCAACAGCTGGCCGGATAACGCGAGCCTCGACAAGGCGCGCCGGTTGCTCTGGCCGATCAAGCAGAAGTACGGCCGCAAGCTCTCCTGGGCAGACCTCATGATCCTGGCCGGCAACGTGGCGCTTGAGTCGATGGGTTTCAAGACCTTCGGCTTCGGCGGTGGCCGCGTCGACATCTGGGAGCCGGAGGAGGTTGATTGGGGCTCGGAGGCGACATGGCTGGGCGATGAGCGTTACAGCGGTGATCGTGAGCTGGCGAATCCGCTGGGAGCGGTGCAGATGGGCCTGATCTACGTGAATCCGGAAGGCCCGAACGGCAATCCTGACCCCCTTGCCTCGGCGCGCGATATCCGCGAGACCTTTGCGCGTATGGCGATGAATGACGAAGAGACGGTGGCGCTGATCGCCGGCGGCCACACCTTTGGCAAGACGCATGGAGCGGCTCCGGCCAGCCACTGCGGCCGGGAGCCCGAGGGCGCACCCATCGAGGAGATGGGGCTGGGCTGGAAGAACAGCTTCGGCACCGGCATTGGCGCCGACACGATCACCAGCGGCCTGGAAGGCGCATGGACACCGACTCCGACCAAGTGGGATAACAGTTTCTTCGAGACTCTATTCGGCTATGAATGGGAGCTCACGAAGAGCCCGGCGGGCGCACATCAGTGGAAGCCCAAGGGAGATGCGGGCGCGGGCACGGTTCCTGATGCGCACGATCCCGCGAAACGCCACGCTCCTTTCATGTTGACGTCGGACCTGGCTCTGCGCGTTGACCCGATCTACGAAAAAATCTCGCGGCGCTTCAAAGATCATCCCGACGAATTTGCCGACGCATTTGCGCGAGCATGGTTCAAGCTGACGCACCGCGACATGGGCCCCATTGCGCGTTATCTCGGCCCTTTGGTGCCCAAAGAACAGTTGATCTGGCAAGATCCGGTTCCGGCTGTCGATCATGAGCTGGTCAACGACAAAGACATCGAAGCGCTAAAGGCAAAGGTGCTGGCATCGGGCCTGTCGATCTCTGAGCTGGTCAGGACAGCGTGGGCTTCGGCAGCGACCTTCCGCGGCAGCGACAAGCGCGGCGGCGCCAACGGTGCGCGCATTCGTCTTGCGCCGCAGAAGGACTGGGAGGTAAATCAGCCGGCCGAACTAGCCAAGGTGCTCGCAAAGCTCGAAGCGATTCAGAAGGAGTTCAACAAATCGCAATCGGGCGGCAAAAAGGTTTCGCTGGCTGATTTGATCGTGCTTGCCGGCAGCGCGGCTGTCGAAGCTGCGGCGAAGAAGGCCGGCTACAGCGTGAAGGTCGACTTCGCGCCTGGCCGCACCGATGCTTCACAAGAGCAGACCGATGCAGCGTCGTTCGCCGTGCTGGAGCCGAAAGTGGACGGCTTCCGCAACTACGTCCGCAAGGGGCTCGAAGCAGCGGCCGCAAACCTGCTGCTCGACAAGGCGCAGTTGCTCACGCTGACTGCTCCGGAGATGACGGTGTTGATCGGCGGTCTGCGCGCCCTGGGCGCGAATGTCGCGGGATGTCAGCACGGTGTCTTCACCAAACGGCCTGAGACCCTGACCAATGACTTCTTCGTGAACCTGCTCGATATGGGGACGAAGTGGCAGAAGTCCGAGGCATCGGAGAGCGTGCTCGAAGGACGCGATCGCAAGACGGGCCAGCTCAAGTGGACAGCGACAGTGGTTGATCTGATTTTCGGCTCCAACTCGCAGCTTCGGGCACTTGCCGAGGTGTATGCGAGTAGCGATGCGGAGGAGATGTTCGTGAAGGAGTTCGTCACCGCCTGGACCAAGGTGATGAACCTCGACCGCTTCGACTTGGCGCACGGCGCGGGTGTCCGCGCATCGCGGGTTGCCGAAAACCAGCAGCTTGCCGGGGCGGTCGCGGTCAAGTAGTCGTTTTTGTCTGTTCCATACATGGAGGGCGTTCGCAGCAGCGAGCGCCCTTTTTGTTGCGCAGCGTGCGGCAAGCTTCGCCGGACAGGGTAACCGCGTGGGTAAGAAAGGAGGTTCCTGAGTCGGTTCGCATCGCCCCTACGGGGCGGGAGTTCTCTCCCGGGCCGTCTTCCCAGGACTGCGCTTGCACCCCACGAACTAAAGACCTGTTCGTGGGGGCCCCGCTCTGCTTGTCCTGGGCTATCTTCCGATCGTCCCTCCAGGACGAATTGTGGCCAATTCGGTGCAACGGCGTTGCGTCTACACTGGGGACGTGCGCTTTCGCTTACTTCCGGTTGCATTCTTCCTGATCTCTATACATCTGCCCGCGCAGGTGCCGCACACACTCACCTACGCTCCGGGAAAATCGATCACGTTGTCTCTTCCGGAGTCTCTCGACATCAACATCGCTGCCAGCGGGTTGCGGCGCGTGCGCTTCTTTGCGCAATCGCCGGATGGACGCATCTTCGTCACCGGGATGCACGACATCTCCGACAATACCCGGGGATCGGTGTTCATCCTCGACGGATGGGATGTGCAGACGCACACCTTCAAGCAGGTCGTGCACTATCTCGACCATCTGCGCAATCCTAACAATCTCGCGTTTTGGACTGATCCGGCAACGCATCAGAGCTGGCTATACCTTCCGCTCACGGACAGGCTCGTCCGCTACAAATACGACGCGGGCGACAATGCGCCGCCTTCTCCACCTGAGACGCTGATGCGTTTCCCCGATTATGGGCTTAGCTATAAGTACGGCGGATGGCATCTCACGCGCACGGTCGCCGCGGCGCAGATAAACGGTATCACCCGCATCTTTGTTGCGGCGGGATCGTCGTGCAACTACTGCCAGGAGCATGAGGTCATGCGCGCTGCAGTCGTAAGCATGGATCCTGACGGCAAGCATCCCACCGTGATTGCGCAGGGACTCCGCAATGCAGTCGATCTGCATGCGATTGCCGGGATCAATGGCGGCGCGCTCTTCGCCACGAACATGGGCGACGACCATCTCGGAGACCAACAGCCGGAAGACACGTTCTTCGAACTCGAAAAATCTCCGGTCATCACGCCGAACTACGGCTGGCCCACCTGCTACTTCACGCATGGCAAGCCGGTACTCGATGCCACGCCGCTGCCTTCACTCGACGATCCGCAGAAGATGGCGCCCGTGCCTTCCCCCATGCCGTCCAGAGATGCGAACGATTCTGTTTACGGCAGCCAGAGCAACGTTGCCGCGGCGGGCACGAATCTTGCTGCAGGTGGCGGACATGTGTCGGGTTCCGATCCGAACGCTGCGCTGGGACGCGCGCCGGAGGCACTCAAATCCTGCGAGCATGTTCCCGAGGCCTACGCGACATTCGCGGCGCATAGCTCGCCGCTCGGCTTCGCGTATTTTCCGTCGAACGATGCGGTGCTCAGAGACAGCTTCGTCGTCGCGTTGCATGGTGCCAGTCATCCGTACATTGGAACGGGATATCGCGTGGTGCGCTTTACGCCATCCGATCGCAAGCCGCGTGACCTGATCACAGGATTTTTAACGGTGGCGAACGGCAGGGCAGTTGTGCATGGACGGCCGTGCGGCATTCTGCGGATCGGCCCTGACACGTTCCTGCTGACGGATGATTATCTGGGGCTGGTTTACTTCATCCATCCGCGAGGATAGTTCAATTCGCCAGCACAGCCCGGTAGCGCACCTTGTTCTTCTTCACTTTTTCGATGGCGTCGTTGGCCTTGGCCATGGGGAAGAGCTCGGTAGTAGCTTTCACGCCGTGGCGCGCGGCGACGTCGAGCATCTCGCGCAGCTGGTGCGGACTACCGATGGGGCTGCCGCTGATGCTGCGCTGTCCGGCGATGAGCGGAAAGGCCTGTGTGGTCACGGGCGAGGGTGGCACGCCGACAAAGCAAAGTGTTCCGGTGGGGCGCAGCGCCTGGATATACGTGCTCCAGTCCTGGTCGGCATTGATCGTGGTAAGGATGAAGTCCTGCGTGCCGGCAACCTCTTTCATCGCCTTGGTCTCGCGTGAGTTCACGAAGTGGTGTGCGCCCAGTGCACGCACTTCTTCCTCTTTTGCCGCCGAGGAGGAAAAGGCTGTCACTTCGGCGCCGAAGACGCGCGCGAACTGCACAGCAATGTGGCCGAGGCCGCCGATGCCTACCACGCCTACCCGTGAGGATGGATTGATACCATGCGTGCGCAGCGGATTGTAAACCGTAATGCCGCCGCAGAGCAGCGGCGCGGCGGTTTCACTCTTCAGCGCATCCGGAATGGGAAGCACGAAGCGGGCGTTGGCGCGGACGCGATCTGCATACCCGCCGTTGCGGTGAACGCACGTGGCTTCGGAAGAAGAGCAGAGGTTCTCCATCCCTTTGACGCACCACTCGCACACGCCGCAGGAGTTCGACTGCCAGCCAAGGCCCACGCGCTGACCTGTCTGAAGATGGCGCACGCTGCTGCCCAGGGCCGCGATCGTGCCAATAATCTCATGGCCGGGAATGAAGGGATATTGGCTGATGCCCCAATCATTGGCAATCAGATGCAGATCACTGTGGCAGATACCGCAATGGGTAATGGCGATCTCAACCTCGTGATCGCCCAGCTTGCCCGGGTCATAGTGATACGGCAGCAGTTCTGCTCCCGCTGCATGAGCCGCAAGACCTTGAATTTGAGCCATTGATTAGAGTCCTCACTCGTGCGGATCGACAGACCGAAGCAGCAATCCCGTACCCGATCCCAATGCTAAAGATGTTTCTTTTTATCCCGGAATTAGTTTAAACCGCCGCCTGGGTCGACGTGCAGATTGAGTATCTGGAATCCGCTGAGCAGGCCACCGGCAGGCGCATCTGCGGCCACCTCTGCCGACTCGCCGTTGAGGTTGACGTCCTGCGAGGTGCGCACGGCTTCAAGAGCATTCGCCATCGAGAGTGGGAGGCTCGGAAGCGTCTCACCGCTCATGCCTGCCTGCGCCTCCGGAACCAGAAGACTCACGTAGATGCGGTCCGCTGCATGCTCATGCCGCGCCTGGGCGAGAACCGTTTCCACGTCCGCGGGACGCGGAGGAATACGCGGCTGATTCAACGTACGGTCCAGCGTCGCGCCATCGGAGACCAGCAGGCGGAGATTGCCCGATCCTAACCGGGCTGGCAGTTTTACCGCGATCCGCACATTGCGCACCGGTTCTTGCCAGGGACGAACGGTCGCCTCGACCTCGATCGTGTCTCCGGCATGAACAATGTTGTTCGAGACCAGGCGTGCGCTTTCAAGCTCCACGCCAAGCCGGCGCGGCACCTCTTCTACGTGCAGGTCGATGTTCTGCACACCGCCGCGCCGCGCGGCATTGGTGTAGAGTTCTGCAAACCGCTCACCTGTTTGCAATGCAAGCAGCATCGGCGCCGGCGCCACCTCGCCGGGCGATGCCCACACATCCAGCGGCACTGCAGGATATTTCTGCAGATCAACGTTGCCCGTGAGGTGATAACTGGTAGAGGCCGTGTTCGCGTTGGACTGAAGGAGCGACTGGAAGAGCACCACCATCATGGCCTGCGAGGTGAGCGATGGCAGATCGAGAATCTCCACGTTCAGCTTGCGATGATCGTCGGGGCCATCGAGGGTGATGTGCATCGGGATCATGCGCGCGGAAGCGCCCATCACGCCGCGAATGGCCGCATCGCGATCTTCAGTAAATGCGCCCACGGTCGCACCGGTGTTGATGATCTTGAAGGCGTTCAGGGGCGAGGCGAGCGTGGTCACCACCTCAGCCGTAGTCATCGGCAGCGAAACCTGGCCTGCCTGCAGCACCGGATGTCCGCATGCCAGCAGTTGTTTGGGGTCGATGTAGGTAACGGTGCAGGTGGCCGCGATCTCCACATCGCCGCGCACCAGTTGCATGCTCACGGCTGATCCCGGCCGCAGCGTGGCCGCTGCCGTGGCGGAGGGGCGAGCATCGGCGTCCGACGACCCGCCCATGCCACCGGCCGCAACAGAATCGAGACTCGTGCCGTGCATCTGCTTCCGCCAGAAGTCGATCGCCTGCTGTTGAAAGCCGCTCATGACGAGCGGCGTCTCCATTGCCTGGAAGGTCGCTGCACCGGAGGCTGCAACGTCGCTGCCGGAAGTGGATGCATTCAATGAGAGCGATGCGGATGCAGGTGCGGCAGAGGCCAACTGCATGTTGTCGATCGGCAGATTGCGGACTTGAAGCATCTGTTCGATCGGCGTAATACCTGCAATGGGCTCTTTGCTGAAGACACCGATGCGATACGAAAGGGAGCCCAGCAGCTTGTCACCGATATAGACCGGGCTGCCGCTCATGCCCTCGACTACACCGGTGTATTCGGCCTTGGTACCGCCAAGCCTGGCAAGAATCATGTCCTGGCCCGGGCCGCGCGCGCCGCGCAAGACGCCCAGGATCTCGACTTGCATCGGCTCGGGTTTGTCGCCTTCGAAGACGGTCCACGCTGTGGCCATCATGCCGCGATGGACCTGGCTCAACGGAAAGAAGCCGCCCGTGCTGGGAGGCGGTGCCGCCGGCATCGCGGCGCGGGGCACAGCCGCTTCTTGGGTGGCGGCATCCTGGGCTTTGGTGTGCTTCACTCCGGCTACAGCCACACATCCGCCCAGCGCGACCGCCAGAGCGATCAGCCGGAATCTGGTTTCCTTCAAGCGCGCTTCCACGTCTATTAGAGTACAGCCGCTCGCCAGATCTTGCCGAACGGCAGCCGGTCCGGATGGACTATGCTGGTGAGCACAGAGGTTGTTATGTCGACTCCGACTCCTCGTACAATTCGCCTGGCCATGCTGATGCTCTCGGTCGCGACCCTTCTTTCAGTGCCGGTGTATTGCGCCCAGAATCAGACGCAGCCGGCGGGCCAGCAGCCGAAACAACCCGATCAGTCCACCCCTGATGCAGGCGGGCCCAGTGGGGACAATGGCGTGATTGCCTTGCCCAAGAAGAAAGACAATCCTGACGAAGAGCCGCCTGCGCCGGCTGCGCCTCCCGAGCCTAAAATCAAAAATCCGGAAGGCATGGGGAACGTCTCGCTGCGCGTCGATGTTCCTGAGGTGACGGTGGACGTGGGCGTTCTGCTGGAAAAGACCGGCCAGTTCGTGCCCGGCCTCAAGCCCGACAATTTTCGCGTTTACGAAGACGGCGTAGAGCAGAAGATCGAGGGATTCAAGCGAGTCGAAGCGCCCATCACCGCACTGCTGCTGTGCGAGTACGCCGCCCGGGGATGGGTCTTCCGGATGGATATGCTGAACGCCGCGTGGGCCTTTACCGAACAATTGCGCCCGCAGGACTACGTCGCCCTGATGACGTTCGATATGAAGTCACACATCGAGGTCGATTTCACGCAGGACAAAAACCAGATCCAGCAGGCAATCAACTCGCTGGGCATGTCGGTGTTTATGCCGGCCGCCTTCAGCGAGACCAATGTCTTCGACGCGCTGTATGAATCGATGGACCGGCTGGACCGGATCGAAGGCCGCAAATACATCATCCTCATCGCTTCTGGCATCGACTCGATGTCGAAACTCACCTTCGACAAGATCTTGAAGCGGGTGAAGGAGTCGCAGAACATCACCATCTACGCGATTTCTACCGGCGGCCTGCTGCGTGAGATGACCGAGGGGCAGGGAGGCATGATGTCCTCGATTCGCGACATGGACTATCTGCAGGCCGACAATGAGATGCGCACCTTTGCCCAACTCACCGGCGGCATGTGGTTTGAGCCGAAGTTCACCGGCGAGCTGCCCGACATGGTGAAGACGATCAACGAGAATATTCGCGCCAAGTACCAGCTGGTCTATCGCCCTACGAATCCCAAGCAGGATGGTACTTATCGCAAGCTGCGGGTTGTGCTGGTCGACTCAGAAGGGCAGCCGTTGCGCATGCAGGACCAAAAACACAAGCCACTCAAATACGACATTATTGCGCGCGATGGCTATCGGGCCCGGCAGGAAGTGGAGTAGCCTCTCAGCAGCCAATGATCGGTTGAAATGCCCGCGCCGCGAGGCTTCCTCGCGGCGCTTTTTCTTGCGCTCAACGCTCGTGATGGGCATCACCACCTTTACGGTTGGAACAACGCTATGATCGGGAACCGTCAGGCTTCTTCGCTCGCGTAGCTACAGGTTCTATGCGGCTGCTACAGGCGGAGGACACCAATCTGAGTGGGAGGTGGATGATGACGTTTGTTCCGGCAATGTGGGCGGTTTGGATCGCACTCGCTTTCTCGTTCGTTGTTCTCAAGTTGTATATCTCCCGGTTGAGCCGCGACGAAGACGACGAGCTCGTTCTCGGAGAGTCGCTGGATCGGATACGCCTGGAGCAGGCGAGCCTTGCCGCCAGGCTGCACAAGGTTGAGCCAATCGAGCGCGTGGTGTTGTGGGTACTGGGCGCGACTTCAGTCTTCGTGGCTGTGTATTACATCCACGACATGATCATGCAGTTTCGCTAGTCCGGTTGTAGCATTTCGATACAGCACTCGGCCCCTGTCGTGCGCCGTGTGGGGAGTGATGCTGTTCTTGCGCATTGCGGGCGCAATACTGAGTTCTCCACCTCGCGGGAGGTGTCGGCTGGCCTGTTCGAGATCTCTCCTTTCGCTCTTTCGCGAAGCCGATGCAATGCAGCGGCAGCTCTTGGAAGAACTGCCGCTGCGCGGAACAAAAGGCCTATCTTGAAGAAGAGGCGTTGTTAGCCGTTGATTATGTTCAGATGGACCAGAATGTCGCGCACATAGTAAGCCAGCACCACGACCGTCATGCCGGCCACCATCCACTCTGATACCCTGAGCAGCGGGTCAACCTTGCCCACCCTGGCGACAATCGCCGCCTGAGCAGTCTTTTCATGTTCGAAGGAATCATCCAGAAAGATCTGGTCTTCTTCGTCGCGCGTGAGGCTGGAACGATAGATGTAAAGAGCGGCCATCACTGCGACGAGAGCGCACCAGACAGTCCACATCACGGGAACGAGAGTCATAGCCCACCTCCGACAGGTCTTGGCGGGTCCCGATACCGGCGAGTCCTGGAGGTAGAAATCGCGGGCCTCGGGGGTAACGGGGCCTTGCTGGTTGATCATCATAGCCCCGTTTGTGCATAGTTGTCCGCTCCCCTTCGCGAAATTTGTGGTCTTTTTCGCCGGTTTTGGCGGATTGGAGCCCCGACGATTACCCCCAGAGCAGTTCACCCGGTTTTCTGCAACGGTCCTTTAACGGGCTGCATCGAACAGGGAGCCGTTTGAGGGGCTTGTTTCCCCGCCCGCCGGAGGGTACTCTGGAGAAGACGGCATCTCATCGACCGGGAGAAACCATGGCCACCGCAACCATCGCACCAAGTCAGGAAACTGTTAAGAAACCGCCACTTACGCTTACGTCCACGGCGATCGCCAAGGTACGCGAGATCATGGCCACCCAGGATCCGCTGCCGGCGGGGCTGCGTATCGGCGTAGTGGGCGGAGGCTGCTCGGGCTTTCAGTACTCGATGGCTTTCGAGAACCAGAGCGGCATGATGGACAAAGTCTTTAGTTTTGACGACCTGAAGGTCTTTATTGACGCCACTTCACTGATGTATCTGAATGGCTGCGTCGTCGACTACGTCGAGTCCCTCGAAGCCGCGGGATTCAAGTTTGAGAATCCCCAGGTGAAGTCGACCTGCGGCTGCGGTTCATCCTTCAACGTGTAAGAGAGTCGCCCTGGGGCACTCTCGTTGAGCCGACGAACGCCTGTCTCCGCCCGGAGGCGGGCGTTTCTGTTTTTGGGGCGAAGCGGGCTGCTATTGCGGCGGCACGGAGGTTTCCGGCGGGGTCATCGGCGTCGAGGTTGAGCCGCCTCCCGTGCTGCCCGAGCCACCTGTGGGATTAGAGCCCGGAGTTGTAATTCCTGGAATGCCGAAGGGGCTGGTCATATTACCGGCCGGCTGGCCAATCATGCCGGTGTTGCCGCCGGTCATCTTCATCGTGTCCATGATGGGGTCGTAGGTGAACTCCCACTCGTTGTAGTGATCCTTCTTTTTGTAGATCAGGATCGACTGCTTTGAGCTGGCGGGCTCGAAACCGATGATGCCCGCACCGCCGAAGGTCTGCCCAAACGAGGTTCCGCTTGTGTTGCTGCCAGACGTCGTGCTGCTGCCACTTCCACCGCCGCTCGTAGAGGAAGTGGATGAGTTGTCCGAAGATCCCGTTGATGAAGTCGGTGTAGTTGACGGTGAACTGGGCAACGACGGGTTCATCGTGGGGTTTGGAGATCCGAAAGGCGAGGATGTGCCGCCATTGAGCCCATTGGCACCGTTGAGCCCATTGCCGCCACTGGGTCCAATGCCCGCAAGTGCGCTTCCGGTCGCCAGAGGCTGCCCGAAAAATCCCATGGCGATTGGGACTTTATTCTGCCCGAAGAGAACCGGCTTCCAATCGTCTTTGCCGGTCATAGGATCGATATACCGCTTGCGCAGAAAGCGAATATCGTTGGTCTTTACCAGCGCGTCTGCGCTTGGCGGATAGGCGTGGAATTTGCGGTAGTAGAGCTGGACAGCGCGAATATATTGCTTGCCGCGGCGCATCGTCTCCACTTCGCGATCGCGCTGGATGGATCGGGCGATCATGGGCGCGGCAACCGCAAGCGAAAGCACGAGAACCGCCAGGAGGAACATGCACGCAAGCAGCAGGAAGCCTTCTTCTGAAGGCTTCGCGTGGCGTGGAATGGTAGGCGAGTTCTGCATGTAGGGATCGCTTAAAACGCCGACAGCGTGAGCGTTTGCGTGTTGTTGTATCCCATGTCGGTGACTTCTACGCTGTTGGGGTGAATGGAACCCACCTTGTAGCGGTGGTCGACAATCTGTCCCGTGCTGGCCATAAAGATGTCGTCGCCGTGCACGAAAAAGGCCTTCAAGGATTTGTCCATGCCCTGGCTGTAACCGAAGTATTTCAGATCGATCGTTGGCGGCCGGGGCGCCGGCGGCGGCAGGTTCACTGCAGGCTGGTTGGAGGCGATGTTTCGTGCGGGGGCAAGCGGCTTGGGAATAGCCACCGGCGCGGATTGAGCCGAGAAGATATTCCGGCCCGTTCCGCCGTACTGCACGTCTTCACTCTGCGCAAGCTGATCGAAGTGCAGTGTAGGGTCGATGCCCTCATTGCTCAGCTTCTGCGCTTCCGGTCCTGCGGGAGCAGTTGCGGTCCCAGTGGCGGCTCCTGAATTGGTGCGCGCAGTGCGCGCTGCAGGTGGCGGTGCGGGGCGTGGCGCAGGTGCAGGTGAAGCAAAGTTCTGATAGAGCTCATATCCGCCTGCGCCCAGGATGACCACAGCCAGCACGATCAGGATATAAACCTGCTTCTTGTTCTCCGTTCCCAGCTGAAGAGCCATGGCTATTCGCCCTCCCGGCCAGAAACTGGCGTTGCTGCAGGCGTCGCGTTTGCAGGCAACGTGGACGGCAATCCGCTCGCCTCGGCGTCAGCAGGCCGTAGCCACGTGGAGACGCGCATGCGCAGGCTTACCTGGCCACCCTGTTGTCCGGTCAGGTTCATGGCCCGGATCACGAAGAAGATCGGATCACGCTCCAGGCTGTTGACGAAGCGCATGATTGCCGGATACTCGCCGGTAAGGGCGGCGTCCATCGAGATCTCCGTAAGATCGGCACCCGGCGCGCCCTGCGTATATTGCACGCGCGTGAGCCGCACACCGGAAGCGATTTCAAGCTCGCCGATGCGGCTCGAGATGGAAGAGTAATTGGGCGGAATGCGTTTCTGGAAGAAGGCCTGCATCTGCGTGCGCGACTTATCGACGCGCTGGTCGAGGCCGCGCAGCGGCGCGGTTTGAATATCCATCGCCTTCAGCTCGACCTGCTTGCTTGCCAGCACGTCGGAGGCGTGGCCGTCGATGGCAGCCCAGTCCAGACCCAGCCGCACCGCGAGCGTGATGGTTATGGCCAGCAGCACGGCAAAGCCAACGTAGTGCCATGTGAGAGCCGATGTGAGGCGCTCGCGCCAAACGGGGAGGCGTTCGGTGCTCATCGCGGACCTCCCTGACTGTTCGGGCGCGGTCCTGTCGGCGGCGGAGTCATGTGGCCCAGACCGGTGTAAGGCGGACGGCCCGGATGTTGATCCGGACGCTGGCTGAGATTCGGCATGCGGTGTGTGGAATTGGGGACAGCTCCGTTTGCCTCGCCCGCCTCGGCAGACTTACTGGCTTTCTTGGCCGCGGCACGTTCTTCAGGTGTGGGCGGGTTGTAGTCGGCGAGCAGATCAAATTCAAACCGGTTCGAAGCGCTGACCGGTTCCACCGGACGATTCGGACCGTTGTTGCTTGATTCCGCATTCTCCCCGATGATGCGCGGCTGCATAAAGCGCTTGGAGTGCTCCAGATTGCGCACGAGGTCAATCGAAAGATCGTGCGGACCGAGCACACGCAGATGCAGCGTGGTCTGGCCATTCTTGGCGCGGACCGGCTCGATCTGCGTGACCTGCACGCCGGCTGGGAGAACGGTTTCGAGATTTTCCATCGCCAGCGTCCAGGAGAAGGCCTTCTCATCGAAGAGTTCGTTCAGCATGGCCACCTGGCTCATGAACTGGGCATTCTCAGGCCTGTGCATCATGGCTTCGTAGCCTTGCCGCTCATTGGTGATGCGGGCGAGTGCACCGTCGAGCGAGTGCTCGCGGGCGCGCGCTGCTTCTGCCTTCTCATGCACGGCGTGAAGGCCCAAAAGCAAGCCGAGAGAGACGACGGCCAGGGCGGCCATCGCGATGCGCAGCCGCTTCATCGCCGGTCCGAGATCGGCGTAGGGGCGGGTTGCGAGATTGAGCGTGATCCGCATGGGGCTTAACTTGCTCCCGCCAGTGCGCCGGCAACCCCGGCAATGCTCTCGTTTCCGAGTGAGGTCATCATGCCGCTTGAGGGCCGCGGCGCCAGCTCGACGATCGTGAGTTGCGGCAGCTGGAGCCAGGCAGCAAATTCTTCGATATCAAGATTGCCGGTGTAGTGCAGCTTGCGCGGCGGGGCGCCCAGCTTGTCTTCATAATAGGCAGCGGCAACAGCGATGCCGCGCTGCATCTCTGCGACGCGCCCGGTTATCTCCGAGGGTAGATCGAGGGTGCGATAGAGCAGCAAATCCTGCCCATTGGAGATGAGTGTGGTCATTGCCTGCTGGTTTACGTTGGCGGCGAGGACGGCCTCCATGGGATCGGCTGTTTCCAGCGCCGCGAGACTTGAAGGCAACACAGCGCCCGGCTCATATCCGGCGGCCCGGACAGCAGCCTCATATTCGGCGAGAATCGGCCCCGGAATGATGGCGGTGAGTACCTTGTACTCGGCTTTGCCCTGCGACAGCACCTGATAGCTGACGCCTGCGTGTTCCACGTCGAAAGGAACCATCTTGCGCAGGCGGAAGCGGATCACCGGAATCGCTTCTTCTGCCTTTGCCGGCAGCGCATCGAAATCGAGCACGAAGACGCGCACCAGGACGTCGGGCAAGACCAGCGTAACGGCGCTTGTGCGCGGCGAGACCTGATCGAGCGCGGAGCGGATGGCCTCGGCTACGACTTCTGGCGCGCGAAGATTGGGTTCTTCGATACCGGCGATCAGCGCACCGGGCGGCAGAGGCGTGAAAGCATAGACAAGCGCGTTATCCGCTTCCGCACTTCCGCGTTTGCCTGCCGCGGGACGCATAGCGGCCAGCACGCCGTCCGGCGTGATCTCGATGGCTGCCGGAGGACGGCCTCCCGTCAGGTTTGTGACTCTATCTCGGATCGCCACTAGCGTGAAGCCTCAATGAACGTAACTTTGTTGATCTCCTTGAGCGTGGTCAAGCCGCGTCGCACGCGATCGAGCGCCGACTCGCGCAGGAAGCTCATGCCTTCTTTCTGGGCCAGCTTGCGGACTTCGGAGGTGGGTTTCTTGTCCAGAATGAGCTCGCGGATGGGATCGGTCAGGTCCAGCAACTCGTGAATTGCGGTCCGGCCGCGATAGCCGGTGCCGCCGCACTCCATGCAGCCCGAACCTTCGCGGAACGGGAAGCCGCGCCATTCGGCCAGATCGAGGCCGCTGGTGATCAGCTCCTTATCGTCATAGTAGACCGTGCGCGCACAGTACTCGCAGATAGTGCGGACTAGCCGCTGGGCCAGAATGCAGTTGAGCGCGGAGACGAAGTTGTACGCCTCGACGCCCATGTTCAGAAAGCGGCCCAGCACGTCGACCACATTATTGGCGTGGACGGTGGTGAACACAAGGTGCCCAGTGAGCGCGGAGTTGATGGCGATCTGCGCCGTCTCCTGGTCGCGGATTTCGCCGACGAGAATCTTGTCCGGGTCATGGCGCAAGATGGAACGCAGGCCGCGCGCGAAGGTGAGGCCTTTTTTCTCGTTCACCGGAATCTGTGTGATGCCGCGAATCTGGTACTCGACCGGGTCCTCGATGGTGATGATCTTATCTTCGTCGCTCTTGATCTCATTGAGCGCAGCGTAGAGCGTAGTCGTTTTGCCGGAGCCCGTCGGCCCCGTGACCAGCACCATGCCGTAAGGCTCGCGAATGTAGCGGCGGAAGCGGCGCAGGTCTTCTTCGGCGAAGCCGACCACATCGAGCGTGAGGTTCTTGAACTTCTCGCTCATCGACTCTTTATCGAGCACGCGCAGCACAGCGTTTTCACCATGCACGGTAGGCATGATGGAGACGCGGAAGTCGATGAGCCGGCCCTTGTAGCGGACGCGGAAACGGCCGTCCTGCGGTACGCGGCGCTCGGCGATATCGAGCTCGCTCATGATCTTGATGCGGCTCAGGATGGTCGAGTGATGCTCGCGCGCGATGGGAGCCATGGCAGCCTGCAGCACGCCGTCAATGCGGTACTTGACGACGACGGAATCATCGTTGGTCTCGATATGAATATCGGAGGCGCGGCGTTCGAGAGCGGTGAAGATCGTTGTGTCGACCAGGCGGATGATCGGGCTGATGTCTTCTTCGCTGGTCAGCTTCTCGATCGAGATGTTCTCGTCTGCGTTTTCTTCGCCAGTGAGCACGTCGAAGGTGAGCCCTTCGCTGGCCTCGTCGAGGACGCGCTGGGACTGCTCGGTCTTCTTAAGCAGGTCAGTGATCTGCGAGAGCGTGGCGACGCGCGGCTGAATGCGCTGACCGAGCAGGCCGGCAATCTCATCGAGCACCATGAGCCGCGAGGGATCGCTGACGGCGATCACCAGCGTGTCCTGGTGCTGCTCGATCGGCACAAAGTTGTAGCGGAACATCAGTTCCACCGGAACCGTGCGCAGAAGATCGTGCTGGATTTTGAAGTTCTTCAGGTCGACAAACTCGGCTTGATAGCGGCGCGCCAGCGCTTCAGCTTGAGCGCGCTCGTCGCCGACCATCGGAACCGGGAGCGTGATGACGTTGGCATCGGCCATGTTGGTTTACCCCGCTGCCCCGCCGGCCTGGCCCAGCGAAAAAATGGGCAGATACAGCGAGATGAGAATGAAGACCACGACCACACCCATGATGACGAGAATGGCGGGCTCGATCAACGCCAGTGCCGCTGCGAGCGCGGTGGCGACGTCTTCCTCGAAAAATTCGGCTACGGAATTGAGCATCTGCGGCAAGGCGCCGGTCTGTTCGCCGACCGTGATCATGTCAGTGGAGAGCTGCGGAAAGACTTCGGTCTTCGCGAGCGACTCCGCCAGGCTCTTGCCTTCGCGCACCGTGGTGATCGACGAGCCGACAGCCCGCGAAACGCTGCGCGACGAGATGGATCGCGCCGCGGTTTCGAGCGAAGGAACCAGCGGCAAACCGCCCGTGAGTAGTGTAGAGAGCGTGCGTGCAAAAAGCGCGACCTGATACTTGAGCCAGATCTTGCCGAAGATCGGCATGCCGACGCGCACGCGGTCGACGAAATCGCGTCCGCGCTCGGTGATCGAAAACCGGTAGAGGCCGATGATCAGGGCCAGCGCACCGAGAGCAAGCCACAGGATGTTGTGCTGCATCCATTTGCCGAAAGCGAGAAGCGTCAGTGTAAGCGTGGGCAATTTGCTGCCCATCTGATCATAGAGCTGGGCAAACTGCGGTACGACCACAGTGAACATGAAGGTCATCAACCCGCAGACCAGCGTGAGCAGCACGCCGGGATAGATGAGCGAGCCGACCAGCTTCTTGCGCAGCGTGAGCGTGACCTTCTGGAAGTTGACGTAGCGGTCCAGCACCTCCTGCAGATTGCCCGAGCGCTCACCGGCCAGCAATGTGGTGGTGTACATCACTGGAAATCCACCCTGCGCGTCGAAGGCGCCGGAGAGTGCTTCGCCCGTCTTCACGCGGTTCGATACGTCGTCCAGCTGGGCGGCGAACTGCGCGTTCTTCTGGATTTTGCTCAGCATCTGCAGCGAGCCGAGGATCGGCAGGCCGGCGCGGATGAGCGTGAGAAACTGCTGGTTGAAGATGAGGAAGGGCTCGAGCTTGACCTTGCGCCTGCGCCCGAGCGTGGAAATGCCGCCCCGCGCGCGCACACTGAAGACGTGATAACCGGCATGCGTAAAGCGTTGGCGCAACTCTTCGGCGGTAGCCGCCGTTTGCACCTGCTCTTGCGTCCGGCCACGTTCATCGGCCAGTTTGATGACGAACTCTGCCATACTTTTGAGTGCCGCGCGTCCGCCTTCCGGACTCTAAGACCGCTCCGAGATCGTTCCTGGATCGCTCCTTGGATCGCTCCTGCCCTAGGGTAACAGGATCGGCAATTGGATAGACGGGGAAGGCTTTGCAAGCGCTCGGAAAGGGAGCGGAACCAGGCCGTTTCCCGTCTGCGGACCGGGGTGTGTGGTGACAGAAGCGGCCTTGACGGCCTTTTACAAACTTGACCTTGATTTGAGGCTTAATTGGAGTATGAAACCGGTATGAACGAAGATCCATCTGAGCCGTCCGCGGCGGACGTATCTGCTGCGATCACAGTCGTGCGCTCTGCGGACTTGAACCAGGAAACCGCGCAAACCCCAGGCTCTTTGCGCCAGGAGGCGATCTCCGGCCGGCTCGATGCCCGCCCGGGACTTTGGGCCGGGACTTTTCTTGTCCAGCCCGGCGTCAGAACCGGCATTCACCATCACGGCGAGCAGGAGACGGTGGTGTATGTGCTCGAAGGAGAGTCACTTGTGCGCTGGGGCGAGCGTGGCGAGCATTCTGCGACGGTCCGCGCGGGCGATTTTGTCCACGTTCCCGGCTGGCTGCCTCACCAGGAGATCAATCCTTCGCTGGACCGGCCTTTTCGCTGGGTGGTTGTCCGCAGCACACCGGAGCCGATTGTGGTCAATCTCCCAGCCGATTACTGGGATGAAAAAACGCCCTAATTCTGGGCAGTTCACCTGAATCTTGACGCTGTTTAATAGCCGCTGGCCACCAGCCAGGCCTCGGTGAGTTCAAACTCGGGCTTTGCGGTCTTGGAATCCTGCATCCGGGCGGCAGCCAGCTTCACCAGCACATCGGCTTCCACGTTCACGGGCGAGCCTGCGCTGAGCGCGTGGAGATTCGTTCGCCAATAGGTGAGCGGCAGAATGGCAATGGTGATTTCCGCACCATCAAAAGCAGCAATCGTGAGGCTGATGCCCTCCACAGCGACGGAGCCCTTGTGGACCATCCACGGCCGCGTGTTTTCCGGCACGCGGACCTTGAGCGTCCAATCAGTCGTCTGCCGGTCAAATTCCGGGTGGTTGGCGGGGATTACCGGGTCGAGCGCGGTAATGACGCCGCAGCCGTCCACATGACCCTGCACGATGTGTCCCCCGAGCGGGCTGCCGGCCGCAGTGGGCAACTCGAGATTGACCTTCGCGCCCGGAGCGAGCAGGCCAAGCGACGTGCGATCCAGCGTCTCCTGGGCCAGGTCGGCATGGAAGTAGGTGGGATTCACATCCAGCGCCGTCAGGCAGACGCCGGAGACGGCCAGCGAATCGCCCTCGCGCAGACGCGCGGCCATGCCGGGCGCTTCGACGGTGACGCGGCGCACGCCGCCGCGGGCCTCAAGACCAATCAACGTGCCGGTCTGCTCAATGATGCCGGTGAACATGGTTCCATTTTAAGGGACTAGGGACTAGGGACTAGGGACTAAGGGCTACGGGCTAGGGAATAGGGAGTAGTATCACTGATCACTACGAACTGATCACTGCTTTTCGGGCCACGGATCGCGCAGCAGCGAGCACAGGCCCAGATCATTCCCATAGCGCTCAATCTCGACATTGGGCATTTGTACAAAGTTTGCTATGCCGCGAAAGGCGGGTACCGCGTCCGAGCCCATGATCTGCGGCGCGACGAAGAGATGCACGCGGTCGACAAGGCCGGCGGAGAGCAGCGCCGTGTTCAGGCGCGTGCCGGTTTCGGTGAGCAGAGTGAGGATGCCTTCTTCGCCGAGCTTGTCCAGCACTTTGCCGAGCGGTACGCGGCCTGCCTCGGCGGGCAGCACTTCGACGCGCACGCCACGCTGACGAAGCTCGTTGGCGCGCTTCTCATCGGCCGACACGGTGAAGATGACCACATCGTCCTGCGCGGTCGTTACCATCTTGCCGTCGAGCGGCATGCGCAGCGCGGAGTCAAGCACGACGCGCAGGAGCGGCCGGCGACGGCGCAGTCCGCTGCGATCGGTGAGCAGGGGATCGTCTTCTACGACCGTGTCCACGCCGACCATCGCGGCATCGGCCTGCCAGCGCAGCGGCTGCACGGCGGCGCGGGCGGCCTCGCTCGTGATCCAGAAAATCTCGCCGCGTGGATGCTGCCCGGCGGGCGGCGCAATGCGCCCGTCAAGCGACATCGCGACCTTCATCAGCACAAATGGGCGCTTGTGCTGGCTCCAGCGGGCGAAGCCTTCATTGAGCCGGCGCGCCTCGGCTTCGCAGACTCCGACCGTCACTTCGATTCCTGCTGCACGCAGTGCTTCGGCGCCGCGCCCGGCGACGCTCGGATTGGGATCGACCGTGGCGGCGACCACGCGGGCAAGCCCCGCGTCAATCAAAGCGGCGGTGCAGGGAGGCGTGCGGCCGGTATGGTTGCACGGCTCGAGCGTCACATAGGCTGTGCCGCCGCGAAGACGGTCTTCTTTTCCGTGAGAGCGGGCGTGCTCCTTTGCCTCGCGCAGGGCGATCACTTCGGCGTGATCTATCAGATCGTACTCGTGCCAGCCTTCGCCGATCACCTGGCCCGCGCGATCGAGAATGACGCAGCCCACAACCGGATTGGGCGAGCAAAGGCCGATGCCGCGCCGCGCGAGCTCCAGCGCATGCTGCATCCAGTGCTGATCGCGTTCAGATTGGCTGTTCATGGCCGCGGATACGGAGAACTCTCAGGCAAGTGTATATGGCGCCGCTGCGATATCGACGATTGGAAGCCCGTTAGTCTGGGTTTTGCGATGAGGGCTTGAGACCAAACCTCCCAATGATATGAAGTCAAACTCTGTCGATCTTAAACACCCGCATGAATGAGACACATGCCATCGATCATGAGGCCAATCGCGTTAATAAGCCGCGGTAAGAAGCTCAGTAACATGTGGTCGGCGACATCGATTGCCAATTGTGCCATTCCTGGTTCACAGCCTTTTCCACCATGCAAAGCTTCATTGCGAGACAGCGTGATTCTGTTAATTTCTATCCGGAGAAGGTCGGTGCTTTCAGGGCGTTTATATGTGCTGAAATCTATGGATGCTGTTTCCTTGAGCACTCTTGAAAGAAAAGACCCAAGTCGCTCTAATCCCCCTGTTTTAGGGATTGTTCTATCTACGATTTCTTCCGTTAATGACTCGATATGAATGACACCAGCTACCAATGGCTTGAGCACAGCGCTTTTCCACGTCAGCTCTACCGAGGTGGCAGCAAAAACGAGCGCAGCAGTTTCAAACGATGGGAGCAATGCTTTTGCATACTCCACAGCGCTTACGGCCGGAGTTGCAAGCTGCGGATGCGCAAGGTAATACGACTTGAGGCAAGCCTTGGTGAAATGTTGGACGGCCTCATCATAGTTTTCTTCAAAAAGCTCTTGTGCGTGATCTCGTGCCCACTCCGGCCCAATTTCTTCATAAAGTTGGTCGTAGGCTGCATCCTGCATTGCGTCCCATTCGTCGTAACTCATTGTTAGACTCCAAGGAGTTCTTCACTCGACATGATATCTAGTACGACTATCCATGCAGTCCGTCTGTTGGTCGCTTACGAACTGGTACTAATATGTCGGCTCGCGCGGAGTTTCTTTCATCACCCCACCAGCGACTCGACAAAATCAGCGGGCGCAAATTCGAGCAGGTCGCCCATCTTTTCGCCGACGCCGGCAAAGCGTACCGGCAAATTCAATTCGCGGGCAATGGCCACGGCAATGCCACCCTTGGCTGTGCCGTCGAGTTTGGTGAGTACGATGCCGGTGACGCCGGCGGCTTCGGTAAAGAGCCTTGCCTGCTGCAGGCCGTTCTGGCCGGTCGTCGCGTCCATCACCAGCAGCACCTCATGCGGAGCGCCGGGGACGAGGCGTGCCGCGGTGCGGCGCATCTTGTCGAGCTCGTCCATTAAACCGGACTTGGTGTGCAGGCGGCCCGCCGTGTCGACATAGAGATCCTGGATGCCGCGTGCCTTGGCTGCGGAGATGGCATCGTAGAGCACGGCCGCGGGGTCGCCGCCCTGCTTGGTCTTGATCATCTCTACGCCCGAGCGCGAAGCCCACACTTCAAGCTGCTCGATGGCCGCGGCGCGGAAGGTGTCGGCCGCGCACAAAAGCACGGAGCGCCCTTGCGCGCGGCTCCAGGCGGCGAGCTTGCCGCTGCTGGTGGTTTTGCCAGTGCCGTTGACGCCGACGAGGAATGTAACCTTGGGCGGCTCGGCCAGTGAGGGAATCGGCCGTCGCGGCGCTTCGAGAATTGCCTGCAATTGTGCCTTGAGCAGTGCGCGCAGCTCCTCACCGTCTTCAATGGCGCGATGGCGGGCGCGGTCGCGCAGCGCTTCGAGCACGGCCATCGTTGTGGGCACGCCGAGATCGCTCGAGAGCAGCGCGGTTTCGAGCTCGTCAAGAGCGCTTTCATCTACGATCCGCGTCATCGCGGAGATGTCGGCGATCTTGGCTGAGAAGGACTCGCGCGTGCGCGTGACGGCCTGGCGCATGCGCTCAAGAAAACTAAGCTTGCGCTCCTCTGCCGGCGCTTCGCTCAGCTCGAGTTCGCTGCTTGCGGTCTGCTCGGCCTCTGCTGCCTCTGTTTCTTTTTTCCCACCTAAGAATTTGAACATTGCGTTATCCAGTTTCAGTGTATAGCGGTTCTCGGGCCGGTTCCGATCCCGGTGCGGTGCTGTCTCGATTTCCAGCTATTCGCCGCGTTTTGTTGAGTTTGTCTCCGCGCGGGCGGGATTGGCGCACAGGCTGCTTCATCTGAAATTTGCACTGTTTTCGCGCCAGATTGATCGGCTATTCACAACATTGCCGCCATACTGCAACCGTGATTTCGCGAATACGCTGGAAGGTCCCCATCCGACTCGCTCATGGTTCCACGCCTCTTGTGGAGATCGCTTTCCCTACAGTTGCACCGCCGCCGTTTGCAGTTTCTACGGGTCCGGACATTCGCGCCGAGGTGGGCAACTACCGGCTGCACCTGGCCCAGACGCGCGAGGAGCGCGATGCCGCTTGCCGGCTGCGGTTCAGAGTCTTCAATGTCGAACTGGGCGAGGGCCTCGAAAGCTCCTATGAGACCGGACTTGATACGGACCGCTTCGACGAGTTCTGCGAGCATCTGATCGTGGAAGATAAGGCGAGCCGGCGCGTGGTAGGCACGTATCGCATGCAGTCGGGCGCGACGGCGGCGCAACATCTTGGTTACTACTCGGCGCAGGAGTTCGATCTTGCGCCCTACGAGCCGCTGCGGCCGAGCATTCTTGAGCTGGGACGCGCTGCCATTGATCGCGAGCATCGCACGCCAGAGGTTTTGACGCTGCTGTGGCGCGGCATCGCGCAGTATGCGCACGAGCTGGGGCTGCGGTATCTGCTCGGCTGTTCCTCGCTGAATTCCTGCGATCCCGCGGAAGGCTGGCAGATGTACCAGCAGCTGCAGCAGTATCGCGTTGCTGCCGAGTTTATGACGGTGCCAACAGTCGCTTACTCTTGCCCTGAGGAGAAGCAGGATTCAATCGCACTTCCGGATTTTTCGCAGGACACAGCTGCAACGGCGCCCGCTGCGGTCAAGGTTCCCAAGCTGCTTAAAACGTATCTCGCCATTGGTGCGCGCATCGCCGCCCCGCCCGCATGGGATCGCGAGTTTCGCACGATCGACTTCTTAACGTTGCTCGATCTCAAATCGCTTTCGGCCGCGGCGCGCAACCGGTTTCTGGCTCCGCTCACGCAATGATCTTCCGCCGCCTCCGGCGGGCGGTCGCGCTGGGATTCGCTCTTGCGGCGTGTGCGTTTCGCTTCTGGTTGATCCGCGTGCGTGGCCCGCTTTCGCTGGAGCAGCGCGCGCTGTGGCTGCAGTCTGCATCGCGCGGCGTGCTCGCCAGCCTTGGGATTCACACCAGAGTGGAAGGACGAATTCCGGCCCAAGGGCTGGTCGTCTCCAACCATCTCAGCTATCTCGACATCGTGATTCTGTCGGCGGCGATGCCGTGCTTTTTTGTTTCCAAGGTTGAAGTGAAGCGCTGGCCGTTCTTTGGGTGGGCCGCTCGCACCGGAGGCACGATCTTTCTCGATCGCAGCAGCCGCAGCAGCGCGAATCGCGTAGCGGCGCAAATAACGGAGCGCCTTACGTCTTCGATGCCCGTTCTGTTGTTTCCAGAGGGTACCAGTACAGACGGCAGAGAGCTTTTGCCGTTTCGCTCGCGGCTCTTTCTTCCTGCGGTGCAAGCGCAAGCGCCGGTTACGGCAGCCGCTGTTCGTTACGTGCTGGAAGAGGGCGCGCAGGAGCGTGATCTCTGCTGGTATGGCGATGCGCCCTTCTTGCCGCATCTCTGGAAGGTACTGGGAAGCAGCGGATTTTCCGCGCAGATCCGCTTCGGGCAGCCACAGGTTTACGTCGATGTCCGCGGCGCTGCACAAGAGGCGCAGAATGCAGTTGCGGCGATGCGCGCAACAGAATCGCGCGTCGCCGCGCAGGTGCGAGCCGAATCCCGCGCAGGCGTTTTGGCCGGTTTCAACGCGCGGGGTTGAAAAGAAGAGCCGCTGCAGGAACGCGCGTCGACGCGGCGATCCATCGCATCGCACCCGGAAATAAAGATGCGGCGAGAATCGCAGAGCTGCGGCCCGCATCCGTCACGATCGCGCGCGAGATCCATGTCGCCAGGTTGATTCTGCCGCCGAGTTGCGCACGCAGCGTGCGGCTATACGCTTCAGTGGATTGACCGGCCAGAAACATTTGCGCAGCGAGGTGCGCGCTGTGCAACGCGATCGACATGCCGTCGCCGGTAAACGACGGAACCACAGCGGCCTGGTCACCCACGCGCCACAAACCACAAGAGGATGGCGCAAAATATCCGTAGGGAATCGGCGAGATTGCAAGTGGCCGAGCCCAGAGCGGTTCCGCGCCTTCGAGAAGATGCCGTAAGCGGCGATTTTCGCGCATCGCCGCGGCGAGCAGATTCTGCCATGAACCGATCCGGCGCAACTCACACCGCCGCACAACGAGGCATAGGTTGGCGATCTCGGTCTCTACGAGCGAGAGGCCGCCATATCCACCCGTGAAGAGAAACAGATCCATCCATTCGCGCAGTTCTTCGGTTTGCGCAGGTGCAAGCCGCCAATGTAATTTGAAGCCAATCAGATCACTTTGCTCACCGCGGCCGCGATTCCATCCATGCAGATCATGCTTGCCGGTGGCGAGGAATACGCTGTGCGCACGGAGCGATCGGCCATCATCGAGGCTCACGGTCCAGACTCCGTCGCAGGCGCTCAGACGAACGACGGATGCGCCGCGCATGACCTCACAACCTTTGTCCGCGGCGCGCTGGAGCAAAGCCTCATCCAATGCGCAGCGTGAGAGTGACAGCGCCTGAAAGGGAAGCTGCACCTCCGCAGCTTTGTGGCCAGCCGCGAGGCGGACATTGCGAATGGATGCAGCGCCGAGGTCACGCGCCGAGACGCCGGCCTGGCGCAGATACTCGACAGCTTCGTGGCTGAGAAACTCGCCGCAGACCTTGTGATGAGCTGCGCGTTCTTTTTCAAGCAGTGTGACTTGCCGGCCTGCCTCGGCGAGCTGCAAAGCCATCATGGAGCCGGCGGGCCCGCCGCCGATCACAAGATGATCGACTGCTTCGGCGTGCATGCTCACAGCATCCTTCTCCTCGCGACACACAACCGCCCCGGTTTATGGGCTCGGATCGAGATGTCCTCTCCACGCAGGCTCGCGGATGCGCAGAGACGTTGCCAGTCATCTGAGGAAAACGATCGTGCAATCGACACTGGTCCGTCATGCTGAACGAAGTGATGCACGTTGGCAAGCCGCACGAAGGCGCGTAATAGAAAGTAAGACACTGCGCCACGCGAGAGATCGTTCACAAACCATCCCAGCTCCGCGTTGCGCTCCATCCAGCGAAGAAACCGGACCACTTCGGCATCGCTTAGATGATGCGTAAAGAGAGAGCTGATAACGAGATGAATGCGCCTGCGCGGAACATAAGCGAACACATCTGTGGCAATCCATTCGATGCGCATCGAGGAAGGCGTCGCCTCAGCAGCTATGGCGACAGCATCGCGATTGATGTCTAAGCCGATCAGCTCAACGGGAATGCTCCGCGCCTTGCATCGTTGTGCAATGCGCCGCAGAGCGTCTCCATTGCCACATCCCACATCGAGAATGCGCAGCGGGCCAGGGCGCACAGAGAGTATCGCATCGAGCCAGTGGAACAGAGGCCGATAACCGAGTGTCCAGCGGTTGACGCGCGCAATGTCGCACAGGCAGGCGCGTAGCACATCGCGGCTGCATGGCTCATCCATCAGCTCGGTGAGCTGGGCGCGTTGGCGGAAATTGGGAAGGCTACGCGGCATGAAAGAGCATGGTTTCCGCAGTGACGCCGGGGCCGAACGACATTGCGCAACCCTGCTGCCCCGATTGCGCACGGCGCATGATCTGCTGCAGAACAAACATCACGGTCGCGGAAGACATATTGCCAAACTGCGCCAGGATCGCGCGGGAGTCTGAAAGCGCCTCGGCCTGCAGTCCAAGGCCTTTTTCCACTGCATCGAGGATCGTGCGTCCTCCGGGATGGACCGCCCACAGGTCGATCGAAACGGGATCTTTTCCGCGCGTGACTTCGCTGCCAAGACCCTCAAGCGCGCGGCGCAGCACAGCAGGCACCTGTCCCGAAAGATGCATATCGAAGCCCAGCTCGCGAATGCGCCATGTAATGAGATGGCTGGATTCAGCAATCTGCAGAGCAAGAAAGCTGTCGATCGCCAGACCAGTGGGTTCGGCGCTTACCAGGCAAGAGGCACAGCCGTCTGCGAAGAGCAGGAAAGAGAGAATCTGTTCCAGATTATCCGTCTCCTGCATGTGCAGCGTGCAGAGCTCCAGATTCAGGATCAAGACCTTCGCGTGCGGTTCCGATCGTACGATGTGATGCGCCGATTTCAATGCATTGATGGCTGCATAGCATCCCATAAAGCCGATCATGGTGCGTTCAACTGAGCGGCTAAGGCCGAGATGCTCGACGGTATCGAAGTCCAGGCCTGGAGCGTAGAGGCCAGTGCACGATGTGACGATCACATGCGTGATGGCGCGCCTTTCGTCTTCACGCAGGGCGAGCTTGTTCAGGGCGCATCGCGCCAGCTGCGGAGCAAAACGCTCAAATGCCTCCATGCGCCGCGCTGTGGGAGGAAAATCGCCCGGTACATACAGACCCACGGCATCATTCCATTTGCCATCAGCAGTCTCGATCGGCTGCAGAAACGAGTAGCGATGCTCGATGGCAGACATGCGCACCATGCGGCGAAAGAGACTGCGCTCCGTACCCACGGGAAGAAGCGTCTCCGCAAAATCGATAAACGCATGATGCACGTCGTGCGGTGGAACAGCCGTAGCAATGCGATTGATATACGCGGTGGTCATCTTGCTCCTCGCGTGGCGAGCAAAACCTCGCCTCGGCTTTCTTAGAGAGAATAGATGCGAAGTGTCATGAGTGCGTAGGTTGCCACCGGATCGTTTGCGCCGGCCGCACTGGACGGCACGGAGTCCGATCCCGCTATTCTGAACTCGAATTCGTCGACTATGCCGATGCGCATTTCTATCGTTAGAGGGGATTATCTCAAGTTTGGGAGCAAAGAAATTGAACAGCGACAATGAAATGACAATCGATCCATTTACACGCCCAGACCGCGGATTGCGCGAATTCCGCGATCATTCGTAATGAGGATGCAGTCCACCGCATCGCGCGCAAAAGCCTGCCGCTCGAGAAACAATTAATCGATTCGTTATAGAGAGAGGTTTAGCCGAGGAGCGCCATGGCGAGATGGTTCACGACGAAGGCGGCGCCATAGGCGAGGACCAGCATATAAGCGAACTGGAGAGCCGGCCAACGCCAGCTATTCGTTTCACGCCGCACTACGGCCATTGTGGAAGTGCACTGCATGGCGAAGGCGAAGAAGATCATCAGCGCCAAAGCGCCGCCCAAGGTCATGTCGTGGTGCAGGGCGGTTTGCAGACTCAGCGATTGCGTGCCGGGATCGGCGCCGTACAGTGTGCCCAACGTACTCACCATCACCTCGCGGGCCAACACGCTGGAAAGCAGACCGATGCCGATCTTCCAGTTGAAGCCGAGAGGCGCGATGATGGGCTCGATCAAATGCCCCAGCCGGCCGATCAGGCTTTCGGCCAGTTCGGGAGCGGCAAGAGTACCGCTTGCTGTGTGCATCACGGGCAGATGAGCCAACGCCCACAACGCAAGCGTGACGCAAAGAATCACGGTCCCCGCCTGGCGCAGAAAGATGCGGGCCCGGTCGACGAGGCGCAGCGAGAGCGAACGCCAGGTCGGCATCCTGTACTGCGGCAGCTCGAGGATGAACGGCGTCTCACTCGATTTGAGGATCGAGCTCTTCAGCAGTCGCGCTGTAGTGAATGCCGCAACAAAGCCGGCGACGTACAGCCCTAACATCACCAGCGTGCGCAGCCCGAGGAATCCGTGCAGATAGTACGCATTCGGAATGAAGGCCGCGATCAGCAGCAGGTAGACCGGCAGACGCGCCGAGCAGGTCATGAACGGCGTAACCAGAATCGTAGCGAGCCGGTCGCGCCGGTTTTCGATGGTGCGCGTGGCCATAATGGCCGGCACGGCGCACGCATACGCCGAAAGCAGCGGAATAAAAGCTTTGCCGTTGAGGCCGATGGAACGCATCACGCGGTCGGCGATCAAAGCGGCACGGGCGAGATAGCCAGAGTCTTCAAGGATTCCGATAAAGAGAAAAAGCAGCAAAATCTGGGGCAGAAAAACCAGCACCGAAGAGATGCCCTTCCATACGCCATCGAGCACAAGAGACTGCAGCCAGCCCACGGGAAGCAGGGGGCGCGCAAGCTCGCCCATTCGGATGAGAATGTCGTTGAAACCATCTGAGAGCGGTTGGCCGATGGAGAAGACCACCTCGAAGACACCGATGACGACGAACAGAAAAAGCAACGGTCCCCAGATGCGGTGCAGCAGAATGTTGTCGATCTTGCGCGTGCTCTCCACCGAAAGCGGGGCGCGATAACCGGTGCGGCGGCTCACCTGCGCGGCCCACGTGTGCGCGCTCGCGGCATTGCCCAACACCGGCAGCGTGAGCGGCTGTGCCGCTGTGCCGTTTCCAGGTTGATTCAGAAAGAGAGGTATAGCGTCCAGACCTGTGCCGCGCACGGCGCTGATCTGCGCGACGGGCGCGTTGAGTTCGCGGGCCAGCTTCAGAGTGTCGATGGTGCCGCCGCGTGACTTCATCAGATCGCTCATGTTGAGCAGCACGAGTGTGGGCAGCCCGAGCGAGAGAATCGGACCGGCAAGCATGAGCTGACGGGTGAGGTGGAGCGAGTCCAACACCAGCAGGATCGCATCAGGCTTCGGCGTGCCGGGCATCTTGCCGCGCAGCACATCGACGGCAACGCGAGCATCCTCGGAGTACGGAGTGAGCGAATAGATGCCGGGCAGATCGATGAGCGTCAGGTCTTCCCGGCCCACGCCGGCCATCGGGCCCATCCGCTGCTCGACCGTGACGCCGGGATAGTTTGCCACCTTCTGGCGCAAACCGGTGAGCCGGTTGAAGAGCGTGGATTTGCCGGAGTTGGGAGGGCCGATGAGCGCTACGGTGCGAAGCGATCCGGGAGCCGCAGGTGCTGACGGCGGTTCAAAGACCGGCGTCTCACAGCATTCACTCACCGCGCGACCTCAAGCAGCTCGGCTGATTCACTGAATTGCGGGATTTCGCGAGTTTTTGAGCTGAGAGCGCGGACGCGAATCGCCGTGGCCGTCTCGTGGCGGAGTGCGATTTCCATCCCATCCACGCCATAGACCGTCGGATCACCGGCCGGGGCGCGGCGTAGCGCCGTAACCAGCGCTTCCGGGACAAACCCCATATGCATCAGGTGATTCTGCACGGAATCGGGCAGGTCCAGAGCTACAACGACCCCGCTTTCTCCTACGTTCAGTTCGCTGAGAACACTCAACTGCCGGACTCCGGAGCTCCGCCGAGAAGACAGACGCCCAAAACTACGACCCAATTGGTCGTAGTTCAGTATACGACCAATTGGGTCCGATTCGCAAATGCTGTTGTCTTCGGGAATTTCGATGCTCCAGAAGCCCATGGCGTACCTCCGATGGAGTGCAGGCACTGACGGATCCGCCATTCCCTCCCACGGCCCCCTGGCGGCCCTTGTTTCCTTGTGTCGGAATCGATGATCCAGTTGTATCAGCGCACTTCTGAGATCGATGTGACGGGAATCACGCCTGAGAACACGGCAGAAGAGGCTCTCTCAGAGGGCGGAACACCATGAGGGTAATAGGCAGAAGGAGCGTGCAGCCGGCAATCTGATTCCAGCTCAGCATGCGCGAAAAAAAGGCCAGGGAACCAAAAGTGTGGAGTCGCTGAGTCGAGCTTGCGACATCCCTCCCACAAGGCCCCTGGCGTGCCCGATTCCAATTGATCTGGAAGAATGATCTATTTTTACCAGTGACTCGGCAACGAGTATGTGACCTGAATCACTCAACTTGATTTATCGGTCCTCGATTAGCCGATTCCTTGATTTGCCGGTTCTGGAATCGGGTGGTACAAGGATTCCATGCGGCTTGATGAGTTTCGCGCCTCGCTTCAACAGGAGGCTCCGCCCCAGAATCTTCCTGTCACTTTGACGGCTCTATGGTGGGACGCCAAAGGTGACTGGACTCGTGCGCATGGGCTGGTGGACGAACTGGAGACGCCGGAAGGCATGGCCGTCCACGCGTATTTGCATCGCAAAGAGGGCGCACAATCGAATGCGGAATACTGGTACAGCCGCGCCGGGCGTGAGTTTCATCGGCCCACGCTGGATGCCGAGTGGGAGGCGCTGGTGGAGGGGCTGGCGAACTGATTCAGAGTGGAGTCGGATGATCGCGGTGGCTATCCCAACGGAGGCAACCGGTCAGAGACGCCGAAGAGGAAGATGACACCGATGATGCAGCTATAGGCTGCACCGGTCCACGCAATCGCGTGATAAACCCGGGGATGATGACCGCCGGTGCTGAACGCGCCGCCCATCGAAGCGGTCATGAGCGCGTTCATCGTAACCAGACCGAGGGCAAAGGCAAGCAGGCCCAAGAGGCCGCGCGAAGTTCCACCGAGGTTGGCGGTAAGAAAAAACAGCGCGAGCTGACTGGGCGTTTCGGCTCCCACGCCGTGCAGCATGCCGATCACGAAAACTGATTTGCCGGTGTATATCCATTGAAAGCGCTCGGGCCGGGGAGCGCGCCGGTTCCATATGCGCCGCATCTGCCAGGCGGCCCAGAGGATTCCGTTGATGGCGATGGCCAGGCGGCTCTCGACACGGCTGTGGCGATGGCCGTGAGCATCTTTGCGAAGAATCCCAGCGACAACGCCAATGCCCAGCACGATCAGCGTGAGTCCAATGAGCCGCTCGGTCCAGTGATCAAGGCCCTCCGGAAGCCCGAGGTGCAATTCGAGAACCGCTATACCCAAGGCAGCCACGGTAACCGCGTGCCCTAGTGCATAGGTCATGCCCAGCCGCAGTCCGCTGCGCCAGCTACGTTGCACGGCGGTGATGTCGGAGATGGCGGCCAGATGATCGTAATCGAACCCGTGCCGAAGCCCGAGCACCAGGCACGAGCCCAGCGCGGCGTACAGACTTAGATCTCTGGGGAACAGCGTCACGGAACCCAGTATAGAGGAGAAAGGGTGAAACGCACGTGACACGCGACAGAGATCATGAGGCATTCCGGAAACAGCTGCGAAACTATGCCTGCGGACAAATCGCCTTTCACTTGTGTGGATCGAGCTCAAGATGGTAGTCGCTGTAATCGATCGTGACGACGGTGCGGCCAAAGAGAAGGCTGTTCGACTCCGCTCTTGCATGCGTAGCCATGGAGAATCCGTCGATCTGTTCGTACTGGCGCATCATGTGCGTCGTTCCAGCAAAGGCAGAGGGGCTTTTGGTAGCTACGCCCTGAATCTGCGCCAGGGAATAGTCGTTTTGGTCGACCCAGATATTTCCGTTGATTGTGTTGGGCGCTTTGCGCCGCGCCGCGACGGCAACCAGGATGCAGTTGCGGCCATTCAGTTTTTCCACGGAGCCGGGCTTTGGGTCCATCTCATAGTTCGCAGAATTGAACCATGAACGCTGCACATTCCCAGGTTGATTGATGATTCTCTCGTTCTCCAGCAGAGGTTTGAGCCCGACGCGAAGCACAAGCTCTGAACCGCTCTGGGAAAGCACGGTGTAGGTTTTGCCCACGTCTTTCCGATAGCTATCTTTCACCGTCATCTCGGCAACCGGATGAGTCTGATCTTTGCCGCGGAAGACGGCGTAGTGCTCGATAGCTGTGAATGCCAGCACAGTCTGGTAGCGGGCGTGGACGGCCGCATCGATACGCTGGATCATTGTTGCCGGATCGGGCTGCTGCGCGACTTCGGCGCGAACGGCGGAGAAATCGTACAGAGAGAGGCACAAAACGCCGCAGGCCACTCTCCGCCCTAAATCACGGCGTGAGTGGCCTGTTTTCTCTTGCCGGGCGCGATTCACGTTCAGACGCACAATAAGAGAGTGCATCGATCAGAGTACATTCCGCTACATTACTGCTGCGCGGCTTTTGCCTGTTCCCGTGCGCCGCGTACTGCGCTCAGAAATGCATGTGCAGAGGCGGGCGGTGGAACCTGGCCCGCAAGCACGGAACGCGTCGAGACGTCCGGCCCATAGATGGCTTTCATGGCGTCGTCATCGCGGTGAACGGATGCGCCGTTCAGCGTGAGTCCGGCAAATATGCCCTTGGCCCGCGAGTAGGTCAGGATCTCGGCGTTCATCTTCCAGTCAGTATCCGCGGAAGCGTGACGTCCCACCGGTCCGGCTGCAGCCGAGGCATCACCGCCCACCTGGAACTTGCTCGCGAGCAGGTCTTGCATGCCCTTGTCGTTCTGGAAGACCATCACCAGGTCAATGCCTTCCACGCCGATCTGCAGACCCCAGCTTCCACCTTCTACATCAAAGAAGGCTGGAGCGCTCCACCCATGCTCGGTGCGGCAAGTGGCGACACCGCGGCCACCTTCGGCTCCGAAGACGAATCCGCCCTTCACCAGGTGCGGCACAACGGCAATGCATTTAGCGTGATCGACAACTTCCTGGGGAATGCCCTTGTCTGGCGTGGCCATCACCTGGCGCAACACGTCAGCCGCCTTGGCGAGGCGGTCATCAACATCCTGCTTGGATTGGTCTGCCCAGCATAGAGGCGCCAAGACCACCATCGCGACGAATAGCGTAATCTTTTTCATAAGCCCACCTTTTTTCCTAAAGTCTTTGCAACTGCCCGATGCGGCGTGAGGAGGAAATGCCATTCCAGGCTGCAATTACACCGCTCTTCCGCTACGTCGAAGGATCTGAGGGTGGGCATAAGTCCCGTCCTGCCGCATTCGATTGGAGGCACTTACCAGGCTTTGGGGTTGCCCGCATCGAGCAGGGCAGAGAACAGGCGCGACGTGCCAAGCCACTCTTGCAGTAGCTATTGCGTCAGGATGCAAAGGAAGGCTGGATGGGGCGGTGGTCAGCCGGTGAGCCGTACCAGTTCCTGCGCTTCGTGGCGCGGACCAAGGATGGAGATACGCGGAATCCGGCCACGCACCATCGCAACTTCATCGCAGCGGTGCAGCCGCGGGCAGTTCTGGCAGTCTTTGAAGATCTTGTCCGGCAGCTCGGCCTTGTCTTCCACCACGCGGAAGCCGTATTTGAAAAAGAAGTCGGGAATGCGCGTGAACAGGCACACCGATTGCACGCCGTGCGTCTCGGCCTCTTCAATCAGCGCACTCAGGATGCCTCCGCCGGCGCCCTTGCCCTTCGCTTCCGGCTTGACGACGATGGAGCGCACCTCGCAGAGATGCGGACCGTACAGGTGCAGTGCGCCGCAGCCAAGAAAGACACCGCCATCGGACTCGGCAACGGTGAAGTCGCGAATGTTTTCGCAGATCTCCGCGAAGGCGCGTTTAAGCAGTGTGCCATCGGAAGAGAGCGAGTTGACCAGATCGTAGATATTGGAGGCGTCGTGCAGAAGAGCCTTACGCACCAGCATGAACAGCCTCCCCGGTTGTATGCACAGTGAGCGCCGCGATGCGATGCGATGCGGCATCGAGCGCCTGACGCACGCGGCCGCGCGCCGTGCCGCCCGTGACATCGTGGCAGTCGAGCGTGGCATTCAGCTGAACGGCGGCATAAAAATCCGCTTCGAATTCCGCGCCGAACTGATGCAGATCGTCCAACGTTAGATCGTTGAGTTCCACATTCTTTTCTAGCGCGAACCGGACAGCGTTGCCGATCTTTTCATGCGCCGTGCGGAAGGGAACGCCCTTGTGGACGAGGTAGGTGGCCGCGGCCATCGCGTTCAGATAGCCAGACTGCGCAGCCTCGAACATGCGCTTGGAACTAAATTGAAGAGCAGTGGTAAAGCGAGCGACCAGCTTGAGCATCTGCGGTACGAACTCGACTTGAAATGCCGGCTCCTGGGTCTCCTGCATATCCTTATTGTAGGCCAGCGGAAGGCCCTTCAGCAGCAAGGTCACGGCCTCTGCCGCGCCATGAATGCGGCCCACCTTGGCGCGCAGGAGCTCTGTGAGGTCGGGATTTTTTTTCTGCGGCATGGCGCTCGACCCCGTCGAGAAGGTTTCCGGCAATACGACAAATCCGAACTCGGCGGTAGAGAAAAGAGTAATTTCCTCGGCAAAGCGGCTCAGGTGCAATCCCACAAAGGTGAGGGCCTGCAGGTATTCGAGAACGAAGTCGCGATCGCTGGTCGCGTCCATCGAATTGGCTGTGGGCGCCGTGAAGCCAAGTTCCTCTGCTGCGATCGTGCGATCGAGAGCTAGCGTCGCTCCGGCGACAGCGCCGGAACCGAGCGGGCAGTAGTTGAGCCGGGCGACGCAATCCTTGAGCCGATCGGCGTCACGCAGCGCCATCTCGACATAAGCAAGAAGCCAATGCGCAATCAGAACCGGCTCGGCGCGCTGCAGGTGCGTGTAGCTGGGCATCACCGCGTCGCCGGCCCTGCGCGCCTGTTGAAGGAGCGCGCTGGCCCAGGCGGCCAAACCTTCGATGGCGAGGCCCGCCTGCCTGCGCACATAAAGGCGCAGATCGGTCGCGATCTGCTCGTTGCGGCTGCGGCCCGTGTGGAGCTTGCGGCCCAGTGCGCCGACGCGCTCCACCAGCTTGATCTCGACAAAGTGATGAATGTCTTCGGCGGATTCGTGATCGCGCACGCGCGTCTTGTCGGCGTCCGACGAGAACTCGACGGCGATTGAATCGAGCGCACCGCGGAGCTCCGCCGTTTCGGCTTCGGTCAGCACTCCCGCTGCGAAGAGCGCCGACGCATGCGCCTTGCTGGCTGCAACCTCTTCGTCGAGCAGCCGCCAGTCGAAGACGATCGACCGCTGCCAGGCTTCGAATTCACTGTCGAGCGGCTCACGAAACCGCCCGGACCACATCTTCACTGCAATCCCTCTTTCTGTTGCGAGAACGTGTGCGGGGCCAAAGCCTCGCGGGAAAAGTTTGCATCGCCCCTACGGGGCTGCCGGACCAACCCGGTCGTCTTTACCCAGGGTTTCCCTTCGTTCGCTCTGGCGAACGAAGAGTCCACCCTGGGCTATTGTCCATCGGCCCCTCCGGGGCAGAATGGGTGTTTACCTTCCAATCGCGCGAACGAAGTTTGTTGTCCAAAATGGTTCTAATCTGACTTGAAAACGCACAATCGGCGCAATCGTCCCGGAGGGACGAGCGGAAGATAGCCCAGGGCAAGCGAAGCGGGGTCCCCACGAACAGGTCTTCGTTCGTGGGGTTGCAAGCGCAGCCCTGGGAAGACCCCCCAAGAAAGCCGCTCCCGCCCCGGAGGGGCGACGCGGAACCCAACCTTCTTCTCGTTCATACGATTGCATAGGCTCTGTTCTATTTCACGTCGAGGTTCCGACTCGTTCTAGTCGTTCTTGAAACCTGCCGTATTTGCCAATCCACCCAGCAACAGCAGCAACAACGCTTTCTGCGCGTGCATGCGGTTTTCGGCCTGGTCGAAGACGATCGACTGCGGGCTGTCGAGCACCGCATCGGTGACTTCCGCATTGCGCCGCGCCGGCAGACAGTGCATGAAGACGGCGTGACCAGCTGCTTTTTGCATCAGCGCCTCGTTCACCTGGAACGGACGGAAGATCGGCGCGCGCTTGGTGGACTCGTGCTCGAAGCCCATGCTGACGCACACATCGGTGTAGACGGCATCTGCGCCCGTGGCCGCAGCCTGCGGGTCCTGCAGCAGGTTCACTTCGCAGCCGTTGGCCGCCGCCATCTCCCGCGCCAGCGTGACGATCTCGATGTCCGGCGAGTAGCCGCGCGGCGTGGCGATAGTTACGTTCGCACCAAGCTGCGCACCAGTAAGCATCAGCGAGTGGCACACGTTATTGCCGTCGCCCACGTACGTGAAATGCATGCCGGCGACGGTGCCGAAGTGCTCTTCGAGCGTCATGAAATCGGCGAGTGCCTGGCAAGGATGCTCGAAATCAGAGAGCGCATTGATCACCGGCACGCGCGAGTTGGCGGCCATCTCTGTAATGGTGTCGTGCGCGTAGGTGCGCAGCACGATCACGTCGACCCAACGCTCCACGTTGCGGGCTACGTCGGCAATAGCCTCGCGCTCGCCGAGCGGCGAATTGGTCTGGTCGACAAAGATCGCGTTGCCGCCCATGGTATTCATGCCGGTCTCAAAGCTCAGGCGCGTGCGCAGGCTGGCCTTCTCAAACATCAGCACCATCTGTTTGGCGTCGAGGGCATGACGGTAATTGCGCGGATTGCGCTTCACATCGTGGCCGAGCTTGAGAATGGCCCGGACCTCGGCGCTCGAAAGATCAGAGATGGAACAAAGATCTTCGCCGGCCAGCCGCGTGGCCGCCGCGAGAATATCGGGATCATTCTGGACGGAGACCGCCGATGCGGGCCGTTCGATAGTGGTTTTGCTAGCCACGTTCGTGTCCTCCTGCAGATGAAGCCGTGGACTGCGGGACATAATCAGTGAGAATGGAGTCGAGTGCAGCAATGGCTGTGTCCACGTGCCCTCGCTCGAGAATGAACGGCGGCAGGAAGCGCAGCACGGTATCGCTGGTGCAGTTGATCAGAATGTGGCGCTTGAGCATTTCGGCGACGACGGATTTGGCCAGCTCCGCTGAATCCAGTTCGGCGGCGAGCATGAGGCCTTTGCCACGCACGTCGACGATTGCCTCGTGGCGCTGCGCCAACGCGCGTAGTTGTTGCTGGAAGTAGCCGCCGATCTCAGTCGCATGAGCGAGCAGGGCCTCTTTCTCGATGGTGTCGATCACCGCGACAGCAACGGCGCAGGCCAGCGGTCCGCCACCAAAGGTGGTGCCGTGCATGCCGGCGTGCATCACGCGCGCAACTTCTTCCGTGCACAACACTGCTCCGAGCGGCAGACCACCGGCGAGTGGCTTGGCCAGCGTAGTGATATCCGGTTGAATCCCGTAATGTTGATACGCGAACCACTTTCCCGTGCGACCCATGCCGGCCTGAATCTCGTCCACAATCAGCAGAGCGCCTGTGGAGTCGGCGAGCTTGCGCGCTTCGGCAAAGAACTCCTGCGTCAGCGGCCGGATACCGCCTTCTCCCTGGATGGCTTCAACGAGGATGGCGCAGACCTCATTCGAAAACTTCGCGCGCAGATCGGCGACGTCATTGAAGCGCACGAACTCCACGCCCGGAACAACGGGGCCGAAGGGCTCGCGGTACTTCGCCTTGTAGGTTGTCGACACAGCGCCAAAGGTGCGGCCGTGGAAGCTCTGCTCAAGAGCGAGAAACTTGGTGCCAATCGCGACACCTTCACTGCGCCTGAGTCCCGCATAGGCGCGCGCCAGCTTCAGTGCGCCTTCCCAGGCCTCGGTGCCGCTATTGCAAAAGAAGGCGCGATCGAGGCCCGTGCGTTCGGTCAGCCGCAGCGCCAGTTCCGCCTGCCCCTCGTGATAGTAGAGGTTCGAGATGTGAATCAGAGCGCGGCTCTGTTTCGCAATGGTCTCTTCGATCGCCGGATGACCGTAGCCCAACGCATTGACACCGATTCCGCTCAACAGGTCGAGATAGCGCTCGCCCTGCTCATCAAAGAGGTGGACGCCTTCCCCTTTTACGAAAAGAATCGGATTCCGTTCGTAGGTGGTAAGCAAAAGCCGCGACTCGGCGGCGCGAATTTGATCGAGTTTTGTCAAAGTATTCTCTCCTCAGGCCACCATCACTTCTGTGCCATGGGCTACGCGCGAGCTGCGCAGGTCGGGTAAAGAGCCGGCAGCTTCTGCAGGCAAGATGCGCACACGCTTGACGCCGTTCAGCAGCGCCTCGCGGCATGCGCCCAGCTTGGGCAACATACCGCCGGAGATGATCGCGCTTTTGGCCATCTCCGCAATCTGATCGATTGAGAGCCATCGCAGCACTTCGCCGTCGGCTCCTTTGACGCCCGGCACGTCCGTCAGAAAGACCAGAGCATCGGCGCGACAGGCAATGGCGCAGGCTGCGGCCATCTCGTCGGCGTTGATGTTGTAGTACTCACCGTCAAAACCGAGCGCCATGGAGGCCAGAACCGGCACGCCGTTCAGCTGCCAGATAGCTTCAAGCCAGCGCGGATCGCTCGCCGCGATTTCGCCCACGTAGCCCAGGTCAGGCGTGGTCCGTTTCTTGCGCGCGCGGAAGAGCAGTCCGTCCCCGCCGGCAAGACCGACCGCCGGTTGGCCCTGCGCACCCAGCGCGGCTACAAGACTTTTATTGATTTTGCCGGCAAACACCATCAGCGCCACATCGCGCGTCTCCGCGTCGGTCACGCGCAGCCCGTCGATAAATTGACTCTCTTTATTCAGGGCTTTCAGAGTACGGGTCAGCTGCACGCCGCCGCCGTGCACCACGGCCACCTGGTTGCCATCGCGTACGAGTTCAGTGATCGCGCGCACGCAACCGTCAAAAAGCGCCGGAATCTCCAGCCCGGCACCGCCCAGCTTGACGACGTACTTCATTCAAGCCCCTCCGATTCGGGCCATCCCAGCATCACGTTCAGGTTCTGCACGGCCTGACCGGCAGCGCCCTTCAGCAGATTGTCAAGGCAACTGACGATCACGGCGCGACGTCCGCTCGAATCGAGCTGGAATCCGATGTCCGCGTAGTTGGTGCGCACCACATATTGAATCTGTGGCAGAGCCTTGTCGTAGAAACGCACCATCGGGCTGGCCGCAAAAAACTCGTGATACACCTTGGCAACGCTTGCGTGTGTCTGCGGTTCTTTAAAGTGCACGTAGATGGTCGACAGGATTCCGCGCGGAATCGGCAGCAGATGAGGCGTAAAGACGATCTCGCTCGCGGTTACGCCGATCTGTTCGAGCAATTCACCCGTGTGGCGATGGCCGAAAACGCCATACGCAGAAAGATTGTCGGCCGCATACATAAAGTGCGTCTTCGCCGTCGGCGCTTTACCCGCGCCGCTTACCCCGCTTTTAGCATCGGCCACGATGCCGCGGTTCAGATCGAGCAGGCCTGCAGCAACGAGGGGCTTCACCCCGAGAATCACGGAAGTGGAGTAGCAGCCCGGATTGGCGATGAGCCGCGCGCCGGCAATCTGGTTGCGGTACAGCTCAGGCATACCGTAGATAGCCGTCGCCTGCGTGGCTACGGCGTGCTCCGATCCCTCATCCGCAAAGGCATACACGGCGCGATTGGATGCTTCCGTGAGCCGCCAGGCACCGCTCAGGTCGATCACGCGCAGCCCGCGCGCCAGCGCCTCGGGAACCCATTCGCGCGACTGCTCGTGTGGGGTAGCGAGAAACAGAACTTCGACGCCGCGTGCAGCGAGCAACTCCCACGAGAAGGCTTCGAGCCGCAGACTGCCCGCGCCGTTGTTGTCCCCAAGCTGCGGATGAATCTCGATCAGCGGAACGCCCCCGCGCGCCGCATCTTTTTCTTCCACGCGGCCGGCGAAGACCGGCGGCTTACCTTTAAGCCGTGGATGCCGCAGGAGCAGCCGAGCCAGCTCTGCGCCGGCGTATCCCGTCACGCCGAGCACTGCGGTTTGTGTGGTTCCCGTCATGATGCAAGCACTGTCCTTATCTTTTCTTCTACGTCGCCCGCGCGCCGCGCGTCGGGGCAGATGATCAATACGGTATCGTCACCGGCGATGGTGCCCACCACCTCAGGCCAGCCGGCGCGGTCAAGCGCCGCAGCCACGGGCTGTGCGCCGCCCATCGCCGTCTTCACAACCACCTGGTTCAAGGCCTGGCGCGCACGCAGTCCGAAGCTCTCGAGCATCTCCTCGACCGAGGGCGGCGCGTCGTCTTCCGCCACTGCGGAGGCCGCTCCATTGCCATTGGGCAGCGAGTAGCCGCCGGGGCCTTTGAAGAGCCGCAGCTCGTGCATATCGCGCGAAAGCGTTGCCTGCGTCACGTGAATCCCGCGCCGGCGCAGCTTGCGCCGCAGCTCGTCCTGGCTGGTGACCAGTGAGCTGGTGAGCAGTTCACGAATTGCGTCGAGGCGTTGGTGTTTCACGGTCGATTTCCAGATTTCCGGGCAAATCAATTTTCAGGCAAATCAAAGGGGCGGCCCCGACGTGGAGCCGCCCGTGGAATAAATATACAATCTTTCTGAATAAGTATGCAAGAGGAAATTTTTGTCTGAAAGGTGGAAAAAAGCGCCTTAGCTCACAGCGACTTTCTTGCGGCGCTTTTCCTCGTACATGGCCTGATCGGCCTTGGCCAGCATCTCGTCGAGGCTCTGGAGTTTTCCAGGTTCCGCGGTTACATAGCCAACGCTGAAGCCAAGTACCGCCGTGTGTTTGCCCTCGGCGTTGCGCCGCGCGGCGCACTCTTCGATGCGCTGCGCAGCCAGCGTGATGCCGGACGGATTGAACTGACCGGCGACGGCGAACTCGTCGCCGCCGATGCGGCCTACAACATCCGATTCGCGGAAGGAAGACTTGAGAATTTTGCCTGTCTCGACAAGCAGTTCTGACCCCGCCTGGTGGCCCAGCGTATCGTTGGTGTGCTTCAGGCCATCGAGATCGAGAAACAGGACGGAGAACGGCAGATTCGACCGGCGGGCCATGCGCATCGCCTGCTCGGCCAATAGCCGGAACCCCCGCAGGTTATAGAGATCGGTGAGCGCGTCGCGCAGAGACAGCTCGCGAATCTGCACCTCCATAGCGTTGATGCGCCAGGCCAGAAACAGCAGCAGGCCGAAGGAGATCATCACGGCGAGCGAGGCGAGAATGGCCGCTGTGTAGTAAGGCGGCATGCGCGTCGAATCGATGAAGTGGGCTCGCAGGCATTCCCGCACAAAAGGAAGCGTCAGCAGTAGCGGCGCGAGTGCTCGCGCAATGTTGCCGCCGATTCCGTGGCCCAGGAGGATCGAAAAAACGCCACTCCGGGCCTTGCGCAGGAACGCGACGACGGTGAGCAGCAGGAGACCGAGTACCGTGAGAGAGGAAGTGGCGACATGGCCGGGCGTCCCGATCACGCCGATGATCGCAATCGCGTGCCCCGAAACAAGAACCAGCGTGAGCAACACCAGGCAGAAGATCAACAGATCGGCTAGAGCCTGGCCAGCCCGATGCCGCGCGCGGATCGCGATAAGACTGGCGCCCAGCAGCGCAAATCCGCTTGCTGCCTGGAGCGTCATACGCTCAGCAAGCAGGGAAGCGATGCCGTGGCCAGATGCTACGGGAAGGTCGACGCCGAGCGACACGCGAAGGACGTATTCGCACACGACGCCGAGGCAGACCAGCGTAACCACGATGGCGAACAGCCGCCCGACTCGCTGGGCCGACGCCCCCTGTCGACCTGAAAGCAGCAGGCTGAACGCGCTGAGAAGCCCGACGAGCGCGGACTCGGCGTTCATTAAATGGCGGTCGCCCGGGAAATTCCAACCGGCCAGGAGAAGGAGCCACCCGATCAGATTCAGCACAAAAAGCGAGATAACCGCGGTCAAAAGGACGCGCTCGGCAAAGGCAAGTCGATCGAGCAGGGCCGTATCTGGTTCAGTAGGCGGCAAAGCCGGGGTCAATTCAGCCATTGTTTCAACGAAAATTTCCTAACCAAGGGCGAGTTTGGATTGTTCATGAGTCCGTGCGACCAGTGTACGCCCAGAAGTGCATTGTAGCGATGGCGGAAATCGGTAGTTTTTTACACATAAAGAGGGAGTTGTCTCGAATCAAAAAATCGCATTTCGTTCCGGCGGTACAGCCGTCAGGCCTCGGCCGCTCGGCTGGCGCTGATACACTGCCGATGACTGATTGCGCAGCACGCCGACGAGCCAATCCAAGCCGATGCCTACTGCTCCCATCTCTACGATCAATGATCTGTTTCGCCGTGTTGCCGAGGCGGCCAATCCACGCGCCGTGCTTTGGCAGGACGGATTTGGTCATTGGCAGCCTATCTCCTCCGATCAGATCTATCAGCGGGTCCGCGCGCTGGCCCAGGCGTTTCTCGGCTGGGGAGCACAGAAGGGCGATCGTATTGCGCTCATCGGCGAAAACCGTTGGGAATGGGCGATTACCGATTTCGCCACGCTGGCGATCGGCGCCGTGGATGTGCCGATCTATCCCACGCTGACAGGTGAACATATCGCGGAACTCGTGCGCGACGCCGGCTGCCGTATCGCCGTGGTTTCCACGCGCCAGCAGTTCGACAAGCTCAACTCCGTGCGCGGGCAGACGCAACTCGAGCGCATTGTGATGATGGATGCGCCGGCTCCCGAAGGAGCCGTTGCCATGAGCGAGTTGCTGGCCGGGGCCGATGCGAAGAGCAGTGAGCGCGATCCTGTTTTTGATGCGCTGGTGCGTTCCGTGCAGCCGCCGGATCTTGCCACGCTGATCTATACATCGGGCACCACCGGCGAGCCTAAGGGCGTTGCGCTAACGCATGGCAACATCGCCGCGAACCAGAACTATGCGGTGGCCGAGTTCACTTTCGATTCGACGGACGCCTGCATCTCGTTTCTTCCGCTCTCGCACATCACGGCGCGGGCCCTGGACTACGTGATGTACAACTGCGGAGCGCAGGTGGCCTACTGCTCGCAGTTCGACAAGCTGCCCCAGGCGATGAAAGAGGTGCGACCCACCGTGATTGTCGGCGTGCCGCGAGTATATGAGAAGATTCGCCAGGCCGTCGAGCACAAATCCTCAGTCTCGCCGGTCAAAAAGCGCATTCTGGCCTGGGCAGTGGGCTTGGGTGCAGGTCACAATGCCACCGTCTATTGCGGCCGGCAGCCGTCGTCGCTGGCGTGGAAGCTGGCGCGCAAGCTCGTCTATGGAAAGGTGCGCGAGGCCTTTGGCGGGCGCGTGGAAACTTTCATCTCCGGTGGTGCGCCGCTCGGTATCGACACGGCAAAGTGGTTCGCGTCCGTGGGGATCGCGTTGTGGGAGGGCTACGGCCTCACCGAGACTTCGCCGGTCATTTCGCTGAACACGCCCGTAAAGCAGCGCATGGGGTCGGTCGGCATGCCGCTGCCGAATGTCGAGCTCAAGCTGGCTGAAGATGGCGAGCTGCTGGTCCGCGGACCCTCGATCTTTTCCGGCTACTGGCAAAAGCCGGAGGCTAATGCGGAGTGTTTCACCGCCGATGGCTGGTTTTGCACCGGCGATATCGCCCGTCTCGATGCCGACGGCTTTCTCTTTATCACCGATCGCAAGAAGGAGCTGCTGAAGACCTCCGGTGGCAAGCTTGTCGCGCCGCAGCCGATCGAGAACAAGCTCAAGAACTCGGTGTTCGTGGCGCAGGCTGCGCTGGTGGGTGACAAGCACAAGTTCATTTCCGCGCTGATCTCGCCGAACTTCGTCGCGCTCGAGGAGTGGGCCCGCTCCAACGGAGTCGCCTTTCAATCGCGGGCGCAATTGGTGGCGGATGCACGAGTGGTCGCGTTGTATGGTGCGCTGGTGAACGAAGTGAACGGCACGTTAGCCAACTTTGAAACGCTGAAGCGGTTCCGTGTGGTTGCCGAGGAGTGGGCGCAGGACTCCGGTGAGCTGACGCCTTCGATGAAGCTCAAGCGGCGGGTGATTACGGAGCGATACGCGGCGGTGATCGCCGAACTTTACGCGGACGAAGCAACCGCACGCGGCGAATCGGCGAGCTGATCCGCCACAGATTTTTCCGGAACAGGACGCCTTTGGTCCACATGACCTGCAATGCGCGGAAGAATGGCGCACCCCATGCGCCGACCGCCAGTACCGCACCGAAGAACACCACAGCGTCGATACTGAGCCGACCCGAACTGGACCAATAGACATCCGGCTCCAGGTTGAGCCACAGCGCAAATTCATCCAGCGTAAGCGCGGCGCCCACCCCGTAGCTCACCGCCATCAGGCGGCTCAGGAAGATCGACATCGGCGAGTGCGAGCGGCCCAGGTCTAACAGCCACCCATATCCGACCAAGAGCAGAATAAGAATGCCCCACACCAGGTGATGAATGTGCAGGCCGCGCACCACCACCCATTGAAAATGTCCCTCGTGGTTCACGATCCGGTGAACGAGGATCCTGACGCCGGCGAATGTAATGAGGAAAGAGACAGAAGCGATGAACATGCGCCGGCGGGGACGGTCGGGAATGGTGGAGCGAATCAGGTATCCCAGCCGCGTGAGCTGCAGCAGAACCAGCAAGACGATGATGACGAGGCCGACAAATGCCAGCAGCAGGAGCGCTCCACTTCCGGGCATGCTCTTATTGAATCATTCCGGCACGCGGTTCGGAGCAGGGAAATGCATATGTACGATGTGCGCCGCGCCACATTTGGGTTTACAGCGGCGGAGTACACTGGATAAGGCGTCGACACCGGCAGTTCCTTCCCCCACATCGGCGCGCAATTTTGAGTCCTTGTTGCGGGCTCACTGAGACCAGTCGAATTTTACGAGGAGATGTTCACGATGCGAGTTGCACTCTTGACCGGTGGCGGCGATTGCCCCGGATTGAACGCTGTTATCTACGCTGCCGTCAAAAAAGGAATCAACCACTATGGCGATGAGTTCATCGGCTTTCTGAATGGCTGGCGCGGCGTTCTCGACAACAGCTTTATGCCCCTGACGCTTGAAAATATCGATGGCATTCAGTTAAAGGGCGGCACCATCCTGCACTCCTCGCGCACCAACGTCAAAAAGATCCCCGGCGGCCTCGAAAAGGCCAAGGATGTTCTCAAGGCGAACAAGATCGATGCCCTCATCGCGCTGGGCGGCGACGATACGCAATCGGTGACGCAATATCTGTGTGACAATGGCGTGCCCAGCGTGGGCGTGCCCAAGACCATCGATAACGACATCAACGGCACGGACGCAACCTTTGGTTATGACACGGCGGTGATGATTGCCACCGAGGCCATCGACCGCATCCATACCACGGCCGACTCACATAACCGCGTGATTGTTGTCGAGGTGATGGGCCGCGACGCCGGATGGATCGCGTATGCCTCGGGGATTGCCGGCGGCGCCCACGTGGTTCTTGTTCCCGAAAAGGAAATCGATATCGATCATGTCTGCGCGCTGCTGAAGTACAACTACGATCACGGCAAGCACTATGGCGTGGTCGTGGTGGCGGAAGGCGCTCATCTGCCAGAGGTGGGGCAGGTCATTGGTTCGCAGCAGGTGGATTCTTTCGGCCATGTGCGGCTCTCGGGTATCGGCGAGGCATTGGCTGAGCTGATCGAGAAGAAGACGGGCTATGAGACCCGCTCAGTAAACCTGGGACACACCCAGCGCGGAGGCGTACCCACTGCGTATGACCGGCTTCTCGGCCAGCGCTATGGTCTTCACGCCATCGATATGGTGCACCAGCAGAAGTGGGGGCGCATTGCCGTGCTCCGCGGCACGGACATCACCGACATTCCGATCAAAGAAGCGATCGCCACGAATCGCCGGCTCGACCAGCGCTTCTTTGATGTCATCGCAAATCTGGAACCCAAGGTTTAGAGCCTGTTATTCACTTTCCCGCGACCTGCGTTGCGAGCGAAAATCGGCTCAGACGAGGCGGAGGACGAAGACTTTGGCCATTCCAAGGCGAGGACGAGAACGAAGTATGAGCCGATTTGCGCCACAACCCTTCGGGCTGGGGCCAATTTTCCCGATTTCGTCGTCGCTCGTCGCTAGGAGGCGCCCGGTATCCGTCACTCCTCGCTTCTTGAACTCGGAAAAATTGGCTTCCAGCGCAGGCCACGCGAAAGTGGATAACAGGCTCTAGCATTCGCTTTGCAAACGCAATCGCTGAGCCATCCCTTCCCTCGGGATGGCTTTGTGGTCTCCGGGAGCACGACCGTGCTGTATCGCCCGTATGAAGCTGGAGATTTTGCGGCCCTCTATGCGATCGAGGAGGCAAGCTTCGAGCCTCCCTTTCGCTTCACTGCGGCATATCTGCGCCGGCTGCTGGAAAATCCGCGGGCGGCCACGTGGGTTGCGGAAGAGCAAGGCGTTCTTGCCGGATTTGCCGTCATCAACTGCAAGGGGGAGCCGGGGCGGACGATTGCGTACATCGACACCATCGAGGTGACCCAGGGCCGGCGAGGGCAGGGAATCGGCGGCGCCTTGCTGAACCATATTGAGGACTCGGCGAAGGCCGCGAGCGCCAGCCGCATCTGGCTGCATGTCGACGCGGAAAATACCTCCGCGATCCGCCTCTATGAAACGCACGGCTACGCGCTTGAGGGGAAGAAAGAGGGTTTTTATCCACAGAAGCGCGCGGCGCTCATCTATGCAAAGAGATTCCAGTAAAACCATCCCCATGGCTCGTGATCCCATCACACACTCTGAGCGATAGAGGGAGCGCGGGCCAGGTGGGCTACGGCGTTATTCATTTCTCCGGGTGTTCGTCGGCAGCTTCTTGCCATTCCATTTGGTCGAAATCGGTCCTTTATGCTTCCTTCAAGGGATGTGGCTCAAAGGATTAGAATCGCGTTTCCGGCGATTTGATTTACAGATTGCCGGACTGGAGCTCGGCAGAAGCGGAGAGTTTGACTTCTGATGATGGAATTTCACATCTCGCGTAAGGCGCGTGAGCGGTACCAGTTCGCGGAGACGCTGTTTTCCTACACGGGCAATGTTGTGTTTGCCAGCATGTCGGCTTGCCGCGAGTTTGCCCACCGCATGAACCAAGTGCGGGAGGCCGACAAGTATCCCGAGCGGACCGTGCACGCCGGCCAGCTCTTCGCGATGGGCCTGATCGACGAAGCCAGCCACGTGCTGATGGCGCGCTACCGCGAGCAGTTCGATCCGCAGGTAATGACCAGCGCCCTCGACTGGTTCGGCGAGAAGGTGGGTCTGGAGAAGCTCGATGCCATGTTGCTGGCGTTTGTGGAGCAGTTTCCTGGCCAGAGCGTGATGCGCGGCCTGGAGACACCCAAGAAGTGGCTCGGCGGTTCGACCGCAGGCATGCCGAACAAGGCCGCCGCTCTGGAAGAGCTGTTGCTGCTCTGGTCGGCCAATCGCAATGAGGCGTTCAAGCCGTTTGAAGAGCTGTTTGAAGACAAGCAACTCGCCGAAAAGACGGTTTACAAGCAGGTGACGGCGCAACTGCCCGAATACTTCGCGACGCGTCCGCTGATCCCGATCGCCGACGCGAAGCCGGTCAGTCTGCTCGACCTGCTCCGCGCGCCGGCCATGCGCGCCCCAGGCTCGCTCAGCGAACAGTTAGAGGCGATCCGCCGCCTGTGGAAGCCGCTCCTGGGCGATAGCCTGGAACGCTTTCTTCTGATGGCCGGCGAAATTCTGCGCGAAGAAGAATTAGCCATCTGGATGCAGTTCAATCCTCCGGAAAAGCTCGCGCAGGAGGCGGCCGAGCATCGCCGCCGCACCGGCCAGCAACAATGGCCTGGCATGGCGAGCCACGCTGATGTGCCAACCTTCGGCGATCCGGCGCATGAGTACGAAAAGTTCTCTGCCGATACAGCGTGGATGCCGAGCGCCGTGCTGATCGCCAAGAGCACCTACGTGTGGCTTGCGCAGTTGAGCCGCAAATACGGCCGTCATATCGGACGGCTCGACGAGATTCCCGAAGAAGAGCTGGCCATTCTCGCGCATCGTGGCATCAACTCGCTCTGGCTCATCGGCGTGTGGGAGCGCAGCCGCGCCTCGCGGACGATCAAGCTTCTCTGCGGCAATCGTGACGCTGTGGCCTCTGCCTATTCGCTCTTCGACTATAGGATTGCCGACGATTTGGGTGGCGAGGGGGCCTACGTTGCGCTGCGCGACCGCGCTTACCACCACGGCATCCGGCTGGCGAGCGATATGGTGCCCAACCACATGGGTATCGATTCGCCGTGGGTCGTCGAGCATCCTGAGTGGTTCATCTCGCGATGGGACAAGCCGTACCCGGCTTACAGCTTTGAAGGGCCGGATCTTTCGAGCGACGGTCGCGTCGAGATCAAGATCGAAGATCACTATTTTGAGCAGTCCGATGCCGCGGTCGTCTTTCGCCGCCGTGATAAGAACAGCGGCGAAACGCGCTATATCTATCACGGCAATGATGGGACGAGCTTTCCCTGGAACGATACCGCGCAGCTCGACTACCTGAATCCTGCTGTCCGCGAGCAGGTGATTCAGACCATCCTATATGTCGCTCGTTTGTTTCCCGTGATTCGCTTTGACGCGGCGATGACGCTGGCCAAGCGGCATTTTCATCGGCTCTGGTTCCCCGGCCCGGGCGCAAGCGGCGCCATTCCCTCGCGCGCAGAATATGGAATGAGTCAAGCGGATTTCGACCGCGCCATGCCGCACGAGTTCTGGCGCGAAGTGGTCGATCGCGTTGCGCAGGAGGTCCCGGGCACACTGCTGTTGGCTGAGGCCTTCTGGCTCATGGAAGGCTATTTTGTCCGCACGCTGGGCATGCACCGCGTCTACAACAGCGCGTTCATGGTGATGTTGCGCGATGAGGACAACGCCAAGTACCGCTCGGTGATCAAGAATACTCTCGAGTTCGATCCGGACATCATGAAGCGCTATGTAAACTTCATGAGCAATCCAGACGAACGCACCGCCATCGACCAGTTCGGCAAGGGTGACAAGTGTTTTGGCGTGGCGGTGATGATGTCCACGCTGCCCGGACTGCCGATGTTTGGCCATGGGCAGATCGAGGGATTTACCGAAAAGTACGGGATGGAATACCGCTGGCCGCGCTACCAGGAAGATCCTGATCCGTCGCTCGTCGATCGGCATGAGCGCCAGATTGCGCCGCTGCTCAAGCGTCGCTGGCTCTTTGCCGAGAGTAATGATTTTCTGCTCTACGATTTTTTCAATGACAATGGCTCGGTGGACGAGAATGTCTTTGCCTATTCGAACCGTAACGGCGGCGAACGTGCGTTGGTTGTGTACAACAATCGTTACGGCGGAGCACATGGGACGATCGACTTCTCTGCAGCGTATGCCGACAAAGGCGCAGGCCAGCTTCGCCAGCGCCGGCTGCAGGAGGGGCTAGGCCTGAGTGGTGACACGGCAGCCATTCTCGCCTACCGCGACTCGCTCACAGGCCTTTCTTATCTGAAGAGGGCGGGTGACGTACGCGATCGCGGTCTCCGGCTGGATCTGCACGCGTACCAGGCGCACGTTTTTCTCGAATGGCGTGAACTGTATCCCACGGCTCAGCAGCCCTGGGACCGGCTCTGCGATTTTCTTGGCGGCTGTGGCGTGCCCGATCTGCACGATGCGTTGGTCGATCTTGAACTACGGCCTGTGCACGATGCGTTGCGCCGGCTTCTCGATCCCGGAGTCGTGCGCCTGCTCGCCGACTTGGCGGAGCATCCGCGCACCGTCGCTGGAACTGCAGCCGAGAAAACTACAGAGCGCGAACGCAGCGAATTCTTGCAGCAGGCTTGGGAGCGTACTGAATCGTTCCTGCGCGCAGGGCAACAGGCCTATGCGTCGCAGCTTGAACAGGAAGATCGGCCTGAACCGGCCATGGAGTCGTCGCAGTCTGCTTCACTTGTCGCAAAATTCCGCAGCAGTATGCGCACCGCCATGCGCCTTCTCGTCGTGGAGGCTCTCTTTCCTGCGCCGTGGACGGCCGCAGCGCGGCGCGTGCTGCCCAGCCCCAGCCCGCAGTTCACGGCCACGGCGATGTGGGGTCCGGTGCTCGGCTGGTGTGCGTTGGAGTTGCTCGCAGAATCCCTCGATAAGGAGAATCCGGAGCGTCTCGCGCTCGACCTCCGCGCCCTCGATCTCTTCGACCGGCTGCGTCTGCGCACGCCCTTCGCGCAGGCCTTTGGAGCACTGGGCTTCGAAGGCGAGGAAAGCTGGCGTGTGGCCGCGCGCATCAAGGTGGTGCTGCTTACCGAGGCGGGTGTCGGCAAAGAGCAGCCAGTGCCGAAAACGGATGTCGCTGAAGGCACGCTTCCCGAAGCCGCCGCGCAAGAGGAAGAAAAGATCGCGCTGGCGCCCTCGCTCTGGCTCGATCCGGATGTGCGCTGGCTGACAGGAGTTCACGCAGCAGAGAAGTACGAGTATCTGATTCGTGAAAACTATGAGGAACTTCTCTGGTGGATGCTGATGCCGTCGGTCTTGCGGCTTGCGAGCGAGACCACGCCAAACCGCGCAGCCATCGAGGCGCTCAGCCGCAGGGTCGATGACGCTCTGGCGACAGCAGAAGCCGCAGGCTATCGGATCGACAAACTTACCGGCAATGCGGCTCCTGAGAGCGAGCCCTCTGAGAGAGGAAAAGTAGGACCGATTCTCGAAGATGGTTCCGGCCCGTTGGAGCAGGATCTGGCCGACCTGGATGAGCCGGAAGAGGATGAAGTGCAATCCTCAACGGCTATTGAGGCGATGGAAGAGCAATCTTCGTCCAAGCGTCCCTGAGCCGCATCATCGGAGGGTGAACGCGAATTTTCGTCGCCGGACAAAACTCCGCTTGTCGTCCTGAACGAAGCATGGCGTGTAACGCCATGCGAAGTTGAAGGATCTGCGGTTCGTATTCCAAAACCCGGCGTGCGACGTGAGCCGTCAGCCCAGAATCCTGGCCACCCGCAGAAATCGCCTAATTTCAAGTGCCGAATTCACGTAAAGCGACCGCAGATCCTTCGACTTCGCATGGCGTTGCGCGCCATGCTTCGCTCAGGATGACAAATCCTTGTTCGGTACACTTCAGCGGATAAAACATTAGAGCCCCTTACGCGTGCGAAACGCACGCGCCACTTCAGCTGGATCGCGATGCTGCCCATCGACGGCCTCATTCATGGCGCGCATATCGCCGGCTGTGATCTTGCCGGCGAGTGCGTCGAGAGCCGATTGCATTTGCGGCCAGCGGCGCAGCGCTTCGTTCCGCACCAGCGGGACAGCCTGGTACGGCGGAAAGTAGTGTCTGTCGTCTTCGAGCACCGTAAGCCCGAAGGCTTCAATGGGTCCATCGGTCGAGTTGCCGGCGATCATGTCGACTTGATGCGCGTTGAGCGCGCGATAAAGCAGGCCCAGGTCCATGGTCCGCGGAGGGCCATCGAACTTCAGGCCATAGGCTGCGCTCAATCCGGGCAGGCCATCGGGGCGCTGCTCGAACTCGTAGCCAACGCCCAGCTTCCATTGCGGCGTGTACTGGGCCGCCTGGCTCAGCGTGGCCAGGTGCAGCCGCCGCGCATCGTCGCCGCGAATGACCATCGCAAAGGTGTTCTCAAATCCCAGCGGCGGTCCGACAGAAACGTTATAGCGCGAGGCGTAGAGCCGCCGTACCGTTGCGAGCACAGACTGCGGATTGCGGTCCAGTGGTTGCTTCAAAATTGCAGTGAGGGCCGTGCCGGTGTATTCAACGTATGCATCGATGCGGCCGGCTACCAGCGCCTGCTGGCAGATGTAGCTGCCGGCGAGATAAAACCGCCGCTCGGCTTTTAGATTTGATTTGGCCTCGATCTCCTGAGCGAGCAGCTCGCCGAGGACGACTTGCTCGGTAAAATTCTTCGCACCGATGACGGGATGATCAGGCAGCGGCGGGCCGCACGCCGCTATCCCGAGCGCAGCTAAAGGCAGCGTCGTAAGCAGGTCGCGGCGGTTTATGCTCATTGCGTTGGAGTCCGCAGGCCGCGTTCGGCCAGACCAAGCAGACCATCTGCAGCGAGAGCCAGCAGCGCTGCCGGCACGGCGCCAGCCAGCACGAGCCGGTTGTCAACCGAGGCAACGCCGCGAAAGATCAGCTCACCCAAGCCGCCCGCACCAACAGCCGCGGCAATGGTTGCAATGCCGACGCAGGTCACGGTCGCTGTGCGCAATCCCGCCAGGATGAACGAGGCTGCGAGCGGCAGTTCGACTTTGAAGAGCCGCTGCGTTCCGGTGAGGCCCAAGGCGCGCGCCACTTCAAGAATGGCAGGATCGATGCCGCGTATGCCCGCGTAGGTGTTGCGCAGGATCGGCAGCAGGGCATAGGCCGTGAGCGCCACAACCGCAATGCGCGCCGCGCGCTCGCCTAACCACGGCAGCGGCAGCAGAAAGCCGAACATCGCAAGCGACGGAATCGTCTCCAGTATGTTGGCGATCGCGATCACCGGCTTAGCCCATTGCGGCGCGCGCGTGAGCCAGATGCCGACCGGCACCGCGAGGAGCGCAGCAAACAGCATCGACGCCGCCGTGAGCCAGAGATGCTCGACGGTAAGTTCGGCGATCTCGCCGCCATACTGCGAAAAGAAGCTGGCGTTCATGGTTGCCGCTCCCGTGCCGCGCCACGTTCGCCGCGATGAAAAGCGCGCACATAGTTTTCGACTTCTGGCTGCGGTGAGCGCAAGAACTCTTCAGGCGCAAGATGGGCCACGATGCGGCCTTCGTGTAGCAACACAATCCGATCACCCAGATAAAGCGCCTCGTCGAGATCATGCGTGACGAGCAGGACTGTCTTCCTGAGCCGCGTCAGAAGGGCGCGCAGCATGTCCTGCATCTCGGCGCGGGTCAGCGGATCGAGCGCGCCGAAGGGCTCATCCATGAGAAGGATTTCGGGTTCAGCCGCAAGCGCACGCGCCAGGCCGACGCGCTGCCGCTGGCCGCCGGAGAGTTGATGCGGATGGCGCCGCGCGAACTGATCCGGATCGAGGCCGACAGCTGTGAGCAATACTCGGCTGCGCTGCGCCCGCTCGGCGCGTGGCCGTCCGGCAGCTTCAAGCACCAGCCCGACATTGCGCTCCACAGTGAAGTGGGGAAACAGGCCCGTCTCCTGGATCACGTAGCCGATGCCGCGTCGTAGCGCGATCAGTTCTGAAGTGTCTGTCTGTTTGCCACGAACCAGTACGGTGCCGCTCGTGGGCTCGATCAGCCGGTTCACCGTGCGCAGCAGCGTTGACTTGCCCGAACCGCTGCGGCCAAGGATGACCGTGGTCGATCCCTCCTCTACTGCCAGCGAAATATCGTCGAGGATCAACCGCCCGCCTTGGATGGCGTAACTCAGGTTCCGGAATTCAATGGCTGCAGGCATCTACTGTCGGCTCATTGTAAAGTCCGCGATGCCAGAGCATCGCATGAGTGGAAATTAGGTCTCTGAAATGCTCGCATCGCCCCTCCGGGGCTGGAGTTTTTCTTTGGCGTCTTCCCAGGGCTGCGCTTGCGCCCCACGAACGAAGATCTGTTCGTGGGGCGCCACGCTTGCCCTGGGCTATCTTCCGCTCGTCCCTCCGGGACGAATGCAGGGTTCGTCTGGCATACGGGCAATCGGGACTGCCTTCGACAAGAAAGTTCGTTCATCGATCGAGCTGCGCGGAACAACCACTTTCCAGCCCATTTCCACACCTTCCCACACAGTTTTCGTTTGACATTTCGATACTGAACAGTTCAGTATTGTTTCACGCTTGGAGGTTTATTCATGATCCGAGTCACCCATCTGGTGAAGAAGTTTGGCGATTTCACTGCCGTCAATGACGTCTCGTTCGATGTTGCGGCCGGTGAGATCTTTGCTTTTCTTGGCCCGAATGGCGCCGGTAAAACCACAACCATCAAGATGCTCACCACGCTGCTGCAACCCACCAGCGGCGCGATCGAGCTCGACGGCATCAACCCGCAAGTTCAGCAGAACCAGGCTCGCCAGCGCTTCGGCATCGTCTTTCAGGACCCAAGTCTCGACAGCGAGCTGACCGCCTGGGAGAATCTTCAGATCCACGCCGTGCTCTACCACGTGCCCGGCAAAATCGCCCGCCAGCGCGCGGAAGAACTACTCACGCTCTTCGAACTCTGGGAGCGCCGCAACGATCAGGTGAAGAAGTTTTCCGGGGGCATGAAGCGGCGGCTCGAAATCGCGCGAGGCTTTCTGCATACTCCGCGCATTCTTTTCCTCGATGAGCCCACGCTCGGCCTCGATCCGCAGAGCCGCAACCAGCTCTGGACGCATGTGAAGCGCGTGAACGAAACCGAAAAGGTCACGGTTTTTCTCACTACGCATTACATGGACGAGGCCGACCGCGTGGCGCACCGCATTGGTGTGATCGATCACGGCAAGCTGGTAGCGCAGGGAACTCCGAAGGAGATCAAGGAGCGCACCGGCACCGAGTCCCTCGAAGATGCATTCCTGGCCCTTACCGGCTCAACCATCCGTGATGAATCGGCAGGCGCCACCGACCAGCTGCGCCAATTCGCCAAAATGTGGAGCAAACGATGAAGGTGATTTATATTCTCTGGCTGCGCGAACTGAAGCGGTACCTGCGCTCGCGTGTGCAGATCATTGCCTCGCTCGGCAATCCCATTCTCTACCTGCTGGTCCTCGGCTTCGGCCTGGGGCCGGTGTTCAAGCGCGCCGGAAACGGCGACTACTTGCAGTTTGTCGCGCCCGGCATCATCGGCATGGCCGTATTGTTCTCGTCGATCTTCTCGGGTCTCGGTCTGCTCTGGGATCGCCAGTTTGGCTTTCTCAAAGAGACGCTGGTAGCTCCGGTCTCGCGCATGCAGATCATGGTGGGCCGCACCCTCGGTGGCTCGACGGTCGCGGTAATGCAAGGCATTCTCATCACGATCGTCTGCCTCATCGCGGGATTCAGGCCTACGCATTGGTCGGCCATTCCGCTCGCGTTAGGTTTCGCGGCGCTCATCGCGATCAACTTTGCCGCGCTGGGCATGGCCATCGGTTCGGGCCTCCAGGATATGCAGGGCTTCCAGCTCATCATGAACTTCCTGGTCATGCCCATTTACTTCCTCTCCGGCGCGTTGTATCCGCTCACGGACACTAAGGCCGTGCTCAAGTACATTACGCGCGCCGATCCTCTCTCTTACGGCATCGACGGCATGCGCAACGTGCTCGGCTCCCCTAGCCGCGCCTTCGATCCCCGCCTTGACCTGCTGATCATGATTTTCGTAGGTCTCGCTTTTCTCGTCTTCGGCGCGTACCGGTTCTCTAAGATCGAAGCATAGGCATGGCACGTCCGCGCAGCTCCGAAGCTCACCAAAAAGTCCTCCGTGCCGCGCTAGCTCTCTTCTGCGAGCGTGGCATTGAGGCCACCAGCATGGACGCCATTGCCCGCGCTTCCGGCGTAAGCAAGGCCACCATCTACAACCATTGGCACGACAGAGATGCTCTTCTCATGGAGGTCATGGAGATGATCCACGGCCTCGATCGCACTCCGGAGGAGTTCGACTCGGGCGATCTGCTTACCGATCTCACCTGGATTCTCACGCGCAAGCCGCCGGGCGAATTCGAGGCAGAGCGCACACGGCTCACTGCGTCGATGATCGCCTACTCCAAGCTGCACGCCGAGTTCGGCAAAGCCTGGCGTAGCCGCGTGATGGAACCGGCACGCAACGCAATCAAAAAAGCACTCTGCCGCGGAATCGAACGCGGCGACCTGAGTCCGGCGCTGGACTTCAACCTCGCAGAAGCCATGCTGCTCGGCCCAATGGTGTATTCCCGCATCTTCCAGAGCGAACGCAACGCCTCTGATCCTGAAATCGGCCCCAAGGTAGCCGAGGCAGTGGTCCGCGCGTACTCGATTTCCGGCGGAAGGTTCCCACGGCACACGCAGAGCAAATCCGCTCGATGATCGCGCGATCCCGGCGAGGTTTCGTTGTTTGTCGCAAGCGGGCTGCCCACGTAGAATCACTGGAGGACCGGCAGCTCGGGCCGCCGTGCCCCAGGTACAAATGAGCGAACAACAGACAGGGAACAGCCCTGAAGCACAGGCAGCAGCCTTGGCGTGGAGCAGAGTTGAAAAGGCACGTCATCCCCAACGGCCCTACCCCATGGACTTGATCGAGCGAATCTTTACGGATTTCAGCGAGATTCACGGGGATCGTGCCTTTGGCGACGACGAGGCCGTGATCTGCGGCATGGCGCGCCTTGACGGCCAGGAGGTATTGGTCATCGGGATTCGCAAGGGCGGCACCACCAAGGAGCGCATCCGCCGCAATTTCGGCATGCCTAGCCCCGAGGGCTACCGCAAGGCTCTTCGCTGCATGAAGATTGCCGAGAAGTTCGCTCGGCCTGTGATCGCGCTGGTCGATGTAACGGCTGCGTATCCCGGCCTGGGCGCCGAAGAACGCGGCCAGGCGGAGGCCATTGCCAAAAATATCCGCGAAATGGCGCGGCTGCGCGTGCCCACTATCTCCGTCATTACTGGAGAGGGCGGCTCAGGAGGCGCATTAGCTCTGGCCGTGACCGATCGCGTGCTGATCCTCGAAAACGCCGTGTACTCGGTGATCCCACCCGAAGGGGCCGCGGCCATCATGTGGCGCGACACGGTGCACAAAGATCGGGCAGCGGCGGCGCTGCGCATTTCCGCGCAAGAGGTAGCTGCTCTCGGCTGCGTGGACGAGATCATCCGCGAGCCGGAGGACGGCATTGAGGCGGACCACGAAACGGGCGCTGGCCTGCTGGCCCAGACATTGAAAAAGCATCTGGAAGAGCTGAAGGCGATGTCAGTGGATGCACTGCTGGCCGCGCGTCAGCGAAAATTCCGCAACATCGCGCAGTTCTACACGGAAACTTAGCTGCAGTCTCCGAATTCTTCGGAAGTGCGTCTCAACAAGACGAGAGGACATGCTTCATCCCTTGACGACAGGCCGCGTAGAAGCTCTCCCCAAAACTCCTGCCGGCGTTCCGGATGGGAGGTGCGCTTGAGTGCTTCTGTCTCCCCCAACCGGCCACGGGCGCTGCTCGAGTTTTTTGTCGCGGTTCTCTATTTCTTCTTCGCGCGGGCTCTTGCTCACATGGGCGCGCAAGGGCTGGTCACCGATCAATGGAATCCGCTGGTTGAGCAAACCATGCTTGCCTTCCTTCTGCTGGTTGGCTATGCGGCCATGGGTTTCTGGTTCGATCGCGAAGCGCATCCGGTCAGCGGGCAGGGATTTCCGCGGCGCGAAGGATTCACCCGCGAATTTGGAACAGGTCTGGCGGCGGGCTGGGGCCTGGCGCTGGTTTGCGTGCTGTTGATGGCCGTGGGAGGCGGTATCGCCGTTGCCTTCTCCGGGAATCTTAGGGCATGGGGCTGGTTCGTCGCCGATGCTGCGTTTTTCGCGATGTTTACTCTGGCCGAGGAGATTGCTTTTCGCGGCTACGGATTTCAGCGGTTTGAGAAGGCGTTCGGTCCGGTGGGGGCGTCGTTGGCCTTCGCCGTGTACTACGCGTTTGTGCAGCGGATGATTTGGGCAAACGCGAGCCGTGCCGCCGTTGCGGTCTCAATCGCCCTGGCGTTGGTGCTCTCGGTGGCCTACCTGCGCACCCGGGCCCTCTGGTTGAGCTGGGGGCTCAACTTTGGCTGGAAGGCCAGCCGCGCACTTGTCTTTGGGCTGGCCGTGAGCGGCGACAGCACGCATTCGCCTGTGGTGCAGGGCAATCCGATGGGACCATTCTGGCTTACAGGCGGCGGCTTCGGCCTGGACGGCACCTGGTTCGCATTCTTTTTGCTGCTCGCCGCATTGCCCGTGCTCTTTCGCATCACGCGCGAGCTGGATTTCAAACACAACGCCCCCGTCCTGGTGCCCGGCGGGATTCCGGTGGACATCGATGCGGCTGCCCGCGCTCAGCACGAGGCGGCAATGGGTCCGGCTCAGAACGCGGCACCCGCGCTGGTGCAAATTGCTTCAACCACCTCAGCGCCAATCGGGACGCATCCTCAGGGTTCTCCGGAAAATCAGAGCTAAATCCCGCCTTCCATGCGGCCTGAAGTCCGCCTGACCGGACGAATGTAATCTCTTTGTCTCCGCACGCCGGGATTTGACCTTTTCATTTCAACAGGACTATGTTTTGCATCATACTGTTCGCATGCATGGGAGGTTCCCATGAGGCCAATTTCGCGCAGGCCATTTTCTCCGCAGGGGACCACGTCAACCCGAACGCTTGCAAGGAGCACCGGCCCCGCTAGCACCGTGTCGCTCTGGGGCTGCCTCTGCGGCCTCGCTGTCGTTGTGCTGCTGACACCTGCGCCGGCCTCTTCTCAGGTTCTTACCATCGACACCAGCGGCAAAGGGCCGGTGGCTGCGACCGGTCCGGTCGACCGCCGTTACCAGCAGATCACGCCGACGAACGTAACGCTGACCAAAACCGAGCTCGACACCAAGACCCGGCTCGAGCTGGAACGCGTTCTGGAATCAGAGCAGGGATTTGCAATGCGGCCGTTTCCCCGGGGGCATAAAGGGCTGATCCTGCAGGCAAACGGCAAGCTCGAACCGGCTGGGGAAGCCTACCTGAACATGGTGGTGAGCGATGGGCTTTGTGCCAAGCCGGGCGATCGCCTCGTGATTACCGACGTGAAGTTTGAAAAGTCGAGGATCATCTTCGCTCTGAACGGCGGGCCAGATTTCAAGCACCGGTTCCTGCGCCATATCCAACTTGGCACCGATCCGAACTACAGCAACTCGGTGGTTCCGGATGAGCCCGACCCGACGGGTGCGCGGCTGACGCTGACCTTCAAAGATCATGTTCCTGCAATGACCGGAGCTGACGTGAAAGCGCTGCTGGCTCCTCTGATCTCCTTCGACGTGAAGACGCCGATCCAAGCGTTTACCGATACGCTGCCCCCGGCCCTCAAGGACGCGATCCTGAAGCACCAGGTGTGGGTGGGCATGAGCACCGACATGGTGCTCTTTGCCAAAGGCGAACCGCAGAAGAAGGTCCGCGAGATGGAAGGCCAGATGCCGTTCGAGGAATGGATCTACGGCCAGCCTCCGCAGGACGTTGACTTTGTCCGTATCAATGGCAACCGTGTGATCCGGGTCGAGATCGCCAAGGTCGGCGAGCCGTTGCAAGTCTTCACCGATGATAAGGTCGAAGGCCTGATGCGCTCCGATGGCACGCCGGTGATGGCAGCCAATACGCGAACGATCCATGAGGGTGACGTCGAAAAAGACCCCAACAAGCAGGCGCCGGATGCTCCGCCGAGTTTGCGGAATCCGGGAGAAGGCTTGCCCGACGACCAGAACAAGAGCGTAGGCGTTATGCGGCCGGTGCAGATGCCCAAGCCGCATCCGGTGGAGATGCCGGGCCAGAATCCCGACGATCAGCCGCCAGCGGCCTCGTCGCCAACGGATACGTCGCAGCAACAATCCGCTCCCGTATCCGCTCCCGCCGATTCGCAATCGGCGCCAAGCGGCGGGAAGTCAACGGCACAACAGCAGTTGACGGCCTCCGGTCGGCCGGGAGCAGAGCTTTAAAGGTATCTTTGGGCAGAGCTGAATCTTGGCGGTCCAATTGATTTGCCGGATGCAAAGCCGATCCGATTTCCGATGTAAACTGAGAGAAGCGAGTCCCGCTGCCTCCAGGCAATCCCATTGCAATCCGAGGTGAGCAAACGACCGCGCCGTTGAAGCCGCGCGCAGAGTTTTGCGCGTGCGAGCAGAGACACTCTACGAAGGAGAAACACCCGACCCATGGCAAAGATTGCAAAAACTGGTGACCGCAAGAAGGTAATGGACACAACGAAGTCGACCGACTGCCCCAAGTGCAGCAAGCCTACGCGCATTGTGAAGCGCGTCAAGGATCGCGAGCGCGGGGTTCCTGGCGGAATCTATATCTCGTGTTCTGCCTGTGACTTCTACGAAAAGCTTTAAGTAAATCTGTATCTATGGGCCGCTGTTCCGGCGGCCCAGTTTTCCAAGGTTCTCCCTGCTCCCCGGTCCCGATCTTTCATCCCGTCAAATTTGTGGAACCGTAGCGTCGCGGCTCGCGTACTTGTGAAGCGGGGGGGCACCATGCGCACGCTTGTTCGCCACACAGTCTTCGCAATCCTGCTTGGCTCCGCATTTTCCATGGCCATCGCTGCTCCGCCCGCGGGGCAGAAGAACGCTCCGGGAACCATCGTGATCGTCTTCAAGGACGGTCATCGCCAAAGTTTCAACCTCTCTGAAATCGACCGCGTCGAGTTCGGCGCGGGCGGCGGCTATGCGGCACAGGGCGAGGGCTCTAACTCCGGCCAGCCCTCCCGCGGCCATTTTTTAGGAAAATGGCAAGTGGGTGATGGGCATGGACGCAACTTTTTCATCACACTCGACGACGATGGCGGCGCATTCCGTTCGCTGGGCGAGATTCACGGCCATTGGAGGTATGTGGAGGGGGAAGCGCGCGTCACTTGGGACGATGGAGCTCAGGACGCTATCCGCAAGGTCGGTTCGCGGTTCGAGAAGTTCGCCTACTCGGCTGGAAAGCTCTTTACCGACGATCCGGACAACGTGACGGCAGCGCACAACGTCGCACCGAATCCGATTTGACTCCGCTATCTGAACAGAGCTACGGCGCTTCTGCCATCTCTTGCAGAATTGCCTCGGCGGCTGCCGCCGGATCAGCCGCTTGCGTGATGGGCCGTCCGACAACCAGGTAGCTCGCGCCGCTCCGCAATGCATCGGCCGGCGTGGCCAGGCGTTTCTGGTCGCCGGCCGAGTTATTTGTGTGGGCTCCGCCAGGCCGAATGCCTGGGATCACCAGCACGCCGTCTGGGCCAGTGAGAGCGCGCAGCGCGGCCACTTCCTGGGGCGAGCAGACAAAGCCATGGATTCCTGCCGCGAGCCCTATCCGTGCCAGCAATTCGACTTGCTCGGCTGGTGAGCGCTCCAGCCCGACAGCGTGGATCTGCGTCTGATCCATGCTGGTAAGCACTGTGACAGCAAGCAATTGTGGCGGATTCTTGAAGCTGGACAGCGCATTTTGCGCAGCCTCCAGCATGGCTGGTCCGCCCGATGCATGAACCGTCATCAGGCGCACGCCCAACGTCGCGGCGGAGCGCACCGCTCCTGCGACGGTGTTCGGAATATCGCAGAACTTCAGATCGAGAAAGACGGAGTGCCCGCGCGCAACCAGAGGTTCGATCGCCTGCGGCCCAGCCGCTGTAAACAGCTCCATGCCGACCTTGAACCATTGGCAGGTGGATTCAAGCCGGTTCACGAGTTCCACCGCGGCAGAAGCATCGGGCACATCGAGAGCGACGATGAGGCGCTTGCGTGCTTGCTCCAAAGGATCGTGTTCGGATGTTTGCACGGGACCGAAGCTTGCCTTCAGGCGTTCGGGGATGGGCATACGAATAGTATCGCATCGGTCCTTCGAATCGTTCGTCGAATCCGGTAAGCTAGAAAGGTCGGCATGATTGCAGGAGCAACTTTGCATTTCGCCTGCAATTCTTTCAAAAGAAAGGAAATGTATTCGATCGGGGAGAGTTCGGAGTTGATAGAGGATGAACTTCGGACGCAATGGGGGCTCGACTCGGCATACAAACGGGAACGAAGAAAGATTTGAGCAGCAAGATGAGATGGTTTGCAGTTGGAGCTGTGGTGCTGGCGTGCATTGGCTTCGCCGGAGCGGCACGTGCAGCCGATGTCGACACCAACCCCATGAACTATGACCCCCAGGTCCAAGAGGCATATCAGCACTTTTACAATCTCGACTTTTCCGGCGCGGTAGCGCGCTTCCAGCGCTATCACGATGAGCATCCCACCGATCCGCAGGCGACGGACTATCTGCTCAACATAGTCCTGTTCCAGGAGCTCTACCAGCGGGATTTGCTCGATACCACGTTTTACGCGAACGATGGATTTCTGACCGGCCGTCACGCGACCGAGGAGGATCCGAAAAAGCGCGACCAGATCTTCGCGCTCGCGGATGAGGCTGTGCGCGAGGCGGATTGGCGGCTCAGCCAGAATGCGAATGATGTGAATGCGCTCTTCTCCCGCGCCTGGGCCCGGAGCTTGCGGTGCACCTATGTGGCCATGGTGGAGCGGGGATTTGGCACCGCCTTCCGATTGGCCTCCAAGGCGAAAGACGATGCCCAGCATGCGCTCACGCTGGACCCGAACTACGTGGACGCGAAGCTGATCGTGGGTATCTATAACTACGTGGTCGGCGCGCTGCCCTGGCCCTTCAAGGTGATGATCGGCTTTGCCGGCATTACCGGATCGAAGTCCAGCGGCCTGGCGCTGCTGGACGACGCAGCCAATCGCGGCATCATCACCAGGGTGGAAGCCCGGACGGTCATCGCGCTTTTCCTGCGCCGTGAAGGGAAGTATCAGCAGGCGATCCAAGTGGTGCTGATTCTCAAAAATCAGTATCCGCGGAACTTCCTCTTCTGCCTTGAAGAGGCGAATCTCCGCAAGGATGCGGGCGAAGGCATGGCCGCTGTGGTTGCGTATCGGCAGATTCTCGATGACAACGCCAAGCCGGGATATTTCGCGTCGACCAAGCTGGAACTGGCGGAGTTCGGGCTGGGTGATGCGCTGCGTGGTCAGCGCCATTATGCAGAAGCTGCCAAGGCTTACGAGGAGGCCATCGCAACGCCGGAGGTTGGACTCGAACTGAAGCTCAAATCCTTGGTAGCCGCCGGCCAATGCCACGATTTGCTCGGCGAGCGAGCGTTGGCCGTGAAGGACTACCAGGATGCGGTCAATGCCGGCCCGAATACTTCGCGCGCAGACATCGCCCGCAAAGGGCTGCGGAGCCCCTACAAGGGCAACTGACGATCCAGAATCGAGCGGCTATGAATTGGGTGTGTGCGGCCGGAACTGGAACTCTTGAATTTTCGTATCGTGTTTCGTCAGGAGGGCGTTGAAGATGGCTGTTTTCTGTCCAAGCTGCGGAACTGGATTGCCGGGGAGTGCTCGCTTTTGCTCGAATTGCGGGGCTGCAATCCCAGCCTCGCAGCCTATGCCGGGCAGACCGCTGATCCGTCCGCGCCAAGGCCGTCAGATTGCCGGTGTGTGCCTGGCACTGGCGCGCTCGAATGGCTGGGATGTCTCGGCTGTGCGCATTCTCGCCGTAGTCGGTCTCTTTGTATCGAGCGGGCTGGTGGGTGTGGCCTATGTCGCCGCGTGGATCGGCATCCCCGATGAGGCAGAACATCTGCCGGGAGCGTATCCTCCTGGTATATGAAGGGCACTTACTCCTCCGACGGGGCAGCTTTAGCGCTCAGTGATTCCGGCGCCGGTTTGCCGGTAGTTTTTCTTCATCCCACACCTCTTGATCACGACTATTGGCGGCCGCTGATTGCCGAACTCGCAGGCGTGCGCGCCATCGGTCCCGACTTCCGTGGACATGGGCAATCGGAGCTGGGAACAGGTCTGCCGGTCGGTCTCTTCGCTCGCGTTCCCGATGCGCCGGTATTGACCATTACGCAGCTTGCCTCCGATATTCTCGCCCTGCTGGATCATCTTCATCTGCCGAACGCGGTCTTCGCCGGCTGCTCGATTGGCGGTTACGTGTTGCTGGAGCTGTGGCGCCGTATTCCGGACCGGATGCGGGGACTGGCGTTTGTCTGCTCGAAGCCGCAGCCGGATACCGAGACCAATCTGGCCAAGCGGGCGGAAAATATCGCCAAAGCACGCACCGGCGAGGCAGCGCAATTCTTCGACGGCATGGCGCGAACGCTGGCGGGCCCTACCGCGCGCGCGCGGCGGCCGGAGATCGTCAGCGAGGTACTGGCCCGGATGACGCTCTCTCCCGAAGCGATTGTGGCTGTGCAGGCGGGGCTCGCCACGCGGCCTGATTCGGTGCCGACCGTCGCTACGATCACCGCGCCGGTGTTGGCGATTGCCGGAGGCGAAGACGGCGCAGTGAGCGCCGCAGAGATGGAGGCCTTCAAGGCTGCTCCGGGTGGCTGTGTCTATCATCTGCTCGCCGATGCCGGCCATTTCGCCGCTTATGAACAGCCGCAGAGGGTGGCCTCGCTCTTTGCGCCGTGGCTGCGACGGTTCCAGGTCTGACGCTCGATGGTCGGGTACATGCGAGTCCCAGCTTCCGGCATGCGCCGCTGACAACCTGCCGCGCCGAATGATTTACTTTTCACGGAATCCTTTCCGAGAGGGAACCTATGGACAACTCAGCCATCAAGAATCCTGGCCGGCGCGAATTTCTGCGTACCGTGCCGGCCGTCGCTGCAGCCGGCCTGGCGCTGGCAGACAGTTCGCTGCTTTCGGCGAGCGCTGTCGCGCAAGGGGCAGCGGAAGCAGGGACTTCATTTCAGCTCATCACGGCCGATACACTTCACAGCGACATGGAAGCGCTCAATGCGAATCCCGGCAACAACAACCTGGTAACCAGCAAAACGCTCACTGTCGTCCTGACCACGGAGAGGACGAAGAGCGGCAAAGAGTTTGAGTGGCACGAGGGGCGCGATCACGTCTTTCACATTGTCGAGGGATCCACGGTCTACGAGGTGGGCGGAACGCCTAAGAACGGCCACAGCACCGGGCCGGGCGAGTGGCTCGCGCCGGAATCAGAAGGAGCGACCACCTACACGCTCAACAAGGGCGACATGCTAGTGATTCGCCGCGGAACACCGCACAAGCGAATCACCAAGGAGAGCGTGACGTTTGTGCTGATCTCAGCGCAAGGCTCTGCGAACGCGTAGCGATTCCATAAGCTCAAACGCAAAACCGAAGAGCCTTCGTTGGGTAACGAAGGCTCTTCGGTGAGTGATTACTGAAGCGGTTGTCCGCGATGCGGTCGTCTATCGCCGCGAGTTGATCTTCGAGAGCAGGCGTAGCATCTCCAGATAGAGCCACACCAGCGTGACCATGATGCCGAAGGCGCCATACCACTCCATGTACTTGGGCACGCCGTAGCTTACACCGCGCTCAACAAAATCGAAGTCGAGCACGAGGTTCAGTGCGGCGATTCCTACCACGAAGAGGCTGAAGAGAATACCGATCGGCCCGGCGCTGTTGACCGTGATGAAGTGCACGCCGAAAAAGCCAAGCAGCATCTCGGCCAGGTAGAAGAGCATGATGCCGCCGGTCGCGGCGACAATGCCCAGCCGGAGCTTGTCGGTCACGCGGATGAGCCCGGAGCGGTAAGCGAGCAGCAGCACAAGCAGCGTGCCGAAGGTGAGGCTCACGGCCTGGATCGCGATGCCGGGATAGCGAACCTCAAAGATGGCCGACAGACCACCGAGCACCATGCCTTCGAGCAATGCGTAGATGGGCGCAGTGACCGCGGCCCACTCTTTCTTGAAGATGGTGACAAACGCGAAGATGAGGCCGCCGAAAGCGCCAATCATGAGCCGGCCGCCGATCTCGCTTACGTCCCGTGTCTGCAGAAAGTCGTTCCATGTCCAGGCGGCTGTCGCCAAGGCGCAGAGCAGCAGGATGCCGGTCTTGTTCACGGTTCCGCTCAGGGTCATCCGTGACGCGGCATCAATCATGCCCCCATAGGGGCTGCCATATTGGCCTCCGGCTGCGTTGCGGAAGGTGTTCTCGCCGAGAGCCGGGTTAGAAGTTTTGAGTAAAGGCATACAAGCAATCTCCGTTTCGACACCAAGGCAAGATTCTCCGGTCATCTGGGCCGGAAAATAGAGCCATCGACTCTATTTTAATCCCGCCGGTATAGAGATGCGGAACCTTGCCACGCCGATGCTGATGAGACGTTCCGGCGACGAATTGGCGATCGAGCTCTTTAGCTATGCACCCAGGTGTCGCAGGTGGTTGGATAGCGATCGGCCGTAGCCATCATTTTTTCGATTGCGTTGATATCGCGAATGCCGCCACGCGCACCGGCCGCCATGCAGTTCATCGCAGCCGCGGCGCAGGAGAAGTCGAGCTGCCGCTCCAGCGGCCAGCCCTGCAACAACCCGTAGATGAAGCCTGCGCGGAAGATGTCACCCGCGCCGGTGGTGTCGACGACAGAGATGCGATAAGCGGGTGAATGCACGAGCTGTCGGCCGTCCCAGGCGAGCACGCCGTCTTCGCCGAGGGTTGCGGCGCTCATCCGGCAGCCGTAGCGTGCCTGCATCCGGCGCAGCGAGCGCTCCAGGTTGGTGTCATCCATGAGCCGGCAGGAGAAGTTCTTGTTGACGATCATGTAGTCGATGTTGGCAATGAGATCGTCCACGCCGGGGTAGGGTTCATCGAGATCGGCGACCACCAGCACGCCAGCGGCGCGAGCCCAACTGGCAGCTTGTGCAGCAGCCGCGGTATCGAAGCCGTCGACATGCAGAACCCGCGCGTTCACGATCCATTCGCGGCGCAGCTCTTCCGGCCGCAGGACCATCCTTTCGTCACGCTGGCAGAGAATTGTGCGCTCGCCGCCGCTATCGACCATGATGACGTTGTGCAGGCTGGCGTGTCCCGGTACCGTGACGATGCGGGCCTCGGCGCCCACGCGCTCGAAGGCCGCTTTGTGCAGCCGGGCGGCATCGTCATCGCCCAGCTTGCCGACATAGCGCGTGCTCAGGCCCCAGGTTTGGCAAGCGACAACTGTCGTGGCCACCTGGCCGCCCGGCATGATGGAACGTTCACCATATTCGACTTTGGCTCCGCGCTCGGGGAAGGACGGGAGCGGAATCACGGTGTCGGTCGCATTCAGACCTACGCCCACCATGTCGACTTTTTGGATCTCGGTCATTCAGACATTGTAATTGGCGCGTACGGCCATTTCTGTAGCTTTCGATGCAGACTGGGCCGATGCTGTAGGCTCAAAGTATTCTCTTGGTTTTTGGACCTGATTTCAGTGAAAGAACAAATCTCCTCGCGCCCTTTTCAGCATCCGCGGCCCGGCGCACCGCTCTCTTGCGGCAGGGTTTCTCTCGAACATCTGGCGCGCAAATTCGGCACGCCGCTGTATATCTATTCAGCCGATCAGATCGCCGAGCGGCTGCGTCTGTTTCAGCAGGCGCTTGCGGGCCGTGAGCATCTGGTCTGCTACGCGGTGAAGGCGAACTCGGCACTTGCCATTTTGAAGTCGCTCGGCGGCCTCGGTGCGGGCTTCGATATCGTCTCCGGAGGCGAGCTGGAGCGGGTACTGGCCGCTGCTCCGGATGCCGTGGGCCGGGTCGTGTTTTCAGGCGTGGGCAAGACAGCCACAGAGATCGATCTGGCGCTGAACGCCGGCATTCTCGAATTCAACGTGGAGAGCGAGGCTGAGCTTGAACTGCTGGCCGCGCGGGCCAGGAAGCTTAAAAAGAAGGCGCGCTTTGCACTGCGCGTAAATCCGGATGTCTTTGCGGATACGCATCCGTATATCTCGACGGGGTTGCGCGAACACAAGTTCGGGATCGATATTCGCCAGGCGCTCGCGATTTACAAAAAGGCGGCGGGGAGTCGCTGGCTTGAGGCTCACGGCATCAGCGTGCACATCGGCTCGCAGATTCGATCGGCCGAGCCGTTTGGCGCGGCCATTCAGCGGGTAAGCAAGCTAGTGCAGCAGCTCAAGCGCGAAGGGATCGTGCTCAAAGCTGTGGACGCCGGTGGCGGACTGGGCATTGACTACCACGGCGGAAGCTTTGACGCAGCGGAGAAGGTGCGCGAGTATGCCGGGGCGCTTCAGAATGGGCTGGGCGATTTCGCGGGCCGGCTGCTGATTGAGCCCGGCCGTTTTCTGGTGGCGCAGGCGGGCGCGCTGCTGGCCCGCGTTCTATACGTGAAGCGCAACGGCAAAAAGACATTTGTCATCACCGATGCGGCGATGAACGACCTGATCCGTCCGGCGCTCTACCAGGCGCATCATGAGATTGTCCCGGTCCGGCCGCGGGGAGGAAAGCCGCGGGTCGTGGATGTCGTCGGCCCTGTCTGCGAGTCAGGCGACTTTTTCGCGCGTGACCGCAAGCTCGCGCCGGTGCAGCCGGGCGACCTGGTGGCGCTGCTCGATGCGGGCGCTTACGGGATGGCGCAGAGCTCGAATTACAATTCGCGGCCGCGCCCAGCCGAGGTGCTCGTTGAAGGTGCAAAGGCGCGTCTCATCCGGCGACGGGAGACGATGGCGGATCTGCTGGGACCGGAGAGGGTCTGAGTTAAACCGGAATCGCTTTTGCGCAGCAGCCTGCTATTGTGTTGCACGGGAGATTTCTCGATGCAACGGTGCGCGCTTCTGTTCTGCACATTTGTGCTCGCAGTTCTGAGCTTGGGCATGGCTGCGTCTGTTTATGCCGATCCTTTAACGGTCAAAACAGCGCAAGGCAAGGTTCACGGCAAGACGATCAACGACGGAAAGGTGCGGGCTTTCCTCGGCATTCCATATGCTGCGCCGCCGACGGGCGAGCTGCGCTGGAAGCCGCCGCAGCCGCCTGCTAAATGGAAGGGTACGCGCGAGGCGGTGAGCTACGGTGCGCATTGCGTGCAAGGCAATGTCTTCGCGGACATGGTCTTTCAGGATGCTGGCGAGAGCGAAGACTGCCTTTTTCTGAATGTCTTCACGCCGGCAAATGCGGAGGGCCACAACAAACTGCCAGTGATGTTCTGGATTCACGGCGGCGGCTACTCGGCAGGATCAGCTTCGGAGCCGCGCCACAACGGAGATTTTCTTCCCCTCAAGGGCGTCGTGCTGGTCACGATCAACTACCGGCTCGACGTCTTCGGCTTTCTGGCCACCGCTGATCTGGCCAAAGAAGCCGGCGGCGCGGCAGGGAACTACGGGCTGATGGACATGGCGGCTGCGCTCCAGTGGGTGCACGCCAACATAGCGAACTTCGGCGGCGATCCGAAGAACGTCACCATCTTCGGCGAAAGCGCCGGTTCGTCTGCGGTCAGTACGTTGATGGCTGCAGCGTCCGCCCAGGGACTATTTCAAAAGGCGATCGGCGAGAGCGGCAGCGCCATGAGCACCGGCGCGCCGGACACTCTCTCGCTCGCCGAGCGCGAGCGGCACCAGCAAGACTGGGTTGCTTCGCTCGGCGTCTCCTCGCTGGCAGAGTTGCGTGCCCTTCCGGCGACGACCATTGCGGAGGCCGCCAGAAAAAAGGGCTCGCCGCGCTTTACGGCAGTGGTCGACGGCAGGTTTCTTACCGAGCCAGTGGCTGCGACATACGCGGCGGGCAAGCAGGCGCATGTGCCACTGCTCGCAGGATGGAACCGCGATGAACAGAGCGGACTATCGGTCGGCATGACGGCGGAGAAGTGGAAGGACTACGCTGCGCAAAACTATGGCGAGCATGCAGCGGAATTTCTCTCGCTCTACCCAGGTGACACCGACGCGCAAGCCGTGCGCTCTGCAATTGATTACAACAGCGACACGTTCATCGCCTTCAGCACCTGGAAGTGGATCGAAGCACAGACCAAGACGGGGAGTGCGCCGGTCTACCGGTATCACTTCGAGCAGCCCGCACCGCCCAGCAAATTTCATCCTGGCTGGTTTGCCTTCCACTCGGACGACATCGAATACGTCTTCGGAAATCTCGACACGCGCCCCGGCGCAGAGTGGCGTCCAGAGGAGCGCAAGCTAAGCGACCAGATGATGAGTTATTGGACCAATTTCGCCCGAACCGGCGATCCGAATGGGCCGGGGCTCCCGCTGTGGCCGCGCTTCGATAAGGATGGAACGATTCTGCATCTCGATTCAGAGATCACCACGGGTCCGAATTCGACGACGCGTCCGCGGTACGAATTCTTGCTCAAGTGGATGCCGCCGCGACGGCCCGACTGAGTTCTTGCGCCAAACGTTCGCTCAGGCTAGCGCTGATTTTCCATCAAGTAGCCGGCCTCGCGAAACATGGGGTGCCGTTTCAGAGATGATGCCAGCATCGATGGGGGGACGCATGCGTCGGCGAACGGAAAGACCTTGCCCGGTGCAAGGTTGTTCTGCTCGGCGACGAACTGAAAGACAAACACGACAAATTGCGAACAGAAAAACGGGTGATTCTTGCCTTTGATCATCTGGTCGAAGGCGACTTCCATCTGGTCGGCCGTGGATGCAACGCCAGGCTGTCTGAAGATCGAGGCCACAGCACCGGTGTAGCTGTATTTCAGTTTTCCTGTGTTGTTGTGGATGTCGAGAAAGACCTTGGCGCATGTAGCGGCGCCGGCCGCGACGGCGGGGTTGATCGGACGATAAACCTGGAAGGCGTAGCCTTTGTCCTGCAGGTAGATGTCGTTTGCGAAAATGCCGTGTTTGTCTACCTCGATCAGATATCGATTATCGAAGAGGATTCCTGCGTGGATGATCTCTTCTGTGCCGCGGTGCATCACCTTCTGGCCGAAGCGGATCATCTGCTGCGTGAAGGTTCCCCCATTCACTTCCAGCAGAATGTCGCCGCTGCGCAGGTCGCGTCCCAACAACTGGGGCATGGTTTTCTCCAAGGCTTTCCGCCCGCTGAGCGGGAAGAACGAAGGGCGGAACACACAATCTCAAGAAAGGCACGATGATTTGCGCAACCAGAGCGCGGAATGATGTGGGTATGGTCGGATATTAGCAAACGCAGGGTGGGAGTGGGCGGACGTGTTCCACCGAAAGTAACAGCAGACGACAAGCCACGGAGCGTCTTTTCGAAGCTCTATGGCTTATGGAACGTCGCAAATGAGTCGCTGAAGGAAGATCGCTTACTGATTCACGCCGGAGGCGGCGGTAAATCCGGCTGTCTGGGTTGCCGGAATCGAGCTGGTTGAAGGCGGAGACGCGAAGTTCGAGTTCTTGGCGTTCAGAGCATTCGAATAATCGGGGCCGAGGCCAAGCTTTTTGAGTGCGCGCGAATCCGGCATCAGCTTTGTCTGCCAGCCCTGGTCGGCCTGGTACTTCTGCATCGCTGCAATGGTGCTCGAATCCCAGTTGCCCGAGGGGTCGCCGGTTAGGTAGTGTTCTTTGATTAGCGCCTGTTGGATCTGCGTAACTCGCTCTGAATCAATCGCTTGCTGGCCATGGAGACGGTGCGAGCGGTGCGGAATCAGCCTGTGAGAGCGATGTTTGGAATGCGTAGAAGTGGAAGTCGACGCACGACGGGTATGGACCGCAAATGCAGGCACAGCAAGCAGGCCCGCGGAAATCAAGGTTGCCAGAACGGCTCGAAAAGAAAGCACGAGCGATCACCTCTAAGAAAAATTCTCACGTTGCTCGGACTGTGCGTGCCAGTCTAACGGATCGTTCCATGCACCACAAGGATAAAGATCGGCCAAATACGTGACTTTAGGCCTCAAAAACGCCGTACCGGGTGATTTTTTTCACCCGGCGCCGAGCGTAGTTCTACAGCGTACCCCCGATGTAGTTGATTCCATCGCCGGGACGCTTCGGGTCCATCACTTCAAAGACCACGTCATCACCGGTTTTGAGCTTGCTCACAATGGCTTCAAACTGCTCACGGTTCGGGGTGGGCTGCTTGTTGACGTGGGTAATAACAAGGCCCGGTTCCAGCCCCTGCAGATCGGCGAAGGAGCCTGTACGCACCGACTCGACCTCTACGCCGGAGGAGTGAATCTTGCTGGATATGGCAGGCGAGACATCGCGAACAACGACGCCCAGTTTGGTCTCACCAGCGTCGCCGGAGTTATCAGGAGTCTGTTCAGGTTGCTGATTCCCGAGCTCGGCAAAGACCTTGTCGCGATCGCCGATGGTGACGGTCGCGTCCTGCGGCTTGCCGTCGCGCACGTAGCCGAGGCGAATGGCCGAACCGGGTTTACGGCTGGCAATCTCGTTCACCAGATCGTCGCCATCCTTGATATTGCGTCCGTCGATCGAAGTGATGATGTCGCCCGGTTTCAGGCCCGCCTTGTCTGCCGGGCCGTTGGGTTGCACTTCCTGGACCAGGACGCCATTCTTGAAGCCGTAGACGCGATTGACCGCGTTGGAGAGACCTTCCTTGAACTGAATGCCAATGGAGCCGCGCACCACCTTGTGCGTGGGGCCAACCAGGTCGTTGTAGACCGACACTACGGTATTCGACGGCATGGCAAAGCCGATGCCCTGGTAGCCCGCCGATTGCGTGTAGATGGCGGTGTTGACGCCGATCACGTTCCCGTTCATGTCGAGAAGCGGGCCGCCCGAGTTGCCGGGATTGATGGCCGCGTCCGTCTGGATAAAGTGCTGGAACTGGCCGCTGGCACCGGGCTCGATGGTGCGGTTTTTCGCGGAGATGATGCCGGCAGTAACGGTCTGCGCGAGTGCAAATGGGCTGCCAATGGCCTCAACGGAGTCGCCTACCTGCGCCTGGTCAGAGTTGCCCATCTTAACGGTGGGCAGCGGCGTACTGGCCTCGATCTTGATGACGGCGATGTCGGTGGCTTTGTCGACGCCAATCACGCGAGCGGGCCGGCCAAGGTCCTGTGTATCCGGATCGGTAGAGAGCTTCACGTAAATCTTGTCGGCTTTGTCGACGACGTGATTGTTGGTGATGATGTAGCCCTTGGGATCGACGATGAATCCCGACCCGAGCGACTCCTGCACCTGCCCACCTTGATCACCACCATCGGGCTGGCCGGGAATCTGGCCGCCAAAGAAGCGGTTGAAGAAGTCCTGGAAATTGTCCTGCCCTTGGCCCTGACCTTGCCCCTGTTGGCCGTCGTCATCCCCTTGGCCATCATCAGGATTTTGCGGGTTGGGCTGCGTGCGGAAATGGAAGTTGCGACGGCCGCGGTTTTCTGACTGCTTGGGCAGCGTTTGCGTGTTGATGTTCACCACGGCCGGCCCTACTTCATGGGCGATTCGCACGTACTCATTGGGCTGGATCGGGGAGTTGACGATCTTGAGAGGCGTAGCGTCGGTACTTGAATTCTGCTGATCCTGTCCGCGCACTCCGTGGGCCGCGAACGAACCTCCAACGATGGCGGCTGACACAGTGGCCAGCACAATAAATGCCGAAGCGAGACGGCGAGCGCGCAGCCGTTCGAAAAACGATTTCATAAAATTCAGTAACCTCGTCGTGTGCCGGCCTTCCGGCTAGCTTCTTGATACACCAGTTCTTTGTTTTGATGCACCAATTCTCAGTATAGCCAGTTGTGAACCATTCGTCCGGCGGCCAAAATCCGATTCTTTTTCGGGAATCGGCCGGTTTCCCACGTATAGACGCGGCCGGGCGGAAACAGTCGCAGCAGAAGCTGATTTGGCCCGGAAATGCTTATTGCTCAGCAGCCCACTCCGCCATGGCGAGCGTAAGCAGCAGCACGCGGCGCAGGCCCAGCTCGCGGTGCTTGCCGGAATACCACTCGGCCAGCGTGTGCGCTCCACCTCCTTCGCCTCCGGCACCGATTGCAACGGCCGGCACGCCGAGGGAAAGTGGGAGATTCGCATCGGTTGAGCCGAGGCGCAGATCGGTGCGCAGATTCAGATGACGGTCGACAGCGCGCAAAGTATCCAGCAGGGGCGAGTCGTCCGGCAGCCTGGCTGCGGGACGATCCCCGATTTTGCGGATCACATAGGAAAGCGAACCGCGCGAGGCGGTTCCGGCAAGCTTGGCCTTCTTGTTCCAGTTTTCGACGGAATCTTCTACCGCGCGGTGCAGAGCGATCTCGAGGCGCAGTAACTGCTCGGGGCTGGTGGAGCGGAAATCGACGGTGGCGCGTGCGGACTCAGGAATTGAGTTCACACTAGTGCCGCCATGGATAGTGCCCAGATTCAGGGTTGTGCGCGGATCATCGGGCAGGCTCGTCTCCGCAAGTACGGCAAGAGCCGAAGCCATGGCGGCGATAGGGTTGGGGGTGCCCGCGTCAGTAAAACTGTGACCCCCTGGACCGAAAATCGTAACTTGGAATCGCCGACTGCCCAACGCCTGGGTTACGGCTCCGTCCGCACCCGCACCGTCGAGAACGATATGCGCCGCGATGCGGCTGCCCAGCGCGCTTTGCCCATAGAGTTCCCGCATGCCGCGCAGGTCGCCTTCGCCCTCCTCACCGACGTTGCCGACAAAAACCAGTGGAATGGGCAATTCCATTCCTGCATTCGTCGTGGCGTGTCGCAACGCGTGAACAACGGCCAGCAGACCAGCCACGCCAGCTCCGTTGTCGCATGCGCCTGGAGCGGTCAGGAGATCTCCGTCGAGGACAGGATTGAGCGGCGTCTCTGCAGGAAAAACCGTATCGAGGTGCGCTGAAACTAAGACCACCGGCCCAGTGCTTTCCGGTGGCAAACCCGACGCGGGCAAAGTGCCCAAAACGTTGCCAACAGCGTCGGTCGTAATCTGGTTCAACCCCGCAGCGGCGAATTGTTCCGCGAGCCACGCCGCGCGCGCCGCTTCGCCGTTGCATGGACCTGGAATGGACACCAGCTTGGCCTGCCAGTCCATAATTCGCTTGGGATTCGCGTGCAGCCAGGCAAAAGCGTTGTGCAAAGGCCGGCGGCCTGCGAGCGAGGTCACACGAGAAAAGGCCGAGTTGCGCGCGAGAAGAACCATGCCAGCTGGATTTTAGGGCAACACCAGAACAAGGTGTGCCCTATTGAGAACGATCCAAGGTCGCCGCTCCCTTGAGGTCGCGTCGGCTTGAATGCAGTGGCTTCAGGACACAGCATCCCTGGTTTTGCTATAGGGTAGCAGGGATGCAGGAGAGGAGGGGGTAGCGTTCGATCTTGGAGCTGAAAACCGACTTGATCATGAGCGCAGCAACCGCTCTGAAAGCACAGCGTTCATCTCGCGCCTGCCATTGGCAATGACGGCGATAAAGACAAATTCTTCTCGAACTGTGTAAATGATTCTGTACGGCTTTAAAGAAGACTTCGCGACAAGCGCGATTCCCCAGGGCCAGCAATTCGGGTCGCCTTAATTTGGTCTAATTTAGCCTTCTTTGCCGTATTCCACCGAATGCAGGAATAGCCCTTGCGCCGGCGCAGTGGGTCCGGCGGCTCCGCGGGAGCGGGCAGCCAGAATGTCCGGAATCGCATTGGCTGCGATCTGACCGCGGGCAATTTCCAGCATGGTTCCTACGAGATTGCGGACCATGTGGTGCAGAAAACCATTGCCGCGAACGCGGTAGATCCAGAGTTCGCCCTCGTCGATTTGGCGCTGCTCCCAGGCAGAGGCAAAGATGGTGCGTATCGTCGTGAACGTGAGTGCAACGGCGCGGCTTTGATCGGGCCCCTGCGGAGAGAGGCGAGTCGTCAAATCCGGATCAGTGGCCGCAAAGCTCAGGAAGTCGTGCTCGCCCAGGAGCGCCTGAGCGGATGCCTGCAGTTTGCTGAAATCCAGAGGCCATGGGCAGGGGTAAACGAAGCGCGCTAGAAACGGGGGACAGAGCGCATCGCGAAAGATCCGATACTCGTAGGTCTTGGCGATGGCCGAGTGCCGCGCATGAAACGAATTTTCGACCGTTCGTGCGTCCAGAACCCGGATCGAGGGAGGCAATGTCCGATTGAGCGCGCGCTGCAGGTTTTCCGCGGGAATGGGGGCGTTCAGAGAAAAGCTGGCCACCTGGGCCAGGGCGTGAACACCGGCATCCGTGCGGCCCGAGCCCTGCGGCAGGGGCGACTCGCCGGTGATGCGACCGAGAGCGGCCTGTAACTTGCCCTGGATTGTCGGCTTGTCCGGCTGCACCTGCCAGCCAAAGAAGTCAGTCCCGTCGTAGGACAAGGTCAGTTTCCAGGTTCGCGGCCCGTTACCCGCATCGCTCTGTTCTGGCTCGCTCTTTCCTGGCTCGATCTTTTCTGGCCTGTCCATGGCTGCTTAAAAGGTTACCTGACCTGCGGCGGTCACGGATGCGCGAGGGGTGAGTGGGATATACTCAGGTTTCTGCGCCACGTATGGAGCTTTGTGGGCTTCCGCGGGAACGATCCTGAAGTGAATCGCGTACTACATGCGTTAGAAGCCTTTGCCGGAAGCGAACCTGATCCCTAGCGATCATAAATTTGCATCCGGAACGGCTCGCAGGCCGTCTGAAGATTGACATTCCAGGTGTCGCAAGAGTTTGTGGAGAGGATCATGCATTTGGAGAGTAAACGTGTGTTTACCCAGCAGAGAATCGGGAAGGCGGGGAGCCGGCTGCGTGCGTTAGCCGCCCTTACGCTTTCACTCAGCACGTGTATACCTTCGGGGTTTGGCCAGGATACGCCAACCCAGACAACGACGAAATCTGCATCCACATTGCCTTCTGCCCCGGCGCCCTCACAGACGGAGCCGCTGACTTTGCGGCAGTCCGACCGGGATTTTTCAAAGCCCTTCGGCCCCATGCTTGGGAATCCGATCAACAAGTATCGCGGCACAGCCATCGCCAAGGCGGATTTCAACAACTCGGTCCGGCTGCAGGATCTGGTGAAGGACGGCAAAATCTACCTGAGCCTGTCGGACGCGATCGCCCTGGCGCTTGAGAACAACTACGACATCGCGATCTCCCGTTACTATTTGGACATCGCCGATACCGACCTGCTGCGCGCGAAGGCAGGCTCGACGCTGCGTGGCGTAGGCGCGGCCGTGTTGCAGAACACGCTGGGCGGCACATCACAGACGTTGAGCGCCAGCGGCGCTCCGGGAACCGTGAGCGGCGCAACGGCTGGTAGTTCAGGACTGGTCCTTTCCTCGGATGGAGCGGGCCCTCTGCCGGAAAATCGTGATCCGCTCGTGAGCGGAACGGTTCAGTTTGAGCGGCAGAAGTCGCCGCAGACCAGTCCGTTTCAACCCCGCGCTTTTACCAATGCGGATTCGTACAACTTCAACTACACGCAAGGCTGGGTAACCGGCACATCGGCGACCTTGGCCTGGAACAACAGCCGCACGACAACCACCGGATTCAACAGCTACAGCCCACAGCTCCTTTCAAATTTCAAAGCTACCGTTACGCAACACCTGCTGCAGGGCGCCGGAATCTGGGTGAACAATCGTTTTGTGTACGAGGCGATCCTGGACCGCCGCATTACGGACGCCACCTTCCGCCAGCAGATTCTCGCCACGGTCAATCAGGTGGAGAACATCTACTGGGTGGTCGTGAGCGCGTATGAAGATGTACAGGCCAAACAGCACGCACTCGACCAGAGTACGCAGTTAGACAGCGATACGCGCAAGCAACTGCAAGTGGGCACGATGGCTCCGCTGGACGTGGTCCAGGCCGACTCGACCATGGCTACGGACAAGCAGGCGCTGATCAACTCGCAAAGCAACCTGAACTATCAGCAGCTGATCCTGAAGCAGGCGATTGCACGGAACCTGAATGATCCGGCGCTGGTTGCTGCCCCGATTATTCCGACGGATCGCGTGAACCTCGATCCTCTGCCGGAAGAGAAGGAAACGCCGGATCAGTTGGCGCAGACCGCCTTCCAGAATCGTCCGGAACTCGAGCAGGCTGTGCTGGCGATCAAAAAGGATGAGATCACGCTTCGCGGCGCACGCAACGCTCTGTTGCCGACCCTCGATGTGTATGGGTTCTATGGTGGACAAGGAATCGGCGGTGACCCGAACACCAACTGCCGAATCTTCGGTATCTATTGCGGTGCCGCGTCGGGCAGCGGTTATCCCACGGTGCTGAATAGTCTGGTGAACGGAAGCTCCCCGGATAAGGGCGTGGGCTTTAACTTCCAGCTTCCCATCCGGAACCGCACGGCGCAGGCTGACCAGGCACGCTCGCTCATTGAATACCGGCAAGCCGAGATGCACCTGGAACAGCTCTACACGCAGATTCGCATGCAGGTCGTAGCCCAGCAGTACGCGCTTACCAATGACCGGGCGCAGGTGCAGGCCTCGATCGCGGCAGAAGACTATGCGCGGCAAAGCCTCGATGCAGAGCAGAAGAAATTGCGGTTGGGCGCTTCTACCTCGACGAATGTGCTGCTGCAGGAACGCAATCTTGCCAATGCGGAGAACAGCTTAATTACTGCGAACCTGACGTATGCAAAGGATCGCGCGCTTCTCTATCAGGTGCTGGCCTCTACACTGCAGCACTATGGAATCAACTTGAATGATGCGGCTACAGGCCATGTGGGGACTGCGCCTCTCATTCCGGGTCTGGAACCGGCGAAGAATACGACACCGGCTCCGACGAATCCTCCGGCGGGGCAATAACGCGTTCGATGTGGATGAGAGGCCCGGCGACATGCCGGGCCTCTTGTTTTTGCGGTGCTGAATTCCTATCGCTCTGCCACCAGATCCAGCAGATCGAAGAACTCAGGGAAGCTGATGGCGGCGGATTCTGCGCCTTGAATCAGCGTTTCGCCTTCGGCTCGCAGGGCTGCGACGCTGAAGGCCATGGCGATGCGATGATCGCCGCCTGAGTCGATTTCGGCGCCATGCAGGGCCTGGCCGCCGGGAACATCGAGGCCGTCTTCGAACTCGGCCACTTCCGCGCCCATGGCGCGCAGATTTTTGGCGACGAGCGCAATGCGATCGGATTCCTTGACGCGCAATTCCCTGGCGTCGCGGATGCGGATGCCGCCGCGCGTGAAGGGGGCAATCGCGGCGAGTACGGGCAGCTCATCAATCAACTGGGCGGCGAGCGCGCCGCTTACTTCGGTGCTGCCGATGCCCTCGGCGGGCGCGGAGATCTGCACGGTGCCGATCAACTCTGCGTGTTTCTCTTCGAGATTGAGCACGCTGATGTGCGCGCCGAGCGCGGTCAAAACATCGAGCAGCGTGGCGCGCGTGGGGTTCAGGCCGAGTGAATCGATGACCAGGCCGGAGCCGGGAAAGAGCGCGGCTGCACACATGAAGAACGCGGCCGAAGAGATGTCGCCCGGCACAGCAGCCTCGATGGCATGAAGCGGCTGCGGGCCGGTGATGGAGACGGAATCCACTGTGCGCGTTAACGTTGCTCCGAAGGCGCGCAGAGCCAGCTCGCTATGGTCGCGTGTGCGTACTGCTTCTCGGACTGTTGTAATGCCTTCGGTCTGCAATCCCGCGAGCAAGAGGCATGTCTTTACTTGCGCGCTGGGAACCGGCGTGGTGTAGTCGATCGGCCTGAGCGGGACGCCCTCGATCGTGACTGGCGCGTGGCCGTCGGTGAGGGTGATATGCGCCCCCATCTGCTCGAGCGGCTTGCGGATCCGCTCCATCGGCCGGCGCGAGAGCGAGGCATCGCCGATCAGCGTGAAGCGGCCCTGCTGTGGCGCGAGCAGGCCAGAGATCATGCGCATCGTGGAGCCGGAGTTGCCGCAGTCCAGAGGATGATCGGCCGGAATCACGCGGCCGCCGACACCGGTGACCTCGATAGCCTCATTGCCCAGCCGGTTTACCTTTGCGCCGAGCGCCTCCATGCAGGCCAGGGTCGAAGCACAATCGGCTCCGGTCGAAAAATTGGTGAAGCGGGAAGTGCCTTCAGCGAATGCGCCCAACATGCCGTAACGATGGCTGATCGATTTGTCGCCGGGCAGGCGCAGGCTGCCATAGATATTGCGGGCTGGGCGGATGAGGCGTTCCATAACTGCGGTGTGCAAAGGGGCTCCCGTGCGAGGTCTCCTTTTAGTTTAACGAAGAGAGTGGGAGGTCGTGCTTTCCCACCTTTGCGGCAAAAACAAAGACGCCGCGAGGATGGGCACCCACGTTGGTGCTGGGTTGAGGTTTGTGCTTTCCCAGGCTAGGCGCAAAAAACTCTGATCTCTGATCTCTGATCTCTGATCCCTGCTTTACCGCACGCGCAGCACGATGATCGTCTCGTCGTCGAAGCGCTCTTTGCTGCCTTGAAAACGCGTTACATCAGCCAGAATCTCGTCGGCGATCTCGCGCGCTGGACGTTCGCGGTTGGCGCAGAGCAGGCTGGCGAGCCGTTCCTGGCCGTACATCTCTTCTTTCTCGTTTTCGGCGTCAAGGATGCCGTCGGAGACGAAGACGAGCGCATCGCCCGGTTGCGTGGCCACGTTGAATTCCTCGTAACTTACGTCGGGAAACAGCCCGAGCGGAAAGCCCTCCGCCTTTACGGTGAGCGACTCGCCCGACCGGCAGAAGACTGGTTGCACCGCGCCGGAGTTTGCCACTTGCAGCGTCTGGTTCTCGTCGTTCCAGAGCGCGAAGAGCAGCGTGACATATTGCGAATCGAGCTTGCGCTCCTGCAGTGCGTCATTGAGATGGGCGAGCATCTCGGCGGGCCCCGGTTGTTGCTGCGCGGCCGAGCGCATGATGCCGCTGACCAGGGCTGCGAAGAGGGCTGCGGGAGCGGCCTTGCCGCTGACATCGCCCATGACAATTGCGGTGCGGTTCGGGTCGTAGTCGATGAAGTCGTAGAGGTCGCCGCCGATGGCGCGTGCAGGGAGAAAGCGCACGGCCATATCTGCGTGCGGATGCGAGGGCGCCTCCGGCGGCAGGAGACGAAGCTGCACCTCGCGCGCCATGGCGATGTCGCGCTCAAGCTGGCGCTCCTGCCGGCGCACAGCCTGATAGAGCCGCGCGTTCTCGATGGCAATCGCGATCTGCGAGGCGAGCGTGGTCAGCATGCGCTCGTGCTCTTCGTTAAAGAATCCGGTGCGCGTGTGCTCCAGATCGAGCACGCCGATCACGCGGCCTTTGTAAAAGAGCGGGACGATGAGTTCCGAGCGGGTCTCGGGATTCATCTCGAGATAGCGTTGGTCTTTGCGCACATCGGGGACGTTGATGGTCCGCCATTCGCGAACTGCAGCGCCTACAAGGCCGCTGGTGACGGGAATGCGCCGCAGAGGCGCATGCGTATAGCCGAAGCGCCATGCATAGCGGGTGATGAGCACTTCGCCTTTCTCATCGAGAAGCATGATGGTGAACATCTGGTAGTCGATGAGGCGGCGCAGAAGCTGGCCGACGCGTTCGAGCAGCGGATTGAGATCGAGGATCGACGCCAGCTCGACCGCGATCTCGTTCAGAACTTCAAGCGTCTGGGCCTGACGCGAGACGCGGGCGTAGAGGCGCGCGTTTTCGATGGCCTGCGCGATGCGCGATGCAGTGACCGTAAGAAGATGGAGATGCTCGGGGCGAAAGTAGTTGGGCTCTTCGCTTTCGATATCCATCACGCCGATGAGCCGGTTCTTGGCGATCAGCGGCACGGCGAGTTCGGAGCGGACTGCGGGATTGGCGGAGATGTAGAACTCGGAGGTGGAAACATCGTTGAGTAGCAGGGGTTGCCGCGTGAGCGCCACCTGTCCCACGACGCCTTTGCCCATGGGTACGCGGGTGCGCTCGACTTCGGGCGTATGGCCGATCTGGAAGCGCATACGCAACTCGTGTGTGCGGTCATTGAGCAGGAAGATGGCGAAGATGCGGTAGTTGATGACGGCGCGCACCAGCTCGGAGGTGCGGTTGAGAAGCGTCTGCAGATCGAGCGTGGTATTGAGCGTATCGGTGAGTTTCATCAGATACGCAGCGTCAACCGGTTCTACACGCGGATTAAGCGGATCGAGAGGCGCCGCTGCAGCGGGGCGGTAATCGCCTTCGAGTTCGTGCGCGGCAGATGAGGATGGCGGGGGATCGGGCATCGGGTTCGAGAGGTAATGATAGCAAAGGGGAACTAGGCAATAGGGAATAGGCAATAAGGAACAAGAAACAGGAAAACAGACCGTTGCCGATTTTTTTTTCTCCGCTGGGTTTCCGCAACTCCAAACTTTCTACTGCCTATTCCCTATTGCCTAGTCCCTACTGCCTGTCTGTCACTCTGCTCCCAGTTCGCGCACGATAGCAACGGAGGCCGATGCGCCGATTCGGTTAGCGCCGGCTTCCAGCATGGCCTTCACATCGGCTAGTGTGCGTATGCCCCCCGAGGCTTTTACGCCGCAGCGGCCACCGGCGACTCCGCGCATCAGGGCTACGTCCGTGGCGGTTGCGCCGCCTGCGGAAAATCCTGTGGAGGTTTTGATGAAGTCCGCCCCTGCCTGGATGGCGATCTCCGAGGCGCGGAGCTTTTCTTCCATCGTCAGCAGGGCGGTTTCAAGGATGACCTTGAGCAGCGCGCCGTGATGATGCGCCACATTGGCGGCTGCATGAATTGTATGCTGCACGGCAGGATGATTGCCGCTCTTGAGCAGGCCGATGGGAATCACCATGTCAAGCTCTTTGGCTCCCAGGCGGGTGAGAGCAGCGGCCTCCTGGCGCAGAGTGGAGACGAGCGACGTGCCAAAGGGAAATCCGATGACCACGCCGACGGGGACGCCTGTTCCCGAGAGAAGATTGACGGCCGTCGCGGCCCATACCGGATTAACCGTGGCGCACGCAAAGCGATAGCAGGCAGCTTCCTCGCAGAGAGTTTCCACCTGGGAACGGGTCGCTTCAGGTTCAAGGAGCGTGTGGTCGATGATGGAGGCCAGCGATTGCCAGCTTGTGAGGGCTTGCGCGGTGAAGCCGAGTGAATCAAAGGTGCCATGGTCAAATTCAAGATCAGAGGTTGAGATCGGGGTTGCAGCCTTCATTGAGTCAAGCTCCTAGCTTCTTCGCACACGCCGCTCTTCCGCGCATTCCGAACCTGACGGTTCGGAGATGGCTCTGGCGGCTTACTGCACGCTCTCGGGAGATAGAGTATAGTTCCGCCCCTGCCGCCAAGCCAACTGCATCGTGTGTCGGAAGGCGCGGTTCATCCTTTTTCGGGGGATTCGATATCCATGCGTTCGATGAGACGATTCCGGATGCGATAGGCATGATGCACGATAGTGTCGACGAGCAGTTTTCCTTCGAGATCGCGAACCGTCTGGTGGACCTCGACGATGAACCGGCCTGCGGAATCGTCCGCGATACTCAGAGGTTCAACGTGCGGATCAATTGCCGCCCATTGACGAGTCCAATAGGCGCGGACGGCGTCCACTCCATGGACGTGCCCGCCTTCCATTCCGTTCGCCCATTCCACGTCCGGATGCATGTGCGCGAGGACAGCTTCCATGCGGCGGGTGTTGAAATTTTCGTACATGCCGGTCAATAGAGCCTGTTCATCCAAGAGCAATTTCCTATGCACTACTCGGTTTGTCCAGGCGCCATGATGCAGATGTCCGACAGATTGCGGTAACGCTCGGCGTAGTCCATGCCGTAGCCAATCACGAAGAGATTCGGGATGGAGAAGCCGACATAGTCGGCCTCGATCTTCTCGATACGTCGCGATGGTTTGTCGAGCAGCGTGGCGATGCGCAGGGATTTGGGGTGGTGCTGGAGAAAGATCTTACGCAGATAGGCAAGAGTGAGGCCGGTATCGAGAATGTCTTCCACAATCAGGACATTCTTGCCTTCGATCGGCTCATCGAGGTCTTTGATGAGCTTGACTGCGCCGGAGGAGCGTTGGCCCTTGCCATAGCTCGACACGGCGACAAAGTCGAAGGTCGCATCGGCCTGGATGGCGCGAGAAAGGTCGGCAAGAAAAGGAGCAGCACCCTTGAGGACGCCAATCATCACCAGCCGCTCTCCGTTGAGGTCGCGGGTGATCTGTGCGCCCATTTCGGCCACGCGCTCGGCGATCTGCTGGCGGGAATAAAGGACCTCAAGTCCCTGATAGGTCATGGTTGACATGCAATCAGTATCGCGCGAATTTTCGGGTGATGCGAATGTGTAAATCGAGGTGACAATTGCCCGTGTAACGGCCGAAAGCTGGGGCGCGTCTATACTGAAAGAGATGTATCCCTTTATCCACTTAGGACACTTCAACCTGCCCACCTTCGGGCTCATGTTGTGGCTGGCCGCGGTAGCGGCGGCCTTTGTCGTCGATCGCGGCTTCAGGCGTGCGCATATTGAGGCCGATGCCGTAGGCATTGTGGCGATTACGGTTGTGGCTGGCATTGTGGGCGCCAAGTTATGGCATGTTCTGGACACACCTTCGGATTTCCGCGAGTTGGGTTGGCGTGTTCTGTATGATTCTGCGGGTTTTGCCTGGTATGGCGGCCTGGTCTTTGGAATCGCCGCTCTGGCTTTTCAGGGTTGGTGGGCCAAGATCGGCATACTGCGGATGCTCGATCTGGCTGCACCGGCCGCGGCCGTCAGCTACGGCATCGGGCGCATCGGCTGCTTTCTCTCCGGCGATGGCTGCTATGGGCTTCCAACGAAGCTGCCCTGGGGCATGAGCTTTCCGAACGGGATCGATCCGACCATCGTTCGCGTGCATCCCACGCCGTTGTACGAGATGGTGGCCGGGCTGGTGATCGGCTGGTGGCTCTGGCGGCGTGGTGGCAAGCCGCGTGCCACAGGTGCCATTCTGGGGCAGTATCTTATTTTGAGTGGGCTGGCGCGGTTTCTGGTGGAGTTTATCCGCCGCAATCCCAAGATCATTCTGGGACTCTCAAATGCGCAGCTGGCGAGCGCAGGCGCTGCCTTGGTTGGCGTAGTTCTCGTCTGGTGGGCCTCCACACGACCCGCCGAGAAGCTGGAATCCATGCCGGATGCCGTGGGCAAGCCGGCGTAATTTTGCGCGGTGCGGTTTACGGCCGGATCAGCGCCAAGCCCGATTCGGGATCCATTTGCTTTTGCAGATGCTTGGGGCTTTCGGTGAGCACCACCTCGCAGGTGGGGCGCACATGCGCTTCCATCAGGTGGCCGCCGTGCGCAGTGCCGTCGGATTTGGCAACGACGACATGCGCGTGTACCTGAGGTTTGCCGTCTTTCAGCGCAACATCGCCGATGAGCGAAACCAGCTCCAGTTGTTCGTTCAAAACCACCGAGGGCTGATACTTTTTGGTTTGCCAATCGAGCCATGCCAGCTTGACGGAGGAGAGAGCTCCGATGGCTTTAAAGCTGCTGCTCGCCAGCTTCTGCTCTGACGCAAATTTTGTGAGACCGCTCGCGATCTCGTCGCCGGTCTCAAAGATGACCGCATAGGTCTTCGGGCTTTCCGCAAGAAGCGTGAACCGCATGTTTTCTCCCACAGAGGAAGCGGCATCGTGTGTGCGCTTCGCATTCTCTGCTGAAATAGGATGCAGAATCAGCGGTGTGGCAGCCAGTAACGGGGATGCTTGTCTTAACTTGCGATCAGTGTCGTCGAAGCAGCATTGTCGTTTTCCGTGGCGACGAGAGGAGGAAAGCAGACGAAGGCGCTCAGGCTGGGGTAAGCCTCATTCATCATGCGGTCGATGCCGATGTTCACGAGGCTGCGATTGAGCCCCGGATAAAAAGTACTCATAGGCCGGATCGGCACGCAGTGGTTGTGCAGCCTTTCAGCGCCTGCAGGAGAGATGGAGTAGCAGATGGTGCCGAAGGCGCGCATCAGCCGGTAGGCTTTGGGGGAGATCTCGGATTTTTGATAGGTAGAGATTCCTGCCCTCAACTTGGCCTGATCGAATTGCGCGAGGCAGCTCGACGCGCCGGGCAGCATATCGAAGAGCAGAAAAGAGTCGAAGTTCCATCCCCAGAGAATGATGTCCCACTCCTGCGGAAGAGTGCTGATGACCTCGTTGGCCAGCGAATCAAAATTCTTGTGAAAGATTGCGTCATCCTCGGCGATCGTCAGCATCTTTTTTTCACGGACGGCGGCCTCCCAGAGAGACAGATGCGACAGCGCGCATCCGATGGCCCCGTTGGTGTATTCGGGCATCGGGTTCGCGAGAATATTGTTCCGGATCAGCACATCGCGCGAAAACTTGGCTCCTTCGAGCGCTGCAACTCTCGATATGGCCGTAAGGTGCGCGTTCGTACTGTGAAACTTGGCAAGGCGATCGGAGCAGCGGTCGAGATTGATTAAAGAGATTTCCATAGTGTCAGGCATCAGCAGAGTTCTTCGTCTCAGGCGTCTGCCTTGGGATTGTGGGGCGACTTCTCCCACGAGTGAGACCAGTAGGTCACCATCCAGGCCTCGGGAAAGAGAGCGGCTTTGGCTGCGTCATCCAGCAGTTTGCCAGTGAGGACGTTCGTTCGCAGCAACTGATGAATGGGATCAGACCAATCAATCGGGAACCACTGTCGGCTGCTCAGCAGTTCGATCTTCGACGGTCCTTGCAGCGGTTGTTGCTCGGGCGACAGGCGCGCGCGAATGCTGTCGATGGCGAGGCGAACCCATAACGGGTCTTTGGCTGTGTAGAGATCGAAGGCCGATTTGAGCAACACCGGACCGGTAAGCAACTCCGGCCGGGCGTCGTTTTGCGAAAACTGGAGAAGCAGCGAGATGACCAGCAGCCAGAACTCCTGTTTTGGCTTGGAGGCCATGATTGCATTCGGAATGGAATGCGCAAAGGCTTCGCTTGGTCCCATGCGCCCCAGGATGACGTCGGCCCTATTCAGGAGTGGGCTGAGGGGACGCAGGCATTCGGTGTCGAGGTCTGCGTAGATTCCGCCGAATGTGTACAGATAGAAGTACCGGACAACGTCGGCGCGATAGATCTCTGCGCGGTAACTGTCGTAGGTCTTCAGGAACCAGGGAAACTTGGTTTGGATGAAGTTGCGATTGTCGTTGTCGTCCCAGAGCTCCCAGGTGAAATCAGGGTTTTGGGATTTGAAAGTTTGGCTCCAGACATCGTACGGAGCGGGAAGGGCTTTCTTGGTCTTCCAGGTCTGAAAGATTCTGGCCGGAATGGATGACGCGTCTGTCTGATGTTGCGGCTCGATCTTTTTCAACGGCCCTGGAATCGCGAGACAATCCAAAGCTACGGTGTGGATCTGATAGCCGCGGGCCTGCAGGAAAGCAGTAACAGAGAAGATTTGCCCGGGCGCGACATGCAGAGCGTCAAGAGTTTCAGCAGCAAGCTGCCGATCCTGACGTTCTTCGTATAGGAAGACAGGCCGGTTCGTCTTGAGCGTGTTCTCCATTCCCTGGATGACCAGAGGCTCAGCACCTTCGACATCCATCTTCACGTAGGCGACGGAAGATTTCCTGATCTGTTCGACGTCATCGATGCGGATCAAAGGGCATTCCTGTCCACCGACTCCGATTTGAATGCCGCCCAGGTTGACCGGCGCGCCGTTGCCATAAGAAAAGGACTGGCCGGCCGATGTGCCATCGCTGGCGTTGCGGGAGAGCGTCGTTTTGCCACTGGTATGTCCGGCCGCTCCCCAAACCGGCAGGATGCGATCGGCGAGGCCGTTTTCGTGAATGTTCCGTTCGAGCAGCCGAAAGAGCGGCAGTTGCGGCTCGAAGCAGACGAACTTGAGTCCCGGTGCATACCGCGCCATTGCGATGGAGTGGGAGCCGATGTGCGCGCCGATATCGAGAGCTAGACCAGACAGGCTCGACAACATGGGCCCGATCTGTTCGAGAAGTGCTGCATCCCAGTACGCGCCGTTCGCCAGTTGGCGACCGATGTATTCGTCATTCGCAAAGTACGAGATGTACCCGTATTGCGATGAAAAGACGCTCAACCCATTCAGCAGATAGTGCTGCGAGGTGAGATACGGCCGCCGCTTTTGATCGGCAGGATATTGCGGTCCGCTGCGGAAGACCTGCTCGGCGTGCGGCTTCTCTGCTGCCTGTAGACAGTCCTTGCGGGTAAGAACGAGGGTGGTCCCGTCCGAATCGCAGAAAACAGGCACGTATCCGAAGAAATCAGCGAGTCTGCAGAAGGCCTGAAAGGAGGCTCCGAAATAATCGGTGCCGTCCCACTGTGCGCTGCGCAGGTAGGGGACGACTTTGTCCGCTTCTTTTCCCAATGAAGCGTTGTACTGGACACTGACGACGCGTGGTCTGAAACCAGTGAGGACAGCGCGCAGCAGATGAAATCCGTTGAACGCACCGTGAATGGTCAGAAGATCGAACTCGGATGGTATTTCATGGCGGCGAAGAATCGATACGGCCGAATCTGCCGAGATACTTTCTTCAACGAGCTTTACACGGGGGCTTTGTCCCGGATGGTTGGCGTAGTTGCCAACAGAGAGTCCTTGCCAGCCATTCAAGTGAGCTGCAGCCGAAGCTGCCGGTTCTTCACTGTTGATCTCTACAAAGTACTTCGTCGATATTTCGGCAAAACGCGGGAACTCGGAGGCACTGACAGTATAGGAACTCCGCTTGTTGGCGCTTACGGGCGAAGCGGGGGGTTGAGTTGCCGCTTCCGACTGGAGCCGGGTCGTCATCTCTAGGATGGCCTGACGCTCCTTGTCGGTCAATGTGTTCTTGTGTTGCTCGAGGAAGGGCATTGCTTCCTGAAGCCGTCCTTGCGCAAAGAGCAGCAGGCCGAGGTTCACGGCTGCAGGCCGATTCGACGCTTCCAGCTCCAGCGAGCGGCGAAAGCCGCGTTCGGCTTCGCTGACGTGGCCGCGACCATATTGCAGAGTTGCCCAGTCATTCCATAGCCGGGGCGTCTCGCAGCGCGCGATCTGAGTCTCCAGCGTTTTGATCGCCTCTGCGCAACTCTCTTCCAATACAGTCGGCATGGTTCCTTCTCCCATTGAATTCTTTCTCTCGCGTTTACTGATTTACCGGAGAGAAGCGCTTGTGCTCGGTATCACGGCGCGCTCTTCGGTCCGAAGAGAAAAACATTGCAGCGCGAAGCCCAACAGAGACACCGATGCACAGAAGAACATGCACGCTCGTTGCCAAATTTGGAGAATGGGAAGAATGGGCCCGGGTGGATGAGCGAGTGGTGAATCGGATTTCTCGCGCCTGGGCTTATCTTCTGATTATTTAGCAATTTGCGGTTAAGACTCTCATTCTTTGTTTAATGCAATCTGCGGACTCGGCGATAGCTGCGGTCCGGAGGATGTGGCGTGAATCGTCCTGCGCGAGCTCGGTTCGATTAAGGCCCGAGCCTCGTTCGGTTAAGAATTGATGAGGACCGAAGAGGAGCTAGAACGAGAAGTAGGTCTGCAGGACGATGGAGCGGTTGCCGGGAGTGGCGCTTCCGAAGCCGCCGGTCGCCGTCGATTGGCTCTTGCCGAAGAGTGGAGAGAGCAGGACACCATTGGGCGGGCTGAGATTGACGATGTTAAATAGATTTTCGGCCCAGCCGGCGATCGTCAGGGAGTAGCGGCGAGGAGCATTTTCATTCAAGCGGACGGCTGCGCTGTCGCCGCTCAGCCCACGGCTGCCGACGTTGTTGCCTGTGTTGTAGGTGTCGCCTTCTCCTTCACTCGCGATCCGAGGGCCTACACCGATGACCTTGCTGACGCGCAGATGGAAGATGGCGTTGGCCGGGCCTGTTCCTACGCCATAGGGAACGATGCGCTCAGCCTTTCCCACCGGGTTTGTGTCGAGGCATCCGTAGCGTGTGGACACGACATCGGCATTGCCGCAAACGCCATACGCGGGCCGCGCATTGAATTGATTATTGCCCGTCAGATCATTACCGATGGTGAGGTTGTAAGGAAGACCTGATCGGACAAAGAGCATGGTGGCGATAAGCAGGCCATGTGGTCCGGAGTAGCTGTCGATGAAGTTCACTCTGTGCCGGAAACCAAAGCTGGCGCGGCCGTAGTCGAATCCTGGATTCTGCGCCACGGAAGGGAAAGACGTCACGCCTTGGGTATCGCTTTTGGCGCCATTGAGCAGGTAGTAGCCCTTGATCACCCAGCGCCTGGATTGATAGCTGGCTGTGAAGATGAGCTGATTCTGCCGGTAGAAGCCGCCAGACTGGAATTGATTGTTGTATACGCCGGGAGCTGCAGAAGCCATGGTGTAATTGGACGGGTTGAATGCAGGCGCTGTCACGTTGTTGGTCATGTACTGATGCACGCCCTGCGTGTAGAGATAGGTTAGATTGGCCGTGATCTTGCTGGTGATGGCGCGATCGATGCCGACGCCGGTTTGCATGTCGAGAGCCGCATGAAAGTGCGGATCGAGCGTGTGGTAAGAGGGAATCGCCCCTGCGGTTTGCAGTGCTGACTCAGATTCAGCGGTATCTGGATCGTAGAATTTTGGATCGTTCGCGACGTATGTCTGCTGGTTGATGCCGTTGTCGTGAATCGTTTCCAGGACATAGGGAGTTCCTGAATCGGCACTGAAGAAATCTGGAACGGTGAAGCGGTTATAGAACCAGCCGTAACCTGCGCGGATCACCGTTTTCGGTTTTGCCGAGCCATGAGCGGGGCTCCACGCGAGCGCCAGCCGCGGAGCCCAGTCAACATGATCGTGGATGCGGTTCTGGCCTTCGAAGCGCAGGCCCATGCTCATCATGAGGTTCGGCTTCCAGTGCCAGTCATCCTGAAAAAAGAGCGCACCGTCGAAGAGCGTCACACGGGCAATGGAATTGCGGATGACAGCGGCCGAATACTGGCTTGGATTTTTCGCCTCATACGCGCTGACCGAGCTGAAGTAGTAGCTGCCATTTGCGCCGGCAGTGGAATTGCTCGAGTCATCGTAAGCGCGGAGAAGCGTGCCGAAGCGGAGTGTGTGCGCGCCCGCCGTCACGGTCGAGTCATTATGCAGCTCGAAATTGTTTTGCAGATCGCGAGCGATACCGGAACTGCTGCCTCCACTGGTAAAGGCGCCTTGCACGGTAACGGCCGGCTTCGGGTTTTGCGCAATCTGATCGTTGTAGATGCGGCTCCACTGAAATTGTGTGTCATTGACGAAGTGTGCGCTGACCAGGAACGTGTGACTGATCTGGAGCTGGTTTTCTTCACTGAGCACATTGCTCGCCTGGGAAGAAAGATTCAGCGTGCCCACGCCGCTTCCAGTCTGATAGGTGCGGTAGAACATGTTGCGAATGCTGAAGGTGCTGCGCTTGCCGAATTGAAAATCCAGCCGCGGATCGATCGAGAGATATGTGGCGGGAGTCGGAAAAGCCTCGCGAATGCTCACAGCCGGGTTTTGTGGATCGAGAGCATCGATGATGGCCTGGTTCTGATGAGAGACACGAAATGCGCTCAAAGAATAAGAAGCATTCTTGCCAAGCGGTCCGCTGATATTGCCGACGATCGAGTACTGATAGTAGCTGGGTTGCCCAGGAACCAGAGGGTTGGCGGTGTTCAGCGCTGAGCTGGTTCCTCCGCTGGCCAGGCTGCCGTGCAGCTTCTGCGAACCGGGCTTGGTAACGATCTCAACGCGTCCGTAGCCGAGGCGATCAAACTCTGCGGAGAAGGGATTCTGATTTACGCGAATGGCAAGGATCGAGGACTTGGGAGGAAGCCGCCCGCCGGCAAAGCCATCGATGTAGATCTGCCCGCCATTCGGTCCGGCGGCTGGACCAGCAAGGGCCTGCAGCTCATTGCGCAGCTCATCGGGATCATCCGAGAACGCATCGAGACTGCTGCCACTTAAAACCATGGCGTTGGCATTCTGGTCGGGGCTCAGATTGACTCCATGGCCTTGTTCCTGAACCGTGACTTCCTGCTGCTCGATGGCGATTTGGAGATGGAGATTCAGCGTCTTCACCTGGCCAGGGGCGATGACTACGTTCTGAATGTTCAGCGATGCGAATGTCTTTGCTGTGGCGAGCACACTGTAGGAACCCGGAGCCAAGCCGGAGAAGGTATAGGTTCCATCTGTGCCCGACTTGGTGTGATGTGCAGGACCGCTGCCGGAGACGGTAATCTCCGCGTTGGACACCGCGGCGCCACTGGGATCAAGAACTGTGCCGTGCAGAGTGCTCGATTGCGCCGGAGATAATCGCGCGGAGACGAAAAGGGAGAACAGCGGTACAACGAGGCCCAGAAATCGAAGTTTGAAGATCATGTTCTCCCGTTCGCATCAGTGGTTTCAAGCGTGCCATCTAAGGAGTGATGCTGCCGATCACGATTGGGCGATGACGGCATCTATTTCAATTCATCACGCTCCGAAATCTCACAGAACCGGGGAAATGATCAAACAAACTGCGTCACCTGGAGTCAATTTGCCCAGGGTAGAAACAAATCATAGAAACTTGCGATGGTTTTAACTCAAAGTTTCTCACGCCTCGGCCTGGCTTGCGAGAGCAAATTCGATCATGCTCGGTGGAAATCGCGGTGTGCAACTCAGAGGCGTCGAATGAAGGCCAGCGCTTCCTGAAGCTGGGGAAAACGCGCCTCCTCGGCTTTGAACTCGCGCGAATGCACACAGCGGCGCACGCCGCGCATCTTCACGGGATGCTTTAAATGCAGCATCTCGTGGTAGAGCAGGTATTCGAGAGCGTATCTCGGGCTCGATGGCCGGTCGAAGACGCGGCTCACGACGATGGTGTTGTGGGCCGCATCGTAGTGGCCCAGCGATCGCTTGGCGATGTGCTCGCTCCAGGTAAGCTCGGGCCGGCCGAGGAGCCCGCCAAAGAACCGCAGGTTGAGCGTGTCAAACACCTCTTCAAGGTGGTAATAGCGTCCTTCGGGGCCGAAAAACCGCTTGCTGCCGCGGGCATGGCGGATCAACTCGGCCTGGCGGGTGACGGCAGCGCTGGTCGAGAAGCGTTTGTAGCGGAGGTTATGCGTCGGATCGATCGGTTTTTTGTAGAGCTTGGCCAGCAGGATATGCGCGATGGCGTGAATGACAGACTCGGGCGCACCCTCAAGCAGATCGGAGAGGCTCACCGCAATCCGGCCCTCTGCCAGACGGATCCTCGTGTTCAGAGAAGTGAACCGGCGGAAGCGAACCTCCATGGGCGGCATCGGCGCGCGCGGCCGAAGCGCACGATACTCCTGCTGGAAGATGCCTTCGAAATCGAGTGTCACTATAGGCGAGGATAGCAGGGACCAGGCAGGCAATAGGCAATAGGGAATAGGCAATAGGGCTGGCGCGGGTCTGCGGCTCAAGAAGACCATGCCTGCAGCGGCCAAGCTGAGCGTCTGACGTCTCCCATCTTGCCTATTGCCTATTGCCTAATGGCTCTTGCCTAGTTCTTCGGCTCGGCGCGGTCCTGGCCCTTTTCGTCCTTGTGCTGTTCGAAATAGGCGGTCTGGTCGGTGGTGATCTGCTTTGCCTGCGTCGCCAGGTCGTTGCTGCTTTCGAGGGCGTCGCGGCGGGCGAGTTCAAATCCCGGCTCGCTCGGCAGGCTGTTCAGAACCGATTGCCAGCGCTGGACACTCTCATTCAGACCCTTGAGGCTTTTGCGAAGGTCGGCTTTGCGCTCGGAATACACGTCGAGGTTGTCGCCCAGCTCATCTACCAGAGCGGCGAAATCCTGAAGCTCGTTGTCGAGCCGGAAGCTGCGGGCGCTGGAATGGCCGCGCTTGATGAGACCCTGAATGGTCTCGGCGCGCTGATTCAGAAATTTGACGTAGAGATCGACACGCGCCACCGGATCGATGCCGGCTTCGGCAACCTGCTCCTGCTGTGTCTCTGTGAGAGGCTCGCGCTTCTGCTTTTGACCATGCAGCGGCACGACCAGAAGAATGGACAGAAGGGCGAGGATGGAGATACGCATCGCCATTCGCTCATGCGCACAGGGCTTGGAAGAGGTTGACATAGCAGCGATAGCGAGCGGCGTCTCTGTTTTATTTATGGAAGACTTCCATCATGGCTTCGCTTTGGGCCTGATTCACCTGCGCCAGCGTCTGCTGCACCAATGGCCGGTCTTCAAAACTGCTGGCGTGCAGCATCTCATTCAGGCGGAAAGCAGTATGACTGAGCAGGATCTCTGCGTTTTTCAGCCGCTTGTCGTTGTTCGCCACGGAGAGATGGATCTTCTGCGCCATGAGCTGGATCTTTTTGAGCAGGCCATTGGCGGCATCGACGTTGCCTGCCGCATACTGCTTCACGCTCATCTCCGTCATCTGGTGGACCAGCTGCGCATACAGGAAGCACTGCTCCCGGGGCTGAGCCTGACTGGCGCGGACTTCGAGAGCATCGATGGTCTGTTGATCTGGGGGTTTGTTATCGGGAGAGGACGCGCGCGCCGAGGCCGCGATCGAACTTACTGCCACAAGCACGACGATTCGAACCACAGTCCGCATGACGGACCTCCGCTGGTGCGGTTCAACCTCAAGGTGTGACTCATAATACTAGGCCCATCTCGGGGCAAACTGCAAGGGATAAGATGCGGAATTTAGAAGGTATGGTTACCGCGGTTACAGGAATTTGGATTCGGCATTACGGCCGGAGCGCCGCAGGCTGAGCGTCCGGTTACTTGTTGAGAAGTTCAAGCCGCTGGCGCGCCTGCCATTCTTCATTTGGAAACTTGCCAGCCGCCGCTTGAAGGAATTTCTGATAGTAGGCAATTGCCTGCTGCTTCTGCCGCAGCTTGTCGTACGAGATGGCCCAGAGAAAGTAGGTGGATGCATTCTCAGGCACGTAATGGGAGCGCATCGTCAGCGCGTGGATGGTCGACTCAGGCCGTTCGAGGCGCGAGGCGGCAAAGGCTAAGCCGCTCCATCCGTCGACGTTGGCAGGGTCAATCTTGGTAGCCCGGTCGAAGGCGTCATAAGCCTCGGCATAGTGAAGCTGGCGGACCAGGTTCTGTCCGTGGGCGACGAGCAGTTGCGGATCCTGGGGATTGGCCGCGAGCAGATCGGTGTAGAGCTTGTCGGAACCCGCATAATCGCCGGCATCTGTCATGACCGAGGCGAGCATCCGTGTGATGGCCTGGTCGGCTGGATGGGCATCATGCAGCTTCTGGAGCAGCGGCAGGGCCTCGGCTTTGTCCTGCGCTGCGAGCACGGTCGCCAGCTGGGCGGTGAGCGTGGGATCGTCTGGAAACTGCGTGAGGGCCGTGCGGAGCATCGTCTCCGCTTCGGGATACTGCTTGCGCGCGATCAGCAGATGCGCCAGTCCTGTGGTGGCGGGTTGGGACTTCGGATCTTTGGCCAAGACGCGGCGATAGGCGGCTTCGGCGGTATCGTACTGGCCGGCACCTTCAGCCAGGTTGGCGGCCAGAAGAGTGTCTTCTTCAGTTTCGGGCGAGATCTTCAGCGCCTCGATCAGATCATTGGAAGCCGCTGTCGGATCGTTGTCGCCGCCCGCCTTGGGTCGATCGATCTGGGCCAGTGCACGCCAGGCGCGCGCCTTCAATGCCGGCCCGGCATCGCCGGGATCGAGCGTCGTGGCAGTGACCAGTTCCGGACGGGCTTCCTCGGGCTTGCCCTGCCGCGCAAGCAGCAGGCCCAACGAAAGGTGTGCCTCAAAGGATTTGGGGTCAGCAGCAATGGCGCGGCGATAGAGACCGGCTGCGTCGTCTGGGCGATTCTGTACATCGGCCACATAGCCGAGATCGAAGAGCGCGCGGGCATCGTTCGGGTGAGCGGCCACCCAGGTATTGAGCTTAGTCTCAGCGGTCTGCCAGTCGGATTTCGCGATGGCCGCCTCGGCGGCTGTCACCTGTTCTGAAGCCTGGGAGCCGGTCTCCACGGCTGGCCCATTTTGCGACACAGACGAGCCTACTCCAGCAGCGGAGGATGACTCCTGGGTAAAGCAGGTACCCACACCCACCAGGCAGGCAAAGAACAGAAACGAAAGGCCAGTACGGGACACGATAATCCTCAGTAACCAGTTTACCCGGGTTCGAGGGGTTCGTATTGAGTTACTGGCGATTCCGATGAAACGCTTCTCATGCTGCGTGCACGATTGAGCGGATGGTATGAATGAATCAGTAGTTTTAATCATCCAGTGAATCTAAACAGGACAACTTCCCTGCGGTTGAAAGCATCCTTCGTAGCTGAGAAGCATTGATTTGGGGTCTCGACGCGTATGAACGGAGGAGGCGTCTATGAACGTTCAGTACGAACGGCGGGGTTATTGGGGGGAACACATGACATTCGTCTCTATGCAGCACATGCCGTTGACGAGTGCTTATTTGTGCCAGGATTGTAATTCGGTGGGCAACTGCGCTCAGCATTGCCCGGCCTGCGCGTCAGAAGCTTTGATCGGTCTGGCAGGGGTGCTGGATCGGACAACAGACGATCGCGCGCAGTTCAGCTTCGAGTGCTTCCCGGCAATCGCAGCCTAAAAACATTTTCAACGTTTTTGGGGATAAGCGCTCCATCAGGAGCAGGCGGGCGTGTGTCTACGCTCTCCTGATCAACTGGCACCGTGAATGCAGTCGCGCGCATTCTGCGCGGCGGCGCATCTTCGCACCATCGCTGGTAGCGAAGGCGTCGCCGAACAGTTTGTGCGCGGTTGGCGCCCGTTTGGCTGAAGCCGCGGGGCAGTCGGTGGGCACCTTATAATGAAGAATGGACGGCTGTGTCCTGAGGCTCACTGAGAGCGCAGGGATACGGTCGGACGAATTCGATCCCGGTGCTCTCCTGTTGAACGACGCCATCATTATCCGCGGTGCGCGGACTCATAACCTGAAGAACATCTCCTGCGAGATTCCCCACGGCAAGCTGACGGTCGTCAGCGGCGTGTCGGGCTCTGGCAAGAGCTCGCTCGCCTTCGACACGATCTATGCCGAAGGGCAGCGCCGGTACGTGGAGTCGCTCTCTGCGTATGCGCGCCAGTTTCTGGAGCGGATCGAGAAGCCGGACGTGGATGAGATCGAAGGTCTGGCGCCGGCCATTGCGATCAAGCAGAAGAACTCGACGCGCAATCCGCGCTCGACCGTCGCGACGGCGACCGAGATCTACGACTATCTGCGGCTGCTCTACGCGCGCTGCGGCATCGTGCATTGCATCTACTGCGACGGGCTGGTGAAGCGAGACTCAGTCGACGAAGCAGCGGAGACGATTCTTGCGCTGGGCGAGGGAACGCGGCTCAATGTGCTGTTTCCGGTTGTGACTGTGACACCCGCCGCCGAAGAAAAGCCGGCGAAGGGAGCGAAAGGCTCGGGACGCGCGTCAAAGTCGAGCGCAAAGGTAAAGCCAGCCACTAAAGGCGGCGACTCACCGCACACCGAAGCTTTGAAGGCGCGGCTTGCCGAACTGCGCACGAGCGGCTTCAACCGGCTGTGGCAGCAGGGAAAGATCTTTGAGTTTTCGACGCCGGAGTCGCTGCTCGATGTCGATTTCGGAGCTCAGCTGTTTGTGCTTCTGGACAGGGTCGTCGTCAGTGCAGAGAATCGCTCGCGCATCGTGGATGCCTTGGAGACGGCCTATCGCGAGGCGGGAGAGGCGATCCTGGAAGAGGCCCCGCGTGATGAGATAGCCGAACGTCGGCAACTGCGCTTCAGCGGCGCCTACGAGTGCACGAACTGCCATCGGCCGGGCCGCGAGCCGGAGCCGCGCCTATTCAGCTTCAACAACCCCTTTGGCGCGTGTCCGCGTTGCCAGGGCTTTGGCAACACCGTCGACTACGATCTGAATCTCATCATTCCCGATAAGAGCCTGAGCCTCAATGATGGCGCGATCGATCCCTGGAATCGGCCCAAATACCGCTCGTGGTTCACGGACCTGCGCAAACGCGCGCCGGAGCTCGGGATTCCGATGGACGTGGCCTGGCACGATCTGCCGGAGCAGACGCAGGAGATCGTATTGCGCGGGAAGGGTGGTTTTGAAGGCGTCTTCGGCTTCTTTGCGCAGCTGGATCGAAAGAAATACAAGCTCCATGTCCGCGTGATGCTGAGCAAATACCGCGGCTATGCGGAATGTCCGGATTGTCGCGGCCAGCGCTTGCGCGCAGAGGCGCGCGCCGTACGGCTCGAAGATGGAAAAACGGGAGGCAAAAACATATGCCAGGCCTGTGCGCTGACGATTGCGCAGGCTAAAGAGTTTTTCGATGGGCTCCAACTGACGCCGATGCAGGAAGAGATTGCGGGGCCCATCCTGCAAGAAGTGCGGCAGCGGTTGAGCTTTCTTGATGCCGTAGGTCTCGAATACCTGACGCTGGACCGGCTTGCCTCCACGCTCTCCGGCGGCGAAGCGCAGCGCATTCAACTGGCGACCTCGCTCGGCTCGCGGCTGGTGGGCGCGCTCTACGTGCTCGACGAGCCTTCGATCGGCCTGCACACACGCGACACTTCGCGGCTGATTCGGATTCTGGAAGAGCTGCGCGACCTGGGCAACACGATTCTCGTGGTGGAGCACGATCCGGACGTGCTGCGCGCGGCCAATCACCTGCTCGATCTTGGGCCGGGCGCCGGCGAGTTCGGCGGCAAACTGCTTGCAGAGGGAGTGCTCGCGGAGATCGAAGCGAATCCGAACTCGCTCACGGGCCGCTATCTTTCCGGCAAGATCACAATTCCGGTGCCAACGCGCCGGCGCGCGCCGGGCCGCGAAAAATTGGTGCTGCGCGGAGCGCGCGCCAACAACCTGCGCGGGCTGGACGTGGAGGTTCCGCTTGGGCTGCTTGTTGCGATTACAGGCGTCTCGGGCTCAGGCAAATCGACGCTGGTGCATCAGGTGCTCTATCGCGCTATTGCGCGCGCGCTTGGGCAGACAGACGGCGGCGATCCCGCGGGATCGTTCGCATCGCTGAATGGAGTTGAACGGCTCAACGATGTGGTCTTGGTGGATCAGACGCCGATTGGCCGCACGCCGCGCTCGAATCCGATCACGTACATCAAGGGTTTCGACTTGATCCGCGAGTTGTTTGCCTCGCAGCCGGAGGCGAAACGGCTTTCGCTGACGCCGGGACATTTTTCTTTCAACGTGCCCGGCGGCCGCTGCAACACGTGCGAAGGCGACGGTACGGTTACGGTGGAGATGCAATTCCTGGCCGATGTGGAATTGCCCTGCGAAGACTGCAACGGCACGCGCTATCAGGCCAAGATTCTCGAGGTGCAGTACAAAGGCAAAAATATTCATGAAGTGCTGCAGATGACGGTGAAGGAGGCGCTACGCTTCTTCGTCGGCCAGACGCGGCTGCTCGAAAAACTCGCGGTGCTCGACGAGATCGGCCTCGGTTATCTGAGGCTGGGGCAATCGGCCACGACGCTCTCCGGCGGTGAGGCGCAGCGCGTGAAACTAGCCGCGCACCTGGCGCAGGTGCGCGCCGCCAATGCCGGCGCCAAGCCCTCGCAGGCGAGCCGCGTACTCTACATCCTCGACGAGCCGACGACGGGACTGCACTTCGACGATGTGTCGAAGCTTTTGACCGCCTTTCGCAAGCTCATCGATGGCGGCGGCTCGCTGATTGTGATCGAGCACAACCTGGACGTGATCAAGAGCGCCGACTGGGTGATCGATCTTGGTCCTGAAGGCGGCGAGGGTGGCGGCAAAATTGTTGCCGAGGGTCCGCCCGAGGCGATTGCAGGCAATCTGCATTCGCACACCGGCAAGTGGCTGGCGCGCGTGCTCTGATCAGAACGCTGTGTCGGCTGCGGAGCGCGCTAATTGGTTGCACCCTCTTTGAAAAAGCGAATCAGGTCGCGGCGTTCCTGCGGCTTCGCCACATGGAAATCCATGTTGTTGCCGGGAAGGAATGCGTCCGGGTCGGTGAGCCATTTGTCGAGCGTTTTCTCGTCCCAGATGATGTGAGCCTTCTTCAACGTCGCGGAGTAGTCGAAGTTCGCGACGGTGCCGGAGGTTCTGCCATAGACATTGCGTAGCCGCGGCCCTTCGCGGTTCTCATCCAGCGCGTGACAACCGGTGCAGCGTTTTAGGAAGACCGCTTTGCCGCGCGCCGGATCGCCTTCGCTCAATTCCTGCGTTGTGGATGTGTCATCCGTCGCAACATCCTCGACGGACGCTTCGTGCGCCCATCGGGCGAAGGCCTGAACGTCGGCGTCCGTGACGCGGGCATCTGCGTGAATAGCGCGATATTGAAGAGGCGGCATCTCGTGCTCTCTGATTTCGCGCAGGATCTTCGACTTGAATGCCTGTTGACTCTCGGTGGGGTAGCTCTCCCAGAGAGACAGGTTCATGGCTCTTCGGGCGTCGACAATGTCACGTTCCATCAGCCACGAGGCGGGTGCGAACCGCCCATAGAGCGGAGCGCGCGTTCGCAGCGAGTGGCAATCCGCGCACTTCGTATTCAGGATCTCTCGGACTTCAGGCGGTACGGAAGAGTCGTTCGGAATCGAGAGCGGATCAGAGATCTTCGCATACAGCTCCGGGTTGCCGAACGGATGAACGCGAGCGAGCAGCAGAGAGATCAGGAGGCCTGCAAAGCCGAAAATCGAGACCCTCAAAACACGCTTCATACCGGGTCCGCCAGAGAAGAATCCACAATCGCCAAATGGCTCTGCCTTGTGACGAATTTGACCTTCGTGATGCCCAGGACGCTCTGCAGTTTTCCTGCCGGAACCACCATTGGGCCGGGGTTCGGCGCAGATCCAGGAGCGGGTTGCGGGAAAGCCGTCGCCATCGCGGTGTGGAATGCAATGTTGCCCTCCACCTTCTGCACCACCTGATGAATATGCCCGTTGAGCACGGTCACGGAGCCGAACCGTTTGAGATACGAGAGCGCTTCCGCGCCGTCTTCCGTACCCCATCCCCACTGCGGATACACCATCCAGAGAGGGATATGCGCAAAGATCACGATGGGTGTGGAAGAAGACAGGCCGGCGAGATCGCTCTTGAGCCAGCTGAGCTGATCCGTCCCAAGCTTGCCCATCGCATCGATCTGCAGCACGTTATTGAGTCCGATGAAATGCACTCCCTTATGATTGAAGCTGTACCATCCGTTACCGGCGGTTCCTTTGCCGAATCGGTCGCGATAGAGAGCACCGTCGTCGGATGCAGTGTCGTGCTCGCCGGGGACGTAGCAGATTTGTCCCGCCTTTGCGCCCTTGACAATCTGCTGCGCAGTATCGAACTCTGCGGGTTTTGAGGAGTGGGTGATATCGCCGGTGTGCAGCAACAGTTCTGGGCGAAAGGGAAGATGGTTGATTTTGTCGATGGCGAGCTGCAAGGTTCCGGCCACGTCCTGGTTGGCAGCTTTGTTAAAGCCGATGTGGCTGTCGCTGATCTGCACAAAGCTGAAGCTGTTTCCTGATGAAGCTTCGTTGCGGCCTGCACCTTCGGCTGTCGCGGCGAATAGCTTTGAGGTGGGCACGCCGCCCACCATCGTCCATACGAGCCCGGTGCCGACCCAGGCCATGCAATTGAGAAAATTACGACGATCGATGCCGTCGTTCGCACCCTCGTCCGTTCTGGGTTGGCCGGGAGTGGTCTCGGCGCGTTCGGCCGATGGGTCGGTTGGTTGCGGGTTGAGGTCTTGCCCTGCGTTCTTCATGTTGATCCCTCCGCAGGTGCAAACTGGTTTTGGCGAAGATTATTCCGGCTCCGCGGAATAATTTTGCGGAATGCCGGTTTGTATCATTGAAAGGCGGAGGAAACTGCCCTCACGATGACGCTGCTCTCATGGAAGCGCGAGAAGGGTAAGGCCGATCTTCAGACGTCAACGTTTGAGGATCTCGCCGTGCCGTTGCTTCCCCGGCTCTACAATGTCGCCCACTGGCTGGCCCGCAATGCGCATGACGCGGAGGACCTCGTCCAGGAGACGGTCCTTAAAGCTTTGCGAGGATTTGCTTCCTTTGAGCCAGGCACCAATTTCAAAGCGTGGCTGTTTAGGATTTTGAGGAACACGTATCTGACCTCACGCAGTGGCCTTGCCGCCGCGCGCACGGTTGCGCTCGAAGATGAGCTGGGAGATCCGACTGGCCCGGAGAGTTATCCGGAGGGAATCATTGATCGCGAGACACCTGAGCTCAATCTGATTCGATTAAGTGATCGTGCAGCCCTGCAAGCCGCAATGGAGAAACTGCCGCCGCCGCTGCTTGAGGTGATTCTGCTGTGCGACATAGAAGAGCTAAAGTACCGCGAGATCGCGATTGTGCTGGAGGTCCCGATCGGAACGGTGATGTCACGCATCGCGCGGGCGCGAGCCTTTCTCAGAAAAGAGCTTCAAGGCGGCTCTCTGTTCTCCCGCGAGGTACGCGCATGACGGAACATCTCTCACCTTCGATGTTGAGCGCTCTCGCTGACGGAGAGTTGGCCGCAGACCAGTTGGCGAGCGTGAAGGAACATCTCGATCAGTGCCGGTCATGCACCTCGAATGCATTGGAACAGGCGCTGCTCAAAACGGCTACGCAAAAGAGCGCGCAACATTACGCGATACCGGAAGAATTCCAGAAGCGGATGAAGCGGCTTGTAGCGCAGGAGCGCGCACGGGCGGACGCGGCGAAAGTAGATCGTACGCCGCGAACAGCTTCCAGGCTCCGGCCCTGGACAACGTTATCAGGCTGGGCTGTAGCAGCAGTGTTTTTGCTGGTAGCGGGGAGTTGGTGGATAGAGCGGCAGAGCACAATCCGGACGGAAGCCGTACTTGCCGAACAGACGGCTTTGGTGACGGAGGTCTCCGATCTGCATATCGCAACTCTGGCTGCGAATCTGCCGCCGCAGGTGCTCTCTTCCGACCGGCACACTGTGAAGCCGTGGTTCCAAGGCAAGATTCCTTTCACTTTCAATCTGCCAGAACAGTTGCCGGACGACACCAAGCTGCTAGGGGCAAACCTGACCTATCTGCATAACCAGCCGATTGCACAACTGATGTACAGCATCGGTCAGCATCGCGTCTCGGTGTTCATTCGCGCAAAGGCAGGCAGCGAAGCCGCGGGCAAATTGCCAGCAGAGCACTCGGGATTTCAGGTAGCCGGGTTCAGCACAGCAGATCTGTCCGTCATTGCGATCAGCGATGTAGATCGATCGCGCCTGTCCGGCCTGATTGAGGCGCTTGAACAAGCGCAGACGAACGGACATGTGTAGCTGCGATTGGTTAAGCACGTCTCGTAGATGACTTCGAAAAACTGGGGCGCTGTTCCCTCAGGGGCTGAAGCCCGAAGTTCTGGCGGCTTTTCGGCACGACTAAAAGTCGTGCCCTTTCACAAAACAGTTCGTGCACGAGGTTTTCAGCAGTCTGTGAAGTCGTGCTCTTCCGCAAGGCAGTTTCATAAACACGCTCTGGAAAATTTGAATCCGATTCTGTACAAAGAATTCGCCGAGGCAGCCCTGGAGTGTGGCTGCCTCGGCTGGCTAGAGCCCGGTTATTCGCTGATTTGTGAGGCGACGGCGATGTGGTTGGTAACGCTGAAGACTCCGGGAACCTGGTTGGCGCGAGTAAAAGCCAACTGGCGGTCCATGTCGTTCAGCACTACACCTGCCAACTCGACGTTGCCATTCTCAACCACGATGCGAATGGGCGCCTGCGGATCGAGCGCGTACTTGCGCAGGCCGGGGTCGCCATAGATTGCGCGGGCCAGCCGGATGCGCAGCGTGTCATCCATGACGGAGACCGGAGCGACAGCGATGTCTTCCATGACATCTTTCACGCCGGCCGTGGTGGAAACAATCGCAAGCGCTGAATCGCGGTCGGCATAATCGCGCACATTGCCGGCGATGGTCACAACGCCGTGATCTACAGCCACAGCAAGGTTGTTGAAGACGATGCCGTAGCCTACGCGGTCATAGCGTAGCTTGTTGGCCAGGTTCTCCTGCACATCGCTGTCGGAGACGGGCGGACCACCGACCTCAACATGGTTGCGTACTCCGTCCACGCTCTTGACCTTGCGCACGCGCTTTTCTGCGTTGAGCTTGTCAATGTAGAGCGGCACGGTTCCCTTGATGGTGACGATGCCGTCGTCCACACTGGCGGTCACGGAGCGGAAGATCTCCTTCTTTTGCAATTGCTCCGTAACGAGCGTCTGGATCTGCTTGTCCTGCTCTGCCTGGCGCCTGTTGGTTTGCGCTGCGGCCAGAGAAGGCAGCGCCATGCCGGCAAGAAGAAACATTGCGGTGAAGATGTTCTTTTTCATTTCTCTCTCCTTTCCATGAGAGTGCTAAGCGCACGATGGTTGGCCACCGAATGCGCCGGGTGAGTGCGTCCTGCCAACCGGCAAAGGATTGGCGCTGCCGCCCAGGCCGCCCTCTACGGTGAGTTTGGCCTGGGCTGCGGCTTTAGAGCGGTTCCACAACTGTGAAACCGCCTTAGTCATGCGAGGTGATCGCCAGTCCGGCGCGATGACCTTTGAGCTGTGCATCGCCGTAGTCACCCGCGGCGTCGGCCATCTGCACGAGTGTTGTGGCCTGATTGTTGATGTTCTGGAGCAACCGCGCATACTCGGAGTCGAGGACGATCGGCAGCCGCTTGCCAGAGAAGCCGCGATTGAGAACCGCTGCATTGGTATTGGCCGCCAGGTTCGCAGCCGACGTGTGCATGCGATCGACAGCGTCGCTGTGCCACGTGGGCAGCCCAGGCTGAATCTCGACCAGACGCTTGAACGCAGGCTGCAACTGCTCGTTGACCTCGTTGGCGATGAGGTGCAGCTTGTACTGATGCGTGAAGTTCGAAATTGCATTGCCTTTCTGCATCACGCGCAGATGGTCTGACTCCGCTTGGATCTTGCGCGCGGAGTTTTCGATCCTTTGCGAGAGCTCAATGGCTTCTTTGCGGGTTTTGGTCTGGTCGCTCGTTTCGCCGGCCATGAGCGTGCCGGGCAGCAACAGAGCGAGGCTGAGTGCGAAGACGGTGTGGTGCATGGATGGGTGCATGATCTCTCTCCTCCTGCCCTTCATCGGGTCGGGCATGCCCCGTATAAGGCAGGTAGAGTGCCAAACATAAGTGGCTTAAAATGAATGGACTGAATGAACTTGCTCGTTCAAATTTTTGAACGCGGACGGGCAGCCGTCAAAATTTTTGAACAAGGAATTAGAGTGAATGCACAGAATCGGTGCGATTCGCGAGGCGGCTTGAGCGAGCAGATTCGGCTGATATGCTGAGGCGAATTGTGCTGAACGACGCCATGGACGAGCCCTCACTCGAACTGCCCGACTTTCTTTCCTTTCGTCGACAGGAGCGGGTGTTTGCAGGGTTGAATCTGGCGCTGCTGGTCTTTCTGTGTCTCACGCAGTTTTTCTGGGAGAAATATCTTGGTGCGCCTCATCGGCAGGTACTTTCGCTTTTAGGTGTGGGCATCGTTGTCAATCTGAGCGAGTTGATCTGGCTGAACCGCCGGCACGAGCTTGGCACGACCGCTGTAGTCCGGCTTACATGGGCAATGATTGCCATTCATTTGGCTATTGCCTTTGGGATCGCGTCCTATTCCTACAAAGAAGATGTGCAGTACTTCGCGCTGATGATTCCGGCTATCCTGCAGGCGGCGTTCCGGCTCTCGTTCAGCGCGGCCATTCTCACCGTCGCGGTGAGCGATGGGCTGATCTTCTTCTGGGTGTGGAACTACTTCCGCGTGCATCCGCCTGTCGATCCCAATGAGTATGTTGGTGCGGGAACACTAGCGCTGATCTATGCCGTGATCGGTCTGCTGGTGTGGACGCTGGTGAATCATCTGCGCAGAAAGCAACTCGAGTTGACGCGTAGTCTGGCCGAGTTGGAGAAGGCCGAGGCGAAGTTACTGGCCGAAGAAAAGCTGGCTGCAGTGGGCCGCTTTTCAAGCGCAATTGCGCATGAGATTCGCAATCCCGTGGCGATGATATCGAGTGCCTTGGCGACGGCTGCCAATCGCGGACCGGACTCAGCCGACAGCCTGGAGATGTACGAGATAGCAATCAAGGAGGCTGCGCGGCTGGAGCGGCTGACGACCGATTTTCTCATCTACGCGCGCCCACGCTTGCCGTCGAAGGTGTTGAGTGATGTGGCTGATTCCGTGGGGTACGTCGCTGCGATTTGCAGACCGCGCGCCGCGGAAAACAATGTAGAAGTCCGCTGCGAATGCGAGGACGGCTTGTGGGCCGAGGTCGATGGCGGACAACTGCAACAGGCGCTGCTGAATCTGGCGATGAATGCGGTGGAGGCATCACTGCCCGGCGGAGCTGTGATTCTGCGCGGACGGCGCGGAGATGGGCAGGTTCTTGTCGAGATTGAGAATGGAAACGGCCCCATTCCGGCAGCGGCGGTGGCGTGCATCTTTGAGCCATTTTTCACCACCAAGCCGAGCGGCACCGGGCTTGGCATGGCAATTGCTCGTAACATCGTGATGGCGCATGGCGGCGACCTCGTACTGGAGCAGAACGATGCCGAAGCGATTCGCTTCGTCCTTTCGCTGCAGTCGAGCGCTGCCAGGGAGGAACATACCTCTTGAGCAGGATCCTGATTGTCGACGACGAGAGCAACATGCGGAAGATTCTGGCCGCAAATCTGACCATGGACCGGCACACGGTGACGGAGGCCTCCGGCGTTGCGCAAGCGATAGGCTACCTGGCAGTAAACCGCTATGACGCGGTGATCACTGACCAGAAGATGCCGGATGGCGAGGGACTTGACGTGCTGGCCCGCGCGCGCGAGATCGATCCCGCTGTGGCAGTCGTATTGCTCACCGCATTTGCTTCGGTAGAACTTGCCGTTGAAAGCATGCGGCAGGGGGCTTTCGACTTCATCACCAAGCCGTTTCAGCCGGACGTGGTTCGCGCTACGGCGCGCCGGGCCTGCGAGCACACACAGTTGCTGCGGGAAAACGGTTTGCTGCGTCTCACCGTCGACCGGCTCGAGGGCAGCGGCGAGATCTTTGGCGAAAGCCCTGCGATTCTCGCTGTACGGCAAATGATCGCGCGCGTAGCGCCGACCAATGCGACCGTGCTCATCACCGGCGAGACGGGAACCGGCAAAGAGCTGGTGGCACGCGCCATCCACAAGAGTAGCCCACGCGCTGACAAACCGTTTGTTGCAGTGAACTGCGCAGCTTTTACCGAGACACTACTTGAAAGCGAACTTTTTGGCCATGAGAAAGGTGCGTTCACCGGAGCCGACCGGATACGGCAGGGCCTGTTCGAAGCGGCGCATGAGGGCACGCTGTTTTTGGACGAAGCAGGCGAAATGTCGCAGTCGACGCAGGCCAAGCTGCTGCGCGTTCTGGCGGAAGGCAAGATTCTGCGGGTGGGCTCGACCAAGCCGCGCGATGTGGATGTGCGCGTAGTCGTCGCTACGCACCGCAATCTCGAAGATCGTGTGAAAGAAGGATCATTCCGGCAGGATCTTTACTATCGTCTCGCTGTGGTTCCCATTCATCTTGCGCCTTTGCGCGAAAGGGTTGAAGACATTCCCGGGCTGTGCGAACTGTTTTGCCGGCAAGTATCGCGTGAGCTGAAGGTGCCGGTCCGACCCATTCGGCCGGAGGCGATCGAAAAGCTGAAGCGCTATGATTTTCCCGGAAACATCCGCGAGCTGCGCAATCTGATCGAGCGAGCGCTCATTCTTTCGGCAGGCGCAGAGATCGGGCCCGCGGATTTTCTGCTCAGTGCGCAGGCAAGCCAAATGGCGACTTCGGCCGCGACTTATCTTGAGTGGATCGACGCACTGCCGGACGCGGTTTCTCTGCGCGGACTGCTCGATGATGTGGAGAAAGGCTTGATCGCTCGCGCCTTGAAGGCGAGTGGAGGCGTGCAGGCCGAAGCAGCGCGGCGGCTGCAACTCTCACGGAGCGATCTGGCTTACAAGCTGACGAAATTCGAGCTCAAAGCTCCGGAGTAAAAAGCGGATGTTGAATCTCGTCCGGTAAAAACGAAATTCCGGCGAGATGCTTACCTCGCCGGAATTCGAATTATGTGAGTAGTGAACGCAGGACAGAATCAAAATTTCGTGTGCAGTGCCGCTGCTAGGGCGGTGTCCCAGAAGTTCATTGCATAAGTTGAAGTCCCGAACCGCGGATCCTTCGACTCTGTTTGGCCCAAAAACGTTGCTCAGGATGACAGCAGTAGTCACGCAGCGAACTTCAGGGACAGGACACTTAGCGCACTGCAACAATAATCAGAACGAGGGCAGCGACGCAGACCAGGATGATCAGCAGGTCGTGGTCGGTGATGTTGCCTGCGGAGAAATCCATCTGAGCATTGTTGACGCGGGTCGCGAGCTGCGCGAGCTCCTGATCGCTCAGTGTGGACACGGCCGTCTTTACCTGCTGCGCATTGATGTGCGCTGACTCCAGCGCCTGCTGGGCCTTGGGAGTAGAGAAAAACTGGTTGAGCGCATCGACATTCTGCTGTCTCTGCTGCGTTGCTGCAAGGGTGGCATTTGTCAGGTCAGAGGGACTGACCACGTGGCTTGCGGCCTGTGCAACCACGTCATTGGGGATGGCAAAAAACGCCACGAGGGCGGCGGCCGTAATGGACCGCGCAAGCTTCTTCACTTCAGGGCGCATCGAACTGCAACCTCCGGGGGGATTCGTGAAATGTTGCTGCAAGTATTATATCCACGTTACTTGCCCTACAACCCTGAAATAAGTGCACTAAGCGATGTCTGCCGTGCAGACTGCATTTTGTTTTCCGTTCAATTCTCTCCATAGCGACAGACGCGACCGGTACTGCGTCTGAGCCAGCGGAATGCTGATCGGCGATTGAAATGCAGGTCGTCAACTAGCTGAAATAGGACGCCGGTTTCAAGAACGTGCGCGGAAATCCCGCAGCAGCGCTGGACGCTCCTGGCGCAATTTCAGCAAAAGCTCGCCAAATAATCCATTCGCCCACGCAAACCACGGTCGCGTATAGCGGCTCGGGTCGTCCTTCTGAAAGGATTCGTGCATGTAATACGTGCCTGCCGTAGTCGCGCACAGCGTTTGCAAACAATCTGTGATCTCGGCATCGGAGTCGCTCGTCAACGCTCGCATGAGGATCGACATGGGCCAGATGTAATCGCGGCCGATGTGGGGTCCTCCCAGGCCTTCGCCCGCGCGGCCGCGGAAGAAGTAGGGGTTATCGAGGCTCAGCGCGAAGGCGCGCGAACGCTGATACAGTGGGTCGTCCTGTTTCAACAGCTCGAGATAAGCAATCGAGAGCAGCCCTGGAGCATTGGCGTCATCCATCGAGAGCGTGTTTCCGTAGCCATCCACCTCGTATGCGAGGATGTCGCCATACGTTGCGTGATGCACAATGCCATGCTGCTCAACCGCAGCCCGCACCTGCTGCGCGAAAGAGACGCACTCCTGAGCCAGCGCCTGATCGTGGTAAATCTCAGTTGCGATCTCGGCAATGCGCTCCAGCGTGAGCGCGGCGAAGAGATTGGCGGGGATGAAGAACGGGTAGATACAGGCATCATCCGACGGACGAAATCCGGAACAGATGAGACCGTTCGGCCGAATGGGATTGCCATAACCATTCATCGGCAGCGTGTCGCTCGGTTTGGCCGTGCTTCGTTCGAAATGATACGGTCCCTGATCTTTGATGCGCTGCTGCTCGCGGAAGGTGGTGACGATGCGCGCTGCGGCCTTGAACCAATCGTTATCGAACGGCGCATGGGAGCCCGTGACCTGCCAAAAGTGGTGGGCGAGGCGCACGGGGTAGCAGAGGGAATCGATCTCCCATTTGCGTTCAGCCACGCCACGATGCATCTTGGTTTTGTCATGAGTTGCCCATCGGAGCGGCGGATCGCTGGGATTGCGCGTGAACGCGTTCGCATAGCTGTCGATCTGGATGAGCCGCGCGTGGCGGCGAATCACACCTTCGAGAAGCCTTCGCAGGGCGGCATCGTCCTTGGCGAACGGAAGGTAGGGCCACACCTGCGCGGCGGAGTCGCGGAGCCACATCGCATCAATATCGCCGGTAATGACGTAGGTGTCCGGCTTGCCTTGAAAACTGCCTGGAAAGACGGTGGTGTCCAGCGTGTTTGGAAAGCAATGCTCAAATATCCGAGCCAGTTCCGGGCTGCTGGTCGCCGCGCGCATCTCGGCGATTGTGTGCTCGACAATCGGCGAGCGAAAACACCGATCGGCCACAGAAGGGCGGCCCGAAAGGCCCGTGAACGGATGACTTGCGAGCTGCACAGAAACAAATTGAGCTGAAATCATGGCGGCCGATCCTGCGGCAAACTCGCGGCGATTCATGTCCCTCCCCGAAACATCCGTGGACGATACCCAGTCTACGCGAGAGGATTGCAGTCGGAACTGCACCGCTATTCCTGATGGGGAGGTTGCCTTAAACCTGCGGAATCCGGCTAAGGCGCTGACGATATCCGGCTTTTAACATTTGATTTGCCAGGTGATGCGTTCATTGGATAGAAAGGGTGGAGCGATTGGGCGCGATTTCGAAAGCGTTTCCGGAAACGTGTACGACGAATCTTTGCAGACCGCGCCTGGGAGGAGTATCCACTTTGAGCATCTCAGTTGGGCCGATTGGCAAAAGAACCGATGCGAATGAAGATATTGAGGCTCCGCTGATCCCTGCGGGCAGATTGTTGCCCTTTCTGGTGGTGACGGTACTCTTCTTTCTCTGGGCGATTCCGAACAACCTGAACGATATTCTCATTCGCCAATTCATGAAGTCGTTCAACATCAACCGGTCGAGTGCCGCCGGCGTGCAGATCTGGTTTTATCTGGGTTATTTCACGCTGGCCTTTCCTGCCGCACAGTTGATGCGGCGATTTGGTTACAAGACTGGCATCGTCACCGGTCTCTGCCTGCTGGGGAGCGGCTGCTGGCTGTTTTATCCCGCTGCACAGGCTGGGATCTACACGTTTTTCCTCGCAGCACAGTTCGTGATCGCCAGCGGGCTCTCTTTTCTAGAGACCGGCTCGAACTCCTTCATCGCGCAACTGGGCCCGGCGGGTTCGAGCGAGCGCCGTCTGAACCTCTCCCAGGCTTTTAATCCACTGGGTTCCATTACGGCCGGGCTCATCGGAACCATCTTCATCTTTTCCGGCGTCAACCTGAGTGATGCGCAAGTGGCTGCGATGCGGGCGGCGGGCACCTACCAGAGTTATCTGCATACCGAAACTTTGCGCGTTGTGGCTCCCTATCTGGTTCTTGGCGCGATTGCCTTTTTCTGGGCATTTTTGATCCTGATGACGAAGTTCCCGACTCTGGGTGGAGAAGAGAGCGCGACGGAAGCAAGCGCGCCGGCGGAGCACGTCCGGCTCTTTCAACCGCACTTCATCTTTGCGGTGGTTGCGCAGTTTCTTTACGTCGGCGCGCAAGTGGGCACGTGGAGCTACTTCATCCCGTATGTTGAGTCGGCAACCGGCGTGGGTGACAAGGCTGCGGGCTACATGCTCACGGGCACGCTTGCTGCCTTCGCCGTTGGGCGGTTCAGCTCAGCGTGGCTGATGCGCCACTTTCATGCGCGCTTGATGCTGGTTCTGTATTCGATCATCAATGTGGCCCTCGCGCTGGTTGCAGTCGTACATCCGGGATGGTTGGGTGTCGGCTGTCTGCTGACCACGAGCCTCTTCATGTCGATCATGTTTCCGACTATCTTTGCGCTTGGCCTGAAAGGCATGGGCGAAAAGACCAAGACGGCGGGATCGCTGCTGGTAATGGCGATTCTGGGCGGCGCTGTTTTGACCAAACTGATGGGCGCGATCTCGGACCGGGCAGGGAACCAGATAGCCTATCTGGTTCCGGTGGCGTGCTACGTGGGCGTGGCAATTTATGGCTGGCTCTTTGCAGAAGCGAAACCCGGTGAAGGACAGATGGCCGCCTGAGGCGGCCACTCGGCGCGATTCACCTATTCAGCCACAACGGGGTTCGTCAAAGAGCCTAGTCCTTCAATTGCGACAGTGACGGAGTCGCCGGCTTTGAGCCAACGCTTCGGCGTGCGGCCCATGCCGACGCCCGACGGCGTGCCGGTGGAGACGACGTCGCCGGGCAGCAGCGGAGTGATCGACGAGAGATATTCGATCAGATCGGGAATCTTGAAGATCAGCTCACTCGTGGTGGAGTTTTGCAGTGTCTCGCCGTGGATGCTGAGGCCGATCTTGAGCGAGTGCGGATCGGCGATCTCGTCGGCGGTCACGATGGCTGGTCCCATCGGGCAAAAGGTAGGGAAGCTCTTGGCCAGCGACCACTGCGAGGTAGAGCGCTGAATATCGCGAGCGCTTACATCGTTGATATTCGTGTAGCCATAGATGTGTTCGCGCCAGGCCGAGGCGGGAATGCGGAAGCCGCCCTTGCCGATGACGAAGGCGAGCTCCGCCTCATAGTCGGGCTCATTCGAATTTTTCGGCAACACGATTGCATCGCCCGGCCCGATGATCGCTGTCGACAATTTGAAGAAGACGACCGGGAACTCCGGAAAGGCCATCTTGGATTCGATGGCGTGCTCGCGATAGTTCAGGCCGATGGCAAACACGCGCGGCGGGTTCGCGAGAGGCGCATGCAGCCGCACTTCACTCGTCTTGTAGCTCGGATACGAGCCGGGCTTTTCGATGGACGTTACACCTGCGGTAATGGCGGCGAGTGTGTTGGCGTAGCCGGCCGAGAGATCGACGACAGCATCGCCCTCTGCCAGCGCTCCGGGACGAATCTTTCCGTCTTTAGTCGAGAATGAGACGAGCTTCATGCGAATCCTCCAGGGAAAAATAGAAAGCGAACGTTGGAGCTAAGCGGCCGTCCAGCCGCCGTCAATGGTGAGAAGAGAGCCGCTGACGAAGGCGGCTTCGTCTGAGGCAAGATAGCGCACGGCCGAGGCGATCTCTTCCGGCCGGCCAAGTCGTCCGACGGGCTGTCGCGCGCGCAGTTGTTCGCGCGTCTCTTCCTTGTTGTCTTTGTGAAATTTTTCGAGATAGCCTTCGACAAACGGCGTCTGTACAGTGCCGGGGCAGACGGCATTGACACGCAGAGTCTTAGGATACTCGACCGCCAACTGGCGCGTCATCGCAATGACGGCGCCTTTGCTGGTGCAGTACGCAAACCGCTGCTTGATGCCGACTAGTCCCGCCACCGAGGAAATGTTGACGACGGCCCCGACGGCCTCATGACGTTGACTTGCCGCGAGCAATAATGGAAGAAAAGCGCGCGTGACGAGATACACCGAACGCACGTTTACGTTCATCAGACGGTCGAAGTCTTCCGGTTCAGTGGCCTCGATCGATCCCACGTGGCCGATGCCCGCATTGTTGACAAGAATATCTAGCTGTTCAACCTGTGCGACTACCGCGGTAATAGATTGCGGGTTGGTCACGTCGAGATGCACAGCCTTGGCCGTGCCGACTGCCGCTGCGAGCGCCTCGGCTGCAGCTAGATTGATGTCAGCGATCCACACGAACGCGCCTGCCCGCGTGAGTTCTTTCACGGTGGCCTCGCCGATGCCGCTCGCGCCGCCGGTGACAAGAGCGCGGCGGCCGTCGAGGCGGAAGGATTCATCTTTGCGTGATGGAAACGGATCGGTCATACGTATGCGAGTACAGCAGCTTGAATAAACTTACGAGAAGGGTCCTTCGACTTCCAACTGCTTCTCTTTGCGAAGCAGTTGGTCGCTCAGATGACGGCAATCACGCCTTCCGCACGTCGGCAAAAACCTTCAGGTACGCGCGCGCCGTTTCGGTGATGGTTTCGGGTTTGCCCGCGTCAATGGCCGCCAGGTTCACAAGATCACTGCCTACGCCCAAAGCCCGCGCGCCCGCGCGTAGAAAGCTCTCTGCGGTTTGCAGTGTGACTCCGCCGGTGGGAATCACTTTCAGATGCGGAAACGGCGCCAGCAGCGCCTTCAGATAGCTTGCCCCGCCGACAGCAGAGCAGGGAAAGATTTTTACGTAGTCCGCGCCCGCGTTCCACGCGGTGATGGCTTCTGTCGGCGTGAGCGCGCCGGGGCATGAGACTTTCTTGTTGGCCTTGGTCACACTGATGACCTCTGGGTGCAGGCTAGGGCTTACCACGAACTCAGCGCCGGCGTCGATGGTGGCTTGTGCCTGCTCAGCCGTGGTCACAGTGCCGGAGCCGAGCAGGAGCTTCGCGCCGTATTCCTTCTTGAGCTCTTTGATCAGATCGACAGCGCCGGGCACCGTCATCGTCACCTCGACGACGTTCACACCACCGGCGATCATTGCATCGACAACTGCGCGGCCTTGGGCAACGCTCTTCGCGCGTAGCACTGGAATGAGTCCGACGCGTTCGATGATTTCTTGAGTTGTTTCGGGCATCGTTTCCTCTTAGACGGCGGCTTAGCGTGCAATCCGCGCCGATCCGCCCTTCATCAGGCGTTCGACCTCTGCCAATGTCGCCATGCTGGTATCGCCGGGAGTGGTCATCGCCAATGCGCCGTGCGCCACACCGCATTTCAGGGCCCACTCGATTCCTTTGCCGGCGAGCAGTCCGTAAACCAGTCCCGAGGCGAAGCTGTCGCCGCCGCCGACGCGGTCGAGAATATCGATCTCGCGCTGGGGCACGTGTACGATCTTGTCTTCATACAGCGCAATGGCGCCCCAGGCGTTGCGGCTGGCGGTATGTGCAGTGCGCAATGTGCTGGCGATGAGCTTCAGATTTGGATAAAGAGCTGCAACTTCGCGGAGCATCTCTTCATAACCGGTGATCGGCAACTCGTCGAAGTCTTCGCTCACTCCTTTGATCTCGACGCCAAGCATGGCCGAGAAGTCTTCTTCATTGCCGAGCAGCAGGTCGACTTTACGCACGATTGCGCGGTTCACTTCCTGTGCTTTGGCCTTGCCGCCAATCGATTTCCAGAGGGAATCGCGGTAGTTCAAGTCGTAGGAGATGGGCGTGCCGTACTTGCGGGCTGCGTCCATCGCCTCTACGGCCACCTCTGCCGTGGAGGCCGAGAGCGCGGCAAAGATGCCGCCAGTGTGCAACCAGCGCGCGCCATTGTCTGGACCGAAGATCGACTCCCAGTTGAAATCACCCTTTTTCACCTGGCTGATTGCCGTGTGGCCCCGATCGGAGCAACCGGCCGCGGCGCGCACGCCGTAACCGCGTTCGGTGAAGTTCAGACCATTGCGCACGGCCCGGCCTACGCCGTCGTAGGGAACCCACTTGAGCAGCGCAGTATCCACGCCCCCCTGCAGGATGAAATCTTCGACGAGCCGGCCTACGGGATTTTCTGCCAGAACCGTCGCGATGGCAGTGCGCAGGCCAAAACAGCGGCGCAGGCCGCGCGCCACGTTGTATTCGCCGCCGCCCTCCCAAACTTGAAATTGGCGCGTCGAATGGATACGCCCTTCGCCGGGATCGAGGCGGAGCATGACTTCACCCAGGCTCAGGCAGTCCCAGCGCCGCGCAGAATCGGGGATTGAAATGGTATTCATGAGCGAGGCTATTTTAACGTACCGAGGCGCACCACTGATGCCTCGGGAAGTGTTTGCCATCACACAGATGGGCTACATAGCATCGCAACAGACACAATGGTGAGGGAATGCGATCAACACCGCGCGTACCACAAGCTGCGACATGCATGATCGCTGCCCTCCTGGCATGCGGCGTCTGTGCTGTGCGGTCTTACAGCCAGTCGGCTGAGTCCGGCGACGATTCGGCAAAAAAGCTTATGGCCGCGATGGAGTCGGAAGAGCAGCAGGGGACTTACGTTTTCTACACGCAGTCTTTTATCGATCGGGAAAACAAAAGGGCGGACTATCGAGGCTCAGTCCGTGGCGCGATCCGGTCCTTCCATGCGGACCGCTGCCATATGAGCTTCGATATCGTGCTTCAAGATTATTTTGCGGGCAAGGTTGGCAAATCGGAAACCGGACATCTTCAGGACAGCTATGTCTACTCGATCGATTTCACTTTAACGCGCGCGATTGCACATGATCTTGCGTTGACCCGGGCCCGGCCGGTTCAGCTTGTCGAGACCACCCACGCTATCTGCGCTGAAAAGCCGTCGTGCAGCTTTGTTTGGCTTACGGTGCGCGCGCCGGGCCCGACCATCCGCGAGTCTGAGGCGATCAACCAGATTCCCAACTTCAAAGGCTGGACGGATCACTTCCAGGCACCAGTGAGTTCTGTGCAAGCCGGCGAAGATCTCATCCAGAAGATGCGCGCGGTGGCCGATGCGGGCTGCCCGTAGATTGGATATTCACCTGGAAAACCTGCGAATGACCGTAGTGTAGACTGGCTCGCGTGACGGATGTGTCGTGGACAGATGTGTCGTGATTGATGTGTTCTGATTCATAGAAAGGAAAGCTATGGCAGAGTCGCGCAAATTGCGCATGGGATTGGTGGGCGGAGGGCCGGGTGCATTCATCGGCCCTGTGCATCGCATTGCCGCTGAACTGGATGGCAAGATCGAGCTGGTCGCCGGGGCGTTTTCACACTCAGCAGAGCGGTCGCGCGAGGCCGGCGCGCGATTTGGTATCGATCCGGCACGGGCCTACGCGGACTACACGGCGATGCTTGATGCCGAGCGCAAGCGGCCGGACGGCATCGATTTCATCGTCATTACCACGCCCAACCATCTGCACCTGCCAGTCGCCAAGGCCGCGCTCGAAGCGGGCATTCCAGTGATGAGCGACAAACCGGCTACCGCAACCTATGAAGAGGCGGTCGAACTTGAAGCGGTGGTGCGGAAGTCAGGATTGCCTTATGGGCTCACGCACACCTACGCCGGTTACGCGATGGTTCGCGAAGCGCGCGCGATCTGCGCAGCCGGCAAACTTGGCACGATCCGTAAAGTTGCAGTGGAGTATTTCCAGGGCTGGTTGAGCCGTCCTCTCGAAACCACGGGTCACAAACAGGCCGCGTGGCGCTCCGATCCTGCGCAGAGCGGTCTGGGCGGCGCCATCGGCGATATTGGTACCCACGCGTTTCACCTGCTTGAATACGTCAGTGGTTTGCAGGTGACGGCGATCAACGCCACGCTGCGTACGGTCGTTCCGGGCCGCAAGCTTGACGACGATTGCAATGCCTTTCTGCGGCTGAATAATGGAGCGGCCGGTACGCTGGCCTGCTCACAGATTGCTGCGGGCGAGCTGAACGATCCACGGCTGCGTATCTATGGGGAAAATGGATCGATCGAATGGCGTCAGCAGGATCCCAACCGGCTCATCGTGAAGTGGCTCGACGGACCGGAAGAGGTTCATCATGCGGCAGCGAGTTATCTAAGCAAGGATGCGCTGGCCGTCGTCCGCGTACCTTCCGGTCATCCCGAGGGCTATCTCGAAGCCTTCGCGGTTCTCTATCGCGAATTTGCCGAAGCTCTTGTCGCGTGGAAGAAGGGTGAAAAGAACCCACTGCCTGCAACGCTGCCGGGTATCACCGCCGGTGTGCGGGGCATGCGATTCATCGAGCGTGCGATTGCGAGTAACCGTATCGAAGGCTGGGTGGAGTTCTGAGAGGGTGGATGCGGTTACGGCCTTGTCTGCTAGTTCTGTTGAGCCTCCTGTGCAGCGCCGCGTCCGCGCAAGCGATGAAGCATCCGGGCGTGCTGGTGAGCCGCGAGCAATTGAACTTTATCAAGCGAGAGGTGAAGGAAAAGAAGGAGCCGATCTACGGGGAATATCTGAAGGCTGTTGCCAGTCCGTATGCCGCTCTCGATTACAAGCTACTCGGGCCACCCGAGATGGGCATCATTGATTGCGGACCCTATTCTCATCCCGATCATGGATGCCATGCGGAAGACTCCGATGCGAGCGCTGCCTACCTGCAAGCGGTGTTGTGGTGGATCAGCGGCGATCATCGCTATGCAGACAATGTAATTCGCATCATGAATACGTACAGCCGCGGGCTCAAAGGTTACACGGGCGCGAACACGCATTTGCAGGCCGCGTGGAGCGCGGAGATGTGGCCGCGCGCAGCGGAGATCATCCGCTACAGCCATGCGGGATGGAAGCGCGAGGATGTGCAGGCGTTCAGCGACATGCTGACCAAGGTGATTCTGCCGCTGATCCATGACGGCGCTCCGCATAATGTCGGCAACTGGGAGCTGAGCATGATCGAGGGAATGATGGGCATTGCCGTGTTTACGAACGATCGGCCGCTGCTCGAGCATGCTGAGGAGATGTGGAGCAAGCGCGTGCCGTCCTACTTTTACAATGCGAAGCTCGATGGAGATCATCCGCAATCGCTGGTACCGCCGGTTCACGAAGGATGGTTTGGACAGACAACCTTCGACGCGAGCACAAGCGGCATTTCCGCCGAGACCTGCCGCGATCTCGGGCATACAGGCTACTCCATCTCTGCGGCCATAGCCGCAGCGGAAACCGCACACATCCAGGGCGATAAGCTCTATGAAAGCGAGGAACAGCGGCTAATGGGGGCGCTGGAGTTTCATGCGCACTTGCTGCTGAAAAAGGAGCCTGTTCCAAACACGGTCTGCGGCGGCACCATTCGCTATGGGACGGGCTACACATTTGGAATCGGATACAACGAGTATCACAATCGCCTCGGGCAGCCACTGCCGGAGACGCGCGAGTGGCTCGATCATGTGCTCACGGTGCCAGTGCCGGTAGATGATCACATGACGGTATTTGAGTCGTTGACTCACGGCGAGGACGCGGGAGAACCAAAACACTAGCCGCTGATCGCCGCGCAGGATGTCTATCGAAATTTTCGAGGAGAAAAGGGATGAAGACGATCCAAGGTCCGGGAATCTTTCTGGCGCAGTTTGCAGGCGACCAGGCGCCTTTCAACAGCCTTCAAGGTATGGCCCAGTGGGCGGCCGGACTCGGCTACGTGGGCATTCAGATTCCAAGCTGGGACAAGCGCCTGTTTGATCTGCAGCGGGCCGCGGAGAGCCAGGCCTACTGCGATGAGATTCTCGGCGTGGCTGCGCAGGCCGGTGTGGCCGTCACGGAGCTTTCGACGCATCTGCAGGGCCAACTTGTGGCGAGTCATCCGGCCTTCGCTACGCTGCTCGATGCCTTTGCGCCGCCAGAGCTGGCCAATGACCAGAAGGCCCGGCTGGCATGGGCCGTACAGCAGTTGAAGTGGGCCGCGAAGGCGAGCCGCAATCTTGGGCTGAATGCGCACGCTACTTTTTCCGGTGCGCTGGCGTGGCCGTTCTTCTATCCCTGGCCGCAGCGGCCAGCGGGGTTGATTGACGAAGCTTTCCAGGAGCTAGGACGGCGCTGGACGCCGATCCTGAACGCATTTGATGAGGCCGGCGTCGATCTCTGCTATGAGCTGCATCCCGGCGAGGACCTGCATGACGGCGCCACCTTCGAGCGGTTTCTCACGGCGGTGAGTGATCACCGTCGCGCCAACATTCTGTATGACCCAAGCCACATGGTTCTGCAACAGCTCGACTATCTGGCTTTTCTCGATCTCTATCACGAGCGTGTGCGCGCCTTTCACGTCAAGGACGCGGAGTATCACGCCAGTGGGCGGGCAGGCGTGTATGGCGGATACCAGGATTGGATCGACCGGCCTGGGCGTTTCCGCTCGCTGGGCGACGGCCAGATCGATTTCGGTCAGGTCTTCAGCAAGATGGCGCAGTACGACTATCCGGGCTGGGCTGTTGTCGAGTGGGAGTGCTGCATCAAGCATCCGCAGGCGGGCGCGGCGGAGGGAGCGGTGTTTGTGCGCGACCACATCATTCGCGTCACGGACCGCGCCTTCGACGACTTTGCAGGGGGCGCAGCGAATACCGAACGCAATCGCAAGATTCTGGGATTGTGAGGAGCGGTGGGTGCGCTCGCAGAAGCTTCGCGCCTAGATCGGTTCGAATGCGGACGCTTCGCCGATTGGCGAAGCGTCCTTGCCTGGAGCCGCGATTCCATATTTGTGATCGAGGAATTCCTGCAATTCGTCTGGTAGATAAGCCGATAGCTCCTGCCAGGTGAGCACTTTCAATCGCACGCGCATCTCAGAATGCTTCACAGCCGCCATCACTTCAAACCACATCTCGCGCAGATCAGGCCGGCGGGCGTCATGAATCACGCAGAAGCTGCAGTTGGAAGCGTAGGCGGCCAGCACGTTGCGTATGAGCTGATAGCTCGCGTAACCGGGCTCACTCGGTGGAGGAAGAACGGAATCGACTACTGAGAAGGTCTCGGGATCACCGACGAGGCTTTCGAACTCCTGCGACTGGTCTTCAGGAAATTCGCTGGCCCGTTTCGGACGGGCTGTCGGGATTTCGACGCGAGGCAGCAGATCGCGTTCGAATACCTGATCAAAGTCGCGATAGGCTTCGACAATCGGAGCTGCGCGGGTCTGGAAATCGGATTCGGTGAGTTTTGCTTCCATCAGCAATGAACCGAGGCGCATATCCACCTCTGTGCGATCGAAACGTCCGTTCGCGAGCGGCACACGCGCCTTCCAGCCAAAGACCGGCGTGGTTTCTTCGCCGCCTCCCAACATGTTGCGCAGGGGAGTGGAGTCCAGAACGCCGGGCGTGCAAAAGATATTCATCAGCAACGCGTCGGAACTCATCGAGGAATCGAGTTCGCGCCAGCGCCGTACCGGATCGATCTGCGGTTTCGGTAAGGTGCGAGCGGCCTGGGCGTGCATCTTGTCGAAGCGGCACATCCAGTCTGGATTGGTGGAAATCGCGGTGTAGGCTGGATCAAAGAAATTGCCGTGACGGCCATTCTCGGGTGCGTAGACGATCACCGGCGGATTTCCGTAGCTTTCTACATGCACTCGATCGCGGGCGTGGAGACGGTTGCGTGCGGTGAGTTCATGGCGGAGCAGGCTTGCGTAGAACGCTGAGAGTTGAGCCATTCCTCCATCAGACTACTCTCCCCCAAAAGGAAAGGCCCTTCGGCGAGGGACTCACCGGAGGGCCTGGTTGTTGAGCCACATCGTGTGGCGGGAATAATTACCGCTGGCGGGTGAGGCCGAGCTGAATACTGATCATCACTGAGCGACCAGCCTGCTTCTCAATGCTGTCATTCCAGCTCGGAGAGTAGCGCTGCAGGCTCTGCGTGACCTTGGTTCCGGTGACGCCGAAGTAGCTGGTGCCATCGTTGGCCGGGCTATTCGCCACAATGCTGTGGTCATCGAAGAGATTATTGACGCTGAGCTTGATCTTCGAGCCGGCGAACATCGAGTGGTTCACGTTGTAGTTCAGGAAGAGATTGCTCATCCAGAACGGGTCCAAAGGAACGGTCTGGTAGAAGGTCTTGATATTGTTCCAGCGCGATCCGATGCGCTTGCCGAAGATGCCGAAGTCGATCCCCTTCTGCTGATAGGTCATGCCCGTCGACTCGGTGTCGTGAGGGGCGTTGGAAACCCATGCAGAGGGAGTTGGGGCGATCGCAGGAGTAATTTGAACACCGTTGGAGTTGAGAACAGCAGGCGACCCGGCGCTGACCTCGTACTTTGCGGTGCCGAAGGTCCCATTGGCGTTGAAGGCGAGGCTGCGGGTTACGGCTACGTTGCCCTCGGCTTCAAAGCCGTTGGTATCGGAATTGGGGGTCGCATAGAAATAGCTGGTGCCGTAGTCCGGATTGACGGTCGTGTTACCGCCAGTCGTATCGGTGTACGTAGCGTAGGTGTTCGCGAAGTGGATGTGATAGACATCCGCGTCGAACGCAACGCGGTTCAGTTTGACCACCGTGCCGCCCTGGAAGGTATCGGCGATGGTGGGCGGCGGCGTAACTGCGACCTGGGCGCCCGTGTAGTCGAAGACGCTGCTGAAGGGGGCAATGCTGCCGCGGCCGTATTGACCGTAGATCGACGCGTTGGAGGTGACACGGTAGTTGGCCTCAACCGAGGGCAGGACGGAGTTGTAGTTCTGCGAGTGAGTCGTCGTGGCAGTGCAGCTTGATGCCAAAGTGCCTGTGGTGGTGGGGCAGCTGAGCTGGCCGATCGTGTGACCATCAGCGTACTGGGTCAGGTACATGCGGAAGAACGCGTCTTTGACGCCGACGGTAAGAGTCAGGTCCGGAATGGAGACCAGCTGGAACTCAGCATAGGGCTGGACGGCGTGGGTGAAAAAGTGCTCGTGGAACTTGATGTCGTTGAGGTACGGTGAATCGACCCAGGTGAGCGGGTCAGTGTAGATCTGCTGGCGCATGGTGTCGGTGAGCTCGTACCACGAGCCGGTGCGGAAGACGCCCCATCGGGTAGCGTAGCTGAGACCCGCAATCTCGCCGCCGCGGGCATACTGGTTCAGCTTATCGATACCAGTTGGCGTGGCGCCGACCTTCCAACCTGGCTGGTCTGTGCCGCCAACCTTTTCCTCGATCGTCGAGGCAATCCCCACAGACGGATTTGTAACCAGATCGTTGTCGGTGTTGCTTTGGTAGTGCTGGTGATTCGAATAGCCGTATGCGTAGGTCCGGGTGTCGAGCTTCCATCGTGAGCCGAAGTCGTGATCGAAGGTAATGACGTCGAAGAACGATGGCACGTGATAGACCGAATAGCGCCAGTATTGCGCGTTTGGGGTGCCGTCGGGGTTCGTCGCGCTGTTTTCGTAGAGGTAGTTGTCGCCGTGGTTGAAGAGCTGGCGGCGGGTCGGGTCGTTGTTCTGGAAGGCATCGAGGATGATGTCAGTGGCGATTATGCTGAGGTAGGTGCGGTCGCTGAATTTGTAGTCGAACTTGGCGGTCACCGCGACATCTTGTTTAGGTGAGAAGGTCTGGTAGCCGTCGGAGGTCTGGTAGTCGCCATTCAGCCAGAAGTGAGCCTTGTTATGCCAGAAGCTGCCCGAGGTGATATCGCCGAGGAATTGCTTGGTGTTCCAGGAGCCATAGGTTATCTCGGCGCGTGCGTGTGCTTCATCGCTAAGCGTGGGCGAGAAGAAGTGAATGGTGCCGCCAAAGTTGGAGGTGCCGATATCGGAGGCGGTGCCGGGACTGCGATCAAAATCCACGTGGCCGATGGCGGCGGCGGGTACGTACGCCCAGGAGTGGTGGCTGGGGTCGTTCGAGTCGTTGAAGGGGACGCCATCCCAGGTCATGGAGTAATCGTCGTCGACGAAGCCGCGGAAGAAGATCTTGGCCTGGCCGTTGCCGACACCGTTGGTGGTGTAGCTGACGGTGCCTGGGGCGGCCTGGATGATATCCGCAAAGTCGGTCACCGGCGAGGTGTACTCGGAGACGTAGTTGCTGGTGATCTCAGTGCGGGCCGAGCCGGCGTCCAATACCGATTTGACCGGCGCGAGCTCAGAACCGATCGAAGTGTCAGCCTCGGCCTCTACCGTGACTTCTTCGGAGACCGATGCAATGTTCAGCGTGATGGCAAGATCGGCCGATCCCGATGCCGCGAGTTGAACGTCATGCCGGAACTGGCTGGAGAATCCGGTCGCCGAGACTTCCACGCTATAGGTGCCAGCGGGCACTCCGGAGGCGGAAAATTTGCCATTTTTGTCCGTGATGAGGGCCCGCAGGACCTGCGAATTTGCGGCAATCACCGCAACATTTGCGCCCGGAACTGCGTGTCCGCTCTGGTCCACGACAGATCCCTGAATGGTGCCAGCATTGCTCTGGCCCAGCAGGCGGCCCATACCTGCGCTGAGAACCAACAGGCACACAACAAGATAAGCAGCCCAAGGCCGCATCACTGCAGAACTATGTCTCACTGGACTCTCCGAGGAAGTTTTTCAAATGGATTGCTACTGTGAAAACTCTAGGAAAGGATCGTGACTGTACATTTACAGAAAGATTAAAAGGAGTTTAATGTGCAGGTTCTATTTCCACTCTTTGCTCCTGCGATTCAATTATTTTCACGCAGGATTAGGTGAACACCGGCGACTCCGCTACTCCTGCCATACCAAATACACGCCGGTACCGCTCAGCTTCTTGCGGATCGCCCAGCGCCTTCGAATAGTTGTCGGACAATTTGACGGCGGGGCGGCCTTCCGCTTCGGTAAGCTTGCAAACCAGGCTCACTGGATTGAAGCTCTCCCCATCCTGTGGATTGCAGTTGCGAAAGTCGTTGGTAAGCAGCGTGCCCCAGCCGGCGCTGAAGCGAATGCGACGGTTCGGAACCCAGCGATCGGGATCACGGAAGTCCTCGGCGGAACGGAAGTCCTCCGGCGACGCTCCGTTGCGCAGGGTGCCGGTGAAATAGGCATGCAGGCTGAGAATCTGCTCCACATCGAGTGCGTCGGAGGCAATGAGCCGCTTCTGGCGCGGGTCGCGCCCGTGCCGCTCAAGCCACGCGATGTATTCGTCGCCAGCGACGTAGGCATCCTTGCTGTCGATACGCTGGCCGGTCCAGTTGGCAACCCACCCCGGTGCGTTGCGCAGAAACTGGGTTGTGCCGAAGGTGTCGGGTAGCAGGATGAGCAGTTCGCCCTGATAGCTTTGCTGCCAGAGCTCGAGCAGCCGGTATTGGGAGACCCTCAGCTCCTCGTCGTCGCGGGCTAGAGCCGCCATCGCCATTGGAAGCTCATGTCCGTTGGTCCCGATCGCTTCCAGATCATGCTTGTAGGCGAGAAATGCATTGGAGGTTCCGGCAAAGCTGGGACCGAGGGTGTCGCGCATGGCATTGACCACGTACTCATGCCAGAGAAAGCTGTGCCGCCGGCGGGTGCCGAAGTCGCTGACACTCAGGTCAGGAACACCACGCAGACGCGCCATCTTTTCCCAGAGCCGGGCCTTGGCGCGGGCATAAAGAATGTCGAGTTCCAGTTCGCCGAGCTGTTTCAGGCTGGCGCGGGTCTTCAGTTCGCCGATCTCCGAGAGCGCGAAGATCTCCCACATGGAGGTCTCGGACCAGAGGCCATGAAACTCGAGATCCAGCTGTCCATCGTGGACCGACAGCTCATAGTCGGAGAGCCGGAAATCACGCTCCAGCCATTCCAGAAAGGCAGGCTCGAAGATGCCGCGTCGTCCATAGAATGTGTTGCCGGCGAGCCAGATCAGTTCAGACCGGCGAAACCGTAGCTTACGGGTATGTTCCAGCTGCTCCCGAAGTTGATCGATATGCACAACCTCTCCAAGGCGCACAGAGGCAGTGCGATTGATAAGCTTAAAAGAGGCGTGCGTACGGGAAAAATGCTTCCAGATGAACTGGAGCATCAATAGCTTGTAAAAGTCGGTGTCGAGCAGGGAGCGCGTGATGGGATCGAGCTCCCAGTTATGATCATGCGCTCGCCTGGCAAAGTCGATAATCACAATGCCTTCACTTTACTTGAATCACCGTTCTGGCTGAAAGCATCGGTAGACAGGAGTTTACGGCCGGGTCGCCGACAATCTGGCCACAGAGAATCAGCCATTCAGGCAGTCCAACCGGGCGATTTGAGGCCGGCTTCAGACCGGCCGGATGAGCGTCAGCCGGATCGTCTTGAGGAGTGCAACAAAGAATATTGCGAGATTTGAATGAGAACGAGATAGGCGCTATACTCATTAAATACGACTGAATTAGTCGTATATTGTAGCTGCGTTGTGAGGGTGTGCTCAAGCGAGATCGCCCTTGGGGAGAGTGGAATGGGATCAAGTGTTGATGCAATCCGTGACCTGACCCAGCAGGAATATAAGTGGGGCTTTGTCACAGAGATCGAGAGCGAGAAGATTCCTCGCGGCCTGAATGAAGATATCATTCGGGTTATCTCGGCCAAGAAAAACGAGCCGGAGTTCATGCTGCAGTGGAGGCTCCGAGCCTTCCGCCACTGGGTCTCTCTCGAAAAGGCGCAAGCCGAGCCGAAGTGGGCCAATGTCCACTTTGCGCCAATCAACTATCAGGACATCGTTTATTATTCGGCACCCAAGCAGAAACCGGGGCTGAAGAGCCTCGACGAGCTCGATCCGGAGATCCTGCGCACCTACGAGAAGCTGGGCATCCCGCTTATCGAGCAGCAACGCCTTGCTGGTGTCGCGGTGGATGCCGTGTTCGACAGCGTTTCAGTGGCGACCACCTTCAAGGAGAAGCTTGGCGAACTGGGCGTGCTGTTCTGCTCATTCTCCGAGGCTGTCGAAAAATATCCGGACCTGGTGCAGAAGTATCTCGGAACGGTGGTGCCGCATACTGACAACTTCTATGCAGCGTTGAATGCGGCGGTGTTCAGCGATGGCTCCTTCGTTTACGTGCCCAAGGGGGTGCGGTGTCCGATGGAGCTCTCCACGTATTTCCGCATCAATGCGGCCGAGACGGGCCAGTTCGAGCGCACGCTCATCATCGCCGATGAAGGCGCATCTGTGAGCTATCTCGAGGGCTGTACAGCGCCTATTCGCGATGAGAACCAGTTGCATGCCGCCGTAGTGGAGTTGGTGGCGCTAGACAATGCGCAGATCAAGTACTCCACTGTGCAGAACTGGTACCCAGGCGACAAGCACGGTGTTGGCGGAATCTACAACTTCGTGACCAAGCGCGGCAAGTGCGCAGGCGTGAACTCGAAGATCTCCTGGACTCAGGTGGAGACGGGTTCTGCGATCACATGGAAGTATCCGAGCTGCATTCTGCAGGGCGAGAACTCGGTAGGCGAGTTCTACTCCGTAGCGCTGACCAACAACTATCAGCAGGCCGATACGGGCACCAAGATGATCCACATCGGCAAAAACACGCGCAGCACCATTGTGTCGAAGGGCATCTCTGCCGGTCACGGGCAAAACACCTATCGGGGCCAGGTGAGGATCCAGAAGGGCGCTACGGGCGCACGCAACTACACGCAATGCGACTCACTGTTGATTGGCGACAAGTGCGGAGCGCACACCTTTCCATATATCGAGGTGAAGAACTCCAGCGCGCGGATGGAACACGAGGCTTCGACCTCCAAGATCGGTGAGGATCAGATCTTTTATCTGCAGCAGCGCGGCCTTAAGGCGGAGGAAGCGGTTTCGATGATCGTCAACGGCTTCTGCAAGCAGGTGTTCCGCGAACTGCCGATGGAGTTTGCGGTCGAAGCGCAGAAGCTGCTGGGCATCAGCCTGGAAGGCAGCGTCGGCTAAGAGAAAGGGAATTGGAACGCGGATGACCATTGAGGTGAATGAAGGATGAGTTTGCTTGAAATCAACGATCTGCACGTCCAGGTAGGCGGGCACGAGATTCTGAAGGGTATCAACCTCACGATCAACAGCGGCGAGGTGCATTCGATCATGGGGCCGAACGGCTCGGGGAAGAGCACGCTGGCGCAGGTGCTGTCGCGCCGCGAATCCTACGAGGTGACGGGCGGCCAGATTCTGCTCGACGGCAAGGATCTGCTGGAGATGAAGCCGGAAGAAGCCGCATGTGAAGGTGTCTTTATGGCCTTCCAATACCCGGTGGAGATTCCCGGCATCAGCAATGCGTATTTTCTCCGCAGCTCGCTCAATGCAGTCCGCAAATATCGCGGCCTGGATGAGCTGGACGCCATGGACTTTCTGCCCGTGTTCCGCGAGAAGCTGAAATTGCTGGAGATGGACGACCGGCTGATGAACCGCTCGGTGAACGAGGGTTTCTCTGGCGGTGAGAAGAAGCGCAACGAGATTCTGCAGATGGCGATGCTGGAGCCCAAGCTTGCCATTCTTGATGAGACGGACTCGGGTCTCGATATTGATGCGCTTAAGATCGTCGCGCAGGGCGTGAATGCATTGCGCTCGCCCGATCGCGCCATGATCGTGGTCACGCACTATCAGCGGCTGTTGGACTATATCGTTCCCGACTTTGTGCACGTGCTGGTGGACGGACGCATCGTGCGCTCCGGCGGCCCGGAACTTGCGCTGGAGCTTGAATCAAAAGGTTATGGCTGGATCGAGACCGAGGCCCGGCAGGTTGCGCCGGCCTCTGCCTGAGGGAGAACACGATGGCTATCGAAACAGCCCAACTGGAAAGTTATCTCGAAAGCTTCACAGACTTTGCGAAGGCGGCTGCGGGCGAAACACCGCAGTGGCTTCGCGAGCTGCGTGAGAATGCCTTCGCACGTTTTTACGACGTCGGAATTCCGACTACCCGCGACGAAGACTGGCGCTTCACGAATCTCTCCGCTCTGCGCACCACGCCATTTCGCCTGGTTCGGGAGAGCGCTCATCCTTTTACGTTCTCTGATCTTGCTGCGTGGCGCATGGAAGGCGCTGCGGCACGCATGGTCTTCGTGAATGGACGCTTTGCACCCGAGCTTTCGATCTGGGGCCCGATTGCGGATGGCGTGACTGTAAGCAGCCTTCGCAATGAGATCGTGAATCGCCCGGATGTGGTTGCTGAGCACCTAGGGCGTTATCTCAACATCGAACGAGATCCGTTCTGCGCATTGAATACGGCCTTTGCTGAAGACGGAACATATGTGCATGTTCGCCGCGGCATAGCGGTGGAGCAGCCGATCCATCTGTTGTTCATTACAACGTCCAGCGCGACGCCAGCAATGACGCATCCGCGTAACCTGATTGTCGTGGAAGAAGAGGGCCAGGCTTCGATTATCGAGGACTATGTCTCCTTCGGTCCGGAGACTCCGGCGTTCTCCAACATAGCAACGGAGCTTGTGGCTCGCGGTAATGCCACCGTGAACCACATCATGCTCGAGCGTGAGCATCAGCAGAGCTACAACTTCTCCACGCTGCGCATTGAGCAGGCGCGGAATGCGAATGTCGCTTCGCATTCGCTGCTGCTGGGTGGCGCGCTGGTGCGCAACAATGTGCATCCGGTTCTGGCGGGAGAAGGCGGAGAGTGCCTGATCAATGGACTGTTTATCGGCAGCGGCCGCCAGCATCTCGACAACTACATGCTGGTGGAACACGCGAGTCCGCACTGCGCCAGCAGGCAGTTCTACAACGGCGTTCTCGATGAGCGTGCCCACGGCGTCTTTCACGGCCGCATCATCGTCCATAAAGACGCGCAGAAGACCGATGCAAAGCAGACGAATCGCAATCTGCTGCTTACTGACGATGCACTGATCGACACCAAACCGCAGCTTGAAATCTACGCTGACGATGTGAAGTGTACTCATGGTGCAACGATCGGACAGATTGACGACAACGCACTCTTCTATCTTCGTTCGCGCGGCATTCACGAGGCTGAAGCGCGCCGGCTGCTGCTTGAGGCGTTTGCGGGTGAGTGTCTCGACCGCATTGTCCCCGATGCGGCCCGCGAGTACGCCGCAGCAGTGACCGAAGAGCGTCTTCTGCAGGTGGCGAAGGCCACTCGGTTGAAGAGCAGCGGCACGGCCGAAGAGCAGGAAAGGAGCTGGGAGGAGGTCGGATGAGCGCACCCGTGGCAACACCGCATCGCGAAGACCAAGCAGTCGCCGGAATCGGCTTCGATGTCGAAAAGGTGCGTGCCGACTTTCCCGTTTTGCACGAGCGGGTTCATGGCAGGCAGTTGGTTTATCTGGACAATGCGGCGACATCGCAGAAACCCAATGCGGTGATCGATGCGATAGTCCACTACTACCGGCATGACAATGCAAACATCCATCGCGGCGTGCACCTGCTCTCGCAGCGGGCGACAGAGGACTACGAACGAGCTAGAAGCCTGGTGCAGTCCTTTATTCATGCGCGCGAAGCTCGCGAGATCATTTTTGTGCGCGGGGCCACCGAGGGCATCAACCTCGTGGTGCAGACCTACGGCCGCCAGCATATAGGGGCAGGAGATGAGGTGCTGATCACGGCGATGGAGCACCACTCCAACATCGTGCCGTGGCAGATTCTCTGCGAAGAAAAAGGCGCAAAGTTACGCATCGCGCCGATCAATGAGCAGGGAGAGCTACGGATCGACGAGTTGGAAAAGCTGATCGGGCCGCGCACGAAGATCGTCTCCATCTCGCATGTGTCGAATGCGCTGGGGACCATCAATCCGGTCAAGCAGATTGTGCGCATGGCGCATGCGCACAACGCGCGCGTTCTTGTGGACGGAGCGCAGGCTGCGCCTCACATGGCGGTGGACGTGCAGGATCTGGATTGCGATTTCTACGCTTTTTCCGGCCATAAGATGTATGGGCCCACGGGAATCGGCGTTCTCTATGGCAAGGCTGCGCTTCTCGAAGAAATGCCTCCCTACCAGGGCGGCGGAGACATGATCAGCTCCGTGACGTTCGAGAAGACGATCTACAACAAGATTCCGCACAAGTTCGAAGCAGGAACGCCGGATATCGCGGGAGTCATCGGCTTGGGCGCGGCAATCACGTACATGAATGGCCTGGGCATCGAGGCAATCGGCGCGCACGAACACGATTTGCTGACGTATGCGACAGAGAAGATCGGCGCGATTCCCGGCTTGCAATTGATCGGCACAGCGAAGGAAAAAGCAGGCGTGCTTTCTTTCGTGATGGAGGGCATTCACCCGCACGATATCGGCACGATTCTCGATCAGGAGGGAATCGCGGTGCGGACGGGCCATCATTGCGCGCAGCCGATTATGGAGCTGTTCGGCATTCCCGCCACGGCGCGCGCTTCTTTTGCTGCTTACAACACGACCGAGGAGATCGATGCACTGGCCAGCGGCATCGAAAGGGTGAAGGAGATTTTGGGCTGATGGCGGACTTGCGCGATATCTACCAGGAAGTCATTTTGGAGCATGCCAAGTCTCCACGAAACTACCGTGCCATCGAGACTCAATCGAAAGCTGAGGGGTATAATCCGCTCTGCGGTGACCGCTGTACGGTTTATGTTGCGATGGATGGCGACAAGATTCAGGACGTCACCTTTCAAGGTTCCGGCTGCGCCATTTCGCGTGCCTCTGCATCCATGATGACCCAGAGCATGAAGGGCAAGACCGCAAGCGAAGCGGAAGAATTGTTTCAGAGCTTTCATCGCATGGTCACCGGGCAAGAGAACAACGGCGAACATAAAGACATGGGAAGATTGGAAGCCTTCGCCGGTGTCTCCGAATTTCCTGCGCGCGTGAAATGCGCTACGCTGGCCTGGCACACTTTGGAAGCGGCGCTCCACGGAGACCAGAAACCGGTTACGACTGAGTAAGGGATGATTCCGATGGAAACCATCGAACTCAAGCGTGATTGCGAGGCCATTGCGATCCCCAGCGGTCTGCGGCAGACGCTTCCGCAGGGTACGGCGGTGCGCATTGTGCAGGCGCGCGGCGGCAGCTACACGGTCTCCACCAATATCCATGCGATGTACCGGATCGATGGGAAAGACGCCGATGCTCTGGGCTTGAACACCGGTGTGGCAGACGACAAGTCCGCACACAAAGGGCCGCTGAGTGAACAGCTCGTTTGGGACACGCTCAAAACCATTTACGATCCTGAATTGCCTGTCAATGTCGTCGATCTCGGCCTGATCTATTCTTGTTCCATGACGCCCAGTCCGCTGGGAGGCACGGCAATCAAGATCCAAATGGCGCTGACTTCTCCCGGCTGCGGCATGAGCAATGTGCTTAAGGCCGATGTCGAGAGCAAGCTGCTGAAGTTGCCGGATGTGTCGGAGGCGCAGGTAGAAGTCGTCTTCGATCCGCCATGGAGCCCGGCTCGGATGTCGGAAGGGGCGCGGTTGCAGCTGGGCATGGATTTTGACAGTGCACCGGGCCTCGTTCAGATTTCCCGCGGTTTCTAAATTCCACACAGAATGAGGGTCCTATGGGCGAACCCATCTTCCAGGACCGTCGCGATGCAGGCCAGGTGCTGGCGCGCGCTGTGGCCGCGATTCCATACCTCAAAGATGCTGTTGTTCTCGCACTGCCGCGTGGAGGCGTGCCGGTCGGTTTCGAAATCGCGCGCGTGCATGCTCTGCCGCTCGACATTCTCGCCGTTCGCAAACTGGGTGTTCCCGGCCAAGAAGAGCTGGCGATGGGCGCAGTTGCCGGAGATGGGACACTTGTACTCAATTCTGATGTTATCCAGGCCTTTCGGATCTCTGATGATCTGCTCCGCACTGTAAGCGTGCGCGAGCAGATGGAGATTGAACGCGAAGAGCGTGCCTATCGAGCGGGGCAACCGCCGTTAGAGATCGCGGATCGAACTGTCATTCTGGTGGACGATGGGCTCGCAACAGGCGCGACCATGCGTGCCGCGGTGCGGGTCGTGCAGCAACGCGCGAAGCGAGTCATCATCGCAGTTCCTGTGGCCGCGGTCAGTACATGCAGAGAACTCCGCAGCGAAGTGGATCGGATCATCTGCGCGTATACACCTGAGCCTTTCGAAGCAGTGGGCCAGTTCTATCGTGACTTTACGCCTACGAGCGATGATGAAGCCCGCGCGCTGCTGATACAAGCACGAAAGAACCTGGAAGCGCGACCCGCTGCGTAGAAGCACTTTGTTGCGGATATCGGAAGGCGGGTTCCTCTAAAATTGCCGCTGCGCGCCATCGGTTCTGAAGACACCGAAGGAGAAATGCCCAGATCGCCCATGAATTTCTACTTTGGTGGTTTATGGATGAGCCGTCTCCTCTTGCAGCGAGGAATGGCTGCGATCTATCTCATTGCCTTCATCGCGGTGGTGCGGCAATTTAAACCGCTTTTAGGTGAGCGCGGTCTGTTACCGGTTCCGGTTTATCGGGAACACATCACCTTTCGCCAGGCGCCGAGTGTCTTCTGCTGGCGCTATTCTGATCGCCTTCTCGACTTCGTCGCATGGATGGGCGTTCTTGTCTCAGCGTGCGCTCTTTGTGGACTGACGGACGCAGGTCCCATCTGGCTCTCAATGAGCGCATGGCTCCTGTTATGGGCTCTCTATCTTTCGATCGTTAACGTGGGCCAGAACTTCTTTGCCTTTGGCTGGGAGTCAATGCTGCTGGAGGCCGGCTTTTTTACGGCCTTTCTGGGGCCATTGCGGATTCAGCCCTCGGTCTTGCCGATCCTGATTCTGCGCTGGATGCTATTTCGTACGGAGATGGGCGCCGGCCTGATCAAGCTGCGTCATGATCCATGCTGGCGCCAACTGACCTGCCTTTTGTATCACTACGAAACGCAGCCGCTGCCCAATCCGTTGAGTTGGTACTTTCACAGACTGCCGTCACCCTTACATCGTTTCTCGGCATTGTTCAGCCATTTTGTGCAGATTGTTGTTCCGTTCGCACTCTTCGCTCCGCAGCCGATTGCCTCGATTGCGGGCGGCCTGATCATCTTTCATCAATTGTGGCTCATCATCAGTGGCAATTATTCCTGGCTGAACTGGCTTACGGTCGTTCTCGGTTTTGCTGCTTTCAGTGATCGGACTCTGGATTATGTTCTACCCATCGCTGTGCCGCCGCTGGTTCAACGGCCGATTCCGTTCGATGCTGTGCTGTATTTGATAGGTCTGGCCACGGTGTTGCTCAGTATCCAGCCGGCGCTCAACCTGATTTCGAGCAACCAGGTTATGAACTTCAGCTATAACCGATTTCACCTGGTGAATGCGTATGGCGCCTTTGGGCGGGTGGGACGAGAGCGCTATGAGATTGTTCTCGAAGGCACAAGCGATCACGTGATTACGGCAGCCACGCAATGGCAGGAATATGGTTTCAAGGCCAAACCCGGAGACCCGATGCGCACGCCGCCACAGATCGCGCCCTATCATTTGCGGTTAGACTGGCTGATCTGGTTCCTGCCGTTTTCGGTGGCAGTCACCGGAGGCGGAATCCGTGTGTGGCGCTACGATCGCTGGTTTCTGAAGCTAATCCAAAAACTGCATGCGGGGGACTCCGCGATTCTCGCTCTGATGGAAAAAAATCCCTTCGCCGAACAGCCGCCGATATTCATTCGAGCGCTGTTCTATCAGTATCGCTACACAAGCGCGCAGGAAAAGCGCGAGACAGGCGCCTGGTGGGTTCGCACCCTTCTGGGCGTTTATCTCCAGCCTGTATCTCTCGAGACGCTGGCAAAGGTCTGAGTTAGCTCGCGCCGCCTTTTCGGCGCGACTAAAGTCGTGCCCTTTCAAAAATTCGGTCTTAGATTCCGGCTCCTCCGCGCGCGAGCACGTGGCTTGAGATCGAGCTAGCTCCTGCAAGATTCGCGATCGCTGGGAGTGCAGTTACGTCGAGATCCTGGAATGCGATTCCGTCTGCCTGGAATTTCGCGGAGCGCACCTGGCTGTCAATCCACTTGTAGGTTTTTTGCAGACCCTCGTAGAGCGAAGCCGATGGTTTCCAGGAGAGCTTCTCGGCGATCAGGCGATTGTCGGAGTTTCTGCCACGCACTCCCAACGGTCCGTCGATATGGCGGATCGAGAGTTTCTTCCCGGCGATCTGCATGATCACCTCGGCCAGCCGATTGATGGTGACCATCTCGTCCGAGCCGATATTCAAAGGGCCGACGACGTCCGACTCCACAAGTCTGCGGACGCCTTCGATGCACTCGTCGATATAGAGGAACGAACGGGTCTGCTGGCCATCTCCCCAAATCTCGATTTCACCGCCATCTTCTGCTTCCGCGACCTTTCGGCACATCGCCGCGGGGGCTTTTTCTTTGCCGCCATTCCAGGTTCCTTCGGGGCCGAAGATGTTATGGAATCTGGCGATACGAACTTCGGTGCCGTAGTTCCTGTGATACGCCAGATAGAGACGCTCGCTGAAGAGCTTTTCCCAGCCGTACTCGCTGTCGGGGGCAGCAGGGTACGCAGAATCCTCGGAGCACTTCGGATTCATGGGATCATTCTGGTTGTATGCCGGATAGATGCAGGCAGAGGATGAATAGAAGAACTTGCGGACTCCGGCTTCAGTGCCGTAGTGCAGGGTATTCAGGTTGATCGTGGCCGAGTTGTGCAGCACATCGGCGTCATGCTCTCCCGTAAAGAGATAGCCGGCTCCGCCCATATCGGCTGCAAACTGATACACCTCGTCGATGCCATTGACCACCTCTTTCACAACCTTCTGATCGCGTAGATCGGCGAGGATGAACTCATCGGCAGGCGAATCAATATATTCGTTGTATTTGAGATCGACGGCGCGCACCCAGTTTCCCTCGGCCTTGAGGCGCTTCACCATGTGACTGCCGATAAACCCTCCGGCACCGTTGACGAGAATTCGTTTCATTGGTTTTTTCCTTTCGAGTTATCGAAGTATGCGCCTCACAAGAAGGGTTGAAGCACGTGAAAGTCAAACGTATCCACAGAGGGAAACGAGAAATAGGGATCACCGAGTTGAACGCCACACCACACAACGCCCGCGGACTGCGCGGTGAGTTGGAGTGTGGCCCCGTCTGCTGCGGGACCAGGAAAGTTGATGAGAATCGTTTCCGGCTTTTCTCTCAGGAGCGAAATGGCGGTGCGGTCAGTTCCGACGGAAAGTACAACTTCTCCACCTTGAGGGCGGCCTTCGAAGATGAAGGCCATCGGCGCGCCCCATGCCGGAATGGTAATGGCGGCCTCAGGGCCCAGTGATTCAAGAGCGAACGGACCGAATCCCTGGCGCCAAACAATCTTCCATCCTTTACCTACGAATCCTGGAAGCGCGGTGACTATCTGATGAGGGAATACGATTCTGCCGAGGCTCGGGTGATGCACGATCTGCTTCGGAGCTGATTCGAAGTTGATGCCCTGCATCTGGCGTAAGAGATCGAAGGCTCCCGGCCTGTCCGGGACGGGGTTGGAGTCGCTCACAAGCGAGCAGCCCCACTTTGCCAGGTCTGCGTCGATGTTCGACGCCATGGAGGGAATCGGGGCCAACGAGGAAAAACCATCAAGCATCAGACCGACATCGAAGAACCAGTCTGCACTCGGTCCCGTAACAGCCATGGCACGTTTGCTGATGTCGAGTCCTGTGCGCGCGTGCACGATGCCCTTGATCTCGTCTGGCGAAGTCGTGCGGTAGCGGCGCAGAATGGCGAGTGCAGCCTCGCGGGTCAGCATCATCATGCCCGCGCCGACGTTGAACATCACGCCGTAGTCTTCGCGACTGACGAGGGTCCTTTCCAGAATCGTGCGGGCAGAGACGGCTCCCACACGGAGTCCATCCTGCTTGCCCTGTTCGAAGAGTCTGATTAGCCGCTCAAGCCATCCCGACTCGAGCAGAACGTCATTTTCCAACAGTCCGACGTATTCATATCCCTTTTGCAGGAGGTAGGTAAGCGCATAGACAATTGCGACGTCCGGGCCGCCCGTGACTCCGTAGTGCACCTCGCGAAGCGCCGGAAGATCAGCGCGCATCTGCAAAGGGAGAGCCTGTCCTGCCTCGGTTTTGCTGCCATCCATCCAGTACAGATCGAATCCAGGCGTGGATCGGAGCGGCTCGAGAGTGCGAACGGAGAGTTCTACGCGATCTTTTGTGCTGTAGGCAAACGCGATTCGCGCCTGTGCGCAATCTGAATTCGAGATTTCGACTCTCGCTGGATAGGGCATGGCTGCGTGGCTCAGTTTCCCGGCACGTTATCCGGCATAGCTGGTGAGACTGCGAGCCTCTGCCGCTCTTGCTTGTGTTCCAAGGAGTACGCTCGGTACGTCGCGATGTGCGCTATCAGTCTTGCCGATCGTGCTGAATACCTGATGCCAGATTTCGAGACCCTCAATCAGCTTTGAACGGCACTCCCGTTGTGAGTCGGACCATGAAGCAGTCGGCTCCCAGGCTGTTGCGAGTGACGACACAATTTCTCCCAAGCAGTCGTGGTAAGTCGTCTTCTTGAGCGGAATGGAGCGCAGGGCTGCGCAAAGTCCATCTGTCAAAATCATCCCGTCGCGTTCTGCATCGAGATCTTTCCAGAGGTTGTGCTCGTTCCGGCTCTGCCGCACCAGCGGCTCACCAAATGCGATCGCATCACCCATGTGCTCGGCGATCCTGCAGATGACATAGCTCGCCCATATATCGTCATATCTCCCAATGTACGGGCTAAGAAAGTATGCCGGAACCACCTGCCGCATCAGCGCGGTGTTCTGCGAGTTGAAGGGCGACCAGGTTCCGGGCTGCAGGGTAAATCTGCCCTGCCATTGTTCGTTGAAGCCTCGAACCACAGGCTGCCGCTCCATGCGCGTGAGAGCATCGATATCGGGATTATCCAGCCAGAATCCCGCGTTTACCGCAATACGGCGCGCGTAGGAATGCCGGCTGGTGAAAGAGTTGGTTTCTTTCCAGCGCTGTTGCTGAGGATACCCGCGATGATAAAAACGCACTCCGTCATCTGCGGCGAGGAAGGAACATACATTGAAGAACCCGGAGGTCGAAGTGAAGGCGGGCAGGACCGGTTTTGAACCAACTATTTTATGCAGGCCAACGTAATCCTGGCCCAGAATATAGTTATCGTCATCCATGGTGATGATGACTTCTGCATTGCGCTCGTAGGCCAGAAGAAGGCCGATGTTCCGGCGCTGGATCGAGTCGTAGCGAAGATGAGAGGATAGCGCGGGGAAGCGCTCCAGATACTCCTGTTGCGCTTTTATATCGAGATAAAAGCAGGGAAACTGCTGATCCAGGCTCTTGCAGAACTCTGCTGTCTGCGGCGGAGTCTTGCGGTCGCCTATGACGATGAACGCAAGATCGTCATGGCCGAAGAGGCGGGCGTTCGCTGCGTATTCCGATAGCAACTGCGGAACGTGAATGGTTGTCGTTACAATAGCAGTCCTCATGTCCAGTTCCTCTCCGTGTTCAATTCCGATCCGTTAAGCCTGCTTATTCCAAAACTGCCGCGATTCAGCGAGATGCGCTTGCGCGAAGGCGCTCCTGGCGCAGCACGTATATGAGTTCAGGGCGTGAATCGAGAATGCGCGCAGCAAATCATGGAAACCAGTTGCACGCCGATTGCCAGGAAGGGCAGCTCATGCAGACTATAACCTGCTCTGATGCGACCGAACGATTCACGTGGATTAAAATGCGCTTGTTTTGTGTGAGTTGCGCTGCATATTGAAATTTCAACTTCTATCTTTGGAGCGCAGAGTTGCTCGGTGGCCTCAAAGGGGAGTGATGCCGAAGCACAGCAGGCTCTCATGCTTTTGTTAGCTTTTGGTTAGACCGGCGCAAGGCGATTTTGTGGCGCTCCGGAATCTATCTAAAGCCGAGATGAGAATCTCTCAGTTTGGCTCTTCGAGGAGTCAGCTGAGCTGCCCCCTTGGCTTAGTCCACGTAAGTGAGAGGCGGCCGGCTTGACAGGTGAAGACGACCACTGAGTAGTTGAACGGCGAGAGTTCTGCGGCGTCCCCATAGCGGTAGGCAAGGACAATGAACCACTGTGTGAGCGCGTAAAGCGCTCCGACGCAGAGAAGGATCATCCAGTCGCGCGGAGAGAGCGGTTTCCAGACGGCAATGGCGATTGGGATAAGCAGGACCGCAGAGACGCCGAAGTTCCAGAGAAGGGTACGCGAGGGCGGGTCAGTTTCCGCCAGGCGGTTGTGGCAACAAGTGCGATTGCAGAGAGGACCCCAGACGCAAGGGCCAGGGTCGCGGCAGGATCGTGCAAAAGCTCCGGGCCAGGATGGATAGTGAGGACGACACCTGCGAGTCCGATCAGTAGGCTGACGGCAACTGTACGGCTCACCGGCTTGTGAAGCCATAGCCAGGCGACAAATGGGATGAAAAGCGGGGCGGAATTGGAGAGCAAGGTCGCATCGATGACACTTCTCGCCGCAATGCTGGTGTGGCTTGCCTGGAAACCTAAACCTGCCTGAGATAGATCTCTGGAATTGGGTTTTACCGTTCGCCATTCATCTTCGTTGGGAACGGGCGTCCAGCACGGTGGGCCGAGTGGGATTCGAAAGGATAATTTCAAAGAGTTATTCAATCGAGCAACTGCCCGCGGCATGTATCTGCGTTTCCGTGTTGCAAGTGCTAAAAGAAACATATGCGCCCTCTTACCCGCCGAGGCTTTCTGGCCGCTCTCTCGACCGTCGCCGGTTCTCTTCCTTTCACCCGGCGACTTGGTATAGCTCAATCCGCCCACGCCGAGCCCGACGCCCTCACTCTCTGGTATACCCACCCGGCAACACAGTGGATCGACGCGCTCCCGATCGGCAACGGCCGGTTGGGCGCCATGGTCTACGGGGGCGGCGCCACGAACCCCGCTGCGGATCCCATCAATGCGTCGGACCCCAAAGCCGAACGCACCTCCAGCCCTCTATCGATCGATCCGGGCAAGGAAACCCTTCAGCTCAACGAAGACACTCTCTGGTCGGGCATGCCCATCGACGGGAACAATTCCGACGCGAAACAATGGCTGGGGCCCATGCGCGAGGCGGTGCTCCGGCAGATGGACTATCACCTCGCCGACCAACTCTGCCGGAAGATGCAAGGCCTCTTCGCCGAGGCGTATCAGCCCTTGGGCAATCTCCACGTCGATTGCGAGCACTCAGGCGAAGTCACGAATTACCGGCGCGAACTGAGTCTGCGTAATGCAGTTGCCAGCGTCCGATACACAGTGGACGGGGTTGAATTCGTGCGCGCCGCCTTTTCTTCAGCGCCCGACCAGGCCATCGTTCTGCGCATCGCAGCCAACAGGCCCGGCGCTCTCAACGCAACCATCTGGCTTGACGGCCCGCTCGCGAAATCCGTTCAGCCCGAGGGGTCCAATCGACTACTGCTCACCGGCAAGGCCGCCAAACACATTGCAGGAGCCGGTCACCCGGGTAGCGAAACACCTGTCGTGCTCTCTGATCTTCCCGGCGAAGGCATGTATTTCTCGGCCCTCGTTGAAGCACGAACCGAAGGCGGTCAGATCGCGCACGAAGGCAGTAAGCTTATCCTCCGCAACGCCACTGCCTGTACTTTCATCCTTACCGCTGCGACTGGATACCGCGGCTTCGACCAGAAGCCCGACACGCCTCAGAACGAAGTGAGCGACCGCGCCGCCCGCCAGCTCGCCGCCGCCGCCAAGTTTTCCTTCCCAGCTCTCCGCGAACGCCATATCGCCGATCATCGCAGCCTCTTTGACCGCGTCAGCCTCAGCGTCGGTTCTGACGCGGCCGCTTTGCAACCAACCGACGAGCGCGTCAAAAGCTTTCCGACTGCGCCTGATCCCTCGCTGCTCGCTCTCTACTTTCAATTCGGGCGCTATCTGCTCATCGCCAGTTCCCGTCCCGGCTCTCAGCCCGCCAATCTTCAGGGCATCTGGAACTATCAGGTCCAGCCTCCTTGGAGCTCTAACTGGACCGCCAATATCAACATCGAGATGAACTACTGGCCCGCCGAAACGTGTAACCTCAGCGAGTGCGCCGAGCCGCTGTTTGACCTTGTGCGGGACCTGAGCCACACCGGCGCCCGCGCCGCGCGCGAAACCTACGATCTTCCCGGCTGGGTCACTCACCACAATATCGACCTGTGGCGTGCTGCGAATCCCGTTGGCATGGGGGTGGGCCAACCGACCTGGGCCAACTGGTGCATGAGCGGGCCATGGCTCTGCGCCCATCTGTACGAGCACTACCGATTCACCCGCGATCGCGACTTCCTCCGTATCCGCGCCTATCCGCTCATGAAGGGTTCCGCTGAGTTCTGTCTAGCCTGGCTCATCTCAGACGGCAAGGGCCGTCTCACCACGTGCCCGTCTGAATCCACTGAGAACAACTTCATGGCTCCCGATGGCGAGCCCGCTTTCACCAGTGCCGGCTGCACCATGGACATGGCGCTGATCCGCGAGCTCTTCACCAACTGCATCGACTCCGCCAAGGAACTCGGCATCGACTCCGAGTTAGCTTCCCAACTCGCCAGCGCGCGCGACCGCCTCATCCCTTACCAGATCGGCCGCTGGGGTCAACTCCAGGAATGGTCCATCGACTTTGAAGAGGCCACGCCGGGCCAGCGCCACATGTCCCACCTTTATGGCCTTTATCCCGGCGGCGAAATCACCTTGCGGACTACGCCCACTCTGGCTAAAGCGGCCCAGGTATCGCTCGAACGCCGCCTGGCTCACGGCGGGGCTTACACCGGTTGGAGCCGCGCCTGGGCCATCTGCTTTTGGGCGCGCCTCGGATACGGCGACAATGCAGCCGAATCTCTCAACATGCTTATGAAGGTAAGCACGAACGGCAATCTGATGGACATTTACGAAGGCCGCAGTCACATCTTCCAAATCGACGGCAATTTCGGAGCCACTGCGGCCCTCGCCGAGATGCTCCTTCAAAGCCACACAGGCTCGATCGACCTGCTCCCGGCCCTTCCCGCTGCCTGGCCTTCCGGCGAGGTCAAAGGCCTTCGCGCGCGCGGCGCAGTCACTGTCGACATCCGCTGGGATCACGGCAAGGCTACCGCCGCCACTCTTCGACCCGAATTCGATGGTAAGTACCGCCTGCGCGCTCCTGCCGGACAGCAGATCCACGCACTGGAGACTGTTCCGCTCCGTCGCGAGAGCGATGGCAGCGTCGAACTAACTCTAGAAGCCAATCGCATTTACCGCTTCCGTTTCGCGTGAACCTCAGATCCAAAAGCCAATCTCTGGGACTTGCGTAATTTCGCTCAGCATTATTGGCCCGCCATCGAAACCGCGGATACGCTCGCCTCGTTGCAATTTCTCATGAGCGCCTCGGCGGCCGCCTGGCAAAGTAATGCAAATGCACTATTGGAAATTGAACAGCCTACTTCATTGTTCGTGCCAATAGATCTCCATAGAATTACCGTCGCGGCCAATGCGCTGACATTGCAGACGGAATCGGTTGAAGCCTTACAGGAGTTCAAGACCACCAACTTCATGCCGTCAGCCGAATACGGCCGTACGACAGGTGGCGTTATGAGTTTCGCAACGAAATCCGGAACGGATAATTATCACGGCACATTGTTCAACATTTTTCCATGGGCGCAGTTTTCAATATGAAGGCTCTGACGCCTGCGTGGATCGCGCGGAACACTTCCTCGTCTGAATGGAAGTTGGTCAGCATCGCACATCGAATTTGCGGGCAGAGCTTTAGAAGCGATGAGACAAATACATCACCCTCCATCCCAGCCATGCGCATATCGGTGAGCACGACATCGACTTCCATCGTCGGGATTGCGAGCAACTGATCGGCCCCGGAGAAACTGGACCAATTGAAATGTTAGTCTTCGGCCATAACCGAGTCGGTTAATGCCCGGCGGTGGGAGGGGTATTGAAAAGTGGAAAGCCAAGAACGCTTCCCAGTTTCCAACACCCCCGGCTGCTACTACGGCGGGCAGTTAACTTGCGCTTTCGTTCGGAAGGCGGAGGATTGGCTGATGAAGAAGAAACGATTTTCTGTGGAGCAGATTGTCGGTGTGCTCAAGCAGGCCGAGGTCGGGGTACCCATAGCAGAAGTGATTCGCAAGGCAGGGATCAGCGAACAGACGTTCTACCGGTGGAAGAAGCAGTACGTGGGCCTGGAGTCGGACCAGGTC